>ENA-OUQC01000052-OUQC01000052.1-human-gut-metagenome-genome-assembly--contig:-NODE-52-length-118685-cov-11.049751_pt1 | contig 118685 bp, 74 predicted proteins | sample MGYA00237942_ERZ548815 | MGnify/ENA primary metagenome ERZ548815 (study PRJEB26490, sample SAMN05194722) | human gut metagenome | biome: terrestrial biome; feature: human-associated habitat...
TATAAAATAACAACATTCTTAGGGTAGCAACTAAATCTTAAATGAAAGAGCCGTGCTTCCGAAAGCCTCTTCCTGCAGAACGAAATGAATTTTGTTTCTGAAAAGCATTATATTTGCAGTGTTTTGGAAATATAATGCAATGACGAGCTATTTGGAATTTCGGGAAAAGTTGCTGCCTGACGGATGTTTTTCGGTCCATCAGGCAAGGGCCTGTTTCCCAAACTTTGACAGAAATAACCTCACGCGCTGGTCACACGACGAGTTGCTGATAAAGTTGCGGCGGGGGTGGTATGCATTTCCGGAAATGCTTCGTCGTCCCGATTTCTCGCGTTATGTGGCCTGCCGTATATATCGTCCGTCATACATCAGCCTCCATATGGCGTTGAGCATTTACGGAATGATTCCTGAGGCGGTTACCGACATCACTGCGGTGACGACGCTGAAAACCGCTCATTTTGAGAACAGTTTCGGGCAGTATTTCTATCAGAACTTGAAGCCTTCAATGTATTTCGGCTACAAGCCCGTTACTTTACCTCCTGCCACATCCGCGGTCGGCAGCCTCGTTCAGACATGGCTGCTGGCTCATCCGGAGAAGGCTCTGCTTGACCTGCTCTATCTTTATCCGTTCTATGACAGTGAAGCGGAACTGGAACAGTTACGTCTTGACGAATACTTTATGACAGAGGAACTTGACACCTACCGCCTGACGGAATACCTCAGTAAAATCGGATGCAGAGCTTTGGATAGCAGAGTAAAGAAATTATTGAAAATATACGGAATATGATAGACATCTCTTATATCAACGGCTATTTCCCTCCGCATCTTGCATCAAATGCGGCGTTTCAGAAACATATCCTCAAAGAGTACATACAACTTATGGTACTTGACTATCTTGCGGACACTCCGTATATCGGTAAACTCGCATTTATAGGAGGGACGAATCTTCGGCTCATCAAGGGGATAGACCGTTTTTCCGAAGACCTTGATTTCGATTGTAAGAATCTTTCCGAACCGGAATTTATGGAAATGACGGACGGTATAGTCGCTTTTTTGAAAAATTCCGGACTTAATGTCGAATCCCGCGACAAGGTCAATCCTAAACTGACGGCTTTCAGACGCAACATTTATTTCCCGGAATTTCTCTTTGAACTCGGTTTGACAGGTCACAGGGACGAGCATTTCCTCCTGAAAATAGAGGCTCAGGACCAGGGCGTGCCATATCCTGTAGAGACTCGTCACGTCCAGCGCTGCGGATTCTTCTTTTCTCTGCCGGCTCCTCCCGATTCGGTTATGTTCGGTATGAAACTGTCGGCTCTGCTCGCGAGGGCGAAAGGCCGAGACTTCTATGACTGTATGTTTCTTATGCAGCAGACCAAGCCATCCTACGAATTTCTTTCACAAAGAGTGGGAATAAACGATGCGGAACAGTTGAAAAATGCTATGTCCTGTTTCCTCTTATCCATGTGACAACGTTTTAAATCATCAGCACAAATCACATTTCGCTGTTTCTTGCGAAGATAATGAGAATATTGCAAACTTGTGCTGTATAATTCAGCAAAATAAAATCCGGTGCAACTCTGGTTGCGGCGTTCATTCTTAATCAAATTCCATAAATCTTAAAAGATTTGCGGAGCGGACTCCTGAAATATTATAAGATTTGCGGAGTTTGAGGGATTTTGACCTTCTGCCGTCCCCTTTCTCTCTATTTCCCGATAAACTGGGAGACAATCAGCCAAAGTGAGACGGCAATCATCACGGCGGCGACTATCTTCCGGTAGAGTTCGCGATTGACGTTCTTGATGCAGCGCATTGCGATGAAGTTGCCCAGCATCATAGCGCATCCTATCATCAGTCCGTTGAGGAAAATACTGCCGGACATAAGGCTCATTTTTCCATAGACAATCGACTTGATGATGTGCATTGCTGCCGCTGCGGTAGCCTCCGAGGCGATGTAGCTGACTGGAGCGAGGTCCAGTGTCAGGAAAACCGCGCTCGATAGTGGGCCTGATATTCCCAAGAGCCCATTTATGAGTCCTGTGACGCCGCCTCCGACAATCATCGTGGCCGGTTTGTGTGGCAGACGCATCTTCCCGCGCAGTTTCATTATTGCGAAGATGATTAGAAAAACGCATAGTACCACTGTCATAGGTCCTTTAGGGACTTTTGCGAATCCGAATGCGCCCAAGGCCGTGAATGGAGCTGCCAGCAGAAGGAATTGCCCTACTGCTTTCCAGTTGATTTGACGGAACCCCATTCCGACACGGCTGAGGTTGCTGAGCAGTTGGGCGATAGTCGACACAGGCACAGCGACATCCACTCCGTAGAAATATGTGATAACCGGCAGCAGAATCATCCCACCACCAAACCCTACCGAGCCGGACAACAGGCCCGCAATCAGGCCAACTATGACGAGTGTGATATACATCATAATGTTCTACATTTTCCGGAAAGCCCGGCCGGGAGGCAAAGGTACGCCAAATTTTAGCGGAAGAGAAATATTATCTATCTTTGGATTCACAACGCTGAATAATCGTTAAAATAATTCAGAACATAAATATGAAAATTGTTTTTCTTGATGCTGCGACGATGGGGGATGTTTCTTTCGACCCGATACGCGAAAAAGGTGAACTCGTCCTCTATGACAGTTCCAACGCTGAAGAGGCAAGGGAACGTGTCGCGGATTGTGACGTTTTGATAGTCAATAAGATAGTGGTAGATAAGACTTTGATTGATTCTGCTCCGAGGCTTCGTCTTATCTGCGAGACTGCGACCGGTGTGAACAATATCAACGTCGGATATGCCTGGGAGAGGGGAATCCCGGTGCGCAATGCTGTGGGGTATTCTACGGATTCTGTGGTGCAGTCGACTTTTATGCACATTCTGTCTCTTATGGGAAATGCTCCGTATTTCGATGCCGCAGTGAAGAGCGGTCATTATTCAAATTCGGGTGTATTTACGGACGTGAGCGTCGCTTGGAATGAACTTTCGGGGAAGACAATCGGTGTCATCGGAATGGGGAATATCGGAAGGAAAGTCGCACGAGTGGCCGAGGCCTTCGGAATGAGAGTGGTCTATTATTCGACTTCCGGAACATCGCATTGTGCTGAATATCCGTCACTTCCGCTGCGGGAACTGCTGGAAGTTTCGGATGTGGTTTCGATTCACGCTCCTCTTAATGAACGCACTCGTGGACTTATTGGTGAGGAAGAACTCAGCTTGATGAAGCCTTCGGCGTTTTTGGTCAATGCCGGTCGCGGAGGCATTGTGGATGAGGCGGCTCTTGCGCGTGCTGTGGATGAGGGGACGATTGCGGGTGCGGCGCTTGATGTTTTTGCCATAGAGCCTCTTCCTTCGGACAGTCCGCTGCTGAAAGTTTCTCATCCTCAGAGGCTGCGCTTCTCTCCCCATGTTGCTTGGGCGAGCGTTGAGGCGAGGGAGCGCCTTGTGCGGCAGATTGCTGAGAACATATACTTATAGAAACCTTCAAAAAATAACAATACACATAACAATAACATACTAAAATGAAAGAATATATCGTCGCTCTCGACCAGGGCACAAGTTCTTCAAGAGCAATCGTTTTCAATCGGAAAGGTGAGGCGAAGGCCGTGTGTCAGAAGGAATTTACCCAGCATTTCCCACAACCCGGAATGGTGGAGCACGACCCGATGGAAATTTGGGCAACGGAATATGCGGTGATGACGGAGGCTGTGACCTCTCTTGGACTGGGAGGTGCGGACATTGCGGCGATTGGCATCACAAACCAGAGGGAGACCACCATTGTCTGGGATGCGGCGACGGGTAAACCGATTTGCAATGCTATCGTCTGGCAGGACCGCCGTACGTCCGAGTATTGCGACTCTCTCAAAGAAGCCGGGCTCACCGAAATGATTCGTAGCAAGACTGGACTCATTATTGACGCATATTTTTCCGGAACGAAGATTCGCTGGATTTTGGAAAATGTGCCCGGGGCTCGTGAAAGGGCGGAAAGGGGAGAATTGCGTTTCGGAACAGTTGACAGTTGGCTCGTGTGGAATCTGACCGGTGGACACGAACACGTGACGGATGTCAGCAATGCTTCGAGGACGATGCTCTTTAATATCCATACGCTCCAATGGGATGCGGAACTTCTTGATATTCTAGGTGTTCCACTTTCTATTATGCCGCAGGTGAAGTCTTCTTCCGAGGTTTATGGACGGACTTCGCTCCTTGGGGAGGATGTGCCGGTTTCGGGAATTGCAGGCGACCAGCAGGCTGCGCTTTTCGGACAGATGTGTACAGAGCAGGGTGCGGTCAAAAACACCTATGGCACAGGATGTTTCCTTCTTATGAACACCGGAGAGAAACCTATCGTGTCGAAGAATAATCTGCTGACTACAATTGCCTGGAAACTCGATGGAAGGGTGACTTATGCGCTTGAAGGGTCGATTTTTGTGGCGGGCTCTGTCGTACAGTGGCTGCGTGACGGGCTTGGAATCATCCGAAGTTCGTCTGAGGTTGAGGCGCTTGCCGCTTCGGTTTCGGATGCGGGAGGCGTGTATATGGTGCCGGCTCTCACGGGACTTGGCGCTCCGTATTGGGACCAGTACGCGAAGGGAAGCATCCACGGCATCACTCGTGGCACGACTGCGGCTCACATCGCCCGTGCGGCTTTGGAGGGCATCGCTTTTCAGACTATGGACATAGTTTCGGCGATGGAAAAGGATGCGGGAGTTCCGTTGGGTGAGTTGAAAGTGGATGGAGGAGCGTCGCGAAACAATCTTCTGATGCAGTTTCAGTCGGATGTGCTTGGAACAAAAGTGGTTCGGCCTCTTGTTACTGAAACTACGGCTTTGGGTGCGGCCTATCTCGCCGGCCTGGCAGTGGGCTTTTGGAAGAGTATCGACGAGGTGAAGCGGCAGTGGCAGGCGGAAAGGATTTTCACTCCGACAATGGCGGCGGATCTTGTTGCTCTCGCAAAGAAAGGATGGGCAGACGCTGTTGACAGAACCTTGACCCAAAACAGTCCAAGAACAACTATAATCTGATATTTTTTTATTCCTTTTTATTGCCTAAATTTGCAAAGATGTGATTTTTACATCGATTAATTATGTGAACGGTTTGGAAAAGGAATATTTGAATCTTTTGGAGCTTCAGTCCCTTGTGCGCGAGGGGCTGGAGGAGATGTTCCCGGAGAGGATTTGGTTGCGCTCGGAAGTCGCTTCGGTCAGTGCGAAGTTGGGCGGGCATTGCTATCTGGAGCTCTCGCAGACTGAGGATGAACGCGTGGTTGCAAAGTCCCGGGCTGTAATTTGGGCTTCCAAGTGGCGGGTGATTAAGCCGTTCTTCGAGTCGGTGACGGGAGAGTCGCTGCGTCCGGGAATGGAGATTCTCGTCCAGGTGCAGGTCAGCTACAGCGAACTCTACGGCTTTTCCCTTTCCATTGTTGACATCAACCCCGAATTTTCACTCGGCAAAAAGGAAGACCTTCGTCGCAAAACCATCAAAAGGCTTCAGGACGAGGGATTTATGGACCTGCAGAAAGAACTTGCCTTCCCTTCTCTGCCTTGGCGCTTCGCCGTTGTTTCCTCTGAAGATGCGGCCGGCTACGGTGACTTTATGCGTCATCTGGACGAAAACGAATTCGGCTTCAAGTTCGAACTCCGGCTTTTTCCGGCTGCTATGCAGGGTGACGCCTGCCCTCAGTCGGTCTGCGATGCGTTGAATGAGATCGCGACCTGCGGAGAAAGCTTTGATGCCGTGCTCATTTTACGCGGAGGCGGTTCGGCGCTCGACCTTGCCTGTTTCGACGACTACTTGATGGCCCGTTCCATCGCCACCTGCCCGATTCCGGTGCTTACAGCTGTGGGTCACGACCGCGACTATCACATTTGCGATATGGTCGCATATTCATTCCTAAAGACTCCCACTGCCCTTGCCGACGAGATACTCGGGATTTTCGAAAGTGAAGACTCGCGGCTTGGAGATTTCATTTCAAGGATGCGTCTTGCCATTTCCAACAGGTTGAATATGATGGAGATGCGTGTCGAAAACCTGCTCACTCGGATTCTCTCTTCCGACCCACGGCACATTCTCAAACGGGGTTATGTGCTTGTCACCGGAGGAGATGGCGTCGTCGTCAAAAAAGCGTCGTCGCTAAAGGACGGGGATTCGCTGCGTGTGCTTTTCGCCGACGGGGAAGTCGAGGCAGTGGTGAGAAATTTGCGGATGCGGGAATATGGTGCGGATGATGCCAGATAGGGTTTTGAACGACGGTATGATGATGCGGATAGGGCTTGGGCGATATGGCTATAATAGCTTGAACGATAATATGTTATATATCGGAATGTATGGAAAATAAAGAAAGATTCGATTATGATGCGGCAATCGCGGAACTCGAAAAAATTGTGGCGACACTCGAGAATCCGGACACGCCGATTGACGATATCGACAAATATGTCCGTCGCGCCAACGAACTCGCGGGGGGCTGCAAGGCCTGGCTCCGCGGGGTGAGAGACAGGGCACTGAACTAATACCATAAAATCTGAAATTATGGAGAAAATCAAGAAAATATACGAAACGGACGAGTGGCTGAGGCCTTATAAAGAGGCTATTGATGCCCGTCACGACCGCATTGTGGCGACCAGGGAACGCTTCTCGGTGGACGGCTCGCTTGCAAAAGGCATCAACAACCACCTCTATTATGGACTCCACCGCACGCCGGAGGGCAAATGGGTGTTCCGCGAATGGGCTCCGAACGCCACGAGAATCTATCTGATAGGGGAGTTCAACAACTGGAAGCGCAGCGATGCCTATGCTCTCAAACCGCTCGGGGGCGGGAATTGGGAAATTTTCCTTGACGACATCTTCCTCAGCCACGGCACCCTCTACAAACTCTTCATCGAGTGGCCGGGAGGCGGAGCGGAAAGACTCCCTTCCTATGTCACCCGCACTGTTCAAGACCCTGAAACAAAGGCTTTCTGCGCCGAAGTATGGGAGCCGGAAAAGCCCTACAGATGGCGCCACCGCCGTCCGGGCAAACGTCCGCATCCACTTATATATGAGTGCCATATAGGAATGAGCGGAGAACAGGAGAAAGTTTCGACCTTCACCGAGTTCCGGAAAAATGTTCTTCCTAAAGTCGCCGACCTCGGCTATGACACACTCCAGATAATGGCCCTTCAGGAGCATCCATACTACGGCTCATTCGGCTACCAGGTCTCCAACTTCTTTGCGCTCAGTTCGCGTTTCGGCACACCGGAAGAATTCAAGGCGCTGGTCGATGCCGCGCACGCAAAGGGTATTGCCGTTGTGATGGACATCGTTCACTCCCACTCTGTTGACAACGAAGCCGAGGGACTCAGCCTTTTCGACGGACGGGAAGACCTCTATTTCTACAAAGGCCCGCAGGGACACCATCCTGCCTGGGGCTCACGCTGCTTCGACTACGGAAAAGACGAAACCAAATATTTCCTCCTCTCCAACTGCAAGTATTGGCTGGAGGAGTACCACATAGACGGGTTCCGTTTCGACGGTGTTACAAGTATGCTCTACTGGGACCACGGACTCGAAAGGGCATTCACCGGATATGACGACTATTTCAACAACTCTGTCGATGAGAATGCCGTTGAATATCTGGCACTTGCGAATATGCTCATACGCGAAGTTAACCCAAATGCATTCACGATTGCGGAGGACGTCAGCGGTATGGCGGGGCTTGCTGCACCTTTCGAGGCGGGAGGAGTAGGATTTGATTTCAGGATGGCAATGGGTATCGCCGACAACTGGATTAAATGGATAAAAACCCTCAGTGATGAGCAGTGGAGTATGGGCGAAATCTGGTGGCAGCTCACGAATAAACGCTCCGACGAGAAGACCATCAGTTACGCCGAATGTCACGACCAGGCGATGGTGGGCGACAAGACCATAATCTTCCGTCTTATGGACGCCCAGATGTACACATCGATGAACAAGGACTCGCAGTCGCCGGTGGTGGACAGGGGAATAGCCCTTCACAAAATGATACGCCTTGTGACGCTCGCTACCGCAGGGGACGGGTACCTCAATTTCATGGGTAACGAATTCGGACATCCGGAATGGATTGACTTTCCGCGCGAGGGGAACGGATGGTCTTATAAATATGCCCGGAGGCAGTGGTCACTCGCCGAACCGGACTATTTGCGCTACAAATATTTGCGGAATTTCGACAAGGCAATGATTGGAATGGCGAAGTCAGAAGGCATTCTTGACGAGGCTCCGGAGTTGCTTGTCCAGGACGAACAGAAAAAAATTCTTATTTTCCGCAGAAAAAATTGTATATTTGCGGCGAATTTCAACCCGACCGAATCATTTGTGGATTACGGCTTTGCGGCTCCGCAGGGAAAATGGGTTGACATATTGACCACCGATGAACCGGAATTCGATGGATTCGGGCGGCTTTCGCACGACGCACACTTTACGGTTCCACAAAAGAACGCCAATGGGAACGACAGATACGATGACACTCTCTATCTCTATCTGCCGAGCCGTTGTGCTGTTGTGTTGGAGAAAAGATAGAATGAAAAACAAAAGATAGGTATAAATATGGCTTTTCTTTCATTTAACAAATCCGAACTGGTGAATCTTGAGTATTCGCTCAAGAGGGAAATCATCGGCTCGAACAAGACGGGGGCGTATTGCAACACATCAGTTGTGGACTGCAACACGCGGCGCTATCATGGACTGCTGGCAGTTCCCGTCGACGCTTTCGGAGGAGAGAAGCACATTCTGCTTTCCGGCCTGGATGAGAGCATCGTGGTGAACCATAGACAGTTCAATCTTGGAATCCATTGCTACGGCGATATCTATGAACCACGTGGACACAAGTACATCGTGGACTTCACCGCAGCTCCGGTTCCGACTCTGACCTACAAAATCGGAGAGACGACCTTACGCAAATCCGTAATCCTCGCTCCCGATTCCGATCAGGTGATGATTAAATATGAAATCGTTTCCTCTCCGGCTTCCTGTGAACTTATTCTCAAGCCGTTCCTTGCGTTCCGCTGCATTCACAAGCTGACTAAGGAAAACCCTGAGGCACGCACCGGCTATCGTGAACTTGAAAACGGCGTTTCCTTCAATATGTATGAAGGATTTCCGGACCTCAATCTCCAGTTCTCGAAGGCTTCGGAGTTCCGCTATGCACCGTCGTGGTACAAGGGAATCACCTACACCGACGAGTATCGCCGCGGATTCGACTGCAAGGAAGACCTCTTTGTCCCGGGCACATTCTCACTCAAACTCAGAAAGGGCGAATCTGTGATTGTTTCGGGCTCGACGGCTGTTGAAGACGCAAAAGGGCTCTCCCGCAAATTCACATCGATTGTAAAGAAAAAGGGAAATATAACATCCAATCTGGATCTTCTCAAGTACAATGCAGACCTTCTCATCTGCAACCGAAATGGTCACAAACAGATAGACGCCGGGTTGACGTGGCTTGAAACCGGACTTCTCCGAGAGACCATAGTCGCACTTCCGGGGCTCACTCTCTATGCCGGAGCCGGGGCAAAAGAATTCGAGGAGATTCTCGACAATCTCATCGCTGACAATGCCGAGAGACTCTCCACCCGTACCACCCAGATTGAGGCTCCACTCAGAATTGCCGACGACCTCCAGCAGTACATCGCCTTTGGCGCAGACGCGAAAAAAGTCTGGAAAAAATATGGTCCTGTGATTAAGGGCATCATTGAAAGCTATCTTCCTGGACATCGCGCGGAAGTGGCAGTTCACCCTAACGGACTTCTATGGGGTCAGAAATGGCGCACAGCCCTCTCTTGGATGAACGCCTATGTGAACGGAATTCCTGTGACGGAGCGTGCCGGCTACCAAGTCGAGACTAACGCATTCTGGTACAACGCAATTTGCTTCGCTCTTGAGATGGAGCAGAGATTTGCACCGAAAAACACCGCCTTTATCCAGAGGTGGAACGCCATCAAGACTTTGATTGATGAGAACTTCGAAAAGACATTCTGGATTCCCGAACGCGGCTATCTCGCAGACTATGTCGACAATGCCGGGCAGGGACCTGCGGTGCGTTCCAACCAGCTCTACGCCATCGCCCTGGAATATTCTCCGGTGAGCGACGAGAACAAGTCTTCAATTATGCAGACCATTGCAAACGAGTTGATTACAAGCCGTGGCATCCGCACCCTCTCGCCGAGAAACGAGGCTTACAGAGGAGTGTACGAGGGCTCGCAAATTGACCGCGACCTCGCCTACCACCAGGGATGTGCCTGGATTATTCCGCTCGACTACTACATCGACCTGGCTTTCCGTATGGTTGGCCCTTCTTTCCTCAAGAGAGCCGAGTATCTCATCGAGGGCTTCTACAAAGACATCTACAAGCACGGCGTCGGGGCGTTCTCCGAACTTTACGACGGAGACCCTCCTCACGAGCCGCACGGTGCGATTTCATCGGCTTGCAGTACTGCGGCGCTGCTTCGTATAGAATATCTGCTTGACCGTTACCGCCAGCAGACTACAGACAGGAAAGCGGTAAAAATAAAGGAGGAATAGGATTATGAGAGTACTTATGTTCGGTTGGGAATTCCCGCCACACATTGCCGGAGGGCTCGGAACTGCCTGCTACGGAATGACCAGGGGTCTTGCGGAGAACGGTGTCGAGGTGCTTTTCGTGATGCCGTCAGCCTCCGGGGACGAGGATCAGTCCTCCGTCCGCATCATAAATGCGAGTGATGTGGCCGTTGACACCATGTCAGAGACGGTTGATGAATTTCTCGGAAAGGTCCGTTTCGTACATGTTGGTACCAATATGGTTCCGTATGTTTCGCCTGAGGACTTCTCCTCTGTCGTTGAGGAAGAGAGGGCGCGTCAGATCAAGGATTTCCGCATAACCTACGGCCAGAAATATCAGTTCTCAGGTAAGTACGGCACCAATCTTATGGAGGAGGTCGCCCGCTACGGAATGGTCGGAGGCACGATTGCGCTCCAGCATTGCGACGAGTTCGATGTCATCCACGCCCATGACTGGCTGACCTATCTCGCCGGTATAGCCGCCAAGCAACTCACCGGCAAGCCGCTCGTGGTCCATGTGCATGCCACTTCGTTTGACCGTTCGAGCGACGACAACATCGACCCCCGTGTCTATGATCTTGAGAAGAGGGGAATGGAAGCCGCCGACAGGGTCATCACGGTCAGTGAGCTCACGAGAAACATCGTCATCAACAAATATGGCATTGACCCTGCAAAGGTTGTCACCGTCCACAATGCTGTGGACTTCTCCGGTCGTGCCGGCATCACCGTGCAGAGGGGAGTGAAAGACAAAATTGTCACCTTCCTCGGCCGTGTAACCTATCAGAAAGGCCCTGAATACTTCATCGAGGCCGCGGCCAAAGTCCTGAAGAGATGCGACAATGTGCGTTTCGTTATGGCCGGCAGCGGAGATATGCTCAACAGATGTATCCGCCACGTGGCGCGCCTTGGCATTGCGGACCGTTTCCATTTCACAGGCTTCCTTCGCGGAGACGATGTGAGGAAGATGTTCGCCCTGTCGGATGTCTATGTGATGCCTTCCATCTCCGAGCCTTTCGGAATTTCGCCTCTTGAGGCAATGCAGACCAATGTCCCTTCAATCATTTCCAAACAGTCCGGCTGCGCCGAGGTGCTGAAATATGCGCTCAAGGTTGATTTTTGGGATGTGGATGCCATGTCCGACGCTATTTATGGCTTGCTGAACTACCCGGCTCTCTCTGACTTCGCGACCCGCTGTGGCTACGATGAGGTGAACGCCCTCAAGTGGACGGCTGCCGCCGCTAAGGTCAAGGCGGTCTATGAGTCGGTCGTGAGATAATCCGGAGACGGCAGAATGTGTGACAGCATGTGTTTGACAATAAAAGATTTATAAATATGAAAAAGTCAATTTGTCTGTATTTTCAGGTCCATCAGCCTAACAGGTTGAGACAGTACAGGTTCTTCGACATTGGGAAAAATTCCCACTACTACGATGACTTCACGAACCGCACCATCCTCAGGCGCATCGCGAAGAAGTGCTACCTTCCGATGAATGAGCTGCTTCTTGAACAGATTAAGGCGAACAATGGCGCGTTCAAGGTGGCTTTCTCAATCACCGGCACTGCCCTTGAGCAGTTCGACCGCTACTGCCCGGAGGTTCTTGACAGTTTCCGTGCGCTTGCCCAGACCGGATGCGTGGAGTTCCTCTCCGAGACCTACTACCACTCCCTCGCGTCTCTTGCTTCAGAGCCCGAGTTCAAGCATCAGGTTCTCAAGCACAAGGCAGCGATAGAGCATTATTTCGGACAGACTCCGGTGACTTTCCGCAACACCGAGCTTGTCTATTCGGACGACATCGCTGATATGGTCGATTCTCTCGGATTCAAGACCATACTCACCGAAGGTGCAAAGCACATCCTCGGATGGCAAAGCCCTAACTTTGTCTACAAGACCACTGCAAAGCACGCCCAGAAACTTCTTCTGAGAAATTCCGGACTCAGCGACGACATCGCGTTCCGTTTCTCCGACAGAAATTGGGAGAACTGGCCGCTTACGACCGACAAATACCTCTCGTGGCTCAAGGCCGGCGACGGCGAGATAGTCAACCTCTTCATGGACTACGAGACCTTCGGAGAGCATCAGGCCGCGTCTTCGGGAATATTCGACTTTATGAAATATCTTCCATCCGCTATCATTGCTGACGGAGAGTTCGAGTTCGTGACCCCTTCAAGGGCAGCTAAGAAACACAAGGCTGTTTCCATTCTCGACATTCCTGATGCGATTTCATGGGCGGACGAGGAGCGCGACACTTCCGCATGGCTTGGAAACGAGCTCCAGAACGAGGCGTTCAGCAAGCTCTACTCACTTTCTGAGAAGCTTTCCCTTTTGAACGATGCTGAGCTCTGGGCAGATTTCGGACATCTTCAGGAGAGCGATCACTTCTACTACATGTGCACGAAATATTTCTCAGACGGTGCCGTACACAAATATTTCAACCCGTATGACACCCCTTACGAGGCATTCATCAACTATATGAACGTATTGAGCGACTTCATGATCCGTGTGGATCAGGCATTGTCCTCAAAGGAACAGGAATAAATGGAAAACAACATCATCAGGCCGGACTACCTTTTTGAAGTCAGCTGGGAAGTCTGCAATAAGGTCGGCGGCATCTATACGGTCATAGCGACCAAGGCATTAAACCTTAGGACAGAGTACAAGAGGCATCACATCCTCATCGGACCGGACGTGTGGATGCACACGGCAAGCAATCCGGACTTCACGGAGGACCCGCTACTGTTCAAGTCCTGGAAGGCAGCAGCTGCTGCGGAAGGACTCCGCGTGAGAATCGGAAAGTGGAACGTGCCGGGGCAACCTATTGCCATACTCGTGGACTTCAAGCAGTTCATCACCTCACAGAACGAGATTCTGACGGAATATTGGAAGCGTTTCAGAGTGGATTCCCTCACCGGAAACTGGGACTACAGGGAATCGGCGCTCTTCGGCTACGCCGCCGGAAAGGTCATAGAGAGCTTCTACAAGTACAACCTCTATCCTTCCGACAAGGTCGTGGCGCAGTTCCACGAGTGGATGACTGGAGCCGGACTTCTTTATATTAAGGGTACCGGGCTTCCGATTGCGACGGTCTTTACGACCCATGCGACTGTAATCGGGCGCTGCATCGCCGGCAACAACCTGCCTCTCTATGATGCTCTCGACAGCTACAACGCTGATGCCAAGGCGCGGGAATTCAATGTCATAGCCCGTCACTCTCTTGAGAATATTTCCGCGCAGAGCGCCGACGTGTTTACGACGGTCAGCGAAATCACCGCGCAGGAGTGTCGCCAGTTTCTCGGACGTGCTGTGGATGTGGTGACGCCCAACGGATTTGAACCGAGCTTCACTCCGTCCGACGAGGAATATCCGGCAAAGCGCAAGGAAGCCCGCAGGAAGCTCATCGGCGTGGCATCTGCCATGTCTGGGACAGCAGTCCCGGATGACGCCATGCTCATGTGCATCGGCGGACGCTACGAGTGGAAGAATAAGGGCATAGACGTGTTCATCGACGCGCTCGATCGCCTCAACCGTTCCAACTACAGCGGTCGTAACATACAGGCATTCATAATGATACCTTCGGGACACCACGGGGCAGACAAGGAACTTGTCGCCAAACTCGGAGGCAACGGTTCGTCATACACGACGCAGATTTCGCACTATCTTATGAGTCCCGAGAATGACGCCATATCCCATCGTCTCGCTGACCTCGGGCTCGACAATTCGGAGCACACGAAGGTGAAGGTATATTTCATCCCGTCCTATCTCAACGGAAACGACGGAGTGTTCAATATGTCCTACTACGACCTCCTCAACGGAATGGACCTCGCAGTTTTCCCTTCTTATTACGAGCCGTGGGGCTATACCCCTTTGGAGTCCCTCGCGTTCAAGGTCCCTACTCTCACGACGTCCCTCGCGGGATTTGGACTGTGGGTTCGCGGACACTACGGGAAGCAGCACCCGGGCATCACGGTGGTCACGAGGAACGACTCGAACTACAACAACGTCGTCGAGGAGACCGTTGGAAGGATACGCGAGATAGCGTCTCTTACGGCCGAGACTCGTCAGGGCTATATGGACAATGCCCGTGACGTGTCGAACATCGCGCTGTGGGAGAACAACATAGTCTATTACAAGGAAGCATATTCAAAGGCATTAAATAAAGTTATATCAGAAAAAGGAGCATTCCCGGAATTCAGGGATGAGAAACCAATGGAGTACAAAAAGAATGAAGTAAATCAGCCGTCGTGGAGCAGTGTTTTCGTCTCAAGGCATTTGCCTGAGTCACTGAAGGATCTGGAGATTCTGTCAAAGAACCTCTGGTGGTGCTGGAACGAGTCGGCCAAGAATCTTTTCAAATCAATAGATCCGGAGAGCTGGAAGGCCTGCGGACAGAACCCGATTGCGCTGCTTGACCGCGTGAGCCTCAAAAATTTCAAGAAACTCAGCACGGATGTCGAGTTCCTCGGGCAACTTAAGGCGGTGAAAACTGAGTTTGACGAATATATGGGCCTGAAGGCGAAGAGGACGAACCCGTCGGTAGCGTATTTCTGTATGGAATACGGTCTTGACACATCGCTTAAGATTTATTCCGGCGGCCTCGGCATACTCGCCGGCGACTACCTCAAGGAGACCTCTGACATGAACGTGAACCTCGTTGCTGTGGGACTTTTCTACCGCTACGGCTATTTCACACAGATTCTCTCCGCACAGGGAGCGCAGGTTTCCAAGTATGACGCACAGGACTTCATGAAGACCCCGGCCGAGCCTGTCCGCGACAAGGACGGCAACTGGGTGACAATCAGTATCGCTTTCCCTGGAAGGAACATCAATGCGCGTCTTTGGCTCGTAAATGTCGGAAGGACAGAACTCTATCTTCTCGACACGGACTATGAGGACAACCTTCAGGAGGATAGGGAGGTTACCTACCACCTCTACGGAGGCGACTGGGAGAATCGTCTGAAGCAGGAGCTTCTCTTGGGAGTCGGTGGAATCCGTGCTCTTCGCAAGATTGGCTACTGGCCGCAGGTATATCACTGCAACGAGGGTCATGCCGCATTCATCGGCCTTGAGAGGCTTCGCGAGTACATTGAGAAGCAGAACCTCAGTTTTGGCGAGGCTATGGAAGTAATCCGCTCGTCATCGCTTTACACGACACATACACCGGTTCCGGCAGGCCACGATGCGTTCGATGAAGGACTTCTCCGCAAGTACATCGGTCACTATCCGCAGCGTCTGAAGATTGACTGGGAGACCCTCATGGGCCTTGGCAAGTTGAACGGTGCCGACCCTAACGAGAAATTTTCGATGAGTAATCTCGCCGCCAACATTTCCCAGGAGGTGAACGGAGTTTCATGGCTGCACGGCAAGGTGAGCCAGGACATCTTTGCTCCTATGTACCCGGGCTATCTGCCTGAGGAGCTGCACGTAAGTTATGTCACCAACGGAGTTCACTATCCGACTTGGACAGCTCCTGAGTGGAAGGAAATTCATTCCAAGGTATTCGGAAAGGAATTTGAAACGCACCACTACGACAAGAGTTGCTTCGAGGGTATCTACAAGGTGACAGACGAAACTGTCTGGAATGTCCGTACTGAACTTCGCAAGAAGCTTATCGCGGAGGTGAAGGAGCGTCTTTCGGACACCACGGCTGCGAACCACTATTCTCCGCGACAGATTGTGACCATAAAGGACACCTTGCGCGACGATGTGCTCACCATCGGATTTGCCCGCCGTTTCGCAACATACAAGCGTGCGCACCTTCTCTTCCGTGACCTCGACCGTCTCGACGAGATTGTGAACAATCCGGAGCGTCCGGTGCAGTTCCTCTTTGCAGGAAAGGCACATCCTGCTGACAAAGCGGGTCAGGATCTCATCAAGATGATTGTTGACATCTCCAAGCAGGAGCGTTTCATCGGAAAGATCGTGTTTGTGCCTAACTACGACATCACTCTCGCAAAATACCTCGTTCAGGGAGTCGACGTCTGGATGAACAATCCGACCCGTCCTCTTGAGGCTTCCGGAACATCGGGAGAAAAGGCTGCGATGAACGGCGTGATGCACTTCTCCGTTCTTGACGGCTGGTGGGTAGAGGGTTACAAGCCTGGCTGCGGATGGGCACTGCCTATGGAGCGCACCTACGACGACCAGAACTATCAGGACGAACTTGATGCTGCAACAATCTACACGATTATCGAGAACGACATCGCTCCTACATTCTATCACAAGGACCCTGCTACAGGACGTTCGGCTTCATGGATTGAGTATGTGAAGAACACTGTGGCTCAGGTGGCATGCAACTTCACAACGAACAGGATGCTCACCGACTATGTGAACCAATACTACAATCCTCAGTCTGCGCGTTATGAGTCTCTCGTTGCGGATGACTACAAGGTTGCCCGCGAGATTGCCTCTTGGAAGAAGCGTCTGCGTCGCGCATGGGGACAGGTTGAGGTCGTTTCTGTCAGCAAGCCGGACAGCTCTGCTGGAAATGTGTCCATAGGACATGAGTACAGGGCAGGAGCCGTCCTCAACATCGGAGATCTTGACCCGCAGGAGATTGGAGTCGAGTTCCTTTTCGCTACACAGGACGCCAAGAACAGAATGCACATAGTCGAGAGATGTGAGTGCGCTCCAGTTGAGGTGAACGACGGTATCGTGAGATATGAGACTTCCGTTCTTCCTGAGACCACAGGTGTCTATCAGGTTGCCGGCCGCATCTATGCGAAGAACCCGCTTCTGCCTCATAGACAGGATTTTGAACTCGTGAGATGGCTGTAATTGCCACTGGATTTTTTGACGGAGTCCACCTCGGGCATCGGTCGGTCGTGAAACAACTTGTCGCGGCCGCCCGTGAGCGCGGGACGGACTCCGTGGTCGTTACTTTCCGTCCGCATCCGCGTGCGGTACTTCAGCAAGATGCCCCGCAGCTGCGTCTGTTGACGTCTTTTTCTGAAAAGCGTGCTCTTCTCCGCTCTCTCGGCATCGACAGGTTGGAGGTGATTCCATTTACGCGTGAGTTCGCTTCGTTGACTGCGGAACAGTACATCCGCGACTGGCTCATCGGACGCTTCGGCTGTACGGCGATGGTATTCGGCTACGACAACAGGGTCGGTTCCGACGGGGCCGACGCCGCGGCTGTCAGCACCATTGCCTCAAGTCTCGGTGTGGAGTTAATTCCGTGCACGGCACTCGGTGACATCAGCTCGACGAAGATTCGGGGAGTTCTTTCCGCCGGGGAAGTGGAGACGGCTTCGGCGATGCTCGGCTACGACTATTTCCTCAATGGGGTGGTGGTTCCGGGCAACCGCATAGGCCGTACTCTCGGCTTCCCGACAGCGAACATGCAGCTCTACGAGCCTCTGAAGCTCATTCCTGAGAACGGAGTGTATCTGGTGAGGGTGGAATTTCCTGAATCGGACGACGATGTCGTGCCATCTTCTTTTTCTTGCGGATGCCGTTACGGTATGTGCAACATAGGCTCCCGCCCTACGGTGAACATCGGCACAAATGTCACAATCGAGACCAACATCTTCGATTTCGATGAGGATATCTACGGTCTCCCGCTCAGAATTTCATTCATGAAACGTCTTCGTGGCGAAACGCGCTTCTCCTCCACCGCCGCCCTTCGCGACCAACTCGCGCTCGACCGAGCCGCCTGCCTTGAAATTCTCGGCCGAGTTGCCGAATGATTGAGGGGGGCCCAAAAGTCTTTTGCTCCCCCTCTCTCAAATTGTCATTTCGTGGAGCTTGGTGTGATGAAATTCAAAATCCTTAAATTAGATGACTTACGGATGAGTAAAAAATCGTATTACTCGTCCGTAAGTCAATTTTTTTACCACTTACGGATAAGTAAAAATTAAAAATACTTGTCCGTAAGTCTTTTTTTTATACCTTTGCGGACGAGTAATATTAAGTATTATGGCAGAAAAAATAATAGGAAGAAGGCAAGAACAGTCAGTCCTTTCAGAATGTTACGGATCTGACAAGGCTGAACTCGTGGCTGTGTATGGGCGAAGGCGTATCGGCAAGACCTTCCTTGTGAAGAATTTCTTTAAGGAGGGATTCTGTTTCTATCTGACAGGAATCTACCAAGGAACTAAAAAGGAGCAGCTGAGGTTCTTCAATAAGCAATTGTGCGAGTATTCCGGGATACCATATCCGGAAGCCGAAAACTGGTTTGATGCATTTGATCAGCTCAAACATTATCTTTCGAATTTGCCGGAGAACCGGAAAGCTGTCGTATTTATTGATGAGTTGCCCTGGCTAGACACACCGCGTTCCCGTTTCATCAAAGCATTTGAATTGTTCTGGAATAGCTGGGCAGCAGACCGAAGCAACCTTAAGATGATAGTCTGCGGCTCTGCCACGACATGGATGATGTCTCATCTCTTGGGCAGCAAGGGTGGCTTACATAATCGTGTTACCCGCAGGATAAAACTCTCTCCGTTTACCCTTTCCGAAGCGGAGGATTATCTGAAAGCAAAAGGAGTTGTCTGGAACCGTTACCAGATAGCCGAGGCATATATGATTTTCGGCGGCACCCCATACTATCTCGAAATGCTCCGCAAATCATACAGCCTTCCTCAGAACATCGATTATCTCTTTTTCTCCGAAAATGCCGAATTGAAGGATGAGTACTCGTTCCTCTTCCGTTCGCTTTTCAATGATTCGTCTTTATATCGGAGCATTGTTGAGCTTCTTGCCAAAAAATCCAGGGGCATGTCACGGGCGGAGATGATGTCCGCGCTGAAACTGGAGGATGGAGGGAATTTTACCAAAGCGTTGGACAATCTTTGTGCTTGTGACTTTCTTCGCAGATATTCCGCATTCGGCAAAGTTGAGCGCGATGTCCTCTATCAGTTGACTGACCTGTTCACGCTGTTTTACCTCCGTTATGTGAAGAACAGCAATAGTCGTGATGAGCATCTTTGGACCAATATGCTTGATTCTCCCGAACACCGTACGTGGTGCGGATATTCATTTGAACAACTATGCCTTCACCATTTACCGCAAATCAAGACCGCTCTTGGCATTGGCGGCGTGCAGAGCGATGTCTGCTCGTGGTTTTGTCTGGCAAATGATGAGCATCCCGGCGGCCAGATTGATTTGGTCATAGACCGCAGGGATCAGGTTATAAATCTCTGTGAAATGAAATATTCCTTAGGGGAATATGAAATCACAGGGAAGTATGAGAAAACACTCCTTGAGCGCCGTGAACTCTTCCGCGCGACAACGAAGACCCGCAAGGCCCTCCACCTTACACTGGTGACAACCTATGGTCTGAAGAATAATCAGCATTCGGGAAGCATCCAGAGCCAGGTCCTCCTTGACGACCTTTTCCGAGATGTCCGTTGACTCCATCTGTGGGAAAACACACGCTTTGATGTGTGGCGTTTCAGTGAGTTAGCGTGCTATGCTCTATACCGCAGGAACAACAGATATTATCATATGCTATTTGTTCATTTTCATCAATGAATATTCCAAAGCATCTTCCAAAGCTGCCGGTATATGCTCATAACAAAGCATGGCAAAGGATAGAGGATTCTTTGGTGGAGCTCACACCGGAAAGGTTGAATGCAATCGCCTGTTGAAAATGAATCCGGAATTGTCATTGTATGATTGTATCGCTCTTGATATGGTGCAGAAGCATGAGCCGATAGAAAAAGAAATGATTGCGAGTTGGAATCAAAGCTCTCTGATGTGCTTACGAAAGAGCAGAAGATTCGAAAAATAGGAAATTTGTTGTTCTCTCTGAAGAAGGATGGACAAATTCGTCTGACCGACGGAAAAAATGGATTTTAGTCGAAGTTTAGTCGAAGTTTAGTCGAAGTTTAGTCGAAGTTGGAGGGTAAGTTCCTTATTGTCAATTATTTGAATGAATTTAGTTTCCGAACGATTTTAGTCGAAGTTCTGCTTGGAAAACTTGGGACTGTTGTCGGATTGATTTTTGCCGAAGCTGATGGTGGCTACGCTGACCTTGAATAATTGGTTTTGAAATATGACAGTAATTCAGATAATCTCGCTCGCTATTCTTCAGGAAGAAAAGTTTCTTCTCTCCCGCACCGACATCGACTATGCTGCCTACATGCACCGCGTCCGCCGCTACCTGTAGTTCTGTCATTTAACAGATGCAAAGTTTGAGGGGACGTCATCGCTCGTTTTGATAATCATTTACAATCCGGCGCGACCCATCTTGACGGGGAAAGTAGGGAAGGTGGAGCGGTCTCCGTAGGTGTAGACGGAACTGCCGTTGACGCCGATGTAGAACATTTGGGTAAAACTCAACGTGCCGGAGGTCGTACTAATGGAGAGGCCCTTCATTGTGGCGTTGCTGCCGTCGTTGTCGAGGTCGCAGGCACAGATGTAATAGACATCACTGTTGTCGTCCGCAATTCCGTAGAAGCCCTTGCTTGTGAGGCCCACCAGCATCTTTGTTACCTTGATGGTGCCGTTGTCGGTCACGAGGTCGTGCTGTCCGTAGTTGTAGGCGGTGATGTAGAGCTTTCCGGTCTCGTCATCGATAACTCCGTGCATAGGGGTGTCGGTGACCTTGTTCCAACCAGAGATGAGAAATGTGAAGTCCTCGCGTTTGTCTTCGGAAATCGTGAGGCTGTATCCGTGACCTGTGTTGTCTGTAGCTTCCCACCTGCCGAGCCACTTGTCATAGACTGTGCTCCAGTCCTTGCCGTCTATGCGGAACTTCTCCGAAATGGCGAAACTGCCGGTGAAGAAGCCGTTGCGGTCGATGCCGATGGCGACGGCGAAATAGCTCTTGCGGGTGCGTAGGGTGTAGTAGATGCTACTCGTGCCGGTGAATACATACTTATTCCAGTTGGACGGATATTTCACGAGCAGGTTAGCCACGGCGGCCTTGACATAGGCGTTGATGTCGTTGTTGTAGAGTTTAGTGAGATTTTCTTCTGAGATCACGTCTATGAAATATCTGCCGTTGTCTGTGGATGTGTTGGTGATTTTGCGGTAGGACTTGTCCGCACCCTGCGGTTTTACATAGCCGTCGTAGGTGACAGTCCAGTTTTCGTTGAGAGTTGCGTCAGGGGTGAGGCGGAACTCAAGTATAGATGGTGTTCCGAACACCGTGCCGTCCGCGTCAAGGCCGAAGACGATTGCGCGGAGCTTCTTTGATGCCGGCAGATCTCCGAACTTTACTGACTTCTTACCCGAGTTGAGTACTGAAGGGATGTCTTCGAGTGCAGCGACTTTTGTGCGGAGCAGTTCCATCGCATCGCCCGTGAGATCCTCCGTCACGAAAGCGTACCATTCGCCCTCTCCTGACGGCGTGACCGAAATCTCGACTGAAGACGACGTTTCTCCGCTGATCTCCAATCCGAATTTCATGTCCGAATGCTCTGTCTTGAACTCGCAGCTCGCCGGCTTTCCGTAGACCGTGCCTTCTGCAGTGAGTCCGAATACCACATAAATATATTTTGTTGCGGGCGAAAGTCCATCCTCGATTCTGATTCTCTTAGAGCCACGTTCAAGAACTCCGGAAACTCCTCCATCAAGTGCAGATAGCTCGCGTACCTTGCGGTTTATTGCGGCTTGAACAGGGGTGCTGACATCGTCGTAGGCAAAGCCGTACCATGTGTTGCGATCCTTTCCGCTGTTGGTTATGAGAAAAGTCGCGCCTTCGGCCGTCGGTTCGGAAACCTTAATGCTGAACTCCACCTCGCACTCTCCGTCGCCCGTTCCTGTCTGGAGAAAATCTTCCGTACATCCTGAGAATAAGACAGATGCGATGGTGAATGATGTTGAAAACTGTAAGCAGAACCTTCTCATATTAGTGTAAAATTTGAAAAATCGCGTTGTAGGTGCTTAAAAGCATAGATTCACGTCAAAATTGACTGGCAAATATATGTAAATATTATCAAACTTGAGCGCCATGATAGAAATTTTGCATATTTTGCTTTAAATTTATAGTATAGTTCTCTAAAAAGTGAAAGCTGAGGCGCGGATGCTGTATGCAAAATATGAGTCAAAATGCGATACAATCGCGTCAGATTTACTTTTGGTGTGAAAAAACATTGAAAACCAAATTGTAAGTAGCGTGATTTTTTCTAACTTCGATGCCGTTTCCAAGGGCTTGTGTGTGTTTTTGGAATAGTTGGTAGTAATAATTTGTAATCAAAATTCTCGATGAGGTTTACAAATGTAGTGTTTTCACTGCTGTTTCTTTTCGTGTCGGTAACTTTGGCCGCTCAGGAAGTTACAGTTACGGGACAGGTTTTGGATTCCGTGAGCGGTGATGGGGTGCCCTTTGCCGGTGTCTTCGTGAAGGGAACGACGACAGGAGTGGCGACTGACGATGAGGGACGTTTCTCGATAGCTGTCGGTCATGGTAGGGCAGAACTCCTTATAAGTTCAATCGGATATGTCGAACAGACAGTCAAGGCGGCTCCAGGTGATGAGCTGACGGTCCGGCTCGTTCCCGACTCTCAGGCGATTGACGAGACCATCGTCGTGGCCTATGGAGTCCAGAAAAAATCATCCTTCGTCGGTTCTGCGGCGCAGGTAAGCGGAGACAAACTGAGCAAGATGCAGTCGACCAACATCTCCAAGTCGCTTGAGGGTGCGGTCGCCGGTCTTCAGACTTCCAGTTCGTCCGGCACACCAGGTTCTTCAGCAAGCATAATCATCAGGGGACTCGGTTCCGTCTCTGCTTCGCAGTCACCTCTTCTGGTCGTTGACGGCGTGCCTTACGAGGGCAGTCTGAACTCGCTCCCGACTCATGACATAGAGTCGATGACCGTGCTCAAGGACGCAGCGGCGAACTCGATGTACGGCGCGAGGGGCTCGAACGGAGTCATAATCATAACAACAAGGCGCGGGACTTCTGACAAGATAAGGATAGAATTTGACGCGAAGGTCGGAGTGAACTCTCGTGGAGTGCCGACCTACGACATAATCACGAACCCGGCTGACTATTACGAGATGACTTGGGAGGCTCTGCGCAATGAAGTCTATTACGGCGGCTCTATGGGACTCGGGCAAGCGAACGCCTACGCTTCGGGTTCGCTTATCAGCAGGTATCTCCGCTATAATATATATAAAGGTGTCGAGGACGGTGAGGTTATAGACCCGGCAACCGGGAAACTCAATCCCGCAGCAACTACCCTCAAATGGATGGACAACTGGAACAAGGACGTCTTCAAGTCGGGAATTCGTCAGGAATATACCCTTGCGGTGTCCGGAGGTTCGGAGAAGACGAAGGCGTATATGTCCGTATCCTATCTCAATGATAAGGGATATGTTCCCAATTCGGGATTCCGGCGCGTTTCGGCGAGGGCGAAGATTGATCAGAACGTCGCAAAGTGGCTGAAGGCCGGACTTAACATCGCATACTCCAACACGAATCAGAATCAGTTTGGAGCTGAGTCTTCGGGGTCATATTCCAACATCTTCTTTTTCGGGCAGAACATCGCCCCGATATATCCGATTTATCAGTACGACCTAGAAACGGGCGAACGACTCTACAGCGAAAATGGGGAGACGCTCTACGACTGGGGAGAGAAAAGGGCGTACGGACAGCTCTCGAACCCTTACGGGCAGCTTCTTTCATCGACGTTGAATTCCGTAAGGGACAATATGTCGTCGAGGGGCTATCTGGACTTCGACATCCTGAAGGATCTCAAGTTTACGGTGAACCTCGCCTATGATATATTTAACACTAAGTCAGATAATTACACCACTCCTGTCGGAGGTGATGCAGCTACGGTGAACGGACGCGGACGGCAATCCACGAGCCGCTACTCCGCGTTGAACACCAACCAGCTGCTGTCGTGGACTCCGAGTTTTGGACCTTCTCACGAGCACAGCCTCTCGCTACTTCTGGGACACGAAATCAAGAGTGACACTTCCTACGGACTTTCCGGCGAGATGACGAACTTCGTTGACCCGACAGTTTCCGATTTCGCCAATGCTGTGGTCTATCAGAACCTCAGTTCCAGCCGCACTTCCTATTTTCTTCAGGGAATTTTCTCAAGAGGGGAGTACAGTTACGCCAACCGCTACTTCGTCTCCGCATCCTATCGCCGCGATGCCTCTTCAAGGTTTGCCCCGGACAAGAGATGGGGCAGTTTCTGGGCCGTCGGAGCATCGTGGAACGCGAAGCAGGAGTCTTTCCTTCTTCCGGTGGCGTGGGTGGACTACCTCAAGTTCAAGGCAAGCTACGGAACTCAGGGAAATGACGACATTGGAATGACAAAGGTCTATGAGGACCTCTACCGGATTGACCGCGTGGATGGCGAGGCTTCCATCGTGAAGGTGTTCAGGGCCGCTCCGGACGTGACGTGGGAGAAATCCAATAACTTCAACACCGGCTTCGAGTCACGCTTTTTCGACAGGCTTTCGGTGAACGCGGACTTCTTCATCAAGGAGACCAAGGATATGATTTACTATCGTGCGCTCGCCCCGTCGCAGGGAAATCCGGCAAGCCAGCTGGTGAACGACATGGACATGATGAACATCGGTGTGGAGTTCGAGGTGGCGGCCGATTTGGTCAAGACTCGAAACTTCTCCTGGAATCTCGCGGTGAACGGGACTGCCTATCGAAACAAAATAACCAAGCTCCCGTCCAACGAACCTGAGGAGGGCTACGCTTCCGGGAATTACTGGCGAAAGAAGGGCGGCTCGCTCTACGACTTCTATATGTATGAATGGCTCGGTGTTGATGAGACCACAGGAGAACCTCTCTACACCGGCAAGGATGGCTCGCCTGTCCATGAGCCGGCAAACGCTAAGATGGTTCAGACCGGAAAGAGCGCGGTGCCGGACCTCTACGGAGGAATAACCTCCTCATGGAACTTCTTCGGCTTTGACCTGAGCGCACAGCTTGCCTATCAGATTGGCGGCTGGACTCTCGATACGAACTACCAAGGGCTTATGTCCGCCGGTACCGCCGGAACCAACTGGCATAAGGACATCTTCCGCCGTTGGACTCCGCAGAACACCTCGACCGACGTTCCACGCGTGCAGAACCGCTATCAAGATGCCTCCCAGACATCGACTCGTTTCCTCACAAAGGCCTCGTACCTGAGCCTGAAGAACGTGATGTTCGGCTACACCTTCCCGAAGACGCTGATGCAGAAGGCGAAGATTTCGAACCTCAGAATCTATGTCATCGGAGACAACCTCTGGTACATCTCGCACAGGCGCGGGCTTGACGTGCGTCAGTCGTTCAGCGGAGCGACCGGATTCACCTACTCCGCGCTCAGGACCGTCTCCGCCGGCGTTTCGTTCACATTCTAAAACTGAAGGGGATATGAAAAGGATAATGATTATATTTCTTTCCGCAGCATTGGCGCTTTCTTCATGCAGCAAGATGTTTGACGTAGACTCTACCGGGAACCTAACAGGCTCGAAGGCCGCCCAGATGGTGGAGAAAGAGCCGGAATTTCTGTTCTCATACGTCTCCGGACTCTACTCATGGATGGTCACGCCGTTCACTGTCTATTCCGGTCATGACGACGGCGGTTTTCTGCTCTGCAACATGCTGACGGATTTCATGGGACAGGATATCGTCCTCGATGGAACAGAGAATTGGGGACAGTTCGACTATAATTTCGACTACGGGATGGAACAGTATGTCCGGACCTACCAGTTCTGGACGCAGTACTATACTCTCATAAACAACGCCAATACGATTCTCGACTATATCCCCGCGGGCGAGGAACCTTCGTCCGTGCAGGTGAGGGGCTATCTCGGACAGGCCTATGCAATTCGGGCGCTGTCCTATATGTACTTGATGCTCCTCTATCAGGACCCGGTCGATGAGTCTGGGGCTCTGCGTACCGATGCTCCTTCCGTTCCGCTGGTGTATGCTTCGAGGGATGGGATTCCTGCCGATGTCGCCTACGAACGTCAGGGGAGGAATGCATATTCCGTTGTGATGGAGCACATTGAGTACAACATCGCCGAGTCTCTGAAATTTCTTGATGGATATGTTAGGACGTCGAAAAACGAGATTGACCAGAGCGTTGCCTACGGAATCGCAGCCCGCTACTACCTCTTCGTTCAGAAGTGGGCAGAGGCCGCCTCTGCCGCCGAGAAGGCACGCGAGGGCTATGACATAATGGATCGCGAACGCCTGTTCGGAGGCTTTATGAACCTTGAGGACAACGAGTTTATGTGGGGATTCAATCACACGACCGAGACCCAGACAACCTACGTCTCCTTCTCCTCGCACATGAGCAACGACTGCGAGGGCTACGCAGGACTTGACCAGCCGGGCAAGCTGATTGACCGCTCGCTCTACGACAGGATGTCGCGCACGGACTGGCGTAGGGGGCTGTTCAACGGTCCGGAGGGCGACCCTAAGGCCAGCCCGAGCACCCCGGCCGCAGCACGGCCTTATGCCGCGAGGAAGTTCGGCTACATGGACCAGTGGCTTCAGGACTACATCTACATGCGTGCTTCGGAGATGGTTTTGATTCAGGCCGAGGCCGAAGCGCGGCTCGGGGATGGGGCCAAGGCGGCGGCAACGCTCGCGACGCTGATGTCGAGGCGTGATCCGTCGTGGAGCGCTTCCACAGTGACTGCCGCAGATGTTCAGATTCAGAGGCGCATAGAACTATGGGGCGAGGGTCACGGCTACTACGACATACGCCGTAACGGGCGCGGAATAGACCGCAGCTACGAGGGAACGAATCACACCCCGGCGAACAGAATTAAGGTGCCGGCGCACGACAATCTCTGGTGGTTCCAGCTGCCGCTGAAGGAAATCACCGAGAACGACAAGATTGACGAGTCCGAGCAGAATCCGTGGAGCAAAGAGACTACGGATGAGGATGAAAGCGAAAGCAAGGCTGCATCGGTGGCGGCTCAGGGACAATGGTGCGTTCGGGGTGGCCGTGAAATGAGTTCCGGATGGTTGTGAAACGTAAGAAATGGATATGATGAAAAGGATTTTGAAATATATGATTGTGGCAACGGCGCTGTGCTGCTCCTGCCAGAAAGCTGCGGAGAAGACCGAAGTTGAGGCCGGGTTTGCCGATGGCGGGCGCGTGCCGAGGGTCGGAATCGCCGAAAAGGTGGATGTCTATCAGTACGAAAAGCGTGTCTCTGCAACCGTGCTCGTCTCGGGAATCGACCCGGAGATGACGCATCTTGAAGTGGGGCTGCTATCCTCGCAAGACGAGTATTTCTCGGACCCTAAGGCCGTCTATGCGAAGAGGCAGAGGAACGGAAGCTATACGCTCCGCGTTCCGGTGACCCCAGGCAAGACCAATTGGATTATGGCCGTGGCTGCCTGTGACGGAGGGGCTGCATACTCCTCCAAGATTTCTGTAGATGTGCCGGACGTACCATGGCAGTACAAGATTGCGGACAGCTACTCGGGTACCTATCTCAATACGACAATCAAGCAGGGAGAGCAGTCCTATCCGGACCACAAGATTGTGCTGAAGTACAACGGCAGTTCAAACAAGCTGACCATCGGCAATGTATGCGCCTATTCCCTCGCGCAGGGACTCGACTACACGAAAGACAACAACGTGAACTACATCGTAGGCGATGTCGATATAGAGGCGAAGACCGTTTCCTTCCCTGTCACATCTTCTGGAATTGACGCCCATCTTGCCTCGGGGACTGCCCTGATGCCGTTTGAACTTAAGGAAGACAGCATCTATTCCGGCAAGGAATTCATTTGGACTTTTAACGAGGACGCCACGGAGATTTCCTTCCCGATTTTCGGACTTGTCTCAGGAACCAGCATAAAGCAGTCCTACGATGCAGGAACATTCAAGGCAGACTGATTTTTGAGTTTCCAAGATGAGTGCGCGGGATTTGAGAGCTTGATAAATGATATAAGTTTAATATTCGCAAGAAGTTAGAATACTTACGAAACTTGAGTAAAGAGATATGAAGAGATACGAATATATATTTTTGATGATTACGGCGGCTGTGACCGTAGGCTGCGCAAAGGAAGTTGACGCGCCCGAGACTCCGAAGGTTTCGACGGCGCTCACCGACTCCCCGTCGGCCGTCCCCGGACTTGTCCGCATTCAGGTCAGTGATGCCCTTGCGGAAGAACTGCTTGCCGCCGCGGACACGGATGGCAAGGTGAACCTTGGGGATGTTCCGCAGTTTCAGATCGATGGCCTTGAGATAAAGTCAGTCGCGACATCCTTCCACATCGGCGGCAAGTTCGAGAAGGTCCAGCGTGAGTCCGGACTCCACAAATGGTTCGACATCGAATACGACGAGTCCACTCCTCTCACCAAGGCCTCTGCCGGACTTTCGACAGTTGACGGCATAGCCCATATGGAGCCGGTCCACATCCCCGAAAGCCGCACCGTCTCGATGAATGACCCCTACTACGGGGTGCAATGGCACTACCACAGCACCGGGCAGGGAAGTGCCGTCTCAGGAATGGATATAAAGCTTCAGGAAGCGTGGGACCTTTACGGAGTGTATGGCAACAGCAGCGTGACCGTTGCAATCATCGACTCCGGCGTTGATATTGAACATCCCGACCTTGCCGGAAACCTTTGGACCAACGAGGCGGAGCTGAATGGAACGGAGGGACGTGACGACGACGGCAACGGCTATCGTGATGACATTCACGGCTACAACTTCGTCGCCGGTTCGGCCGCCATCCATGCCGAAAACCACGGGACTCATGTCGCCGGAACTGTCGGCGCGGTGAACAACAACGGAGTCGGAGTCTGCGGAGTCGCCGGCGGACGCTATCCGCAGAAGGGCGTGCAGCTTATGTGTATTCAGATTATGGACGAGACCTTGCCCGACAAGGGCGCCAACATGCTGAAAGTCTTTCAGTACGCAGCTGAGAACGGTGCCGTGATTGCTCAGAACAGCTGGGGCTACAAGAAGGACGTGACCGAGATGCCGGATGGTGACGTCACTGCAATCAACTACTTCATCGACCACGCCGGAATGGATTCCGACGGCAACCAGACAGGCCCGATGAAGGGCGGATTAGTCATCTTCGCAGCCGGGAACGATGCGCAGGACTATGCCTTCCCGGCAAAGTACGAGAGGGTTCTTTCGGTGGCAGCCATAGGTCCTGACGGAAAGGCCGCCTATTATACCAACTACGGCGATTGGGTGAGTGTCTGCGCCCCCGGCGGAAACGAACGCCTTGTGGAAGGTGGCATTTACAGCACCCTCCCCGGCGCGAAGTACGGCTACCTCCAGGGTACCTCGATGGCCTGCCCTCACGTCTCCGGTCTTGCTGCCCTCACGCTTTCTGCCTGCGGAGGCCCGGGATACACCTGCGATAAGCTCTTTGAGACCATTGTGAACAGCTGCGATGAGTCGATTTATAAGTACAACCCGACGATGACCGGCAAACTTGGCAAGGGAATGATAAATGCCGTGAACGCTCTCTCGTCCATAAGCACAGTGCCTCCGGAGGCCGTTTCCCATCTTGAGGCCGTAGCCAGCTCCAACACGCTGAACATCATAGCCGACCTTCCGAAAGACCCTGACGCGGAATATGCCTATAGCTATAAGATCTATTACAGCAAGTCTGCCTTCACCTCCCTCAGTCCGGCTTCAGCATCAACGGCCGTTTTCATCGCCTCTTCGCTTGAAGCCACGGAGGACGGCTGTAGAAAGATAAGCCTGAAGGGATTGGACTTCAATACTAAATATTGGTATGCGGTTTCTGCCCTCGACTTTGCAGGCAACGAGTCGCCTTTGACCGAGGTTGCTGAAATCACCACAGGAGGCAACACTGCTCCGGAAATCACCGTGAATGACAATACCCCGGTCTCTCTCGAATCTTACGAAACTGCCTTGAGGGTCTATACCGGTTCCGACCCGGATGGCCATACTGTAAGCTTCGGATGGACCTGTGACGAGCCTTCGGCCGTTTCCTTCGAGAAACTTGACGAGGACATCGTCCAGGTGGAGATTTCCGGAGTGAAATCCACGCCTGGCGAGCATTGGTACAGGCTCACGCTCACCGATGAATATGAAAAGGCCACCATGCTTGAGGTTCCCTACACCGTGAAGGTCAATCATGCTCCGGTGCAGATTGCGGAAATCGGGACACTCGCCGTGAACGGGGTGAAGGGAACCGGTACGTTCGACGTGAATAACTGGTTCTCCGACAAGGACAATGAGGAACTCTTCGCGGTCGTTAGCGTTGAGGACAGGAGTGTTGTCGCCACTGAGGTTTCCGGAAGCAAGGTGACATTTACAGGCCGAAAGGTCGGACGCACGAAAGTGACTCTCACCGCCTCCGACGCAAAGGGCGAATCGGCATCGCAGAGTTTCGTTCTTGTCGTGAGGGATTCAGCCTCTCCGCTTGACGTTTATCCGAATCCTGCGACGGACCACATCAACATACGTCCGGGAGCCGACAGCATTGATGCATCCGTAACCATCGCCAATCAGGCGGGGACAGTCGTTTATAGCGCCGGAAAGACACTCGGAATCAACTCTCCACTGAAGGTTGAAGTCGGGGCACTTGCGCCGGGGAGATACACTGTCCGTCTTAGGATGGGCTCGCAGACCTACGGGACATCGACATTCGTGAAGAAATGAAAGGACTTGTGAAAAACAGAGAGTTTATGAATATGGGAAAGTTCTTTAATATCAGAAAATTAATTGCGGCGACCCTGCTGTTCGCCCCTGCTCTCGCCTCAGCGCAGGAATCCGTCTTCTCCACATCTGCGCTTCCGTTTTTGGACCGTACCCACGGAGCCGTAAGTTCCTCCATGGCAGGTCTCGGAACCGTTTCAGACGATGCGTATTCGCATTGGGGCAATGTCTCCGCAGCCGCGTTTTCCTCGAAGACCTTTCATGCGGGAGTAGGTTACAGCCTTTGGCAGCCGTCCGTGACAAAGGCGAGTGTGACCGACTTCGGAGCACTCTGGCACATTAGTGAAAGATGGGCTGTGACGGCGGGAGTCTCCGTGGCTGCCTATCCTATTGAGCATCGTATGGACGAATATGGCGTGGCCCTTTCAGATTTCCGTCCGATGGACGCTGTCGCTGGTGCCGGCGTGGCTTTCAGAATAATCGACTGCTTGTCCGTGGGCGCGGCCTTCAACTGGGCTGGTTCACGCGGGATAGACAGCGAACTGGACGCATTCGCCGCCGATGTTAACCTCACTTTCAGAAAATACGGGGTCAATGTCACGGCATTCGCGAAGAATCTCGGCACCGCCGTAAAGTCCTCTGACAGACAGAACTTCGCACTTCCAATGAGTGCTGGTCTCGAAGCCGGATATGGACTGAACTTCGGAAAATCAAGCCTTTACGGAGCGGTTCAAGGCCAGTGCTGGTTCGGAGGCCCTTTAGGAATATCACCTTCGGCCGCTGCTGAATATTCTTGGAACAATATGATTTTCTGTCGCGCCGGACTCCACTACGGGGCGAAGAAAAACGGCCTTCCAAGCTACGGCTCCCTCGGCCTTGGTATCCATCTGTACGGATTCAGCCTTGACCTGAGTTGGAACGCCGCCCTCGGGGCGATGAAGAATACATTTGCCTGCGGAGTGGGCTATAGTTTCTGATGACAATAATGATTTGATTATGAAGAAGAAAGTATCAAATATACTGACTGCGGTGTTTGCCCTGACGGCATCGTTTCTCCTTGTCCTTTCCTGCACAAAGGATGTCGGAGAAGCTCCGAAAGCGACGAAAATTGACTGTTCGTTCAAGATAAATGTTTCCGACATCAAGGGAAATTCAGTGAAACTCTCGGCCGTTCCGACGAAGATGAGCATGAAATACTGCCTTTCAGCCGTCCGCCGCGACATTTATGAACTCTATTCCGACAAGAACGAGTTTGCTTCCGATAACATCATCGATTTGAAGATGAATGCCGAGGAGGAAGGGATTGATTTCAAGGAATATATATCCAAAAATCGTCTTTCCGGCTCGTCTCCTCGAATCATCAGCGGTCTGTCGCCCGAGACTGAATATGTCGCCTTCGCCTACGGAGTTTCGGACGACGGGGATATAGTCACGGACATATTTTCTTCCGAATTCACGACAGTCGAGGGGGAGAAACTGGTCAATATGGGATTCGAGTTTGAGCTGCTCGACGTCGGAAGCACGGAAACCACTGTGAAAGTGACTCCGGAGCATAATGACATTATGTATTATTGGGACGTTCTCCCCGTTTCTGAGATTACGAAATATACGGAGTCACAGATTGTCGATGTGCTCAATTCGGACGGAACGCTAGTCGATCATTGTCACTACAGCGTTGATACATATACTTTTACCGGATTGAAACCATCCACGAAATACTGCATCTTCGCGTTCGTCTATGATGAGGATGCTGGAGCGGGCAAGTTCTCTGTCAAGGAATTTACCACCAAAGAATATTCTGCGGACGTTCAGGAGGCATATAAAAAATGGCTTGGCACATGGACTGTGACCAGCACCTCTGCGGAACTTCTCGGCAAGCCGGTTTCATTCGACATAATCGTTTCTGAAAATGTATTCTGCGAAAGTTACAAGGTTGTGGGATGGGGCATATCCATCGCGAGAACCCTTCCTGTCCTTGCCGGATTTGACTCTGAAACAGGCTACCTCTACTTCGTGAATGCCTACGCGGCAAGCCGCTATTCAGACTCATCTGTCTCCGGCTACATCTGCCATTTCGGACGTTTTGACCACGGCGACGGCTACTACCTCATCACCGAGGGCGGTTTTGCGGCAATGATAGGCCGTATCGATGAGGACGGCACGGCAAAGGTGGTCGGCAACCAGTTCACAGCAGACTCCTCCGCTCCATACACCTTCTCAGGAATGGACTACTTCCTCTACGCTAACGGAAGCATATACAATTTCTCATCCGCGTCACAGTTCGTCTATGGTAACTTCCCTGTCGGACCTTACACGCTGAAGAGGAAAGAGAACATAATCACCAGCGATATGACCTTCTCGCTCGAAGTAGATGAAAAGTCATCCTCCTCGGCGCGGATTAGCGTGGTGCCGTCCAAGGACGACGAGACCTATTTCTATGATGTCCTGCTCGGCTCGGACGCGGATGCGATGGACGACGACCAGATGCTCGTTATGCAGCTGGAGAGCGCATACTCAAGCTACGGAGGCATAGCCAATAACCTTCATGTCGGTTCGAACTATCAGGACTATTCGGGTATGACCCCGGGCACGGAGTACTGCGTGGTGGCCTTCGGCTATGACCTCGATCACGTCACGACCGCCGTCGCCCGTAAGAAGTTCACGCTTTCTGGCGCGAGCGAAAGCAATGCGCTGATTCTTTCGGTGACCAACCCGACCGACAAGGGGGCGATTGTCTCCGTGTCTCCGGCTAACACTGACACATATTTTTGGAACATTTATGAGAAGAGTTTCGTCGACCACTACGGCACTTCAGACGAACTCATAAAGGCAATCGACACCTTCCTCATGAGTCAGGGAGGCATCGGAGCTTTCTTGAACACAGGAGGCAAGGCCGTACAGATTTCTTCGCTCGAAGCGGACAAGGACTACTATCTTGTGGCGTTCGGACATAACGGGAACACAGCCACTTCCGCCGTGTATAAGAAAGCCTTCAGAACAGATGCAGCTGGCGAAGTTACGGATGGCTGGCAGGCCTGGCTCGGAACGTGGGAAGTGACAAGCTCCACTTCTGAACTCTCCTCCAAACCTATCAAGATGACCGTTACGATTGCTCCTGGAACGACCGGCAAGAAATACTACATCCACGGTTGGGGCATATCCGCTCCACGCAACGCGCTTGTCGCTACCGTTGAGGGTGAGTATCACTCCGAGGACGGGACGCTGTCGATAATGAACAATCAGGTCTTTGCTGAGAATGCCAACTACGGTTCCTTCGGAATGGCTGATGTTCTCTACTGCGCGAGGGTGTTGGATCCTTCGACCTCAAAGTATGTCCCTATGGCGGGTAAATTCTACGCGATGTCCGGGGTTATGGGTAAGGACGGGCAGAAGGCCGGAATGCGCTGTGCCATTCAGAGTTACAACGGGAAGAAATACACCGTCTCCACGATGGAGATAACCCTCATAACAACCTCGGGTTCGGTGCTTTACTACTCCGCTGATGAGGGCTACACCTACGGCGACTACCCGATCGGACCGTTCACGATGAAGAAGACTTCGGATTCATATAATACGACCTCTGAACTCTCTTCAACATCGGCTTTTGCCGGCGTCTTCGCGGCACAAGGCCAGGTCCGTCAGGCCTATGCCTACTGGCCGCTCGGAGCACCGGAACTCTCTTCAGGGGAATCCGCTCCGTCTGTGGCAGGCAAAACTCCTGCGGTGCTTCCTGGCTGCGCCGACACGAACCGCAGTGTGCTCTATATGAAGGCGATGACTCCTTCCGGCCGCGAACTCGGAGCCGCGTTCATGTACTGGGGCGGAAAGTTGTCGTGGAAGTTCGGAGAATCGGCTGCAAAGGATTTGAATTAGACTATCAAAGGTATTTTATAAATATTAACAAAACAAAAGTAGTGTATGAAAAGGGCTATTGGCTTAACAACACTGTTTCTTGGCATCCTTTCGGTGATTGGATGCGGGAAGGAGGAACCCGTCACTGTGGTTCCGGAGGCTACATTGTCTGCCACGAGTCTGGTCTTTGACCGGGCCGAGTCGCAGAAAACCGTCTATGTGAAGTTTCAGGGGGACGGTCTGGCGGTCTCGTCCGTACAGAGTTCCGAAACCTGGTGCGGCGTGGAGCCTGATGGAGACGAGGCTATTGTTGTCAGCGTGACTGAAAATGAAACCGAGTCTGTCCGTAGGGCTGTCGTGACTCTTACGTTCAGCGATGCGGCCGTGGAGGACAAGACGATAACAGTGGCTCAGGAGTCCGGCAGCGCCAAGGTTCTGGAGACCACCGCGGTCGAAGGATATGTGTTCGACTGTCGCGGAGGCGAGTATAAGTTCAGTGTTGAGGCCAGTTCCGGATGGACGGCCGAATTGGTGGGATGTGACTGGGCTACAATCGCATATGATGCCGCCACCGTTACTGTCACCGCTCCGGCGAATGAGGGCAATGCCGCTTTGACGGGCAAGGTGAAGGTGACATCTGGCGACGCCTCTCTCGAATATTCCTTCACACAGGAGACTGTTGCCGACAACAAGTATCTAAGTCTGTTGGGCAAATATGACATCTATGCCGAGACTTGGTACTATGTTTCGTACATCAGCTCAAGCACTATGCAGGGCACATGCTATTCTGCGGGAAAGAGCGGTACCCTTCGTGAGGTTTTTCCGGAAAAGCCGGCGAGCAAGTCTTATACTTCGGAAGTTGAACTTGTTGAGGATAAGTATGGTTTTTCTTACAAACTCAAGGATTTCCTTGTGGAGGGTCAAGATGTTCCTGTGAACTTTGATGCGAAGACAGGCTCTCTTGAGATTCCGACCCTTTGGAATGTGGGGCAGGTTCTTATTCCTTATTCAGCAAAGGATCCTGCAGAGTATATGCCATGCTTCTTTGTCGGATACAGAGTCGATGGCAACAATCTACGTCTTGTGAGCAGCACCACCGCATCTCTTCCTTGTGTAGTTCTCGAAGACGGCAACACCATATCCATATCCACGACTCCTCTTTCTCCTGAAACGGCGGAAGGCGAGACTCCGATAGTTTACGGAATTTGCCTCTCATACATGCACATGGGACTTTCTTCTCCGGTGCTGACACCGTTCCAAGGTCTGTATATGCCTTACGGAAGCACAATCGAGCTTCGGCGGGTTATTGCTGACGAGAATAATGAAGCTGAGGGCGAATAAGTATTTAATGATAGATAAATAATATGAAAAAGACGATATATTTTCTTGCTGCCGCAATGATGACGCTTGTCGCATCCTGCGCAAAGGATAATCTTGAGCCAACCGATGGCCCTACCGGACCAGAGAGGAAAGCCCGCATTGAGGTCAGCTCTGACAACGGACTCTTTGTCCCTTCGGCGGACGGTACTGCCGCTGATTTGAATTTCAAGACAAAGGGCGGCGAAGTGGTCGTTGCCGTTTCGACCAATCTTGATGAATGGAACTACAGCCTTTCAGACGAAAGTTGGCTTTCTGTTTCCGCTGACAAGCACTATCTGACAATCTCCGCCCCACTCAACGAAAGTGACGCCGTCCGTACGGTCGAACTCACATTGACTGCTTATGACTCTAATGACGTGACTGCAAGCTATGTGATAAATGTCTCGCAGAATTGGGCAGGACAGCCGGAGATAACTCCTTCAACCAATTCAGTCCACTTTCCTGCGTTCGGAGAACTCGCCTCTGAGGTTAAGATTGAGACTAATCAGGAGGACTTGAAATTCGAGTGTACCTCGCAGTGGCTGCTTGTTGAAAAAGTGGAAGGCGGGCTCAAGCTTTCAGCCCATCAGAACACGGCGACATCCGAAAGAACTGTGGATTTGAAACTGACGGCCGGTGTCGGCAAAGATGCGGCAACGGACATCATTCGAATAAGTCAGGATGGAAAGGCATATATTGAACTTTCCACAAACATTGCGCATTGCGACGGAAAGGGTGGGGTGAATGAGATTTCCTTCACTTCAAATCCTGAACTCGGAGTGAAAGTCTCGCCTGTAGAGGGCGATGACTGGTATTCGGTCACAGAATCAGAAGGCAAGATAACCGTCAACATAAATCCTTCTTCCGACAACAAGCAAAGGAAAGGTGAAGTTGAGGTTCTTGTCGGAGAACTGGAGAATACTGCCGTGGGCAAGATTAAGGTTATCCAGATTGGCGAGGACACGGAGGAACTTATGGTGGAATACCGTATCAACAATGACAACACGATTCTGACAGAATGCGGTGTGGCTCCGACAAACGCCATAAAGACTGTGGATGTTACTGTCGATTGGGGAGACGGCTCCGAGCCGGAACACCTTGACGGAAGCGTTGCTCCTTCCCACATGTACAAGAAAGCCGGGAAATATCTTGTGGTGGTTAAGGGAACAGCTCCTGCGTATGACCTTTCAGACAACAGTTTCTATAGCATAGAAACAGCGACATGGAGCGTCAATATACTCAACATCATCTCTTGGGGCAAGTTAGGTGTCGTTGAGGCCAAGAGTATGTGCAAATCTTCGGAATTTCTTGAGAATATTCCGGGGGATACCTGCGGCTCATTCGAGAACGTAACTGACTTTACGGAATCGTTCAGTAACTGCAAGCGTCTCAAGGAGATTCCTGAGGACCTGTTCAAATATGCCACCAAGGGTACCAAATTCCAAAATACATTTGAATCTACTGCCGCAATCAAGGCTATTCCGGAAAAGCTGTTCGCGAACTGTCCGAATGTGACAGCATTTGACTACACTTTCTCCGGATGCGGAGTAGGCAATGTCAAACTTGGGGCAAAGGTTGAGGACGGCAATGTGATAGATGTTCCTGAGGGGCTTTTTGCCGCTTGTCCTAATGTGACGAAGTTTACCCAATGCTTCGCCTACACCAAGATAGCGACTCTTCCGGAGAACTTGTTTGCCAAAAACACGAAAGTGACTTCATTCAATGGACTGTTTGCCTATTGCTCGGAGATGGAGACTGTCCCGGCAGGCCTGTTCGCGAACAATCCGAATGTGAATGATTTTGCATGGCTGTTCTACGGCTCTCATGTCAAGAAACTTCCTGCCGGCCTTTTCAAAAGTAACGCCGCATCATCTGTTCAGATTCGTCAGATGTTTATGGAGGCAACGATAGAGGATATTCCTGACGGGTTCTTCGAGGGTCTGAACGGGGTTAAGTATATCGATCAGCTTTTTGCGAACGCTGTATTTAATACGCCTTTGCGTGCCGGAATGCTGAAGGGACTTGTGAATGCCACTGCCGCGGCTTCAATGTTCTATGGAACCAATATCTCGGAGATTCCTGCTGGGCTATTCGAGGGATTCGGAGAGAAATCAACTTCAATTGATATGTCTAAGGCATTCTTCCGCTGCGAGGGGCTTACCACTATTCCTGCGGATGTGTTTGACGCCGTGACTACAAAAATTACAACCCTCAATGCCTGCTTTCAGAATTGCGTAAACCTCAGGACTGTTGCTGACGGTTTCGCAAATGCCTGCACTAATGTCAAAAATATAGGTAATCTTTTCTACGGCTGCACATCGCTTGAATCTCTTCCTGCGACCATGCTGACAGGCTCGGCAGCCAAGTTGTATACTTGCACAAATGTCTTCTGGGGTTGCACGGCACTGAAGTCTGTGCCGGACAATCTGTTCGGATTCATAACTGCGGCAAATGCGACATTCGGTTTCTGCTTCAACAATTGTACGTCGTTGACAACGGTCGGCGCAAATGTCTTTCCTGCCACCACTGCTATGTCGGGTCTGAACAATGTGTTCCAGGGATGTACGGCTCTGACAGACATTTCTCCGGATGTGTTTGCCAAATGCACAAAAGTTACCACTGTCAACAGCATCTTTAAGGGTTGCACTGCTCTGAAGACCGTTCCGGGAGGACTGTTCGCAAAGATGACCGGAGTGAAGACCTTTGACTCCGTTTTTATTGACTGCACTGGTCTTACAAGCGTGCCGGAGAATCTGTTTGCAAGCAATACAGTCGTGACCAAATTCCAGAAACTCTTCTACAACTGCGCTGCCTTGAAGTCCGTACCTGCCGGTCTTTTTGCAAAATGTTCAAAGGTTACCGATTTCAACAATCTTTTCTGGGGCTGCAGCTCGCTTTCGGAGATTCCGTCCGGCCTTTTTGACGGATGTCCTTTGGTGACTAACTTCACGAACCTTTTCTGGAATTGCACTTCACTGAAGAGCATTCCTGCCGGCTTGTTCGCGAAGTGTACAAAGGCGACGACATTTGTCGATACATTCGCCGGATGTACGGCATTGGAAGAGATTCCGGCTGGTCTTTTTGACAGTGTGCCGGCTGCCAATGCTTCTGTTTCGTTCAAGGAATGCTTCATAAACTGCACCTCGCTCAAGTCTATCCCTGCCGGTCTGTTCGATGCCGCGAAGAAGGCGAGATATTTCACCTACACTTTCGCGAACTGCACGTCCCTCACTGGAGAGTCTCCATACACCGAGCACAGCGGTGTCAAGGTGCACCTTTATGAACGTAAAACATATGATACGTCCATTTATAACTCAAGCATACAGGGAACAGGCTGCTTCACGAATTGCACCGGTCTGAGCGACTACGATGCAATTCCAACCGGCAAGAACGGATGGAAATAGATTCCCCAAGTTTCAAAGTGAATAAGAACAGAAGAAAATGAAAAGATACATAAACATATTTTGTGCGGCTGCAGCGGTTCTCTCTTTTGTGGCCTGCGAGAAGACTGTGGCTCCGGAGGCTCCTGCCGAGGAGGTTCTGGTCGGCAGCGTCGAACTGTCATCAACTCAGGTCGTTTTCCCTGTCGAGGGCGGCACCAAGACCGTCCTTGTGAGCACCAACGGCGAGTGGTACTACGACTGCGACTACACTTGGCTCACCATCTCCGCTAATCCGGAAGAGAACAGCGTCACATTCACGGCCGATGAAAACACCACCGGCAAGACTCGTTATGGAGTGGTTTCAGTCATCTGCGGCGACGAGGGCTACACCGACTGCCGCGACATCAGGATTATGCAGGTCAGCACCCCTGTCAGCCTCGCCGCGGACGGCGAGACAGCCAACTGCTACATAACCGCTCCTGGCGTGACCTATAAGTTTCCCGCTACGGTGAAGGGTAACGGCAAGGGTGACGGAAACTCTAAGTATATTGAAACCTGCGGAGTTGAAATTAATGGAGCTGCCTATGCTGAGCTTGTCTGGGAGGCGACTCTCGACGGCGATCGCACCCGCAGTACATACGTCATTGACGGTGAACCTGTCTTTGATGGCGGAAATGTCTATTTTACAACGGGAACCGAACCGGGTAATGCGGTGATTGCCGTATGCGATGCCGCCGGGGAGATTCTTTGGAGCTGGCACATCTGGGTGAGTGCAGAGGAAATCGCCACAAAGACCGACGATAATGGGCTCGTCTGGATGGACCGCAACCTTGGTGCGCTAAGTGTTGTTCCTTCAGAGGTTCAGAATACTCGTGGACTTTTCTACCAATGGGGACGCAAAGATCCGTTCCTTCCGTCGGTGGCAGACTTTGTCGAAATTCCTACTATTTACAGTACTGATGATGCGAATACCAAAAACGCCAAATATGCCGAGCAGTTAAAACTCCGTCCGTCAGCGAATGTCAAAAATGAGCAAAAAGGCAACGGCAAGCGTGGCATCTCTGCGGAGGAGGCGATTGTTACGTATCATGCACCTGGAAATATGACATATTCCGTTGCGAATCCGGAGAAGTTCATCTCAATCCATTCTGTCTATACGGGCGGTATAAAGTGTGATTGGTATATAATGGATCCGGACAATACTACTGACGACCAGTCCGCTTCAAACCTTTGGGGCAATACGGCAACAGAGGTGAACTACAAAACCATCTTCGACCCGTGTCCTGCCGGATATGCAGTACCTAAGTCACAAGCGTTCGGAACCATTACTGCGGACTTGGGCTACTCTCAGATTGGCGCGGACTTTGACGAGGCCGGGAACAAGACAGCCGACAATTGGACCGAGGATGAGAATGGCTATGGTTTTGTCTGGAATCATGGAGGCAACAATGCCTATTTCCCAAAATCAGGCTCGCTCGGATTGTTCGGTTCTCCTCAGTATGCCTGCGAGGAGATGCTTTATTGGGCGGCAGACATCGCGGATAATGAATTGGACGGCTGGGGACGTGCCAATTGCTTGTTCATGAACGGGGGTTATGTCTATGTAGGCATTGAAAGGACTGGCCAAATTCTTTACGACCCGTCTGGCTACGGTGCTCGTGCCTACGGAGCAAATGTCCGCTGCGTCAAAGAATAAATGACAAAAATATAGGTTATGAAGGCCCAAGGAGGGTGAATAAAAAACTTTTTGTTCACCCTCCTTCTATGCTTGTACAATATTAGCAACTATTCAAACACGAAATCGTCGAAGATGAGGTCATAGTGGCCTTGTCCTTTGCCCGGATGACCGCTGTCGGGGTCAATCTCTATGCGTATTTTGGCGTTGGCCTTTTTGCCGAGTTCGTAGGTGAAGGACTGGATGGTTTCGCGGTCCGCATACTTTTCGAGGGCAATCTGCTGAGGATTATGCCATTCGCTTGAGCCGAACTCGCACCAGGAGATTGTTGCCTTGGTCCAGAACTCCGAGAACCAGTAATTGAAGCTTACTTTGGAGAGGTTCTCTATGAAATATTCCATCTTCAGGTGGCCGAACTGTGTCTTCCCGTAGTAGTCCTCATCAAACTGATAGATGCGGAGCTGGGCGCTCTGGTTGTCCGAAATCGGATTCTGCCACGAGAAAGAACCGTACCAGGTGCTCCATTGGAGGTTGTCGCGTCCGGCAGTGAGCCCGTATTTCTCATACGTCGGTTTGGCCGTAGTCGGGAATCCGCTCTCGAAGCCCTCGCTAAGCGGAAGTTCAACCCTCACGAGCGGGCCGTATTCCTTCGGCTCGACATAAAAGTCATCGCTAGTGAAACCCCTGACTTCGTCATTGCGTCACCCTAAACGCCGAAGTGGTCAAAGAGCGGTTTAAGTGCCCTCTGTTCTGGCGTGAGCATCATAGTCTTGACCATGACCTTGTCATTTAGAGGCAGTCTGAGCCGTATAGTCGTTATTGTCTTGGCAATCTTTAATACAGAGTCGACACCCATTTCCAGTTTGAGTTCTGCAACGATGCGTTCGAGTTCTTTGTAGACCTTGTATGCGACAAAACACAGACAAACGTGAGCTTCGATTCTTCGTACAGTAAAATGGAAGATCGGCCTGGTCTCTATTGTGCCTTTCGATATGCGGAACGCCCTTTCAACGACCCATAGCCCATGGTATTGAGTTACAACCTCTTCTGGCAGTAGTAAGGTATTCGTGACATATCCTTTCAGACCGTCCCATTTTTCATCTTCATTAATCTTGTCCTGACATATGCTGACGCGCACGTCATTGTCTATCTTGAGGAATTTGCCGTATCCGCGTCTGTTGATCTTGTCTTTCGTTACTCTCCCTGATGCAAAGGCTTTCTTCAAGCGTTCAACACCTTTAGCACGGTTTAGAGCGTCTTTGGCCGCGCGTTTCGAACTGTAAGACACTATCAGACGGTCTCCGTTGTCGAGAATGCGTTCATGATACAATCCATCCTCATGGGGTAGCGACAATAGCCACCGTTCTGTATCGGCATCCGATTTCTTTATACGGCTTCCCACAATGAACTTATAACCTCCGCTCCTGAGCATTCCGATATTGCGCTTTATCATGAAGCCAGAGTCGGCAACGACTATGAAATCGTCCAGCCCGAAACGCAGTTTGAAGTCGTCTATGATTGGGATCATGGTATTGCTCTCGTATTGCGCCCCGTTGAATATAGAATATGAGAGAGGATAGCCGTTCTCGCAGACGAGTAGTCCCAATATTATCTGTGTCTCAGCTGTTTTACCATCTTTTGAGAATCCTGGACTCCTGAGATTGTCTTCACGGAAGCTTTCGAAATAGAGTGACGTGACGTCATAAAACAGCATCTCGACGCGGCCTCCAAGTATGGAAAACGTATGTCCTACGCTAATCTTCTGAACTGCTTCCTGCTGTGTGTTGTAGAGTTTGTCAAGATAACGGTATATTTTGCAGAGGTTCACGTCTTCGTCAAAATGGCTCTTTAGGTACTCCGCAGTAGCCATTTTGCTCATCGGCTGGCACAGGCGTGCCACAACAAGGCTGCGCAGGATGCCGTCATCAACACGGTTGAAGCCGATGGAGTCATATACTTTGTCCAATAGCAGTTTGGCTCCGTTCAGCAGGATTGAATCGATGTTGGCAAGGACTGCCGCCGCATGCTCTTCTTCTTGCGCCTTGTTTCCCGCTCCTTCAAAGTCAAGTTCGACTATACCAAGATGCTCTTTTATCCATTCTCGTCCTTTTTCGCATAGATCATCGACTTCGGACTCGTCCGCCGCGATGCCTATGGTATGCAGTTCCTTAAACTTGCCTCCGTGCTTGTCCACCACAACTATGCTGATGGTGCCAGACCGATTCTTTTTTCTTCGTACAAACATGACGCAAATATAGTCAATTCGTACCTTGCGTCACCCTAAATCACCATTAAAAATATGCAATATGCTGATAATCAATGAAATCTCATTTTGACCTTAAAAAAGTGACGAAGTCAGGAAATATAGGTTATGAAGGCCCAAGGAGGGTGAATAAAAAACTTTTTGTTCACCCTCCTTCTATGCTTGTACAATATTAGCAACTATTCAAACACGAAATCGTCGAAGATGAGGTCATAGTGGCCTTGTCCTTTGCCCGGATGACCGCTGTCGGGGTCAATCTCTATGCGTATTTTGGCGTTGGCCTTTTTGCCGAGTTCGTAGGTGAAGGACTGGATGGTTTCGCGGTCCGCATACTTTTCGAGGGCAATCTGCTGAGGATTATGCCATTCGCTTGAGCCGAACTCGCACCAGGAGATTGTTGCCTTGGTCCAGAACTCCGAGAACCAGTAATTGAAGCTTACTTTGGAGAGGTTCTCTATGAAATATTCCATCTTCAGGTGGCCGAACTGTGTCTTCCCGTAGTAGTCCTCATCAAACTGATAGATGCGGAGCTGGGCGCTCTGGTTGTCCGAAATCGGATTCTGCCACGAGAAAGAACCGTACCAGGTGCTCCATTGGAGGTTGTCGCGTCCGGCAGTGAGCCCGTATTTCTCATACGTCGGTTTGGCCGTAGTCGGGAATCCGCTCTCGAAGCCCTCGCTAAGCGGAAGTTCAACCCTCACGAGCGGGCCGTATTCCTTCGGCTCGACATAAAAGTCATCGCTAGTGAAACCGCCTTTGTAATTCACCTTGATTGAGTTGAGTTCCCATCGCTCGGACTGCGTTGTTCCCATACAATAGAAGCATATTTCATTACATTCATTTTCAACGATATATGTTCCTCCGGCCTTGACCTCAGTCGTCTCTGACTTCTTCATCTTTCCGTCAAAAGAATACGCTATTTTCGTCGGAGTCGCCGAGCCCATGGTCACTGAAAGAATCTTTGCTCCGTTGTGCGCGCGGACCCGGATGTAGCCTCCGTTCTTCGATGCTGAACGGCTTTGGTAGAAGCGGATAAAATAATCATTCGTGATGTATGGCCAATCAGTTCCGTGTCCCTGTGCGCAGACATAGTCAACATTTCCAAACTCGTCCAAATCGTCCTGCAGAGGATTGAAAAATTCGTGATATTCCACTTCGTGCTTGAGTTCCGGATGCTGCGGGGTCGGTTTCGTCTCCACATACTTTTCGCCCGGATCCACGACAATCACATTCACCGGTTTCTCCTCTTCTCCTCCGGGCGTGTCGGGGTTCTCTCCCGGTTTGTCCGGATTGTCAGGATTTTCCGGTTTGTCAGGTTCCTCTTCGCCACCTCCCGGTTTATCCTCACCTCCCGGATTTTCAGGCTGTTCTGTGCCGTTGTCTGGCTTCAACGTCGTCTCTGGAGTGCATCCTCCCATAATGGCGATAAATGCCGCAAGAAAAAATATTGCCGTGCGTTTCATGTTCATCGTATTTTCGTTATGTGTTATTCCTATGTCCGTTCAAAAGGAAATCGAGGTATAAAGGTAAGCATTTCCGACGATTCGCTGTCTTTTTCGGGATTATTTGTTGCTTCGATGAAAAAATTGCCTATCTTTGCAGAGGTAGTTGGGGTTCCGCTCGTTGAAAGCGGGGCTCTGTTTATTTTAATGTCGCCGTAAGCAGCGAAGGCAAATTTGCTCTTCGCCGGCTTTGGCGGTTTTTGGTAGTATATAACATTAAAAAGAAATATTATGGCTATTCATTATGTTACCCAGCAGGGTATGGACAAACTCAAGAAGGACTTGGCTGACGCGATTGCCCAGCGTCCTGTGATTTCCGCTCAGATTGCGGAGGCAAGAGATAAGGGAGACCTTTCCGAAAACGCTGAATATGAGGCGGCGCGTGAGGCTCAGGGACTTCTGGAACTCAACATCTCCAAGCTTCAGGACCAGCTTGCCAATGCCAGGGTTATTGATGAGTCCCAGATCGGCACTGACAAGGTGCAGATGCTCAATAAGGTGCGTGTGAAGAACCTTACGCTCGGCAAGGAAATGGAGTTCACCCTCGTGGGCGAGTCAGAGGCGGACTTTACAAAGGGCAAGCTCGCGGCGACGACTCCTATCGGAAAGGCTCTGATGGGACATTCCAAGGGCGAAATCGTGGAGGCGAAGGTACCTTCCGGCATCATCAAGTTCGAGATTATTGACATCACTCTGTAGTCTGTCGGGACGCATCTAAAAGACTGGGCTTATGGCAACGATTTTCACACGCATAGCAAAGGGGGAGATTCCCTCATACAAATGTGCCGAGGATGATAATTTCTATGCATTCCTCGATATAAACCCTATGGTTGCGGGACATACGCTCGTGATTCCGAAGAATGTCGAGAATGACTACATTTTCGCGCTTGACGACCCGACCTACATCGGGCTCTGTGCATTCGCAAAGAAGGTTGCGACGGCGCTCGGAAAGGCAGTCCCGTGCAAGAGGGTGGGCGTTGCAGTTCTCGGAATGGAGGTCCCGCACACGCACATTCACCTCGTTCCTCTCCAGAAAGAGTCTGACATGGCTTTCGGCAAGCATGTGGAAGTGAGTCCTGAGGAAATGAGCCGGATTGCTTCGGACATATTGCGTGAATTCAATGCACTCTAATCTTTAAGGATGATGGCTGGCGCATGTTCGGCCATTGTCCTTTTTTATTTTCTGAATCTTATGAAAACTGACAAAATATTTATTCTTGCATTGATTGCAGCCGTTTCGCTTGCAGGATGTTCCCGTGGAGCGAAAATCACCGTGACAGGAGACTCCGGCAGCGACATCGTCGTCAAGGCTTTGGACGTCAATAAGTACACCGTTCTTGACACACTCAATCTCGGCAAGTCCGGCAAGGCTGTCTGCAAGGTGGCTCTCGAAAAGGGCCAACCGGAATTCATCTATCTTTATGCCGGACAGAAGAAGGTGGCGTCCCTGCTTCTTGACCGCGGTGACAAGGTGGACGTTGTGCTCGACACCATTGGCGGCTACAGCGTGAGTGGCTCTGATGACTGCGTGCGTCTACAGAAGATAGATGCGGACTTCAAGGCAGTGTCCGAGCAGATGTCGGACCTGTCATACGATCTTGACAGGGCAGTTACAGATGCGGAAATATCCCATGCGAAGCGCGACCTCGGGCAGGCATACGTGGACTACTACCGCAGCGCCGTGAAATATGTTCTCGAGAATAGCCATTCGCTTACCGTTGTACCTGTGTTCTGGCAGTCCTTTACCGGCGAGCTTCCGGTGTTCGGCCAGGAGACGGATGGTATTCTGATGCTCAACGTTGCCGATTCTCTTGAGACGGTATATCCCAAATCAAAATATGTCAAGGCACTTCGTGACGAAGCGAAGCGAAGGATGGACTATATGTCCCTGCTCAACAACCTCCGCAATGCAGAGCCTGTCTCGTTCCTTGATGTGGATCTGCCTGACATCAACGCAAGGAAGGTGAAGCTCAGCGAGGTGAACGCGCCGCTCGTGATGCTGCATTTTTGGACGGCTTCAGATCCGGAGCAGTGCCGCTTCAATCTCGACGTCCTCAAGCACTTCTATGACAAGTATCACAGCCGCGGGCTCGAAATCTACTCGGTCGCTCTCGATCTCGACAAGACTCTTTGGGCAAAAGTCGTCAAGGAACAAAACATGCCGTGGATAAGCGTCTGCGATTCGCAGGGCGCAAACTCCAAATACATAGGACAATACAATGTCACCAAGCTTCCGACATCCTACTTCATCAGCCACGGCGAGCTTGTCGACGCCAAGGTCACCGATGAGAAATCGCTGGATGAGCTGCTGAACCGGCTGCTGAAATAAGACTGCGAATGCCCTTATGCACCCCGACACCTTCTACCGCACAGCGCGCAAGACCGGCTCTGACGGGGCTTGATTTAGAAATTTTTGCTATTTTTGCGGAACTGTTTGTGATAATTGAAAATGAGGGAACTAATAACTATCATCGGGCTGCTTTTGCTTTCTTTCACAGCGATGGCACAGATTCGTCTCGGGGACGCTTCTCCCGAGGAGGTGCTCGGAAACATGACGCTTGAGGAAAAGGCCGCGCTTCTTGTCGGCTCGCAGAATCATTATGAAGAGGGTCGGGAGGCGACGAGTTCTTCCAGCAGTCTTCTGAAAGGTGCTGCCGGGACGACATCCTCGGTGGAACGTCTCGGCATTCCTGCGACTGTGCTTGCCGACGGACCGGCAGGGCTCCGGATAGATCCTGTGAGGGACGGGGACAACCGCACGTATTACTGCACCGCTTTCCCTGTGGGAACGGCCTTGGCTTCCTCTTGGGACGTGGGGCTTGTCAGCAGAGTCGGGGCAGCGATAGGCAATGAGGTGTTGGAATATGGAGCCGATGTCCTGCTTGCTCCGGGAGCAAACATCCAGCGCAACCCGCTGTGCGGACGTAATTTCGAGTACTATTCCGAAGATCCGGTTGTGACGGGAAAGATTGCCTCGGCTTTCGTGTGCGGCATTCAGTCGCAGGGGGCCGGGACTTCCGTCAAGCATTTTGCCGCAAATAATCAGGAAACCAAACGTTCCGGGAATGACTCACGCATCGGGCAAAGGGCGTTGGGGGAAATCTATCTTAGGGGCTTCGAGACCATCGTGAAGGAAGCGCGGCCTTGGACTGTAATGTCTTCATATAACAGGATTAACGGCCGTGACACCCAGTCGGACAGGGAATTGCTCACGGAGCTCCTTCGCGAAGAGTGGGGCTATGACGGCATTGTGATGACCGACTGGACAGGGACAAGGAACACTGCGGAGCAGATTGCCGCCGGGAACGACCTTCTTGAACCCGGAAATCCGGAACAGGTGAATGAGATTGTTGCGGCTGTGCGCATGGGAAAACTCTCCATGGAGGATTTGGACGCGTGCGTTCTGAGGATGCTGCGCTATGTGATGAAGACTCCGTCATTTCGGAAATATGAGTTCGGCTCCGCCCCGGATCTGAAGTCTCATGCTGAATTGGTCAGAAGTGCTGCTGCCGAGTGCATGGTTCTACTAAAGAATGACAATAATGCCCTGCCTTTTGCAGGTGTTGGCAAAATCGCGCTTTTCGGGGCATCGGCGTATGACATGATTGCCGGCGGAAATGGTTCCGGAAACGTGAATAAGGCCTATATGGTGTCGCTTGATGAAGGACTGAAAAATGCCGGACTGTCGCTTGACGGGGAACTTGTTCGTTATTATGACGGCTATGCCGGATATTATGTGGAAAAATGGCGCAGCGAGGGTTTCGTGAACACCATCTGGAACAGGCGCACGCTTCCCGAACCGGAGATGCCTTCCGGGTATGTGTGGAAGGCTGCCTCAGAGAATGACGCCGCTGTCGTTGTGATTGCAAGAACAGCGGGAGAAGACAACGACAGAAAACTTGAGAAGGGCGACTGGTACTTGACGGATGCCGAGATGAGTCTGCTTCGTGATGTCTGCGACAGTTTCCATGCACGCGGGAAGAAGGTCACGGTTGTGCTTAATGTCGGCGGCGTGATTGACACCGCATCGTGGAAACATCTTCCGGATGCGATATTGCTTGCATGGCATCCGGGCCAGGAGGGTGGGAATGCCGTGGCTGACGTGCTCATTGGAAGAGTGAACCCGTCAGGGAGGCTGGCGGTGACATTTCCGGAGAATTATTTTGATGATCCGTCGTCATTTAACTTTCCATACGACTATTACCGGCCTGCTGACCGCAGAAAATATGATCGTGAAAACCGCAGTACGCTGGATTGGACAGATTATGACGAGGGAATATATGTGGGGTACCGCTGGTTCTCTACTTTTGGAAAGCAGGTCTCGTATCCGTTCGGCTATGGCTTGAGCTACACTGAGTTCGAGCAGAGTGAACCGTCCGTCAGGGTCACGGCGGACAGCGTGTTCTTCAGCGTGAAAGTAAGAAATGTAGGGAAAGTTGCCGGCAGCGATGTGGCCGAAGTCTTTGTCTCGGCACCGGAATCTCCGGACATGGATAGGCCAAAGGTTGAACTCAAGTCTTTCTCCAAGACTCGGGTTCTCGCGCCGGGAGATGCCGAAGTGCTTACAATGGGAGTCTCCGTGCGTGAATTGGCCTCGTTTAACGAGCGGGCTTCAGCATGGCGTGCCGATGCAGGAAAATATATCGCAAGGTTCTGCCTGGATGCTGAGACCGAGCTATGTTCCGCCACATTCCGCCTAAAGAAGACATACATTGAAAAATGCCGGGACATACTTCGGAAGGATAGACCGGTACAAAGTCAGATGTATTGAAGATGAGAGTGTTGAGGTCAGGGATATTGATGGCGGTCATGACTGTGATGTCATGGCAGCCGCTCATTTGTGCTCCGGTTCGGCAGGTAGACTATACGAAGGAACTGCCTATGTGCAACTATGGCCTGACTTTCCGCTCCCACAGTTACTCTATAGACGAGAGAACCTCCCTGAATCTCACTCCGGACAGGCATTTGAACCTGCGGCGCGGGTTCAGCGTCGACTTTGACCTTTGTCTGAATCATGAGGACGCCGCATACGGTTATGTGATGCGCCTCATTTCCGGAAACAGCTCGGCACTTGACATCAATGCGAACATAAACACCGGAAACCTGAACATTGTCCTGATACGTGACGGAAACACGGTCGTTAACGTGCCGCTTCATGACGAGATGAGGCTTGAAGCCGGGCGATGGATGCATGTGAATGTGATGGTTGATACCGGGGATATTGTCTGCAGCGTGGATTCCGTCACCCATCATTTCCGTAATGAACTGTCCGATCTGTCTGATGTCGAGCTGTGGTTCGGGGCCTGCGGGGACGACCGTTTCTATTCGACTGACGTCGCTCCTATGACGCTGAAAAACATCGTGTTGTCGACTCCTAAGGGGATTATCGGGGAATGGAAACTCTGCAGCAACAACGGAACCGAGGTGTATGATGAAATCCGTGGGGCGAAGGCTACCGTGGCCAATGGAGTGTGGGAGATAGACAGGCACACAAGCTGGACAAGGCTCTGCTCGGAGAAATTCGGCTCGCAGCCGGAGATTGCCTTTGACCGCTACTCAGCTCATCTGTTCGTGGCCTCTGACGAGGCTGTGGTTGATATCGGACTCTCCGATGGCATCAGGAAACGTACTGAGGTCAAGTCCGGTCGACCGTTTATCTGCGGGGGCAGTCAGATGATCTACGATCCGGTGCGCAGGGAACTGATTTCCTATAGCGTCCAGTTTCAGGCATTCACCATGTTCGATTTCCGGACAGGCTGCTGGTCATCCTCACGTCGTGAGAACATCCCGAGAAACCAGCAGCACAGCCGCTGGTTTGAGCCCTCTTCCCGTATGCTGTATGTGTTCGGAGGCTATGGAAATCACCTGTACAATTCAGATTTCTACAGCCGCGACATCGACACCCGGAAGTGGAATTATATGAACCTTGCCGGAAGCATCGCTCCGCGCTATCTCGCGGCGATGGGCATGTCCGGCGGCAGTCTTCTGGTCATGGGCGGCTACGGCAACCTTTCCGGCAGGCAGGAGGAGTCTCCAAGGAACATGTACGACATCAACCGTATAGACGTAAACACGGGCGAGGTGACGCATGTCTCTGATTTTTCGCTTTCTGATGATCGCTATTCCATGGCGTCGACCCTTGTCCGTGACGAAAAGTCAGGGCGGATATGGTCTCTCGCGTTTGACAACGGGCGTTCGGCATCTTCGCTGAACCTTTTCTACGTGGCTCCAGGAGTTTCGGAGGCCGTGTTCTGCGGCACACCGGTGCCATACGCGTTTCATGACATCGAGTCTTGTTCCGAACTGGCCTTCAGTCCGGACTCCACAAGTCTTTATGCAATAGTCTCAAATGCCGCAAATTCGGCTGGAGGTGGGTATGTGGTAGAGGTCTATGAACTAGCCTATCCGCCTATTTCCGCAGAACTTGTCCGGCAACAGCCCCGTGAACTATCATGTCTTCATACGGTTATGCTGAGCCTTTCTGCCATTGCGGTTCTTGTTGCTGGCGGCGCTGTCCTCGTGTTTGTTTTAGTGCGAAAAAAGAGACGGCGTACACGGAAATGCGACACAGGCTCTGCGCTGCCGGAGCCGGACGGCGCTTCCGCTTCCCATCGCGTTCCAGAGCGGTCTCCGTCATCAATCTGTCTGCTCGGCGGGCTGTCAATCATCGACACCGAGGGGAAGGACATCACTGCGGAATTCACTCCTGTAGTAAGGCAGCTCCTGCTTCTTATTCTGATGAACTCCAGCGTGAAGTCGGTGGGTGTCACCTCTGAGGTGCTCGATGATACGCTCTGGTACGGAATGGAAAGAAAGCAGGCCGCAAACAATAGAAATGTGAACATACGCAAGCTGCGCCTGAAACTTGACAAAGTCTGGAATGTTGAGCTTACTGGCAGGAACGGTTACTGGTTCTTTGACCTTGAAGATCTTTCCTGCTGCGACTACATTGAAGCCGTGCAGTTGTTGAAGGATGTGCTGGCTAAACCGGATGATAGGGAAAAGCTGATCCGCTTGCTGTCCCTCGTGATGAACGGACCTCTGCTTCCGGACAATGACTTTGAGTGGCTGGATGATTACAAGGGCCGCTACACCAATATGATTGTGGAAAATCTTGTGAAAATCCAGCATTTTTGGGATGACGACTACGATATGTCGATAATGATTGCACGCGCGATGAGAGTTCAGGACATAATTGACGAAGAGGCGATACGCATCTATTGTCGAGCTCTCCACCGCAAGGGCAACCGAAGCCTGTCACGCTCGACGTGGGACAGATTTACGGAGGATTACCGCAGGATTATGGGAACGCTTCCGGATTTTTCGTATTCGCAGATAATAGGCGACTGATTTTTCTTGTATGCCAGTGGCTGATTCTATGGTTAATTGGCGTTCTTGCCTGCCGCGTTAATTCTAAATTAAGCCAAAAATAATACGACCCTTATAAATTTGCGTCGTTAGTTTAAGTAAACCACGTGTTACAACGGAACAATGCCCGCTGAAGGCCGGTTCCGAGTTAATAACCAAATTTAACAGGGTATCAGATGAGACATCAAGCATTCATCCGGTGTATTTTCTTTAGAAAGGCTTCCTCTTTCGTGGCCGCACTCTGTTTCCTGCTGTCCTCCGCACTGCCGGCATTTTCTCAGACGGGTGCCGTGGTGAAAGGTGTCGTGACCGATTCTTCGGGACAGCCGGTTCCCGGCGTTACTGTGTGGGCTCCTGCCCTCAACATCGCGGCTCTATCTGAAGCCGACGGCTCCTACTCAATCTCTCTTCCGCCAGGTGGTGCCGAGATTCACTTTGACTGCATGGGTTATGAAAGTCAAACCGTAAAGATTACGGAATCCCGTCGTCTGGACATCAGCCTTGCGGATGAGGTGATGATGCTGGAGAATGCCGTTGTTGTGGGCTACGGCACCCAGCGCAAGGAAACGGTTACGGGTTCCGTGACCGCCGTCACCACCAAGGATCTCCTCCAGTCTCCTCAGGCCAACATCAGCAATGCTCTCGCCGGTCGCATGCCGGGACTTCTTGCCGTTCAGAGAAGCGGCGAGCCAGGAAAGGACGCGTCCACTCTGCGTATCCGTGGTGTCGGGACATTTGCCGGAGGTCAAGACCCTCTCATAATGGTGGATGGAATCGAATCCTCAAACTACAACAACATAGATCCGAATGAAATCGAGTCTGTGTCGATTCTTAAGGATGCGTCCGCAACTGCCGTTTATGGAGTGAGGGGTGCCAACGGAGTGCTTCTCATAACCACGAAGCGCGGGCAGCTCGGCAAGCCTAAGGTCAGTCTTTCCACGAGCATGGCCCTCTCCAACTTTCCGTTCCTCAGGGAGAACATGAATTCGTATGAATATGCGAAATCGCTGAATGAGGCATACGCGAATGATTCCTATATCACGGGAAACCACATTAAGAGATATACCGACGAACAGATTGAAAAATACCGCACCGGAGAGGATCCCATATTCTATCCGAGCATAGACTGGTATGACTATCTTCTCAAGAAATTCAGTATCCAGTCGCAGAGCAACCTCAACATACGTGGAGGAACGGAGAGGGTAAGATATTTCTTCTCTCTCGGCTATTTCACGCAGGACGGCATGCTCAACACTGCTGTCATACCTCATGACTATGACAATCAGATACGCTATCGCAGGTACAACTTCCGCTCGAACTTCGACATTAAAATAACGAAGAACCTTGAGACCAGCGTCGACCTCTCGACGCAGATGGACGACAGCCGCGGACCGAACTGGGACACTCCGCTTCTGATGGATATGCTTTCGTCTGTGCCGCCTAACCGTTCCCCGGGAGTGATTGACGGCCATGTGGTGACTCTCAGCGAGATAACCAACGATACGTGGAATCCCATCGGCGTCTACAACAACGGGTGGCATCGCGACTACGGCAACACCCTCAACGGCTCCGTGCGCGTGAACTATAAAATGGACTATCTGCTGCCGGGTCTGAAGCTCCGCGGAGCCATATCCTATAAAAACTACAATCTGAACGTCCGCAAATATGAGGTCAGCAACGTGACTTACGACGCGCGGCAGACGGCAGACGGAGTCGTCTATGTGCCTTCCGGTGACCCGAGTCCTGTCAAGAACGGCTCTTCGACCTCAAAAAACCGCAGGCTCTACATGGAGGCAGGTGTCGAATATTCGCACCGTTTCGGACGGCACAATGTAGGCGGTCTTGTTCTCTATAACCAGAGCAAGTACTACGACCCTACGCTCGCGTTCCTCGTTCCGAACGGTTATCAGGGAATAGTCGGGCGCGTGACATACGGGTTTGACGGGAAATATCTTGCCGAGTTCGACATGGGCTACAACGGCACCGAGAACTTCGCGAAGGGTCGCCGTTTCGGATTCTTTCCTTCCGGATCCGTCGGATGGGTGGTGACGGACGAGAAATTCATTCCGAAGAACAATGTCCTCACTTTTCTCAAGTTCAGGGCATCCTACGGAGTCGTCGGCAACGACAAGATAGGCGGAGACAGGTTCCTTTACAGGCCGACGTCATATTCCTACTATAACGGGGCCTATTATTTCGGAGAGTGGGACAGCTCCCGTCAGGCATGGCGCGGTTCTGACGAAGGCAAGCTCGGCAACCCGCTGCTCACATGGGAGAAGGCGAAAAAGATGAATGTCGGGACGGATATGCACTTCTGGAAGGACAAGATAACGCTTACTGCCGACTGGTTCCAGGAGAGACGTGACAACATTCTCTGGAACAGGGGCACGCTGCCGGATATCATCGGAGCGAATATGCCGGCATATAATCTCGGAAAGATGAAGAACAGCGGATTTGAGGGAGAGGTGACCTACAGCGACACGTTCGGGGCTTTCCGTGGGTTTGTCAAAGCCAACTTCACATACGCCCACAACATCATCGAGTATCAGGACGAGGTCTTCTGGCCATACGACTATCAGTACCGTACCGGAAAGCGTTATGGGCAGTTCTTCGGATATGTCGCCGATGGGCTCTTCAACACTTGGGAGGAGGTTAACGACGAGAATAGACCTGTATATCAGTGGAATAACAACCGGGTTCAGCCTGGTGACATCCGCTATAAGGACATCAATGGAGACGGCCGCATCGACAACAACGACCAAGTGCCTATCGGCTATTCCAATTTCCCGGAAATCATGTTTGGGGTTTCGCTCGGCGGCTCTTGGAAGGGGATTGACTTTTCGCTGCTCTTTCAGGGAGCGACCCATGTCTCCACGATGCCTTCCCGCCGCACCATGCGCGGATTCTACACCGAGACCGGAGCATCGAAGGACCTGCTCAAGAGCTGGAACCGGGAACGCTACGAGAGCGGGCAGAAGATAGTCTATCCGAGATTCTCCGTCACTAATGACGAGCACAACTATGTGACATCGACCTATTGGCTTGAGGACGCGAGCTATGTCCGTCTCAAGTCGGCCGAAATCGGCTACACTATGGAGGGACGGCTGCTGAAGAAGGCGGGAATCTCAAGTTTCAGGATATATCTGAACGGCAACAACCTGTTCACATGGTGTCGTCTCTTCCCCGGTGAAGACCCTGAATTTCCTGTTGTGGAGGCAAACTCCGAACCTTACCCTCTCACGAGAGTCTTTAACCTTGGTCTGAACATTAACTTCTGATAATTAGGCTGCTATGATAAGGAAATATGGAATATTGCTTCTGCTTGCCATGGGTCTAACAGGCTGCGAGGCCATGATGGGAGACTTCCTTGACAAGGCTCCGAGCGTGGATGTCACAGAGGACGACATCTTCTCGTCCGCCACGAACGTTGAGACATTTCTCGCGAGCATCTACAAATACGGCATCCACTCCAATCTTGGATATGGTGATGGGGACGTGAGCGGCCCGTATGGGACAATCATGGCAGGTGCCACGGACGAGGCGGAGACCTGCGCGCCGTGGTACTCCACGAACAACTGGAACTCGGCGTCAATCTCCGCCGACAGGACGGATGACAATCGCTTCAGCTACAGGTGGATTGCAATCAGAAAGGTGACCGTCATGCTCAAGAGAGTGGACGAAGTTCCAGATATTGACAGAGAATATGCCGAACAGCTCAAGGCCGAGTCCAAGGTCATAAGGGCCCTGAACTATTTCGAGATGTTCAAGCATTATGGTGGCGTGCCGATAATTGACCATTATATCGAACTTGACGAGGACTTCAAGATACCTCGCGCTACCGTGGAACAGACTGTGAATTTCATTCTGAAGGATTTGGAGGAGGCCATGCCGGCACTGCCTGACCGTCAGGAGGGCAGCCTCAGGGGACGGGCGGACAAGCTGACGGCTCTCGCGATTAAGGCCCGCACGCTTCTCTATGCCGCATCTCCGCAGTTCAATACTGCGTCACCATATATGAGCCTCGGGGAAAACGACCGGCTGATATGTTACGGCAACTATGACCCCGTGCGCTGGGAACTTGCTGCCGCAGCCGCTGCGGAGTGCCTTGAACTCGCCGCGAAAGTTGGATGCACGCTCGTCACTGACCAGGGAGTCGACAGAAACTATCAGTATTCATGGGAACACTATGATAATGCGGAGATAATACTTGCGGAGAAGGCGCATGGGACCATAGGAAAGTGGACATGGCCGTGGAACGCGATACCTTCGCCGAACATTTATCCGGGAAATGCCGGACAGAGCGGAGTCACCCCGACGCTTAACTTCGTGCGCAAGTACGAGAAGCGTGACGGCACGCCTGAAATCTGGGCAGAGGAAGGAGGCGATGATCTTCAGGCGAAAATGGCCGGTCTTGACAGGCGTTTCGCGCAGACAATCTGCGGGAATCTCGCCTCATGGAACTCTGAGTTTCCGCGTGTGGAGATTTTTGAGGGCGGCAAGCAGTCCAAGACCTGCTATGGAGGATTCTGGCTCCACAAGCTCTATCCGTCAGAAATCAGTGAGGTGGTCTGGACATACGTTCCGAATTCCACCCTCTACCAGCTCAATGAAGTCTATCTGAACTTTGCGGAGGCGATGAACGAGGCATACGGTGCCGATGACGCGCATGGCTACGGTATTACCGCCCGCGAGGCCGTGAACCTGATCCGCCGCCGCTGTGGGCAGCCGGACATCAACGGTGATTCCAGCCGTGACGCCTTCCGGGCGAGGCTCCGCAACGAGCGCGCTGTCGAGCTTGCATTTGACAATCACCGTCTCTGGGACATACGACGGTGGCTGATTGCCGAGGAAGAAGGAGTGATGCAGGGCGATATGTGGGGGATAAGGATCACTCCGATAAAGGGAAGCTCTGAATACCGTTATGAACCGTATGTTTTCGAGACGAGGTCGTGGAACAGGCGGATGTATCTCCATCCCTTCAGCACGAACGAGGTGAACAAGGGTTATCTTGTGCAAAATCCTGGATATTAATGGATTAAAATGATTAAGATGAAAAATAAACGCATAAGGAATATAGTGACGGCCATTGCTCTCATTGGCGCGTCTGCCGCTGCCTCGGCTCAGACGGAAGCCGATCCGGATTCGCTTTCGGCATGGCGGAGTGTTCCGCAGACCACAGTCTCGGACGGGCATCTGCTCGGTGCCGTCTCTTCCGTTGAGGGTGACGCGCTCATTGACCCCTATAACACAAATCTGGCGAATACGCTTTTCGGTATGGTGCCGGGACTCTTTGTCTCGCAGGCCAACGGCGAACCTGGCGCAGATGATGCCTCGCTCTGGGGGCGTGGGGTCGGAACTTTCGGTTCGGGGCGAAGTCTCCAGATCGTGATAGACGGTTTCCCTTCGACAATAGACTTCTTCAATCAGCTCTCTCCATACGAGATAGAGAAGATAGAACTGCTCAAGGATGCCGCTGCCACTGCCATCTACGGCAACCGTGCGGCGAACGGAGTGCTTGTCGTGACGACAAAGAGGGGGACAGACAGGCCTCTGAAGATAGACTTCGGAGTGAGGTGCGGATTCCAGAAAGCCATTCGGATGCCGGAATATCTCGGGGCATACGATTATGCCAGTCTCTACAACGAGGCTCTTGCAAACGAGGGCAAGGTGCCGCTCTATGACAAGAACGCTCTTGAGGCCTACAGGACGGGGAGCAATCCGCTTCTCTATCCGGACGTGGACTGGACTTCCGAGATGATGCGCTCTCTCAGCCCCGTGGCGAACTATCACCTCACGGCAAGGGGCGGTTCGCAGACCGTGAAATATTTCGTGCTTTTTAACGGAGTGAACAATACCGGACTTTTCAAGAACCCGGAGACTGCTGCCGAATATGGGAAGAAATACCGTCATTCACGGTATAATTTCAGAACCAATGTCGATGTTCGCCTCACTCCAAGGCTGACGGCCGGGCTTATTATAGGCGGTTCCGTGGAGGACAAATATACTCCCGGAACTTCCGAAAGCGCGTGGAACCTCATAGACTGCATGAGCTCGGTTCCGTCAAACGCGTTCCCGGTTTTTGCGGCGGAAGGAATGCCCGGAGGAAACTCGATGTATGTGAATCCTCTTGTAGAGCTCACTGAGAGAGGATACATCTCCTACAACGGTCGCACGGCGCAGGCCGCCATCAGGCTCACCGAAGACCTCGGCTTCATCACGAAGGGACTCAGCCTTTCCGTCGGAATAAATTTCAACAGCTGGTTCCGCTCCTATTCAAACAAAACGAGGAACTACGCGAGATACGAGATCGCCAAGGACGATTCCGGCGAGACGGTATATAACATGACCGGGGAGGACACCGCGCTCAGCGGAGACGAGTCATCGTCCTCGCAGTGGCGGAACCTCGCGGTCGAGGCCACTCTTGCCTACGATCGCACTTTCGGGAAACATCATGTTTCAGCCATGGGACGTTTCAGTTTCGATGACAGCACGACCTCGTCCGGCTCTCTCCCTTACCGGAATCTCGGCTTCGCGTTTGCGGTGAACTACACATACGGCGGACGCTATATGGCCGAATTCACTTCCGGATATTACGGAAACGACAACTTCCCGCCGTATGCCCGTTACGGGTTCTTTCCTGCCGGTGCCATCGGATGGGTCATTTCCAACGAGGAGTTTCTTCGCGGCAACGGAATCGTCAATCTCCTGAAATTCAGGGCTTCCTGCGGACTTGTTGGAAATGCCGACATCGGAGGCAGCCGTTTCATGTACAACCAGTACTGGAAATATGGCGGCTCCTACTTCTTCGGAACGTCCAACAGCGGCATGGACACATACGTAGAGGACAGACTTGCAAATCCGGATGTGACTTGGGAAAAGGATCTGAAAGTCAATGTCGGCATCGACGTCAGGTTACTCAATTGCCTCAGTTTCAGCGCAGACTGGTTTATGAACCGCCGCAGAGACATTCTGACCAAGCCTTATGATGTCGTTCCCGCATGGCTCGGCGTGTCCATGCCGGATCTGAACATCGGAAAGGTTGACAACACGGGTGTGGAACTTACGCTCGGCTACTCCGGTCTGGCCGCTGACTGGAGATGGAGCGCCCGCGGAATATTCAGTTATGCCCATAATAAGGTGATTTACAATGCAGAGGCTCCGCAGGAGTATTCCTACAGATTGGGCACCGGCCATATAGTCGACCAGCCGTTCCGCCTTGAGGCAATCGGATTCTTCAGGAATCAGGAGGACATAGACAACTCCCCGAAACAGATTTTCGGCGATGTCGTCCCAGGTGACATAAAGTACAGAGACCAGAACGGGGACGGCATAATCAATCAGGACGATTTCGTGCCTGTCGGATTCACCTCGACTCCTGAGATGAATCTCGGGCTTGACCTCGGCGCGGGCTGGAGGGGCTTTGACATCCGGCTGAATTTCCACGGCGCGTTCAACCGTACGGTCTACCTTGAAGGCAGGCCCTATCAGGCATTCCAGAACAACGGAACCGTTTCCTCCTTTGCTCTCGGGCGCTGGACTCCGGAAACTTCCGACACCGCGACATACCCGCGTCTGGCGCTCACCGGAAACCGCAACAACTATCAGAGTTCGACTTTCTGGACAAGAAACGGCAATTTCCTCAAGCTCCGCAACCTTCAGTTCGGCTACACGTTCAGGGACTCTGCGCTGAAGAGGGCGCGGATTGAGGACATAAAGCTTTATCTGAACGTCTCGAACGTGTTTTCGCTTGACTGCATGGATGGTTGGGCGGATCCCGAGTGCCTGTACGGCTATCCTGCGGTGCGGATAATGAGTCTTGGATTTAATGTCAGATTTTGATAGATGAGGACTATGAGCAGATATATGAATACGGCAGTTTTTCTTTGCCTCCTTTTCCTTTCCTCGTGCAGCCTCAATCCTGAGATTGAGCTCAGTTTGACCGAGGAGGATATGATTCATAACTACAACAACACCCAGGCGAGGGCAACGGCTGTTTATGCCTACCTCCCGAACGGACTGAACGCCATTGACGGAGCAATGCTCGCCTCCGCGACGGACGATTCTGAACATTCGATAGAGAACAGTTCCGTGCAGAAGTTCAACACCGGAGCATGGAACGCCCTTGACAATCCGGACGGAGCATGGGGAAATCTCTGGAACGGCATCAGAGCCGCCAATCTTTTCCTTGAAAAATCCGATGAGGTGGAGATGGACTACCTGCGCCTCGACCCCAACGAGAGCCAACAGGAAATCTACAAGGTCAGGCTTGCCAACATTCAGCGGTGGAAGTATGAGGTGCGTGTTCTCCGTGCCTATTTCTACTCCGAGCTGATTGTTCGTTACGGTGGCGTGCCCGTGGTGACGAAAAGTTACGGGCTCAATGACAATTACAGCTCGCGGAAAAGAAATTCCCTTGAGACCTGCATTGAGTTCATCACGGACGAGTGCGACGAGGCTTCGAAGAATCTGCCCGAGGTTTACGCTTCGGGAGACCTCGGAAGGGTGACGGCCGGGGCTGCGCTGGCGCTCAAGAGCCGCGTGCTGCTCTTTGCCGCGAGCGACCTGTGGAACGATGATCTTTGGTGCGACGGATATGACTACCCGGAACTTGTCACCGTGGACGCGTCTGTGGCGACGCAGGCCGAGCGCTGGGCTGATGCCGCTGACGCCGCCCATGACGTGATGACGCTGACGGATTCCGGCTATAGGCTCTCAAACGACTGGCCGGGAATATTCCGTTCCTACACCTCCCCGGAAATCATCTTTGCCCGTCGTGACGGCAACAGCAACTGGTTCGAGTCCACCAATTTCCCTGTAGGCTTCGATGGCGGAAACGGCGGCGCGAACCCCACTCAGGAACTTGTCGATGCGTTCGAGATGGCTAACGGCTCGAAGTTCACATGGAGCGGTGTCTCGGAGGAAGGCCCGTATGTGAACCGTGATCCGCGGCTTGCCTGGACAGTTCTCACCAACAACGCCGCATTCAAGAACCGTACTGTCGAGGCCTGGACAGGCGGGCGTGACGGCAAGGGCGTGACTCAGGCCACCAAGACGGGCTATTATCTCCGCAAATATGTCGATGAAAACATAAATCTCACGCTCGGACAATCGAGTATACATACTTGGATCATAATACGTTATGCCGAAGTCTTGCTCAACTATGCCGAAGCTATGAACGAGGCCTATGGCCCGAATGACGCCCACGGCTACGGAACAACAGCCATCCAGGCCGTCAACGAAATCCGTCGCCGCGTAGGGATGCCTGCCCTTCCGTCTTCTCTGACTCAGGACGGCCTTCGCGAGAGAATTCGCAATGAGCGTCGGGTGGAACTGGCTTTCGAGGGACGGCGTTTTTGGGATGTGCGCAGGTGGATGATTGCCGCTGATGTCCTCAGTTCCCCGGTCCATGGCGTCAGCATCAACAAGAGGGGAGGCACTTTCCAATATGAGCCGACGGAGGTTGAAGACAGGGCATTCGAGGAGAAAATGTATTTCTATCCGATTCCTCAGTCCGAAATCAACATTACCGGGTGGCCCCAGAACCCGATGTGGTAACAGAAAAAGTTCATTGCTATGAAAAGAATTTTTCCCGTTTTGTTTTCCACCGCCCTCATTCTTGGCGGATGTGACTATAAGATAGACTATTCCATGTATTATCACGACATGGACGAGACTTATACGGCCATTCCGGCGAACGATTTTCTCGCGAGCATCGGTGTGAACTCGTCAATCAACAGCAGGGGCGAATACATCGAGAAGACTCTCGACTGCATGACCTATCTCGGCGCGAGGTGGATTCGTTCCGGATATGGCGGAACAGTGGATGACCAACGCTATCTTTGGGAGAAGGCAGGAATCAGATTCTCTATGGTGCTTGGGATACGGGACGGAGTGCTTGCTCCCGAATGGACGCTTGAAGGAGCAAGACAAGTCGCTCAGATGGGCGCTCTGATTGCGCTTGAGGGGGTCAATGAGCCGAACAACTGGACGGTGAAGTATAGGGATCCGGACAGCGGCAAGATCGTCGAGTCCGGCGGCTCGCTGTCTTGGAAGGCTCTCGCTCAGGCTCATGCCGATTTCTACAGGCTTGCCAAGGAGGATGACGTGCTGAAGGACTATCCGGTGTGGTCTATAAGTGAACCTGGAGCGGAGCATGACAATGTCGGGATGCAGTTCCTCACCATTCCCGAAGGGGCCAACACAGTGATGCCCGAGGGCACAACCTACGCCGACTGTGCAAATTGCCATAACTACATAGTGCATCCTGGCTGGCCTGGCGTGCACAACAACCAGACGTGGCTGACTTCGGATCCGACGAGCAATTCCCCGCTTGACGGACTCTATGATAACTTCGGTCTCACATGGGGGAGAAATTATGAGGGATATGACGAGAACACGCTGAAGACTCTGCGGCGCGTGACTACGGAAACCGGCACGACCATAAATGAGAGCGTGTCAGAACAGATGCAGGGGCTGCTCTACCTCAATCTCTATCTATGCCAGTTCAAGCGCGGCTGGGAATACACTTCCATGTACATCCTGCGCGACCGCGTTGACGAGGGAGGTAACCAGACATTCGGATTCTTCAGACCTGACTATAAGCCCAGAATCGCCGCGCACTATCTCCACAACCTCACGACCATTCTCGCCGACGACGAATCAATCGGTAATCCGTCAACGCTCTCATACAGCATCCGTAACAAGCCCAACACCGTCCACCATCTCCTCCTCCAGAAGAAGGACGGCACATTCTGCCTTGTCGTTTGGGGCGAGAAATATGAGGGTGGCTCCGACCGCATAGTTCTTTCCCTTGACAAATACTACGACAGGATAAGGGTATATGACCCGACGGTCGGCACCGATCCGATTGAGAATCTCTACTCCGTCCGCGACGTGAACCTCACCATGACCAACCATCCTTTAATCCTTGAATTCAAAAGATAGTTTATGAAACGAACAGCATTATACATTCTGGCGGCGGCTGTGTACGTCTCCTGCGGACATCAGGTAGAAGATGTCTGCGGCTATGTGGATCCGTTTATCGGCACCGCATACACCGGACACACCTTTCCCAATGCAGCATGTCCCTTCGGCGCGATGCAGCCCGGCCCGCAGAGCGGGAACTATGGCTGGGACTATTGCAGCGGTTACGTCTATGATGACGACATGATATGGGGCTTCTCGCAGAACCGTCTGAGCGGCACGGGGATACCGGACCTTGGCGATGTGCTTATGATGCCTTTTTCTAAAACTTCCGCCGCACCGGATTTCAGAAGTTCATACAGGAAGGAGTTCCAGACGGCTTCTCCCGGATATTACTCGGTTCTTCTTGACGATAACGCCGTTCTTGCCGAGATGACATGCACCGAACACGTCGCACTGCACCGGTATCAGTACCGCGACTCCCTGCACAGCCTGTTTCTCGACCTCCAGTCTGGCCAGTCCCGCTCCCGTGACGACTATGAGACAAGGGTTTTGGACTCGGAAGTGCGCTTCGAGGACGACCGCACGGTTTCGGGATGGAACAAACTCCACGGGTGGGTGGACAGGAAACTCTACTATGTGATACGCTTCAACTCGCCGGTTCTCGGCAGGACCCTTATGCCGGGCGATCCTCGGAACAAGGCCGGAAAATATGTGCTTGACTTCGGCGGTGGTGAGGAACTGCTAGTGAAGGTCGCATTCTCATACGTTGGCATCGATGGAGCCCGTGCGGCAATCGAAGCCGAACTTCCCGGATGGGATTTTGATGCGGTGCGCGATGCCGCCCGCAAATGCTGGAGGGACCGCCTTTGCGTTGCTTCCGTTGAGGGCAGCACGGCACAGAAGACAGCATACTATACCTCTCTCTACCATCTTCTTCTCCAGCCTAACAATGTTGCCGATATCGATGGCCGCTACTGCGGAGCCGACGGAAACATACATGATTCAGAGACGGGAAAATACTACTCCACACTCTCGCAGTGGGATACATTCCGTGCGGCGAATCCTTTCTACACTCTGATGTATCCGGAGACTATGACGGAAATCGTCAATTCCATGATAGGGCAGTACGATGCCGTGGGATTTCTGCCGATATGGGCTCTGTGCGGCAAGGAGAACTACTGCATGGTCGGCAATCACAGTGTCCCTGCCGTGGTGTCAGCCAGCCTCAAGGGACTTGAGGGGATAGACGCGGAAAAGGCATACGAAGCCGTCCGCGCCTCCCTCACGGAGAGCCATTGGAGGAGCGAGTGGGACATCTACGACAGATACGGCTATTTCCCGTTCGACCTGATACCTGAGGAATCGGTTTCCAGAACCCTCGAATGCGGTTATGACGACTGGTGCGCTGCGAGACTTGCGGAAAGGCTAGGCCGCGTGGAGGATAGCAGGTTCTTCGACCGCAGGGCGGAGTACTACAAAAATCTTTTTGACCCGGAAAGCGGCTTTTTCCGTGGAAAGGACTCGAATGGCGGCTGGAGAACTCCTTTCGACAAGCTTGCCCTTTCGCACGGGGGCACTTCTGGGGGCGACTACACGGAGGGCAACGCATGGCAGTATCTCTGGCATGTGCTTCAGGCTCCGGACTCGCTCATAGAACTTCTCGGAGGCCGGGAAAAGTTCATCGGACGCCTTGACTCTCTCTTCGTGAACGAGCAGCGTGCCGCGGTCACAGGGTTTGTCGGCGATGTGACCGGACTCATAGGGCAGTATGCCCACGGAAACGAGCCGAGCCATCATGTTGCCTATCTCTACACCCTTGCCGGATGCCCAGCCCGGACTGCCGAAGTGGTGCGTGAGATCTTTGACAAGTTTTATCTGAACCGACCGGATGGCCTCTGCGGCAACGACGACTGCGGGCAGATGTCGGCATGGTACCTTTTCTCCGCAATGGGCTTCTATCCTCTCAATCCTGCTTCCGGTGAATATGTCCTCGGTGCCCCACAGATACCTCAGATCAGACTTTCGCTTCCGAACGGCAGGACACTCACCGTTGTTGCAGAGAATCTGTCCGCTGACAATAAATATGTGAAATCGGCCTCCATCGACGGGGAGACGCTCGGGACGACGATAAGCCACGAAAGGATTATGAAGGGAGGACGACTTGTGTTTGAAATGACATCAGAAAGACTATGATAAGTTTGAAAAATATTGCCGGATCTCTCCTCGTGGCCGCGCTTCTTTCCGGATGTTCCGGAAAAAGAAACGCAGACCCTGTTGACTATGTGAATCCATATATGGGCAACATCAGTCATCTGCTGGTGCCGACATATCCTACGGTGCATCTTCCTAACAGCATGCTGAGGCTCACTCCGCTGCGTCGGGAGCACACGTCCATGCGCATTGCGGGACTGCCTGTCTTTCAGACCGCCCACCGCGGCCAGCAGGCATTCGCGCTGTTCCCTTTCGTAGGGGACGACATTCCGGCAGACTATTCCTACGACAATGAAAAGACCACTCCGTACAGCTACGAGGTCCGCCTCGACGAGCAGGACGTCTTTGTCCGCTATGCCGTTTCGCGTCGCTCTGCGGTCTGTTCCTTCCGCTATGATTCCGATGCTACGGGGCTTGCCGTGCGGGTGAAGGAGGGAAGCCTGGGCTGCATGGGGAATGCCGTGGAGGGCTTATGCGAACTCGTGAAGGGAACGAGGGCGTATGTGAACATGACCTTCTCCCCGTCTCCTGTTTCCTGCTCTGTTGCCGATGATGGGCGTATGGTGGTTCTGAAATTCGATTCTCCGGAAATCACGGCAAGATATGGTGTCTCTTTCATCGACGTGGATCAGGCCGGCAGAAATATGCAGTCCGAAATTGCCGGGAAGGGCCTTGATGAGGTCGCGGCGGAAGGACGGAAAGTCTGGAACGATGCGCTCTCGAAGATAGAGGTGAGCGGAACAGATGAAGACGAAAAGACAGTGTTCTACACATCGCTTTACAGGATTTATGAAAGGATGGTGAACATCTCCGAGGGCGGGCGCTATTGGAGTGCCGCCGACAAGTCCGTGCATTCTGACGATGGCCGTCCCCACTACACCGACGATTGGTTCTGGGACACCTATCTCGCGGTGCATCCGCTCCGCACAATCATAGACCCCGAGACCGAGGTGGACATGATTTCCTCTGTTGTGAAGTATGCCTCGCTTTCGGGGAAGGGATGGATTCCGACTTTTCCGCAGGTTACGGGCGACAACCATGGGATGAACTGTAACCACGGCATCGCCGTGATTGCCGATGCTCTTGCCAAAGGACTCGACGGATTTGACCTTGATGCCGCCTACGATGCCTGCCGCATCGCGCTTTTGAAAAAGACTCTTGTCCCGTGGTCGGACGCGGAGGCCAACGAACTTGACAGGTTTTACCTTGAGAGGGGGTATTTCCCGGCTTTGCGCCCCGGAGAACGCGAGACTTGCCCTGCTGTGGATGCTTTCGAGAAAAGGCAACCTGTCGCAGTGACATTGGGAACTGCTTATGACTGGTGGTGTATGGCCGGCATTGCTGAAACTCTCGGGAAACGTGGCGATGCTGATTTTTTCCGTGCAGGTTCCTATAATTACAGAAACCTGTTCAATCCTGAGACCCGCTTTTTCCATCCTAAGGACAGCCACGGAAATTTTATCGAATCAGTTGACTACACATGGTACGGAGGCTATGGCTTCCGCGAGGCATACGACGAGAACAACGGCTGGATATACAGGTGGCAGGTTCCCCACAATATCGCTGACCTTATCTGTCTCTATGGTGGGAAAGAGCAGTTCTGCGCGGACCTGCTGCTCACATTCTCCAAGGAATTCAAGGTCAGCAAGAACAACTTTTACGGACCGAATCCAGATCATTCAGCGCTTGTGGGGCAGTTCTCCATGGGTAATGAGCCGTGCATGCCAGTTCCCTATCTGTTTTGCTATGCCGGGAAGCCGTGGCTCACACAGAAATATACCAGAACGCTACTGAGAATGTGGTTCCGCAACGATCTACTCGGCGAGCCCGGAGACGAGGACGGCGGCGGAATGAGTGCGTTTGTGGTGTTTTCGATGATGGGCTTCTACCCTGTCACTCCAGGGCTTCCGATGTATGTGCTCACGAGTCCGGTGTTCCCGGAAACTGCCGTGCATACAGGCTCCGGGACGACATTCCGTGTCGTGTGCGACAACTACGCTCCGGACAACAAGTACATCCAGAGCGCGGAACTGAACGGGAGGCCGCTCGACAGATGCTGGATTTTACATAGCGAGGTCATCGGGGGCGGCACTCTAAGACTCACTATGGGACCGCGCCCGTGCCGCACGTGGGCAAGCGCTCCGGAAAGCTGCCCACCATCGTTCAGAATGCCGGAGAACCGCGAATGAAATAATGAAAATAAACTGATATACAATGAAAAGGATAACCACAACATTTCTTCTTCTCGCCTCGGCGCTCATGACGCAGGCTCAGGTTTTCTATGCCGACTTCAATCACGGTCAGACATCCGAAAGCCACGGCGGGTGGATTCAGGACATCAGTGTCATTTCCCCGGAACTGCGCTCCGATGTAAAGGGCAAGGTGACCGTTGAGTTCACGTCAGCCAGGATGACGGACTTCAAGGCTCTCCTATGGAGCCAGCCTGCAAAGTCGGACAATAATCCCTACGGGCATGACGTCAATCTCATTCCGAAGGGGGTCAAGGCGTCGAAGGACGGACGCTACCGTTTTTCGTTCAATGCTGACAAATTTCCTCACGGGCCGATGAATGTCCGCATCTTCGCTGAGAATAGGAATACCGGCAACCGCGACTTCTTTGAACTCCAACTCTACAACACAGGAGGCGTGTCATGGAACGAGGGCATTCCGGAGGCGGTTCCGACAGGAGCCAAGGGGCTGAAGCTTATCTTCGAGGACGACTTCAACGGACCGCTTTCAATAGCAAATGACGGGCGAGGAGCTACCTACAATGCCCACAAGCCTCGTTCCGGAGATTTCAGCGGCTGGCCTTTCACTGATGTGACAAGTCCGCTCAATCCGTTCTTCCAGAGGGACAGTTATCTCAAGATTGCTGCCCGCAAGCCGGAGGGAACCCCAGGAAGCACAGGTCTTCTCGCGTCGGTTGACATGGACGGCAAGGGCGTATGGGCAGCCGCGCCATGCTACATCGAGTGCCGTTTCACCGCGCAGTCCGCTCCAGGAACATGGCCGGCATTTTGGACCCTCAACACCATCGGAGACCGCCCGCAGTGCGATGAACTTGATGTCATCGAGGCTTATGGCGGGGTTGGCAAGGGCAATCCGAACCATCCTGGCTACTCCATCACCAGCCACTACTGGAACCAGAAGCCGGGCGGTGTGCAGAAGCCCGACGACGCGACCGTGGTCCCGATGATGGAACTCGGCGGAAAGAGCTATTGGTCAACCACATTCCACACATACGGGCTTTATGTCGGCACCGAATGGACAGTCTATTATTTCGATGACATCGAAGTCTTTCGTCACAGGTCGAACGAAGATTCCGTTGCTCATCCTCTCTTCTTTATGATAAACTACTCTATAGGAGGAATCAGCGGATGGGGCATCGACCTCGAACGCTATGGTAACGGAAGTGACATGTATGTCGATTATGTAAGGGTATATTCCGGAGAAAAATAAAACCGATTGATATGAAAAGGATATTTTCCATACTGATATTCGCCCCGGCATTTCTCTTTTCATGTTCTGAAAATTTGGAAAACGAGACAGATGCGTCAGGAGCCGTTGTTCTTGACACTCAGAACAAGGTGAACTCGTTCAGCGGGGAGAATGTCGGCGTGCTGAAGATAACGGGGGACGACATCACGGACATATCCTCACTCGCTGTCCGCTCAGTAGGCACGCTCGTCATTCAAAAGACTGCCCTGACCGACTTGTCTCTCACTGCTCTCGAAAGCGTGAGCGGAGACTTCACGGTGGAGGAGAACTCCCGGCTCGCATCCCTCACCATTCTCGGACGCTCGCTTAAAACGGGCGGAGACATAATCATAAACAACAATCCGAAACTCACCTCAGTGTCGGGACTTAGGGACGTCAGTTCGGTCGGAGGAGACCTCATAGTCACCAACAACGCCTCTCTCGGGGCGGACAGACCTCTTTCCGAGGCCGGTGACTGGGCATACGGGTTTTTCCCGGTGCTTAAGCTCCACAATGATGATGTCGTTGCAGGGACAATCCTCCTCGGGAACAATAGCGGCTCCGCTGCCGAAACTGTGGATAACATAGGAAAAATGTCCGAGCCGGTGGCTTATAGTGATTATGTGATTGCCTCCGCTGCGGATGCCGAGGCCTTCTCCCCGGAAAACCCGGTGGTCGGAGACCTCACCGTGAAAGGTCCGGAAATCACCACGGATGTGCTCAATTCCCTTGTCGCGAACGGTCTCCGGACGATCCGCGGGACTTTCACCCTGGAGGCTACGAAAGTCTCATCCATAGAGCGTTTCTGCCAGAGCGTCGAATGCGAGGGCAGCGTTGTGCTCAAGGACAACACCGAGGGCGGGCAGATAAACACCAACGGATTGCGTTTCTACACCCGTCTCGGCGGTGACCTTGTCATAGACAACTCCCGCGTCGTGTTCTGGACAAACAATTCAAGCTTCGCCACCTTCATCGAAATCGGCGGCAGCGTTCGGGTGCGCAACTGCGGTGACCTGGTCAAGGGAGACGCATTCGAGTCGCTCCTGCGTGTTGGCGGAGACCTCGAGTTCTCATCGTGTCCTAACCTCACGGACCTCAAGGGACTCAAGGTCGAGACCATCGGAGGCAACCTCATTGTCCGAGACAACGGCCGTCTCAAGGCTCTCGGTGGACTGGAGGGCGTTCGCTCGATAGGCGGTGCCGTTGTGATAAAGCAGAATCTGCCGGAATATGGGGATGTCGGAACACCGGGATGGTGCATGGTCAAGGGCTGGATTGAGAATGGTGTCGTGGCGGACGCTGAGCATTCTTCTTTGCTTTCTGCGGATGGCACTGAACCCGACCTCAGTCATGTCAAGGCGTGTGACGGAAACAATCCCCAGGCCAGCAACGTCCCTGAAAGCTACACGATTACAGGACTGTCAGAGCTGAACGTTTTTTTGTCCTATATCCCGGAAAAGCCGGAGACCGTCTACAATCTCACTGTGAGCGGCGATGACATCTCTGATACCGACCTCGCAAGGCTTTCGGAGAGAATCTCAGCGGTCTCGGGCAAGGCAAGTTTCGTGTCGCTTCCAAGGATGACGACCACAGTCGGCGTGTTTGACCGGATTGAGTTCACGGGCGGTGTCATATTCCGCAACAATCCTAACCTTGCTGACGCATCGGCGCTCAAGTATTTGACACGATTGTACTCGGACTTCATCGTTGAGGGCTGTCCTAAACTTCAGACTCCTGCCTCCGGCAATGGAATAGGCTGGTGCAATCTTGAGGTCGTGGAAGGGAACTTCGTCCTGAACGGGCTCAAGACAGCGATGAAGGACGGCTCTGCATTCCCGTCCCTTCAGACTGTCGGAGGAAACTTTGAAATCCGCGACTGCTCGGACGATCTTGAAAGCTTTGCCGGAATGCCGCTGAGTGTGGTCGGAGGCGACATCGTCGTGATGGACAACCGGGGACTTAAATATCTCGATGGCTTTGAGAATCTTATGGCCGTCGGCGGCAATGTCACTGTCTTCAACAACCCTGAAGTTGAGGTCAGCCCGGCCGGAGGCAGGGGCTACTGCCTGCTTCGCGACTTCACCGCCTGGGGCGTGCTGTCACAGACCGCCGTGGTGAAGATAGGGACGGATTCCGACCCTATGGATTTTTCGAATGTCGTCTCATGCAATCCGGGTTCCGGGACTAAGCCCCGCAGCTATGTCATCAACGGTCTCACAGCGTTCAAGGCTTTTGTTGCCACTGTGCCGGCTGCCGGCAAGGAAACTGTCGGCGACCTCACCGTGAGGGGCGAGGACATCACAGAAGAGTTATTCCGCTCGCTGGATGACAGGGTTGCCGTGGTGACTGGCACATTCACTATGGAAAACCTCGGCAAGGAGGGCAGCACAATCCCGACGGATCAGGTTCTTGAGAATATCGATCTTCAGGGGAGCATAATACTGAGGAATATCCCTGCGGGAATCAATCCTAACGGATTCCAGAACAAGGCAAAGGTGAATGGAGACCTCATCATAGAGAACTGTCCTGTCTATCCTTACTGGAATTGGAACCCGTGGAAGTCTCTCAAGGAAGTGACTGGCGACTTGCGTATCAGCGGGCTCCCTAACTTCGGAGCTCCGTCCTTCTCGGCGCTTGAGCGTGTCGGCGGCAGCTTTATCGTTACCGACCAGCCGGGTTTCTGGCATTTCCGCTCAACGACGCTCAAGTACATAGGCGGAGACCTGACCATCCGGAACTGCCCGGCATTCGGTGAGGGCGAGGCTCTTGACGGATTCAATCATCTTGAGCACCTTGGAGGCAATGTCGTGCTCTGGGACATCAGCGGATGGATGCCTGAGGAAACCGTCATTGAAGGCTCCACAACCCGAGTCGGACTCTGCATCTTCAACTGGTTCAGAACCCACGGCATCATGGACGCCGACGCGACGGTAAAGGTTCGCAAAAACGGCGAGGAAGTGGATATGTCCGCGGTTCCTGCCTGCAAACCGGAATAAGTTAACAATATAAACCACATACGATATGGATACTAAAAAAAAATGTTTCGGGGGAAGCCGATATATGTCACCCGAACTTGTCGAAAGACATTTTTACGTGGAGTCCGGATTCTGCACCAGCAAGACCGGAGAGTCTTTTTCCGACGCGGGAAAAGTCTATGATGGCTGGGGATATGAACCGGAAAACTGAATCGCTATGAAAACAAAGGTATTTATAATGGCTTTTGCGGTGGCCGCTTTGTCTGCCGCGTGTGCAAAGGAAGAGTCTCCGGCACCGGAATCGGGGGGCAGGCTTGTTGAGCGGACATTCACCGCAGGCACTGCCGCGCTCACGAAAACATCGCTCGATGAGCATCTGGATATTATCTGGAACACGGAGGACAAGATTGGTGTCTACACGGCCGGGACTGCGGCACCGCAGCCTTTCGGCGTGAAATCGCTCGGTAATGGTGGAAAGCTTGCGGAATTTTCCGGTCTTACGGAAGAGACTTCCGAATACATCGCTGTCTATCCGTACAATGAGACTTTTTCGCTCACAGAGTCTTCGACGGAAGTCACGCTGGCATTCCCATCCTCCCAGAAAGTTGTTGCCGGAAGTTTTGACCCGGAGGCGAATCTTTCCGTTGCAAAGGCAACAGGTAAGAATCTGCTTTTCCGCAATGTCGGGGCGCTTCTCAAGATAACTGTCGGAAACGATGGAATAAAGGGCATCAAGGTGGCAGGCAAGGGCGCTTCGGATGTGCTTGCAGGACAGGTCGTTGTCGGTATCAAAGGCGGAGCGGCCCCGACCGTAGAGTCGGTCGTTTCCGGCAGTGCATCCGTTGTGCTGACGGGCGAATTCTCCAAGGGACAGTCATACTATCTCGTTGTCCTCCCCGGCAAGTTCGAGTCCGGCCTCAGCCTTTCGCTCACCAACTCCGACGGCGTCACCATCGCTTTCTCAAACAATGCGTCTCTTGAAGTCCTCCGCAACGAGGTGATAGACCTCGGCACAGTTACCGTCCCCGCCGACCGCTGGATTCAGAGCTACGTCCTTAACGGCAAGGCCGAGGTGGAGGCTTTTGTCGCAGGTAAAGGAGAGGAAAAGGAAACGGTCAAGAACCTTACAATAACCGGTTCAGATGTGAATGATTCCGTGCTTCAGAGCATTGTCGCAAGAGTTGGAACCATAAACGGTACCCTTACTCTTGACGGTGTGGGCGTTGAGGGAGAATGGATAAACACTGAGAATTTCATTGATAATATGAACTGTAATGGCAGTTTCGTGTTCAGAAATATTGAGGCTGATGTCAATGCTAACGTGTTTCAGAAAGAGAAATTCAAGACCATACACGGAGACCTTATCTTCGAGAACTGTCCCAAGGCTCATATAGGGAATGGCGGTTGGAAACCGTTCTGTAATATAGAGAAAATAGAAGGAAACCTTAAATTGAATAATGTCAGCGGGCTGAATGGGGAGACTATAGCCAGCCTTCAGTATGTTGGTGGAGATTTCTGCCTTTCAAATATAGGTTCTTTCTGGCATCTCGGAGGCAAGACAGCAGACCTCACATACATTGGCGGTGACCTTGTGATAGAGAACTGCGGGGGCTTCGGGGAAGATTCCAAGTATCGTTTCTATGGACTTCACGCACTGACTCATATCGGAGGGAATGTCATTCTCAACGGAATCAGCGGGTACATGACGACAAACGAAACGGACCTTGCAAACCAGAAGGCGAGTCTTTGCGTTCTCCGCGATTATGCAGAAAGTGGCGTTATAAGTCCGGACGCTGTAGTCTATATCAAGAAGGGTGGAAAGGAACTTCCGTTTGACTCGCTCACGAGCTGCAACCCTGACTCACACAGAAGTTATGTGCTGGAGGGACACGATGCCGTAGCTCGTTTCGTTGAGAATAGGGTAGAGTTAAAGGAAACTGTCAAAGACCTCATAATCAGCGGTTCAGATGTGACGGCAGCTGATTTTACAAGCATTGGTAATCGCGTCGGTGCCATTGAAGGCAGACTTTCAATAGACGGCATAGGTTCCGAGTCATCGATGTTGAATTTCGACTGGATGTCCGGCTTCTCTGAACTCGGTAGCCTGTCGATAAAGAACTGCTATGTAGGCAATCCTAATGGAATGCAGAACATAAAGAAAATCTCCGGTGACCTTGTGCTTGAAAATTGCCCTAAGTTCCCTAATGACTGGGATCCGTTTATGCATCTTGTAGAAATCGGTGGAAGCCTTCGGGTGTCTGACTGGACAACCGGATTTAGCAGCCGTTTCTTGCCGGAACTGAAAACCGTTGGCGGAGATTTCACTCTTTATAGGGTGGCAAGCAGTTGCTGGGATTTCAAAACTGAAAACCTTAGGGAGATTGGCGGTGACCTTAACATCATAGACTGCACATTTTGGGAAAATTTCTATGGTTTCCACCAGTTGACAAAGCTCGGAGGTAATGTAAGTATCTATAAATCCGAAGGATATGCCCAAGATGGCGATGGCGGCGACAAATGGCTGCCGGGAACGGACTGGGACCTCAGCAGCAAGAAAGTAGGACTTGTTCTTTTCGCAGTCCTCAAAAAAGAGGGCGTGTTTAGAGGTATGTTTACAAGTTACCTTTGGCGTCCGTCAGGTACTTGGAAATACAGTCTTGATGAATATTCAAACAAGGCGGATGAAATAATCGCATCAAAACAATAGGATTATGAAACGGATACTATATTCGATGATGAGTCTTGCAGCGGTGTTTGCTGTGGTCTCATGCAACAAGGGGAATCTTCCGGAGCAGACGAAGCCGGGAGATGATAACGACCCGTATGCAAATGAGGAGAAGGTAAGTCTGACTATCGAAGGCGTGCATGCCGTGTATGACGGAGTCCCATTCGCGAAGGAATGGAAGACTGACGATGCCATAGGGGTCTATGTCGCCGGCAACGGAGCTCCGGCGCGGTTCAAGGCTGGAGAAATCTCTGAAAACGGCGCAGCCTTTTCCGGAAGGGTGAAAAAGTCCGACAGTTATACGGCTCTCTATCCATATAGCCGGGACTATGTCATTAAGGACGGGGCGTTCACGGTGACAGTTCCGTCATCGCAGGATGTCGAGGTCGGAAGCATCGAAAAGACTGGCCTTGTGTCATACGGGGAGGTGAAGGACGGAAAGGTCACATTCTCGCACGTCCTCTCGCTCATAAAATTTGCGCTGAAGGCAGAAAACGTGAGGTCTGTGAAGGTGGTATCCAAAATTAATGGCTCCTTCATCGCCGGCAGCGTGACAGTCGCCGTTTCCGACCTCGCGGCGACAGTGAGGGAGGCAGCGGGGGAGGCCTCGGTGACACTGAATTCGGATTTCGCCTCCGGGACTCCATATTATGCTGTCGTGCTTCCTGGCAAATATTCCATCGAACTCACGTTCACCAATGCAGACGGGAAACAGGTTGTTAGGTCCGTTGATGTGGAAGTCGAGGCTTCCCGCGGGGCCGTTGCCGATCTGGGCGTCTTTGAAATCGTTGAAGATGAATGGAATGCCGGTGGAGAGGAACCTTCCGATCCGAGCAAACCGAAGAGCTACGTTCTGAACGGCAGGGCTGAGGTTGAGGCTTTTGCTGCGGGCAAGGGCGAGGAGAAAGAAACTGTCTTTGACCTCACGATAAAGGGACGTGATGTGTCCCATGAGGTTGCAAGGAAGATTATGGAGCGCGTTGCGGCCGTTGAGGGCACTTTCGCGCTTGATGGATGCGGAACTGGGAATGAGGGCGACTGGTTTGACACGGAGGGTTTCCTCAACGGAATTGAGCTGAAAGGAGGTCTCGTTTTCAGGGATATTGTGAACGTTGTGAATCCGAGTGCACTGAAGTACTATGAGAAGATAAATGGTGATCTCGTCATCGAAAATTGTCCTCATTTTGTAGTCGCGGACTGGTCACGGGTATTCGAGAACATAAGTGAGGTCAGTGGAAATTTCGTTATGAAAGGTTGTCATCCTCAGAGTTTCGACGGCAATTTCATGAAAGCGCTGAAAAAAGTTGGCGGGAACTTCGATTTTGAGGACAATGCCGGTATATGGTCATTTAAGAATAAGGGGGATATTGCACTCGAATATATAGGCGGGGACCTTATTCTCGCGAACAATGAAAGTCTGTGGAGTCTCATCGGCTTTGACCGCCTTGCGCATATTGGTGGTAATGTGGTGGTGTTCAATAATAATCCGAAATTTCCGACAAAAAATCAGAGTGTTGACGGCGAGGACTGCATAGGCTATTGCCTCCTCAGGGATTATTCCGTTTCCGGTGTCCTTTCCCCGACTGCAACCGTAAGGCTTGGCAGCGATTCCTCCCCAGTGGATTTCGCGTCCCTAAAAGGCTGCGACGCGGGCGAGGAACCTCAGCCGGGTGAGCCTCAGGACTATGTGCTTGTCGGTCATGATGCCGTGAGGGCGTTTGTCGACGCCTCCGGTGCAACGAAAGAAACGGTGCGCAATCTCACGGTCAGCGGAAGCGATGTCACCGAGAACGATGTCCGTGACCTTGACAATCGTGTCGACCGCATAACCGGAACTCTCACTCTTGAGAACCTCGGAACATCGGATGGCGAGTCGTGGATTTCGACGAACGAGGTGATGGAATACATATCCATAGAGGGTGGCATAACGCTGAAGAATATCCCCGCCGGGATCAATCCTAACGGCTTCGAGAACCTTACGAAAATAAATGGGGATCTCAAGGTCATAAACTGCCCGCGTTTGCGCTGTTCCGGTGGATGGATGCCGTTCAAGAACCTCACCGAGGTGACGGGAGATGTCCTCATTTCCGGGCAGACCGAGTTCGGCAAAGATTTTCTCAACAAACTTGAGAAAGTTGGAGGCTCGTTCACGATCGACAGGTGTAACCCGAGTTGCTGGGACTGGAAGTCTGAGACTCTTCGTGAGATTGGCGGCGACCTCAACATCACCGACTGCACCTACTGGGAGAATTTCTACGGATTCCATAGGCTGACAAAACTCGGTGGCAATGTGAATGTCTATAAATCCGAAGGATATGCCCAGGACGGCAATGGCAACGACAAGTGGCTGCCAGGAACTGACTGGGACCTCAAGGGGCAGAAAGTCGGGCTGGTGCTCTTCACCGTGCTCAACAAAAAGGGCATCTTCACGGGAGAATTCTCAAGCTACCTTTGGAGATCGGATGACAAGGGCGGCACATTCTGGTACGATGCCCTGAAATGGGAAGAATATACGAAAAAGGCAGATGAAATCATCGCTGCAGAGTAACGGTATTTTGAAGAACAGGCTTTATACAGATGAAACTCCTCCGCTTCATATCGCTGGCAGTTCTGTTGTTCGGGGCATTCCGCTCAGCGGCTGCCGGGTCACCGTTCAGGTTCGACTCCGACAGCCGGGACTGGGGTGTCATCCGTGAGGCCGATGGTCCGGTGAGCCAGACATTCAGACTTGTTAACATCTCCGGCAAGCCGGTATGCATCTATCAGGTGAACGTTTCCTGCGGGTGCACCAAGCCTGAATGGTCTCGTGAGGTCATCGCTCCGGGAGCATCCTCGCGTATTAAGGTCACATTCGACCCGACCGGCTACAAGGGGCGTGTATCCAAGACCGTTTCTGTGCTGAGCAGCGAGAACACGACCGACATTCTGACTGTGAGTTGCGAGGTGATTCCGGTGGAGCGTCCCATTGAGGTCGCCTTCCCGGTTATTCTTGAATGCGGTCTCCGTCTGTCGGCCGATCACATTTCCTTCGGACAGATATGTCAGGGGCAGGCACGAACCATGAAAGTCGGCATCGCCAACGCGTCGGGAAAACGCCTTGTGGTTAATGCTGCCCCGGCTGGCCGCAGCGGCCTTCTTTCCGTAGTGTCTTCGCTTGTCCTTGAACCGGGCGCGAGGGACTCGCTGAGCCTTAACTTCTCGCTGCAGGGGCAGAAATGCAGGTTCGGAGTGATTGAGGACGATGTCGTGCTGAAATGCGGGAAAAACATCTGCGGCAGACTTCCTGTGTCGATGATAGGTACAGATTCGCCTGCTTCCGGAACATCAGACGGGCATGGTCCGAGGCTCAGGGTCAGTTCCCAGTACGAGAACCTCGGCGTCATATCCCGTGTTTCCGGTCCCGTATCCAAGAATTTTGAACTCTCTAACATTGGAGACTCTGCACTCATAATCAGGGATATACACACTCCACGATGCATCGTCCCAATTAAACTCTCAAAAACGACGCTCGCTCCGGGAGAGAAGGTAACTGTCACCATAGTCCTTCGTCCGGAACTCTCCGACAAGACAAAGATTTTCGAGACGGTGTATGTCACGGCAAACGATGCGGAGCATCCGGTACGCGAGATAATGATTGCGGCAACAATAAGAAAACAATAATAAAACAATGAATATGAATACACTGATAACTCTGTTTATCTCACTTTTCACAGCATTCGGCTCATGCACGTCCTCCGCACTTCCCGGCGACACCGGCAGCGGTGGGACATGCACGACGGAGCCTTCTCCAGTGGAATCCCCGGTGGCTGATGCTGGCAGGACAGCCGTTCCTGCGAACGATTTTCTGAACTCAATAGGCGTGAACTCCGCCATCGACGACCGTTTTGAGCACAAGGAACAGACTGCCGAGAGTATGAGGTACATCGGAGCCCGTTGGATCCGTAGCGGGGCACAGCGCTCGACAGACGTGTTCGAGTATATGATGGCGAACGTGCCTCATCTGAGATTCTCCATGATGTTCGATCCTGCGGGCAACGACCGTGTGTTCGAACAGGCCTCATGGCTCAAGTCCCGCGGGGCGCTCATCGCCCTTGAAGGCGTCAACGAGCCGAACAACTGGTGGATAACCTACAAGGGACAGAACAGCGGCGGCCGGTATTCATGGAAGGGACTTGCCGAGATGCAGCGCGACAGCTATGCCGACACCAAGGCACGGCTCGGTGACGTTGATGTCTGGAGCATCACCGAGACCGGAGCCGAGAGGGACAACTACGGTCTTCAGTTCGCGCAGATTCCTGAGGGCACAGACTGTCTGATGCCGGCAGGGACAAAATACTATGACTGCCTCAATGTCCACAACTACTTCATACATCCGCGTTGGCCGGCGCATTCGGACAATCAGACTTGGATTGCCGCGGAGTCCGGGAAGAAGGGGCTTGTCGTTGACGGGGTATATGACAACCACGGAAAGACATGGGCATTCGGCTATGACGGCTACAGCGAGGAACAGCTCAAGGCAGCCCGCAAGGTGACGACGGAAACTGGCTGTACGCTGAGCTCCTACAAGGTCTGGTCGGACGATGGCGGACGGCCTCACGCAAAATACACCGAGGTTCAGGATCCGAACTCGTTCGTGAGCGAGGAGGAGCAGGGACTTCTCTACATGTCTTGCTACCTCGCTCAGTTCGCTCAGGGCTTCGAGTACACGGCGATGTACATTCTCCGTGACCGTACCGATGAGGCCGGCAATCAGAGTTTTGGCATGGTCGAGCCTTTAGAATGGGAGGAGGCGCCTCTTCATGGCTACCATCAGCGCTATCGGAAGGCCGCAGACTACATGCATAACCTCACGACCATCCTCGCCGACAATTCCTCCATAAAGACTCCCGGCAGACTTGACTATGGGATTGCGGACTGTCCCGAGACCGTGCATGACCTGCTCCTGCAGAAGAGCGACGGGACTTTCTGTCTTGTGATATGGGGCGAGAACTATGCCGGTGGCAGCAATGAGGTGACCGTGTCTTTCGGGAAAAAGCATGATTTCAGAATTTATGACCCGACGATTGGAACGGATGTCGTGCGGACAGTCAGGAAGTCGGATAAGGTGAGCCTGACAATGACTAATAAGCCATATATTATTCAATTGAAGAAATAATGAAACGAATTTTGACTCTTTTTGCCGCAGCTGCCGTTCTGGTAGGATGCGCATCAGAAACCGCGCCGGCAATTGTCGGGAGCGCGTCCGTGCTGAACAGCCCCGACGGAAAGCTTGAACTCAGCTTCGGGCTTTCATCCGACGGGACACCTGTCTATGAGCTCCGCAGGGAGGGCCGTGACATCGTGCTTCCGAGCACTCTCGGGTATGAGCTCCGTGGGAAGTTCGAGAAGGTGAACCTTGCCGACAAGTCCTCGAAAGTCTATGGGGCTCCGATGGGGCTGCATTCCGGGTTTTCCATTGTCGATGTTACGCGGAACTCCGTTGACGAGACTTGGGAACCGGTTTGGGGAGAGGAGAGCCGCATCCGCAACTGCTGCAACGAGATGGTAGTGACCCTCGTGCAGGGCGATGTCGAAGTTGCGGAAAACGGCGGCGGAAAGAAGTGGAATTTCAGCACTTACGAGAACAACGCGAAGAACATCCTGATGACGCTCCGTTTCAGGCTTTATGACGACGGTCTCGGATTCCGCTACGAGTTTCCGCAGCAGAAGGAACTGACCTACTTCACCGTAAAGGAGGAACTCACGCAGTTCCGGATGGCCGGGGACCACAAGGCTCTGTGGATTCCGGGAGACTATGACACGCAGGAGTACAGCTACACCGAAAGCCGCCTTTCCGAAGTGCCTGAGCTCATGGATCAGGCTGCAGACTTCAATGCATCACAGATGCTCTCGTCTCCTTCCGGAGTGCAGACTCCGGTTCAGATGAAGACCGACGACGGACTGTACATCAACATTCACGAGGCACAGGTGGTCAACTACCCTACGACCAATCTCGACGTGGACGTGAAAACCAACACTCTGACAACCCGGCTGACCCCTGACGCCGAGGGCTGGAAGGGACGTCTCCAGACTCCGTGCCGGTCTCCGTGGCGGACGGTGATGGTAGTTGACGACGCACGCGAGGTGCTGGAGTCCAGGCTTATACTGAACTTGAATGACCCATGTGCGATTGAAGACGTATCGTGGATTCATCCGACAAAGTATATGGGCGTATGGTGGGAGATGATTACCGGCAAGTCCTCATGGTCCTACACCGACGATTTTCCTGCCGTGGAACTCGGCGTTTCCGACTATTCCAAGGCAAGGCCTCATGGCCGCCACGGGGCGAACAACGCCAATGTCCGCCGCTACATAGACTTTGCCGCAGAGAACGGCTTCGACGGCCTACTCATCGAAGGCTGGAACGAGGGATGGGAAGACTGGTACGGCTGCCAGAAGGAATCCGTGTTCGATTTCGTGACCCCATATCCGGATTTTGACATAGCTGCGCTGAACGAATATGCCCATTCCAAGGGAATACGCCTCATCATGCACCACGAGACTTCGAGTTCCACGGTGAACTACGAGAGATACATTGACGAGGCTTTCGCCCTCATGAACAAATATGGATATGACGCGGTGAAGACGGGATATGTCGGGGATATAATCCCGTTCGGCGAGCATCACTACAGCCAGCCGCTCATCAATCACTACAATTATGTCGTCAACAAGGCGGCTGAATGCCGCATTATGGTCAACGCCCACGAGGCCGTGCGCCCGACCGGGCTCTGCCGCACATGGCCGAACATGATCGGGAACGAGTCTGCGCGAGGCACCGAGTTCAAGGGCGTGGTGCAGCCGAAACATGTCACCGTGCTTCCTTTTACGAGGCTTCAGGGCGGCCCGATGGACTTCACCCCGGGCATCTTCGAGATGAACATGGGCAGTTTTGTGCCCGGCAGTACGGAGGTCGTGCATTCCACGCTCTGCAAGCAGCTTGCGCTTTATGTCACAATGTATTCTCCTCTTCAGATGGCGGCGGATCTTCCTGAAAACTATGCCGCCCACATGGACGCGTTCCAGTTCATAAAGGACGTTGCTGTCGATTGGGAGCAGAGCCGCTATCTTCTCGCCGAGCCTGGAGACTACATCGTCGTGGCCCGCCAGGCAAAGAAGTCGACGCTTGACAAGGCGGCAAAGGGAGTGGCTGCGCTGAAGGACGGTAAGAAGAACTATGTCAACGGAGCCACGCGTTTCTGCATGACAGACGTGAACGGCTGTCCGGCCTCGGACAAGGATGTATGGTTCATCGGTGGCGTCACTGACGAGAACCGCCGTGAGGTGGAGTTTCCTCTCGATTTCCTCAAGCCTAGTTCCCGTTACGAGGCCATGATCTACGCTGACGCACCTGATGCCGATGGTGTGAACATCTCTGCTGAAGGGGGAACCGAAAGCGCCGAGCGCTACGCGATAGAGAAGCGCATCGTCGACTCCACCACGCTCATGAAGATGACCATGGCTCCGTCCGGCGGCTTCGCCGTTTCTCTCAAGGAAATTTAGTCCGTAATCCCCGTTGCATCACAGCGGTCGGGGATTACTTTACGTCGCCGCGCTTCTTGCTGAAGCTTACGATTATAACTCCTGCCATGCAGGCGAGAGCGGAGAGGGTTTTCTGCCAGTTCATAGTGTCCATCCCGATGCAGATGCTTATTGCGGTGGCCACGATGGGCTGGCAATAGTTGTACATGCTGACTAGGGTAGGACGGATGTTTTTCTGGCCTATCGGGAGCAGGAAATAGGAGATGAACGTGGCTCCGAGCACAAGAACGGTGAGGTCGGTGCCGAGCCTGCCGTTGAACTGACTCCAGTCCAGGCTGACAAGTTCTCCGGCAGAGAACGGGAGAGTGATGAGAGATGTGAATAGGAAAATCCACTTCATGAACGTCACTGCCGAGTATTTCTGAATCAGCGGGCGGAAGATGCCGAGGTAGAGAGCGAAGAAGATTCCGTTGAAAATCATCAGGATGATGCCAGTCAAGGAATTGCTCTCGGCTCCTGAGCCGCTTCCTGTGCTGTTCAGGATGAGGAATACTATGCCCGCGAAGCTAAGCAGCACGCCTCCAGCCTTCTGCGGGGTAATCGGTTCTTTCACAGCAACAGCCGCGATGAACATGGTGTAAATCGGTGTGAGCGCACTCAGAATCGAGCAGGTCATCGGAGTAATCTGCGGCAGCGCCGTGAGAAAGGTCAGCTGCGGACCGAGAAACCCGAGGCAGGCCGCCAGAAATATCTTCAGATAGTCCTTCTTCTCGACTTTTTCTTGCGGAAAGAAAAGCGACGCAATCCAGAACAGCACCCCCGCTCCAAGCGCCCTGATGCTGAAAAGCCCGACAGGTGAAAGGATATGGCTTCCAGTCAGGTCCTTGCAGGTCACCACATTTATTCCAAAAATCGTGTAGGTCGCGAAGCACGCCAAATGCCCCAATAATTCTTTTTTGTCTTTCATCATCTTCTTTCCGAAAACGGGCGCAAAGATAAACAAAAATAGAAAAAGACTGATGTAACATCTGTTCCTGAGACCAATGGCAAGAAACTTAGTTTTTCGGAGTCTTAGAAATTGTATTTGTCTTTCGTTTCGGGTTGGCCGGAAACCATCCCTTTTCGACCCTCTTTTGCTGTTCAAAAACTTCGAGTATGCTCCAGAAGCATGAGAACGCGAACACGCCGAGGAGGGTTGACCATATATAGTGGGCGGTGAAAAGCGATGCTGCGGTGGCAGCGAGACCGACGAGCAAAAACGCCCACCAGCAACCTGTGCCGAAGTGATATTCCGCCTTGATGACAATCGGATGGAACATTCCTATCATAAGGAATGCGGCTACGCCTATGATAAGTCCTGTAAAGTTCATGCCTATTCTGATGCCTCCTGAAAATCCATTTGAGACCGCAAAAATAGTGGAAATATCCTTTTGTGACAAAGAAAAATGCATGTCGTCCGTCAAATACCAAAATCTTGTTATCGTGAAATTCGGGAATTACCAAAAAGTTGGGATTGCCCCATGCCCTTCGGAGGCGTAATTTTGCAGCGTTTTTACAAGACGTGGTTTGATACACATTGTGTTTGTGATAAGAAGTTGGAAATCAGTATGAAACAGAAAATTATTCTGGCGGCCGCACTTTTGTTGTCCGCAATTTCCGTGTCTGCGCAGCGACTCACGATAGGTGGCTATGGAGAGGCTATGTACACAAGAAATTTCTACAGTGACGCGTGGCAGCGGTACATCACCCCTGAAAAATATGCCGATGACAAGAGCCATGGACGGTTTGATATTCCGCATTTTGTCATCAGTCTCGGTTACGACTTCGGTAAGGGTTGGAGTCTCGGAACCGAAATCGAATTTGAGCATGGGGGTACGGAAAGCGCCGTGGAACTTGAGGCAGACGAGACAGGTGAATACGAAAGTGAAATCGAGAGGGGAGGAGAAGTTGCACTTGAGCAGGCGTGGATTCAGAAAGTGATTCATCCGGCGTTCAACGTCCGTGCGGGGATGATAATAGTTCCAGTGGGACTCACAAACTCTCACCATCTTCCTAATGAATTCTTTACCGGCTACCGCCAGGAGGGTGAGAATACGATTTTTCCCTGCACTTGGCATGAGGTCGGTCTTGAACTTTGGGGAGAGTTCGGAAGGAATAAAGCGTGGAAATATGAACTTCTTTTCCTTCCTGGTCTTGACTCTGACCGTTTCAGCACAGAAAACTTCATCCAGGGAGGAGCCGGCTCGCCATACGAGTTCAAAATAGCTAATTCTTACGCCGGAGCATTCCGTATCGACAACCGTTCGGTGAAGGGGCTCCGTCTCGGACTCAGCGGTTATGTCGGTGGCAGTTTCAGCAATTCCCTAACCAAGAATAAGAAATATGAAGGTCTCAAGGGGGAGGTATTCATCGGTTCGGTTGATTTTGACTATAAGGGGTATGGTGTCATTGCGAGAGGCGTCTTCGACTATGCTCACCTGAACAATTCCGCCGAAATCACCGCATTTAACAAGAACAATATGTCCGCCGCTTCACCCTCTCCACGAAATGCCGTTGGCTCAGACGCGATTGTGGGGAGTTTCGAGATAGGATATGATTTCCTTCATCCGCTGCGTAAAGTGGACGACAAATGTTATGTCTTCGCGCATTACGAATACTACGATGCAATGTTCAAGGTTGCGCCGGGCATAACTGACTATCCTTGGGTCGGCAAGCATCGTATTGCTGTGGGATTCAATTGGTATCCTATCAACGAAATCATAGTGAAGGCTGAGTATTCCCACAGATTCTACGAAAAGCCGTTCAACAACGAACCGTCCGTCACATTCGGAATCGCATTCGCCGGCTGGTTCGAGAACACATTCCATAAGAAACATAATGACAAATAGTTAAAACAATATGATAATGAAAACTTTAATGAAATTGGCTGCGGTGCTTGCAGCAGTTCTCGCAATTGTGTCTTGCGAGAAATCAGGACTTGGAAACGACACCGCTAAAGACCAGGCTCTTCAGAAAGCCAATGAACAGTTCGTTGATGGGACAGTGGTACCTACATATAAGGCTCTTGCAGACGAATGTCTTGCTCTTCAGTCAACCCTTGAAAAGCTCAAAGAGACAAAGACCGACGCGCTTGTGAAGGAGGCCTGCAAGCAGTGGAAGGATGCACGTCAGTTTTGGGAGTGGAGCGAGGCTTTCCTTTTTGGTGCCGCTTCACAATATGGAATTGACCCTCATATCGATACGTGGCCTCTCGACAAGACCCAACTTGACCAAGTGCTGTCCAACAAGGGAATTATGGACAATATTGATAAATATGTTTCCAATTTCAACAATGGGCTTGTAGGATTCCACGGGCTTGAATACATTATCTTCCGTGAGGGAAAGGAGCGTTCGGCTTCGGATATTCCTGAACTCGAGATTAAATATGCGATTGCAGTTTCTGCCGACCTTACACTCAGCGCATGCCATTTGGAGGCTGCCTGGGCAGGTCTCGACAATGTGACGGAAGAGAAACGGGCTATTCTCGAGGATGCAGGGGAGGAACGGTTCGGCGAGTTCGGCAGACAGATGAAGCTCAGTGGTCAGACAGGAAGTCTCTGGACATCAGTTACGGCCGGAAGCGAGCAGATTATTGAAGGCTGTAAGGATATTGTGGATGAGGTTGGAAAATCTAAAATCGGAAAACCATATACCGGAGAGGATGAGAACTACATAGAGTCTCCTCATTCTTGGAACTCAATTACAGACTTTTACGACAACATCATAAGTGTTCGCAACGCCTATTTCGGAAAACTCGGAGCGACCGTGGCGGAAACTCATTCCGTAAGTGCTTATATAGCAAGCGTCGATAAGGAAACTGATGCCAAGCTGGTTGCAGCTATAGAGGACTGTCTCAAGGCTATAGATGCGATGCCTCGTCCGTTTGTGAAGAACTACAGGGATGCGAAAGTGAAGGCTGCCATTGATGCGTGCAACGACCTCAATGACGCTCTTGAGGCTGCCCGCAAGGTGCTCATTGAGCAGTAGTCGACTATAAAGCGGATTGCTGCCTCATGCTCCTTGCATTCCATCAGTGAATTATAAAATTGAAAATTATGAAAAAGATATTGTTGTATATTGCGGCACTTGCACTTGCAGTTGTGGCTTGTGACAAAAACGAGACCCCGTCTCCCAAGCCCGGAAAAAAAGAACTGAGTGACGAGTGGTATGCCGGAGGACGGCTCGGAACAGCCTTTAATTCAAGCGCATCGGCATACGAGCAGCCTACTCCTGCAGTCGAGAATGCGGACATGGTGCAGGCATTCAAGAACGGAGAACAGTTCTTCGAAAGAGACTACAACCAGAACAAGACGGGAGCGTTCAAGGGGCTCGGTCCTCTGATGGTCCGTCGCGGATGTCTCTACTGTCATCCTAACTATGGTCACGGACGCCGTCAGACGGAATATCGTGCCGACAAAGTGGGTAATGGTTACCTTCTCGTAATCACTGACGGGACAGATACTTACCTCAGTTCGCTGACCGGTATGCCGCAGACCCTTGCCGTAGAGCCTTTCAAGGCTCCGATTGACGAGAGCAAGATTGTGATTGAATGGCCTGAGTATACTGACGAATGGGGCAACAAATTCCCGGACGGAGAAACATATACGCTCATATATCCGGAAGTTACCATTCCTGAGGATGCCTACTATGTCCCGCTTGAGGTGACGAAGAACGGTGAAACCACGACTGTTGACCACAGCAATGTCCGCGTTCGCCTCGAATCCACAATCGGCATCTACGGAACCGGACTCCTCGATGCCATTGACGATGATGACCTCAAAGCTCAGTATGCGGCAGAGGAAAAGGCCGGAGTGAAACTTAATCCATCTGTTTTCGCCAACGGCGAATGGGTGAAACTCTATGGCAAAACCACACACCCTCTTCGTTTTACCTACGCCCTTTCACGCGGCCCGCTTCAGGATGCTGCCGGTGCAAATGCAATCTGGAACATCACAAATGTGACCCGCGGCACCAAGCCATCTCACTACATGGCTGCAACTTATGCAAAAGTTGCGTCACTGGACAAGGAGGTGCAGGCAAAGTTCTATGACTATTTCCCGGAGAGAAAGACCTCTGCCGGCGTGGAACAGGACATCTATGACTACCTTATGGGCAAGAACATTGAACCGGAAATGTCTGACAGCGACTATGCTGACTTTATGGTTTGGCATCGCGGGCTTGCCGTCCCGGCCGCACGCGACCTCGATGATGAGGATGTTCAGAGAGGAAAGACGCTCTTTACCCAAATCGGCTGTGCCTACTGTCACCGTCCGAGCTGGACGACAGGCGAGGACAACTTCACAGACCCGACAGGATTTTTCAAGGACGGGGACAGCCGTCTTCCGCGCTACCCGCACCAGACAATCTGGCCATACACCGACATGGTTCAGCACCGTCTTCACATGAAGAACAACATCCGCACCGGCTGGTGCCGCACCACTCCTCTTTGGGGGCGCGGACTCAGCACCCTCGTCAATGGAGGCGTGGACAGACTTCACGACTGCCGCGCAAACACCGTCATTGAGGCCATAATGTGGCACGGTGACCCTCAGAGCGATGCACGCAAGTCGGTGGAGGCGTTCCGCGAGTTGTCAAAAGAGGATCGTGATGCTATTGTGAAGTTTATAGAGTCTATATAGTTTAGCCCTCCTGCCTCAAAAGCTGTTTTGGAGGGGAGGAAGACGAAAATTATTGAAAAATGCTGAAGAAATTGGTTGACAGGCCGGCAGCGTTGGTGATGCATATTGCCTTGCTGCTGATTGTTTCCGGAGCTATTGTGACATCCCTTTCCGCGAGGAAGGGGGTGATTCACGTTCGTATAGGGGATGTCGCGACATCCTATTCCGAAAATAAAAAAGGCGGGCTCCCGCTACCGTTCGCTCTAAGGCTTGACGATTTTGCGGTGGAGTATTATCCGGGGACTGACACCCCTTCGGACTATAGGTCTTCTGTGTCCGTGCTCATTGACGGCGAATGCGTAAAATCAGCTCAAGTGAGTATGAATCGCATACTTTCGTACGATGGTTACCGTTTCTATCAAACGACCTACGACAGCGACGAACTCGGCTCGACTTTCACAGTTGCGCACGATCCGCTCGGAATCGGTCTGGTCTATGCCGGATATGCTGTCTTTCTTCTTGCATTTCTCATTTTCTTCTTTACTGACAAGAAATTGCGTGCTCTCGTGCATAAGGTGACCACTACAGTTGCAGCGATTATCCTGTTTTTTGCCGGGACTTCGGAAATTTCCGCAGCTGAAAACAAGGCACCGAAAACGCTCCCGAAGGAAACTGCCGGGCAGTTCGGTGAACTTTATGTGTTCTATCACGGCCGCGTATGTCCTCTCCAGACTGTGGCAAAGGATTTTCGAGTGAAACTCTACGGAAACTCAGACATTTATGGACTCACTGACGAGCAAGTGCTGACGGGCTGGATGTTCTACGGGACTTCTTGGCGCACTGTGCCGCAGAAACACCGTCGTGGCGCAAATGACGAACAGGACAGGCGGCAGACCGTGAATTCACTGTTTTCCGGAGAGTTCCTGAAACTCTATCCTGTTGCGGATTCGCTAGGGCGTGTGAGCTGGTATGCCCAGAACGACAGGCTGCCGGACGACATCCCGGACGACGAGTGGCTTTTCATACGCAAGTCAATGAACTACATCGGAGAACTTGTCATAGCCGGAGATGATTATGGGGTGTCCTCAGCTCTTGGGAAATTGAAGAAATTTCAGGAAAAGCAGGCCGATGGCTCGTTGCCTTCAGCATTCAGACTTGGCGCGGAAAGGCTCTACAACAGTTTTCCTCCGCTCTTTCCGGTGGCGGGCATATATCTCCTTGCCGGGTTTGTGCTTCTCGGCTGGTTCGTCACCTGCCTTGCGCGGCGTCGTGAAGCCGGTATACGCATTCGTCTTGCAGCGGTTGTACTCGAAGCCGTGCTGTTTACGTTCCTGACTATCATGCTCGCGCTCGTGTGGATTGTGGGTGGACACGTTCCCCTGTCCAATGGTGCCGAGACGATGATGGCGATTGCATGGACCGTGCTGCTTGCGGGGCTTGTCTTCGGCGGGCGTTTCTCCCTGATGCAGCCGTTTGCTCTCATAATTTCTGCTCTCGCCCTGCTCGTGGCCGCCATGGGGCAGGCCAATCCTGCCGTGACCCTGCTCGTTCCCGTTCTCCAGTCCCCGCTGCTTAGCGTACACGTTTCGTTGATGATGCTTTCCTATGCAGTCCTTGCTGTCATTATGGTCAACAGCGCTGCCGGACTCTGTGTCGGAGCAATCGAGCGCAGGCACATTTCTTCGGAGCAGACTGTTGTCCAAGCTCCTGCCTCTGCTCTGATGGTGATGCGGTCTCCAACTTCTTCCGTCTCCGCCCGCCTTGCCGACATCTCGATGCTCCTGCTCTATTTCGGAGTCTTCTTTCTCGCCGCAGGCATCATCTCGGGTTCATTCTGGGCTAACGTCTCCTGGGGCTGCTACTGGAATTGGGACCCGAAGGAGACATGGGCACTCATAACCCTGCTCATCTACGCTGTTGCCGTCCATCGCAGCGACATCTCTTTCCTGCGAAAGCCGGCAATATTCCATATATTCCTGCTCCTCGCATTCGTCTCCGTGCTGTTCACCTATTTCGGCGTGAATTTCCTGCTCGGCGGAATGCATAGTTATGCGGGGTAAGTGACCTTTCCGGGCACGCCGCGAAATGACCGCGTCACAGTATACGGAAAATGACTATATTTGCGAGTCCAAACGCAACCTGATGATGACGAACAGATTACCTTACTCCACGAATATGAAAATGGCCGATCTCCTGTCGGACAACAGAATGCTCTCAGTGCTTGAGAGACTTCATTTCAGACTCGGATTCGGTGAGTCGACAGTAGCCGACGTGTGCCGTACACAGTCTTTCCCTGTTGATTTATTTGTGGAAATATCTAATGTTTTCGCAGATCCGGAGTATGCCCCGAACCTTGAGTCTCTGGACCGCAGCGATGTCGCCCTTCTCGCGGATTACATCCGTTCCGCTCACAAGTACTATTCGGAGGTGTCCGTCCCTCATCTTCACGGACTGATCCACACGATGCTCGGAGAGGTCGGAACGACTTTCGCAGATGCTCTGAACAAGTTTTTCGATGAACTTGTGGAAAAACTCAACTTCCATTTCGAGCATGAGGAGAAGGTTTTCAGAAGCATCGGCAACGGAAATTTTGAGGCCGAGAACGAAGAATCTCATGCCCAGTTCCTCGAAAAGCTTGATGACCTCAAGAGCATAGTCATAAAATACCTCCCGGACAACGGAGAGAACTTCTCACGCTACAATATGCTGAACCATCTTCTCGCGATGGAGACCGACATGCGCAACCACATGCGCGTGGAAGAAAAGCTCTTCAACCCCCTCGTTCTCACCCTGCTCAATGGCGATGATTCCGAAGATGAGCTCTCAGACGACTCTGAAGTACTTTCCCAACGCGAGAAGGAAATCCTCGCAGCCGTGGCCCACGGCAAAACCAACAAAGAAATAGCCGATGACCTGTTCATCTCCATCAACACCGTAGTCACTCACCGCAAAAACATAGCCCGCAAGACCGGCATCAATTCCATCGCCGGCCTCACGGTCTATGCCATCCTCAATCACATCGTTGAAATTTCGGATTTTTAAGATTCTGCACCTTGAAAACCAGGAATGTTTTCAGTGACAGATGGGATGCAGATTGTATCAGAGTATGTTCAGGGTCATATGCCTGCGTCTGAGATTATCGAGAAATATCACCTGAGCAGTCGCCAAGTGCTGTTCAGTTGGATGGATCGGTTCGTCAATGAGGAAGAATGGGTATCTTTGCCGGGAAATCAATCAGAAGATCCTATGGCACATAAGAACCCTGAAGAATGTATAAAGGAGTGTAAAGAGGTAAAACTTCCTCTGAAAATATATGAAGATCCATCTACATTCAAGTTATTTACCTTGGATCTGGGACTGCTGGGAGCTATGGTTGGGACAGAAGCCAAGCAGGTACTCATCAAAAACGACATCTTCAGTGAATATAAAGGCGGTATGACGGAACAGTTCATACTCGAAGAAATGAAGAGTCACGGAGAAGAGAATATCTTCTATCACAAGACGGATGACGGAACAAGACTTGAAATTGACTTTTTGATTCAGAGGGACGGGAAATCACTTCCGATAGAGGTGAAGGCAGAAAGCAATGTAAGAGCGAATTCCTTGAGCAATCTTTTGAAATAAAACCCGGAACTTCACGCAATAACATTGATAAAATGCATCAATACAGAAATCCGAACATCCAGAGCGGAACCTGGTTGTCGAAGACATATTCGGTGTTGTCTTTGACCACATAGCCATCTGAGACATCTTCAATCTGTTTCTTTCCTTTCTTGCGGCCACCTACCTCGAAGGTCTTGCCATCAATCTCGAAATCAGAAACCGGAGACTCCATAGTTTCGTACCTCTGTTTGGTCCAACAATAAAAAATGGTCTCGCGGGCATTACCTGTTTCGGGTTGTTCTCCGGAAATGACATAGGCCATATTAGGATTATGAAGGTAGAGTTTGTCCATTTTACGAAGGATTACGTCACCATTGGCCTTCATCTGGAGGACAGAGACAAGTTCGGCCTTTTCCAGATATTCCAGATATTTAGGCAGTTCGTCGCGGTCCAGTTCCAGGTCTCGGGCCATATCTGAAAAGTTAATCTTGACGGGAACGCTCTTGGAGATATAAAACATAAACTTCTTGAGTTTCCGGGTGGCCGCAATGGTCATCTTGGCGTATTTGGGAATGTCCAGCTCAACAGTTGTGTTGATGACCTGGCGCAGGCGGGTCTCGAACTCGGGCGCCAGAGAGAAGGGATAGCAACCTTTCTTCATATAGTCTCCAAAATATTTAAGCGGACGCTCGGGACCGTAAGGGAAATCCACCTTGCCCTGCAGGATTTCTTCCAGGGTGGAGGGTTTCAAGGACCAGCCATTACGAAGATTGAGATACTCTCGGAAGGACCAAACCGGCAGATGGTATTCGATGACGCGTCGGCTGAGATCGGCCCCGCCATCCTTCAGGTCCAACATTGAACTGCCGGAGTAGACGACGTGGAGGAGCGGTAGGCTGTCGTAGATATTCTTGATTTCGGTGCTCCAGTTTTCGTATTTATGTATTTCGTCGATATAGAGGTATTTACCTCCACGAGCAAAAAATGCCTTCGCGGTGTCCAGTAGGGTGTGGGCGCTGAAATAGATGTCATCGGCAACGATATATAGGGATTCATCCTCGTTCCCTGCCCGCTTGATGTGCTGCAGGATGAGGGTGGATTTGCCGACACCCTTCTGCCCCAGGATGCCGAGGATGCGGACATCCCAATTGATGGTATCGTGCTGCTCACGGAAAAAGTTCATCGGGGTGAGCTTCAGGAGCTGGTTGAATTGATTGTAAAGTGCTTGCATAGTGTGTCGCGGTATTTATTCGGGACAAACATAAGAAAACTGCGGAAACTTCCACGCAATTTTCCAAAAAAGTTGCGGAGTTTTATCCGCAATTATATTATGGCGGCGTAATTAAGTGCAAGAAAATGTAGTACAATGGTTGTTTTATGTGCTAAAAAATGTAACTTTGCTAGTGAAATATCCGCTAAAAAATGTAGTCACTCATATGGAAAGAATTGTATTTCAAAAACTTATCGAATGGAAAAATAGCACAACCAGAAAACCTCTGATTCTCAATGGTGCAAGACAAGTAGGCAAGACCTGGCTGTTAGAACAATTAGGGAAACAGTATTTTAAAAAAGTTGCATATCTAGTCTGTCGTAAGAACCAAGCTTTGAAAGATGTGTTCTCCCAAGACTTCGATACGGACAGAATACTCCGAGCCCTCAGAGCATTGTCCGGAGTTGACATCACTCCAGGGGATACTCTCATTGTTCTTGATGAAGTGCAAGAAATTCCGGAGGCCATTGAATCATTAAAATACTTTTGCGAGGAAGCTCCTGAATACCATATTGCAGTAGCAGGATCTCTATTGGGAATATCCTTACATAAGGACATATCATACCCGGTAGGGAAAGTTGATGAAATCAATGTCTATCCTCTCAATTTTGATGAGTTCCTTTTAGCAAAAGGCGAAATAGAAGCATATAAACTGCTAAAAGACAAAGACTTCCACACTATAAATCTGATACACGAAAAGTACACCGACTTGCTTAGGCAGTATTATTATGTCGGAGGAATGCCAGAAGCAGTAAAGGTATATATTGAAACGGATGGACTTCAAGCCGTGCGCAATATCCAAAAGGCCATACTCAATGGATACGAAAGAGATTTCTCAAAACATGCTCCTAAAGACCAGATCGCAAGAATCAGACTTGTATGGCAGACTCTTCCGTCACAATTATTCAAAGAAAACAAGAAGTTTATCTATGGATCAATTAAGCACGGTGCACGGGCAAAAGACTTTGAAATTGCAATCCAATGGTTGGTAGATGCCGGACTTGTATACAAGGTTCCTCTCTGTAAAGAGGTAAAACTTCCTCTGAAAATATATGAAGATCCATCTACATTCAAGTTATTTACCTTGGATCTGGGACTGCTGGGAGCTATGGTTGGGACAGAAGCCAAGCAGGTACTCATCAAAAACGACATCTTCAGTGAATATAAAGGCGGTATGACGGAACAGTTCATACTCGAAGAAATGAAGAGTCACGGAGAAGAGAATATCTTCTATCACAAGACGGATGACGGAACAAGACTTGAAATTGACTTTTTGATTCAGAGGGACGGGAAATCACTTCCGATAGAGGTGAAGGCAGAAAGCAATGTAAGAGCGAATTCCTTGAGCAATCTTTTGAAACAAAACCCGGAACTTCACGCAATAAGATACTCAATGAAACCCTACATTGAGCAACCCCAGATGACTTGCTACCCTCTGTATGCTATTCAATAGACGCAAAGAAGCAGGCATTGACAGGTCATCAAAACTATCTGTTTTTGGCTGAATTAAAAATCTTAAATAGCCCAAACTGAGGTATTTTGCCTTATTTTACGAATTTTCGACATTTTCATTGTCTTATTGAGTTCATTACTGTCCACTAAAAATTCAAGATAGTTCTTTGAAAATATTGTAAGTTAGAAAGTTGCAAGGTTTTTGAGCGCGCAACGATTTGAACTTAACTTTGCGGAAGATACCCTTCCGATATGAACACAGGTTCTTACGTTTTCGCTCAAATGGTCAAATTCCTGGATGAGTTTGTCTTCCTTCGCATTGTGAAAAAGTATGATGGCGACAAGTACGTCAAGCACTTTTCCTGCTGGAACCAACTACTCACCCTGATGTTTGGTCAACTGACCGGGAAGCCTTCGTTGCGACGATTCATCATTGCTTCTGCACCCATTCAGAAGAAGTTTTACTCTCTCGGAATGGGCCGAAATGTTACCCGGAGTAACCTCTCAAAAGCGAATAATACTCGCGATTATCGCATCTTTGAGGAGTTTGCCTACCACACGGCAGGTGTCGCTCAGAAGATGAGGATTGAGAACATCTTTAAACTTGGAGGAAAGGTCTATGCCTTTGATTCAACGACAATTGACCTTTGTCTCAGCGTTTACGAATGGGCTCATTTCCGGCGGGCGAAAGGAGGGATCAAAGTTCATACTTTGTTCGACCTTGAAGCCCAGGTGCCAACCATCTTCCACATAACGAAGGCGAAGCTCCATGATGTCAACGGGATGGATGCCATCCCATATGAACCGGGATCCTTCTATGTGTTTGACCGAGCATACAACGACTTCAGAAGACTTCACCACATTAAGGAGGTTGGCTCCTTCTTTGTCGTGCGTGCCAAGAACCCTCTCAAGTACCAATATGTCAGATGGAAGAGACGGATGCCTAAGAATGTCCTTTCGGACTCCATTATCAGGCTTACCGTTTATAAATCCAAACATGACTACCCGGAGGTGCTTCGTAGAATCGAGTACTATGATGATGAACAAGACAGTGTCTTTGTGTTCCTTACAAATGCGCTAAGCCTTGATGCTCTGGAAGTTGCGAACCTTTATAAAAGCAGATGGAAGATTGAATTGTTCTTCAAATGGATGAAGCAGCACCTCTATATCCAAAGGTTCTGGGGCGAGACGGAGAATGCTGTTCGCATCCAAATCTACGCCGCCATTACCGCTTACTGCATGGTTGCAATCATACAACACGAGACCAAAACCGAGTTAAGCATCTATGAAGTACTTGAGACCGTCAGCATGGTTCTGACCGATAAAACGCCACTCTACGACCTTCTATGCAACTCTAACAACAATATTGACAATGAACTTGATGAGTCGAGTGGACCGACTTTGTTTTAATTGTTAAACTTTATATAACCGTCCAAATTTTTAGTGGACACTAATGCACAGCGAGCTTAAAGAATCCTGTTGCGCCGGAATTGCTGAAATGGCACCGGGACTATGTTTTTGAATGGTAAGAACAGGCCAATAATAAGCATTATTATTGGCCTGAAGACATCATTTTTGACTAGTCAGAGAGATACCATCATTCGCTCCACGTATCATCTTGTGCTTTTTTTAGGATAATGGTTAGCTCTTTGGTATACATTCCCAGCATTTTTTCTTGCATCTTTGAGAAATCATCTGCTGAATAAGGTTCATTGGAACTTCCATGAACAATCATTAGTGCTTCTGGAAGAGTCATCCAATCATCCCTTGGAACAAAGCCATCACGTTCGTGACCTCCAAAGGCATGCCTCATTACATCTACAACTGGAACAAACTGATTCGTACGGCACTTATTAGGTAGCTTATCCTTCGGAAATCTATCCTTTGACCGTTCAAAGTGATTCCTGTAAAGGGCTGCACAAAAGTCCTCAAAATCGGTTTTTGTTGTACATAGAGTGCGCAGGTCTTCCTCAAGTGATCCACTATCGTTGACAGGCTCAAAAGTATAAGGATAGCCCTTATTTTTGCGTGTTGCATTTATGGTTTCAACCAAACGCACAGACTCCATCGCAAGTTTCTGACATGGGTTTTCAGCACTTCTACGCAGTTGGTCGACATAATCAGCGGAGCGTATGACATCTTTCATGAAGCCCATCGTTATTCGGTAACAATCTCCATCTCTAACAACAAGGCCTTTAATTCTGAGAGATTCAAGTGGTGGCGTTAAATGGACCACTTCCCCTCTCTCCATTATTTGAAGGAGGATTTTTTCATCTCTGTCTAGGGATGATACGATTTCATCGAGTGAGATATCAAAGTAGGTTGGTTCGATGCCACCGTTAACAACAAGGTATGCGCCAATACACTTCCCAAAGAACGGTATTCCACCTGACTTCTCATATGCGAATTCTTCTTTGCAAAGGATAATATCTCGGAGTCTCTGATCGGATATCTTAGAGCACTCAAATTGCCATAAATCATGGAACTCACCTGCATTCAAAGGAATTACTGGCTCTTCAACGTTCACCACATTAAGCTCACCTGATCCTAATTTGGAAATAACCTTATCCCATTTTTCATGACCGGCGACAATGAAAGTAAATGATAGCGTCCTGTCATTAACCATGTTTCGCATACGATAGAAACCAGAAGGCTCATCGAAAGCATACTTCATCAACTTTTCGTATTCGTCGAACATAATCAAAACAGTCTTTCCGAGTTCTGTATTGATCTTCTTAACTAAATTGTTGAATATGCTTTGCATCTTATTGGATGACTGTGCGCATAACACAGGATCCTCATATATGTCTTCGTAATAATAATGACTCGGGAATGTAACGCCACTTATCGTCAAATCTGAGTCAGCCCAAATACCGTCTTTATTAAGATCCGATACAAGTATGGATACAATATAACGATAGACTGCGCATGTATTCCCTTTTATCCCGGACTCCTTTATATCAATGTAGAATGGATAAACATTAGAATTCGGGTCTGACTTAATAGTAGATTTCAGTGTGGTTAGAACACACGTCTTACCACTTCTCCTAGATCCGACCAAGTTGACATTATCCTGTCGCTCAGCGTATTTGCGAAGTTTTGTTATCAGATTTGTCCTTCCGAACAACTCAGACAAATTATCGATTGTCCCCTGTGAAAAAGCTTCCATATGCTACATAATAGTTGAAAGTTCCTTTTAATATCTTGATGATGAGTCTCCCACCAGCGCCTAAATAGATCAACAGATAGTTTATATACCTGTCGGCCTTCATCTGTATACTCTTTAAGCACTTTTTTCTCCAGGAGAATACCGATAGCGTTAGATAACTTTTGATTGTATGCCTGAATCCCGTGTTCTCCCCAAAGCCTTACAAGTTCCTCCAAGCTAACGCCCCTGGCCGTTTTTTGACCTCGATTGAAGTGAACAATACTGGAAATTAACACGCCAACCTCCGGAGGGTCGAGTGGGCTAAACTGATTGTTCTGGAATTTATTCTCAGGCAGTTCTAGCACCATCGAAGCGGGCAAAGATGCCTCTTTGCCGACAAGGATATTGACGACTTGTTCCAACTCTGGATATCCTATGTACTTTCTTCTGTTTTCCACTGCGAAGAATGCACAATTCTTACAAAGAATCTGAACAAAATACGGGATATTCCCTGAAAGAATATGGATGTTAGATTTCGCCTCATCAGTAAATACAATCCCCTTATCTTTCATAACATCCATAAGTCTTTCCGCAGACTTATCATCTATTCTGTCAATCTGCTCGTCATGTGCCGTAACAAGAGCGCCAGTAAACCCGTATTTAGAATCCTTTAAAAGAGATTTAATATCGTAAGTTCCGGCATATATAAAGCTGGCTAACCCGTTTAGAGAATACTGACGTAATGAATGAAGGAATGCGGTATTGACAATATCCTTTTCAATGAGTGTCTTAATATATGAGAACTCATCGATTAGGAACAGAGGGTATAAGCCAATTGATTTCAAATCATTTAACAAAATGCCAAAATCTTTTGCACGAGGATTGGACTTATTGAAATGCCAAAAATTATCGTCAATTCCAAGTCCTTCTAATTTCTTCTCGTAAACGCATTCGTTAATGACGTAGTCCCAGAAATCAGATGCCTTCCCATATCCGGCGCCGGTAGAAAAATCAATGAAGAAAGGAATAATTGTATAGGTGCTTCCTTCACTTTTGAATTCCGTGCCATTGATGTTGTCCGCCAGATAATTGAGGATGGAACTCTTACCTGTTCTAGTTAAGCCATATAAGATGTAGGGCTCATGCTTTTCTATTGAACGATAATGACGAGCAAGTCTTTCTAATATTTCTTCGCGCCCCACAAACAACTGGGCTGTGGGTGTTTTGGAATCACTCCACAATATATCTTCAAGCTGAAGCTGTTCACCATCAGGCTCATTTTCAACCGTGAAACTGTGTGTTTGCGGTTCAACCGGATTCGATAGGTAATAAGGTGTTACCTTTACCTGAATATCTACCGTCGGGAAATCAGCCACTCTTGAATCCGTGACGATAACTGTTACTGATTTCTTCTCTCCTGCCGCAAGAACCTCATTCTCTTCCGTTCTTCTTATATCGCTGTACCCTCCAGCTGTCATAGCTATCTCTAACAGATACTTATCAGCGGAGGATTCTCCATCGTTAGTTACCAATAGATTAATGATTTTTTGATTGGCAGTCTTAAGGATATACTGGGGATCAGCCTGGACGCTTAAGATAGGATATGTTCTCTTTATCCTTTCATCAAGCATACCCTTCAAATCACTTCTCCATTTTGAAAGTAATGAAAAGAAAAAGGTTCTTCCGTAGTAGGTTGTATTGTCGTTTATGAACTTAATCTGCTCTTCGATCTTGTCTTGGGCTTGAATAAGAAGGTTGGTCCTTTCAACATCCTTCCTAGAAAGATAGGGCTGGAGAATAGAAAGGATAAGATCCACTTTTTGTTTGGTCTCAGTCTCGGTTTCGGAAAGAAGCCACCACAGATCAGTCATCGATAACCACACTCTAGAAATAGACTCTATCGAATGGGGCTCCAGGGTTCCCTCCTGCAGAATTTTTGAATTCTTCTCCAATCGTTCTCTGAAATCAGACTGTTTTTGAAAACATTCCTTAAAGAATAGTCCAGGAGAAAGACTCTTATCGATATTAGAGTTCAAAAGATTATTCAGCAGGCTATAAACATGCTGTCGTTTGTACATGGACTTTAAGATCTGATACAACACTCCTGTTCCATTAGGCAGCTGAGCGAGTTTATTCCACGTAGCAATACTATTAGAGCCTATTTGCAACACTGTTTTATATGCAATTTTCTCTAACTCAGCATTTTTACTATAAACGCATTGGCTAAAGATCTCTTTAAAGTTTGCGTCGAAGATGGCATTGAAATTCGCCTCTTTACCGGTCTGGAAATAATAAAAGGCAACGTCCAGTTCCAAATAGTTGGCTAAAACTTCCAATACTACCCTGGTGGACTCATCGCTACTGTCTAAAGCTCCGCCTCTCTTCTTGTCTTTTTCAAGATAGTCAAATACGTCAGGAGAAATGGAAGACCACAAATCTAATGTCTCCAAATAGTAACTTTGAGCGGAGTCCTTAAGTCTTCGAACCAATATTATTGTGCTGTCCTGTGGTTTAGTTCCACTAGAGACGATTGCTTTTCTTACAGAGCCGAGTAGATGGTTGCCTTTTAGCCTGGAATAAGAGGCTATGACATAAAGGTAATTCTGCAAATTGTAGCTTCCTACTTTTAATCCGCGATATGCTTTTGCCGCTTCCAAATACTTCGGATATGTTTCGGGATCTGTTGATTTAACCGCCTCATCATAAAGACTCTGTGCTATGGCAGGTGTTGGTACACCGTTATTCTCTAGTACCTCCTTATTGGTAAACCGGAATTCCTGGATATCAACGTCTATCATCTTGCTGATATAGCCCCCCCCTCGCTGTAGATGTAATAATCAAAGAGTCCTCTGAATCGCCGTTCGAATCGAGAGTGGCAGTAGTTTGAGCGGAAATAAGTTTTCTTAAATCAGCAGCGAACTTGTTTGATGGATTATAATTAATAGCCGCATCCAATGCTTTAATCGCCTCATCCATATGTGTGCCATCGAGACTCAAAAGCCGAGCCAGCTCACAATACAGGTGGCTTAAGTTATTCTTACTTGCCCCGCTACTTTCATTAAATGAAATGAGTTCTCTATATGCATCGCAGGCTTTGGGCACATCGTCTGCCGATGAATATAGTTGAGCCTTTGTCAACAGCAGTGAGCTGATATATTTATTTGAGAGTCCTTCATTCTCAATTGCCTCATCAATAATCTGAGCAGCACTAGCCGTCCCATCAACACCCTCTAGCGCTCTCTTGATTTTCATCTCGATTCTTTTATACGCCATCTTGTCAGAATCTTCGCTCAATGTAATTCCATCTAGTCGGAGAATCGGCAAATCGTACTGTGTAAAAGCGATTCTCTTAAGCTCATTGCGAACAAAAGTCAAATCCTTTTTAACAGTAGATTTTTGAGGCGCTTTGATCAGCTTATTATTTAATATAATATCAAGCACCAATTTGGCGAAAACGTAGTTCTTCTCATATAAAAACTCCCCAAGCATATTGAGATACTCAACCGTAGGATACGTTCCGGTGAGTGCAGCAATATTCTCCTTGTTTGAATTTTTGAGTTCATATGAAAATATCAAGACAGGGACTTTCTCGCCCGTCCAGTTCACCTTAAGGTTATAAAGCAGTTTGGGATCTGGTATACGAGAGAGATAGCACTTCAGTTCTGTACCATCCAGCTTTTCTACTAAACAGTAAGTAGGTTTAACAGCTGTAATATACGCATTTTCTTCAACGGGCCCCTTGTTATCATAAAGCGCAGAAGAAAGATTGTCAATAGCACTGAGCAATTCATCATCTTCAATGCTATAACGGGAATTCAGCTCTTCAAGTTGTTTGCTAATGTAATCCTTAAAAATGTCAAGACCTCTGTCGGATGAATCCTTGGCCACGGATTGAACTAGCGATATTTTGTCGTTGGGGACTGCCGAAGGAGTCAAATCAGTATCCGATCCTTCGTTAACTTGAACGCTTGCCCCAAATTCTTTTTTTACCAATTCATATGCATCCTCGGTGATTTTTGTATTTGGAGATGGATTAAACTCAATCCCGTGTTCATCAAGAAAATCCTTGAGAGTAGCCTGCCCGATATTAAACTCCTTCATGACTTTATTAGCACGTATAACCCCGGCCGGAGTATCGGCAATAACAGGTGAAGACACTTGCTCTTTATGCTCTAGAAAAGTCGTATTGTCTGTGGCTGTCTTTATGTGCTGTTTAGGATGGGGCTCAATTTTAGACAAATCAACATATCCAACAACAGTGAGGCCCATTGGGGGACGTTCGGGCCTATAAACATCCTGATTATCAGTCTCCCCACTATTACTATTTGATGTCTGATTGTCAGATATCTCTTCTTGGGTTTCTAGTGAATCTGAAGACTGTTCAGTTGGGACCTCCAGTGCGACCTCATCAGCTGAAACCGATTCGTTTTTATGTTCAGCCGTCGTTTCTTCTACGGCCTCAATTGCATCAGCGGGAGCTGCATCATCGTCGCCAAAACCGGATATCATCTCTTCAAAGACGGCATCAGGCCTTTTTGCATTTGTCCTTCTCAAAAGAATATAACCGTCGCCAATATCCTCAACGACTCCGCGAATATCTCCCCCTCCGGAGTTGCGATAAATAACAACTCTGTCGCCGACACCATGGCTTAGCTTAAATACATCAATTTTTCCCATATCAAAAACTTATTTATTCATTGAAACTAAACTGCCCCCATTAATGATAACTCACATTTAATAAAATGAGAATCAGTAACTTCTGCTTGATACTTTTTCTTATAATCAAAGAAGCGGGGGTAATCTATGACTTTGCCGGTTAATGGACTCATGCCTTGAATATTGGGAACTGGAATCCCTTGATGCAGGGAAAACCGCACCTCAACAACATCCCCCTTTTCGACAAGGTTAATCCTCTCTAAAGCCTCTGTTTTTGCAGACTTTTGTGTGACAAGAAACAGACGTTCTGGGCGGTATGCTTTTCTGACGGTTGCCTTTAAAACATCTCCCAAATTATATGACTGGTTAGCGTACTCTTTAGGTAATAATCCTTTGAACACATCTACTGATAAAAGATAGTGGTTCTTATAAACCGCTATAACCTTGAAAGAAAGCGAGTCTCCCACATAAGAATAGATCTCTTTTTTCCTCTGCTTAATTAACTCTTTTGCCGCCTTTTTGTTAACCAGCTCCATAAGCTTTAGGTATCCGCCAGAGATAAGATCTTCAGCTTCTTTATCGCTCATGACCTCCTCTTCATGAAACACAGTTTTATGTATTAATCCCCATACAATATTGCCTCCAAATGACTTCTTCATGTTGTCAAGAATATCTTCCAGGTTGGGGATCTTCCGTACATGCCAAATGCCATTCTCCTCTTCATCTTGCGAAATGGCTTTGTACATTGCATAATATGCCGCCAGGTTTCCTTTAATTCTAGACAAGATCGAAATCTTCTTGCTGTAGTCTGCTTCAAGAATGGAAAACAAGACATCAAACCCTTCAGGCATTGTTATATATTGGGCCTTCTCTTCAAGTAATGATATGGATTCACGGGTAAGAAGAGTTTTGAAAGGGATCAGAAAATCTATGCCCTGTTGCACCTTTTCCTCTTCTTCAAAAAGAAGGTTTACAACATGATCTATCACTTCATCAGAGCAATCCAGTTGAGAAACATCCACGTAATCTTTTACTGAGTCAGCCAGCGGTTTCCTAAATAATCTTGAATTTGATTCAAGGATAATGGCCACCAGTTCCCAGAAGTCGTCTTCAGGAACTCTTTTACTACCAAAGACGGTTAAAATAGCATCTCTCACTTGGGGTATATCCTTCCCCCCCCCACAGTGTTCAAGCCATTGTCTCAGCTCTGCTTGCCTTCCTTTTGAAATCCAGGTCGTGAGCTTCTCTTCGGCCGATTCATTTGAGAAATCGTAATCTTGGGAGACAGGTTCGTTGTGATCAATACGCTCTGCCTCAATCTGTTGTCGCGAGCCTCCCGTTTTCGACACATCATCCGTTGACAGTTCATTATCAGTTTTAACTTCAACTGATTCCATATTAGGAGCAGCGCCAACATCCAAGCATGAGTCATTCGTTGAGAGGAACGGCTTCTTGTCCTCGTCATCTTTGCCTACAGAACGTTTTTCTAACATTCTTCTCTCAATAAAGAGGACAAGATCGTTTCCTTTCAAGACACGGGTCTCATTCCCTTGGCGCTGAAAGAACTCATTATGAATAGAGATTGGACGAATATATGGCGGGATCGACATCTTACAGACCTTTTTGCCATTGTCATCAATAAACTCTATGTTTATAGTACCGTTGACGTCTTTGCCAAAGGACTGGACAATATTCTGCCGAATTATTCTCTCATACCTGTCTGTGTTACAATCAAGTTCGACTAAATCCGATGCAATTCCGGAAGCATATCCTGAATCCAATACGCCAATCCATATAGTGCCGCCTTTTGCATTAAGGAACCCGCAGACAGTCCTCATAATGACTGATAATTGATTCTCTAAATCAGGAAGCGATGACTCGGGACTAAATACAATGGAAGACTTAAACTCTTGCATCTGGTCCTCGACACCATAATAGGTTTCTAGAGAGGCTAGCATGTCTTCTTGTTTATCGTCCGAATAATTATCCATCTGGTCATCTGCTGATTCTGTAACAGGAGCAGCACCTAATTGTTCGGCAATAAACTCTCTGATACCGTCTAATACTTCTTTTGGTCCCCCATATCCCTTAATTAGGTTAGAGGCTAAAACCAGACTGGCTATTTTGGTGATACTCGATTTCTTATCGTGACTTGTAACCGAATTAAACAAATAGTCAGTTTCTCCTTCATCACCTAATGCTCTTAAAACCTCGAGAATGTCTTCCTGTTCTTTTAATGAAGGGAAAGAGGATGCCAGGCTTTCAGTTCCTTCCACATTCTCATCAATACTATCGCCTGCAGCAAACGAGGATAAGGACTCTAAATAATGTATTTTTGATGAATAGTACTCGAATAGCTGACTGCTCTCTGCCCTAGCTATAACCCTCATTGCTTGATACAGGTTGTATCGTACGATATTATCATCCACAAATCGTAAGTACTGATCAACAATTAAGAGAACGTGAGGCATCTGCTTGTATTGTACAGAGAGAGAACTAACGCTATCGCCTCCAATGCAGAGCATGTTTAACTGATTCTTGAGGAGAGATATTTGATCTTGAGTAAAACTTGATGAGCCAAGAATAAAAGCTGATGGATATCCGTATAATTCATCATCGGATCTCATACACAGGGTATAAGCATGCCCGGCCTCAATTCTGTAGTGCGAGCCACTAACTCTAGAAACGCAAATAGCTCCAGAGTCAGTAATAAAGAATGCCCATCTTCCTCTTTCTATTCCCAAGCAAACGGCATTATGGCTTGCAGAGCGATCTTTTGCTGCAATCTGTTTTGATAGTTCTCTAATTTCACGTTTAAGCGAGAAGTAGACCTTTCCTCTTTGTTCGTGATAAATAACACGAAAGCGCATTCCTCTCTCAAAAACATCGTTGATGTCATCCAAAAAAGAGGATGGCAGGTATTCAAATTGCGAAATCACGCCATCAACTCTATTGTCTGTTCCCTCAACGGTGCAAAACACCATATTCTTGAGATTATTGACGTCCTTCACCCTCACAGTAACAACTTCTCCTTCGGATGGAACGTTGTTTTCCACGTCCCAATTCGTCAACTCTTCCCATTTTTTCTTGTAATATAAGATTGTTGCATTTTCGTCCCATGGCTTTGCATCCTCAGCTCCAGAAGCCACACAAATAGATGTTCCGACAATGCGTAGTACGGGGTGCTGGGGCTTAACGACCTTAATGTGAGAAGCTGACGGCATAATAGTTAGACAGCCATCGTGATACTGAATTTGACTGTGGCCGCTTAACGATGCTCGCAATATGCCATCGTTAATAACGGAGACGCTTAAAATATCTTGGGTAAAGGCGTCAGGGTCAGTCGCTACAGATAAGAGGTTTGTGACATCAAGAGAAATGGTATCACAAATACCCATTGCAACCTCTAATGCTTTGTCTATTAGAAGTGCAGCCTTATCCTTATCGGTCAAGAAAGCTAAATATTTACAAAGCTCAGCAAATGTCCCTTTTAAATCTATGCTATCTTTCTCATCCTTTGACTTTTCAAAAATCATTAGAAGCGTACCAAGACCTACCGTAATATCGGCTAATTGCTCACGGTTAATCTCAGTAGACCTCTGATAATGTATTCTTGAATTGATTTGTTTCTTTAAAGCAATGACTTTACGACGGAAGACTTGAGTGATCATATTCAAACTCTCCTCATCGTTGACTTCTTCAGACGACAATGCAATTATCTCAGCTATAGCATATAACTGGGTATCTAAAAGATCCGGATCTATGATAATAAGCCTGAGTAATCTTCTGTAAAGAGCATCGTGTTCAGAACCTGAAACTCCGCGAATTGACTCAAGAATACTTTTCAAATATTCTTCCTGCTTGCCATTTTGAATATATAAGAGGACTTCAAGGTCAATTTGAGCGTTTGCGATAGTGGTAACGATTTTTAGCCGAGTCTCCTCTCGGGTTGCTGCACTAAATTTGGCAAGCAGCCCAGAACTCAAAATCCATTCTTCAATATCAATAATCAGGGAATTACAATCAATTGCTACTTTCAGATTCTCTTTGGTCCTTACTGTAGCCCAGTGCTTTAACAACTTTAGGTAATCGAATACCCAAAGCCTGTTTTCGCGCTCGATTTTCTCAAGCATTTCATCTTGAATGACTGCCAAGTCATTTGTAACCGGAACGAAGTCCTTAAAGTACTCATCATAGAGTTCACAATGAGGAATGCTTTCAAACACTTTTTCGGGAGCGAAGGCGTCGAAGTCTGTATCTTCAATGTAAAAAAACAGACGCGGAACGCCATACTTATCTTCTTTGATTCTAGTTTGCAGTCTTATCTGGTCACCGACTTTATACTCCTTCTCGTCGAATGAGAAAAAGCGATGCTCGAGTTCTGTATCCTCGTTAAATACCACATAAGTTGGTAGTCCAGAACTGTCGTTGGGGAGTTCTTTCAATACCGTAAAAGTGTAGTACACTCCAGGTTTATAATAATCGCGGAGGATAAACTCTAAATCTTGGGTTAGTTTCACGTATCCATTATCAGCAATCTCCTTAATTCTGCAACGAAGCATTTTTGGCGGATTTGCAAGTTGATACTTACGAGGAATCACATTGAATGATTCTCCGTCTCGGGTAATCTCAAACATCTGCAATCCACTTTTTATGGAGAAGGTTTTTACATATGAAAAATCATATGTTTGATCATAGACAAGTTCCATCTATTAGTGTTTATGCTTTCTTATGGGTGTTAAACATACAAATTTACGATTTGTTTTTGGTATGTTTGTTTTGTTTTTCCTATTTTTTCTGGCTTTCAGTTTAGAATTAATTGTCGATATTGTTATTATAACAACTGGAATTTTGCTTTTGGAGTGTTTTAAAAGGCTGCCTTGAATTTTCAATTTGTCAAATCACTGACAGCATTCGTCAATTACTGACTCATATTCAGAGAGTAATTGGGTCATCTTGTCAAAATCCACGACACCTTCTCCGAAGATGCTCTCTTCATCCACCACAGCAATGGTCATGTACGTCCCGATCCCGAACCTATCTGGCCGGTGAATTTCAGGGTACCTGTCTTTCGCCAGCGCCATTATTTTTGAGTAGTTGCGGTATCTAACCTCAGAGCGGTCTTCCTCACCTTCATACGAGATTTTGAAGCACAGTTTACCCTGTTCGAACTGGAGATACATTGTGCAGTCCCCCACTTCGACGAAGTGCCACCAGGCACCAAGGAATCCGCCGGATGGATTGGCGACGTAGCTCCAGGAGTCGATATCAACCCTCGACTCCAATTCCTTGTAAAAGCCCTGCCATGCATCCCAGCCCCATTCCTTCTCGGGAAGACTTCTGAATGAGTTAACACGCGCATCTATCTCCCTCAGATGCTCTCTGTAAGAAATCAGCAGTGAGTCAGACCCCTTGTAATCCTCCAGGCATTTCAGGATGGCGGCGCGGTTGATGGTTCGGAAGCCATATCGCTCGATACTCTTGAGTACAGAACCCGGTTCCTCTGCAGTCTTCACATAAGCATAGCAGAGATCCGTTCGTTTTCCGGCATACTCCTTCTCAACCGATGCTTTGTACCTTTCCAGTTGGTCATCGTGTATGGACGTTCCGGTCTTGTCCTCAACAATCAAGAATGTATTATCGTTAATCTCGGCCCAAATGTCGATATTTTCCCACTGGCGACCGACGTCAACGCAGGCAATTTTGAAATCGGATTCTTTCCCGGCAAGAAGCCTTACGAAGTTTTGCCCTATGTGATGCAGCTCTGGGTCTGTCCCGGCGAACTCCGGGGCAGACCAACTGATCAACCAGGCAAACATGGCATCTTGAGACAACTCAGATGTCGCGAACGAGAAGATGTTTGGCGTTTTCTTTCTCATGGCATCCGTTGCGATTAAATCCCAGGGCGGCGGCTCAGTTCATCTATCAGATCCGCCAGAGATGACTGTTCTTCGCCAAACCACAGTGCCAACTTGTGAGCCGCTCTACGCTCTATCTCTGGGGTGATTGATGCCTTTATGGTGTCGTATGCCAGCTTGATGGCTGCGGCATCATCAGCAAGGCCTAGAACAGGAACCACGTCCGGGATGAGATCAATCGGGAGGATGAGATACCCCAGGGCTCCCATGATGATTGCTTTGTTGCCCAGGGAAACCTCGTCCGACTCTAACGTGTAGTAGAGGAGCAGAACATACCACAGGGTTTTCTTCCCAAGATTATTGGCTACCGCTGCGAGTTTCTTCCAAAGCTTAGCTCTGGAGTAATTGCCTGCGTAGTTGGGCAGGTCTTTAGCGTTGACTGCGTTTTTCATGTGCGTCGTCGTTTTTGGTTTATCGTATTTGTTATTTGTTTTTTCTGTCTTTGTGCGTTAGTGCTTGATGATCAGCTTCGAGTTGATGTTGTCCACAGTGAATGTCCCGAACTTTTGCAGGACGCTCTCGCCGAGAAGCAGCGGGGCTTTCTGACTCTTGACTACAGAGGCATCCACGTTGTGGAGTACCGCATCACCAATCCTGACCTCTTTCAGGGTGATAACGGTGCCTTCGGATATCCCACCATCGGCAACCTGGTAGTACTTCTTCCTCTTGATGTCGTCTTTTGAAAGGTAGTTGTTCTTGAGCATGAAATCCGCCTCAACCTTGCTGATGGTCACATCGCTCGCACCAGTATCGAAGATCATGCTTAGGGGCAGTCCGTTCACACTGCAATCCACGTTGAATGTGCCTCCAGATCGTCTGGTAATGGCCACTTCGGTGATTTGCTCCTCCACATCTGCGGGTCTCTCCTGCTTCATCTTCTCTATCCTAGCAGAATGCTTCTCCTTATACTTGGCAATTATCTCTTTGAAGTCTGCCCGGTTCCGGATGGCATCCAGATCATCATCGTACTCGATGTGCGCGAACTTGCAGTATCCCATCTCAAGGCCTCTCTCTAGCGCCTTCACGGCCTCGTCAAGTTTTCCCATCCGGGAGTATAAGCAGGCCTTATCGTAGTAGCGGCCGATGTTGTACGGCTCATCGTCAATGAGCTCCTGCATCCACTCTTCCGCTTCCTGGTCCCGGCCAAGGAAATGCAGGGCGTATTGACGGCAACTTCCATCGATTACGGTCGTGTCCATCTGAAGGACCTTCTCAAAATCCGCCGCGGCCAGAGCACTCTCTCCCCTCTTCCTGAATAACTGTCCCCGCATCAGGAAAATATAAGGGTATTTTTTGTCGACGTCAATCCCCTGGTCATAGCACTCCATTGCCGATGAGTCATCACCGGAGAGTTCATGGCACCAACCTTTGGCGTAATATGCGAACGCATTTGCGGGATCTATCTCAATTGCCCGGTCAAAAGCCTTGATTGCCTCCGGGAAACGGCCGGCGGTTCGCAGGATCTGTCCTTTCCGGCAACTGTTGTAGTAGTCGTCATTCATGGTTATGGCGGCCTCTATCTCACTCAAAGCCTTGTCGGTGAGACCAAACTCGCTGTAGCAGTCAGCCCAGTGGTAGTATATGAACTCATCCTTTCCGTAGTCGTTTTCCAGGGCATCGTACTCAGCAATGGCATTCTCGTACTCTCCTGCCTGTTCGTAGATGGCGAGCATCAACACACGCCACTGGCTCTTGTTATCACTGGACCTCATCTTTGCCTTCGCCTTGGCAATGGCATAAGACCGGTGTTTCATCATCACTTTTACCAGAGCAGTACCAAAGGCGTCGCTGTCCTTTTCATACCAGGTAATGGCATCATCAATTGCCTTGTCCGTCTCTCCAAGCCTATCGTATGCCCGGCTGCGGATTTTGTAAGAGCTGGCGTAGTCAGCGTCATACTTAACGCTCTTGTCAAGCATGCCGATAGCGCCCTGGTAATCTCCGCGCTCAATCATGTTGCGCGCTAGGCCCACCATCGCTGCAACATCACTTTCATCCTCTTTGAGCATCTGACGGTATACGATATCCGCTTCATCCAAGCGTTTCAGTTCGAAAAGTCCCTGAGCAAGGTCAAAGGAGATGCTCTGCACATTATCCTTGTTGTCTTTTCGGGCCAAATCCAGCGACTTGCGCAGGCATTCCACCGACTTCCCGGTCTCACCCAGGGCATCGTACACCGATCCCTTCCACCACCAGAGCGTGGAGTTATAGAAGCCGGATTTCTTGGGCTTGTTGACCTTGATGGCCTCATTGACGGCAGACAGCGCAGAACCGTATTCTTCGCGGTTGCGGTAGATGCGGCACAACAGCATCCAGCACTCCACGTCATCAGGCGTTGACCGCAGCTGCTCGGTGAGCAATTTAATGGCTTGTGCCTCGTCCTGGTCTTCCTGAAGGACTTCCCAGGCTTTCTGGAGGTTGTACGGTTTGTTGTCTTTCTTTGTCTGGGCCGATGCGGTCTCAGAGCAAGAGCAGCTGACGGTGCAGAACACCACAATGAACGCTGCGATGGAGGTGAAAAGTTTTCTCATGTCTTTATGTTTTTCAGGTTTATTCCATTATCTGATTGTTCCGTCCGGATGAAGGAATCCGATCTTGCGGGCGCTGTTTTCCCCTTTCCCGTTGCGTATCTCCATGATGTGCTCCTTCTGGCGGTCTTCTGCAAGATCCAATATCTCGAGACACATCGGAAGATAGGCAGAGAACTCTTTTGCGGAGACGCAGAGGGACTCCGTAGAGAAGGCTATCCTGCTGTTCCCGTTGCCATCACGAACCGTCACCTTCGCGAGGTATACCTCTTTCATTGTCTCCAGTGCAGCCTTCTGGTTCCCCTCGATCGCGGCAGGAATCGGCGGCAGGTCGTACTCGCGTGAGATTTCGACCTGACATTGGCTGCGGACACGCAGGATGCACTCCTTCCCGTTACTTGTCCAGCGAATATCATCGCCATTGACAACAGGAGAGAAGCCTCGCTTCCTGAGGATGCAGCAGACTTTCTCAGCATTGATCCCGCCGCGCTTGCGTGCAGCCCTGATGGCTACTGGAACGAGGAATGCGAGAGCACAGATGCTGGCTACGGTATACTTCACCCACGGAAGGCTGGCCCGCATGACTACGGCCAGGCCTGCAGCCATGACCAGCATGCTCATCTGCTCCACCGGGCCACCCAGGCAGATGCGGCGGTGTTTCTTTTCCTTCTCCACCTTGTTGGCAGGTTCCTGGCTGTTTTCTTCAGCCTTCACTTCGTTTGCGCTTGCCACCTCAACCTCGTTGATCTCGGGCATCTGAATGTTCTCCTTGTTCTCCATATGTTTAGTTCGTTTTATTGGTTTTCCGTTTAGCTGGGCTGCTGGGTCTCTGCCTGGTGCATCATGAATGCCGCAATCGACTCGGCCTGCATAGCCTCCGCAACACTATCACGGATTTCCGCGAATCTTCTTACAGATTTCATCAACTGTTTGAACAAGGCGTCAAATATTCCCTCGAATTCCCCGCGTGTCTTGCAGAAACACTCTGCCGAGAACCATATATACATCTCCTCGCCCTCCGGACAGAGGAACACCTTGGTCAGCGTCGTGCTTGCCATCGTCATACTGGCAAGGAAGAGTTGCTCGTCAATCTCGTCCCAGCCTGCAGGCATTACAACGGCAACCGAAATCCTGCCGCGTCGGAAGCCAATGACCAGGTTGCTCTCGAACCCAAGATCCACGTAGTAGGAATCGCCATCTCTTGTGGCTTCCATCCCCATGCTCTTAAGGCACCTCCCGATGAACGGGAGGGTCGTGCTCATCAATGCCGGGTCCATCGTTGTGTTCACTGCCGTCCTCATGCTGCAAGTCCTCCCTTGAAAATGGTTTCCGGTTTCAGCCAGGCCTCGTCGGGCATCGCAATGAGCCGCGCGTTCTGGTAGGCTCCCTCGATGGGCAGGATGGTCTCCGGCAGATAGATGCCATCTTCCGGTGTCAGTACCAGAGCGAAATCAGGTGCTTGCTTGTAGCTTCCGTTGAGGTAGATGGGCATCAGGAGCTGAATGCCGTTCTTCTGGGGACGGTACATCGGGGTGATGTACTTGAAGTTCCTCTTGGCCATCCTCTTGGCGAGCTCGATGGCCTTCTCAAGGTCACCAGCCACTTCAGCAGGATTCTTTCCCTGGTACTCTTTGGGGAACCGGGAACGGTTGTCCTGGATGATGTGGAAGAGGTGGTCGAAGTTGGCATCGATCTGCCAGCCGGACTGGAAGATGACCTCGTTGACGTCCACGAAGAAGGTGGCCGGCTCCGGCTTTGCCTCGTCCTTAAACCCGTATTGGCGCCTGCCGTAGATGCCGGACTTGTTCATGATGGGGTTCTCGTAGTACTCCTCGCCATTGGACTTCTTCCGTACCTCTGCAAGGATCAGGATGTCGTTGCCGAAGGTGTCGGGAAGATTGGTGTTGAAGAGGATGTGCTGGCCATCCGCGCTGTACACAATCTTGTTTGCCTTCCCCTCGGCTGCTTCCTTGCGGAGCTTGCAGAAGATGTTCTCAAGGTAGGACTTGAGAATCGGGTACTTGCAGGCGCACTCCTTGCCGGTAAAGTTCCAGGGCTCCGGAACTGCGCTCGACGCGATGCTCTCGAGGAAGGCTTCGAAGGCTTCCTTCGAGGCAAAGTAGATGTCACCCATGTGGGGCTTCCCCGCAAGGTTGATCTCCACGCGGATGCCCCGCCAGGTAGTCCAGGTCACCCCGTCGTAGGTGTTCCGTTTCCGGTTCCGGGTGAACAGACCGACAATGTCCTCGCCAGAGATGGTCTTCAGGCCGGTGTTGATGACCTTGTAAGCCGCATGCTCCTCATCGATTGGCGCACCGTGGAAGTTGTTGCACCCGTAGGAGTTCAGGTTGGTCGCCACCAGAGGGTCCACGATGGTATCCACCTCATAGGCTTTCATGGTCTTGCCCGTTCCCTGGAGGAGGTGATTGAGCTGCGCGAGCTGAGCGCTGAAGTTGCTGATGTAACCGAACTTCTTGAGTCCGAAACCGATCTGAGTTGCAAAGTTTTTCATTTTCTTTTTCCTTTTTTTGATTTGACTTATGTTCTTGGCCGCTGAGGCCGCACCGGCCTCTGCATCCTTTAACGTAGAAGCCGGTGCTTTCTTACAACCAACGTGTTCTTTTTTTAGAATGCCATCGGAAGTTTAAGCCCGTTGATGAAGTGGCGGTAGTCATCCCATCCATCTGTCTTTTCAGCGCGGTCAGCCCGCAGCTGCTGGAGGAACTCCTCATCGCTGCGCTCCTTGTCCAGAGCCATCTCGATGAGCTTGCACTCTTCGGTCTCTTCCTCTCCCTCCTCTGCCTTCGTCTCCTCCCTGTAAGCCTCGATCAGTTCAGGATGCAGCCACAACATCCACCGAAAGGCCAGATGGTACTTCTCGTAGGACGGATTCTCCGCGATGAGATTACGCATCACGCCAAGACCAGGGTCACCGTACTGCCTCTCGTTCAAGATTGCCAGGCGGTACTTCAGTTTCCGGAAGGAGATGGAGTCGAGTCCCATCTCCCTTGCGGAGTTGAAGATGGCAAGCATCCGGTAGTAGACATCCTCCAGTTCAGCCCACTTCTCCTTGTCTTCAAGGCATCGTGCCAGTAGGTAGAGTCCCAGCAGGTTGTTGTCGAGCCAGGTCTGGTCAATGTTCCGGAGGATCGCCTCGGCTGCGTCTTTCTTCCCGCTGTAGTACAGGCCGCAGGCATTCATCACAGAGTAATCTTTCCCTGCTCCGTTCACAGTCGTCCACCATTTCCCCTTAAGGCAATCGTCATCGACTGTGAAAGCCATCGCGCGGGTCAGGTAGTCGTACGCCCTGTCCGAATGACCAGCAGCAGCTTCCACCGAAGCCATCTCATACAAGGTGACGGCGGCCCCGTCGTAATCCTTGCTTTTCTCGAAGGCGCTGATGGCTTCGCCGATGCTCAGTTCCCGGTCGATGGCATCACTGTCGTTGAAGTCTTCCGCAAAGTCGAGCACCGCCCTGGAGACCCTGACGGAAGCAGGGCTCATAGGCCGCACCAGCTCCAGACCGTCAAAGGTCCTGGCACGGCTCAATGCGACGTAGGCCTGGCCGTTGGAGAAAGCACCGCGCCCAAAGTCGATGGCCACGTGGTCGAAAGTCAGGGACTGGCTCTTGTGGATGGTGATGGCCCAAGCCAGTCGGAGCGGCAGCTGCTCCACTTTCCCGGTGACGGTCTTGATGCAGCACTTCTTCTCGTGATCGTACTCGTAGTCGATGCTCTCCCACTCGTCCCTCTCTACGATGTACTGTTCCCCGCCCTCCAATTTCACCGTCACGTTATCCTCGCCAAGCTCGACGATTTCACCAATGGTGCCGTTGACCCAGCGGCGGCCCCTGTCGTTCTTGGTGAACATCACCTGGGCGCCTACCTTGAAGGTAAGGAGCTCTTCGGCAACGTCTGAAGTAATCCGAGTCTTTCCGCTGTAGATGGCCTGGTAGGTCTTCTCATCAGAATCGATTTCAGCAAGACGGCCATCGTTGATCCGCTTGGCATCGGCATTCGTGGAGCAAAGGGTGATTCTCATCCGTTCGTCTTCGCACAGGGAGACCCGGCTGTTGATTTTGAGCAAGTCACGGACGGTCATCTTGCCAAGCCGCACGTGATCGAGCAGCTCGATGAAGCCAGGATCGCTCTGCCGGTAAATCTTCAGGAATTCAATCTTGGGCAGGTTGATCCTTTCGATGGCGGCAGCCTTGTAGAAGTAGAAGCACTCGTGGCCGTAGATCTCCTTCAGGGTTTCCCGGTCCTTTTGGGTGGCGATGGGCTCCAGCTGGAACATATCGCCGACAAAGACCATCTGTATACCGCCGAACGGAGCAGAATTGCCCACATAGTGCCGGAGTGTCCTGTCTATGGCGTCGATGATGTCGCAGCGGACCATCGACACCTCATCGATGATGATGGTGTCGAGATTCCTGACCAGACCGATCTTCGTCCTATTCATGCTCCCAATCTCTCCGGGCCCCAGGACCCCGAAGTTAAACCCGAAGAACGAATGGATGGTCTGTCCTCCAGCGTTGATGGCAGCCTGTCCGGTAGGTGCCAGGATGACGAACTTTTTCCGAACACCCTCCTGCACGTTCTTCAGGAAAGTGGTCTTACCGGTGCCTGCGCGGCCGGCAAGGAAAAAGCTGTTGTTGGTGCGTTCAATCATCCGGTAGGCGGATCTCTGCTCGTTGTTGGTGCTGTCGAATTTTGCTTCCATCGTATTTCGTCGTTTAAATTGGTTATCGTTCGATACTGCTAACGGCGTCTGCGGACTTTTCTTACAACTTTCTATGCTGCCAGATACGAAAAGCCTCTGACCGGCTGACCGAATATCTTCTGCGTAACACGCGAGACATACTTCTTGGTAGCAGCGCGGTGTTTGTTGCTTTTATCCCCGATATTCTTCTGGAGTTTCCAGTACTCCTTGCAGACCCTCTTTTCCACAATTCGGCGGACCATACGCTTTGTAGCGCCGTCTTCAATGCCTATAGACAATGAGCCCAGCTCTGCGCCGTCTTTGAACGCCAGTTTCTCCTCTGCGATTGAGCGGCAGAGAGAATGAGACTTCTTCTTGTTGTCGGATTTAGAGGCCAGATTGCGGCCGTAGATGTAATGGTTCTTAATGTTCTTCATGGTATTGTCGTTTTGCTTACACAACCTATAACGGATTTGCGCAGGTGATTCTTACAGGCGGGGGCAAAATAAATCCGCCAAGGCACCAGGCCTCGGCGGACCGGACTGCATCGGATACCTACGCTGAAAGGCTGTAGCCAGCCTCCAGCAGATCGGCACGCATCTTCTTGAGAACACGGCACTTGCAGGTATCGACGTTGCCGCCGCTCATCTGCGCTTCTGCCATCATCTCTTCCTTGGTGCGTTCGCCAATCAGCATCTCCGCAACAGTCCGGTCTCGCCCGACGTACGTTGACACGATCCCCTTGAGGGTCTCAAGCATCTCGTGCCAGTACAACTGGTCGCTGCAGTCTCCGACACTCCCGAAGGATTTGCGGTAACTGACCGTGTCGCTGTACTTTTTGGCGTCGTCTTCGTTCTTCGGCTGGTCCTCGTGGAGAAGGCCGGTCATGTGAAGAGGGTCGTTCTGGAGCTTGTCCAGCTCGTCGCTTGCGAAGTTCTGAGCCACCTTCTTCGCCCAAGTGCTGAACTTGGCGTCTTTGGAGGGCTTGTACTTCTCGCGCTTTTCGATCACATGGAACCAAGCGTTCTCAGCAATCATCTCTCTCTCGAAGGATGATACCATGCCGAGATGGTCTCTGCCATCGATGTAGAAGAGCACGCTCTTCTTGATGGTTTCGCCAAGTTCGTTGGTGAGGGTTGCCTGGAAGTCCGCTGCTGCCGCTGCGATGGAAATGTTTTTTTCATCTTTCTGTGTTTTTGAACGACCTTGTCTCGGGCAGCACCGTGCTACCCTACATCCGGCCCAAAATACAGATTGACCAAACAGCTGACAGTGTTCAAACAGAACGGATGAATCAAATTATCCTTTGCTCGTCCTATAGTATGGACTATACCATTTCAAAGAACTTATTGTGAGGGAAATCACGGTGCAAAGTTACGAATTTCTTCTGAAACTCACAGCTTTGCCCGCTTCCCGTATCGTTATGAGGCCAAAGCCAGGTCGAACAGCTCGACCGGGATCCTCTGCAGCCGGATGCCCGGCCACTCGATGGGTCTGTTGGCCGCAGACCGGATGAAGGACCGGGTCGTATCCGAGAGACGGATATTGTGGTAGCTGAACACCAGGCCATCAACCTCGAAGAAAACGGCCCTCTCCTTGCCGTCGTAGTAGGCTTTCACACCTTTGACCGGGTTCGCGATCCACTCCTCGAAGAGGTCGGTCGCCCGTCCTTTGATAAAGCCGTACGAGAGCTGGCGCTTCCACCGCTTGTCCTTGATGGCCGAGTTCTGGAGGTTCAAGGCACTGAGTGCCCTGAAGAAGCCGTCCTGGGTGTCGCACTCCTCTGTTGCAACGTCCAGCGCCTGCGTGATGACCATCTCGTCAATGCCCTTGTCCGTCCTGTTCTCGTTCTCGCGGTAGATTTTCTCCACCATCTGCGTTTTCATTTCGTTTTTCATTTTTCGTTTCTTTTGCGTTTCTACATCCCCTAACGGAAGTCTTGCAGGATTCTTACAAAGTTTTTTCACTTTTTTTCAAAATCTGGTCGACCATCCCGTATTGGCGTGCCTCCTCGGCATTCATCCAGTAGTCGCGGTCCATGTCAGAAAACACCCTGGAACTGTCCTGCCTCGTGTGTTCGGCAATGAGCGAACAGAGCTCTTCCCTGGTCTTCTCAATCTCCTTGGCAGCAATGAGAATGTCGGTGGCCTGTCCCTGCACACCGCCGAGCGGCTGATGGATCAGTACCCGGGAATGAGGCAGGCAGGAACGTTTGCCCTCCGCGCCGGCGCAAAGGAGAACGGCTCCCATCGATGCTGCCATGCCAGTGCAGATTGTGGCCACATCAGGTTTGATCAGCTGCATGGTGTCATAAATACCGAGTCCGGCGCTCACGACCCCCCAGGCGTATTGAGATACAAGGAGATGTCTGCCTTATCATCAACTGATGCAAGGTAGAGCAGCTGCGCCTGCACGATATTGGCTACGTCCGGATCAATCCCCACACCCAGAAAGATGATGCGGTCCATCATCAGGCGCGAGAAAACATCCATAGCAGCGATATTGAGTTTGCGCTCCTCAATGATGAAAGGATTGATATAGACGTCAAGCGCCGATCCATAGCGGTAAAGGGCCATCGAACTGATGTTTCTGTCACGGTTTGCGAACTTTTCGAAATCTGTCATAGTCGTTTATTCTTATCGTTTCCACCTCCTCTCACGATACCCCGGCCGGATTCTTACAACACAATACCGACAAATACCGATATTTTTCTTCCATAACGCGTCCATGGAACGGTAAGGAGATTTTCGTAAATTTGCAGAAGCAGCCACAGTTATTCTTAAAGAACGATAATGACATTATGGAACGCTTTAGAATTGTCCACGGAGATATGTTTTCAAAATATGATTCTGGAAGTCTGTCCCGTTCCAGGGACAAACAAGTATCTGATGCAATTGCCAGACTCTCGGATGATTATGTTCTGAACGTAAATGAAGAGGATTACATTCAGTACTTGATAGACGAATATACACTTTACATGCCCGTCATTCATTTTGACGATGTCAGAATTGAGACCAGAAAGGTGTTGGTTGATCCTGATACCTCCCTAGGTATTGGGGCGCACAGAAGGCTATTGAACGAACAATGGTTCGGTATATTATCCCTATCAGCGGAGACAGCAATCTGCTGTATTTCTGTCCATCATCATTTCTTATTTCTGGCTCTGGCAATTTCCACGTTATATCCAATGAAATCTACACAGACATTCTGGCTATCAATGATGATGCAGAGCAAGTCAAGCGGGAGTATGAATCAGCGAAAGACAGCTGTATGAAAATGCTAGGCTTTCTGGAGAAAGATGCGTGCGCATATAACAACGGCCTGCCTCAAACAGCTAGAGACTATTTTATATCACGCAAAGAAAGAATCAAAAGAGAGAATTCCTTTGTTGTCAACCTTCCTGACTTTGACAATGAGGCACCCTACGCGAAATTGGGGTCAATCAGCGGCCTG
>ENA-OUQC01000053-OUQC01000053.1-human-gut-metagenome-genome-assembly--contig:-NODE-53-length-118307-cov-6.419105_pt1 | contig 118307 bp, 102 predicted proteins | sample MGYA00237942_ERZ548815 | MGnify/ENA primary metagenome ERZ548815 (study PRJEB26490, sample SAMN05194722) | human gut metagenome | biome: terrestrial biome; feature: human-associated habitat...
ATTATGAACCAAATGCTTATTATATATTCGACAGGGCTTATGACTCCTTTAAAGAACTCTATAGGATACATCTTACAGACTCTTTCTTTGTTGTCAGAGCCAAGACGAACTTAAAGTATAAGACAGTCAGATGGAAGCGAAGAATGCCAAAGAACATAATGACAGATGCGGAAGTGAAACTGACCGGATATCTCTCCGAGAAAAAATATCCTGAGTCATTCAGATTCGTCCGATATTACGACGAAGAGGATGACCGTGAGTTCACTTTTTTGACGAATGCAAAACAACTTTCTGCACTGGATGTCGCCGATCTTTATAAGAAAAGATGGTTAATCGAGCTGTTCTTCAAATGGCTCAAGCAGCATCTCAAGATAAAGTATTTGCAACCAGTTATTACTCAATATTATGTGAGTTATAAGTCAGAAATATGGGCATAACCTTTAGGGGTACATTCTAAAAGGTGAAGATTTAACCTTTTTATTATTTCTTAATACTCAAAGAGCGGTGGTAGAGGGTATTTTCCCTCTTTTCGGTACTTTATTGATGGTTCGATGTTCCCATCTTTCCACATTGCTTGGCTCGTTCGCACAAGCCACTACAAAGGTACTACAATTTCCAATAAAGGCAAGAGGACAGCAATTCAAATCTATTATTTTTGAGGGAGTGAAATCTGCCGCTTGCCAAATTTCTCTCTGTCGAAAATAATAGTCCTCTGAAAAGAATGAAAACAGCATTGATAAAATTGCCTTATTAAGGGGGGGCTATGCTGTTTTATGCTATTATTTCGTCAGTCGTTTATCTCCGTTGCCGGATGCAGTTTTCAGCCAAGCCGATGAATAAGAAAAGGTTTTGGAGCTGTTTACTCTCCAACGGAGGACGAAACTGCTCCAAATGGTTTACCGCTTGAACTTTTCGTTTTCTAAAAGAGGTTTGGCAACCTTTGCATCCGACAAAAGGAGATAAATGACCAGATATATAACAGTAGTATTACATTAAGGTAAAGAACAACCATGGTATAGTATTATTGCAATTTAACTATTTAAAGTTTGTTTATAATCAAATCATTTAAAGATTTTTGTCCTTCTATGATTTTTTGTATTTGATAAATGTCGTAATTAAATAAAAAATATCACGCATAATGACTTTTTCTTTTTTCTAAATTTCTTCAAATGACAAATTATTGTTACCTTTGTAATGTAATGTAGTTAATGGTTGCGCTTATAAAGTCCTTGGAAAGGATTTATGTATAAAAGAGGTAGATGTTTACTCTGTTCTTGCCTGGATTATCAGCATCACTGATATGAAATAACAGAAAAAATATACAATGGCTAAGCGGACGGACAGGCAGGGAAATAGTACAGATTCCCAATCCCCCTCTTTATAATACATTGCGTATAAGATTTATTAACTGTCTGGTCTGTGGAATCTACAGAGATTTAACGAATCAAGATGGGAAGAGTCGGTCTTTGTCTTGTCATAATGTTCTTCATCTGTAGTGCTCAAAAAATTGATGCACAAGTACAGAATATCAGAGAGAAACAAGATACCATTTCGGCGACTAAATCATTAGAGCATATCAGGCCCGAGAATATCAAGAAGGGACCATTGAATAATGCTTTGGATGTATTGAGTGGTCAGTCTGCCGGTGTGAACGTCACCACTAATGGGACTGACAGGCTCGCTATGCTGAATAGTATCCGTGTGCGTGGTACCACATCCATTATGGGTGGCAATGACCCGTTAGTAATTATTGACGGAGTGACATCTGACATCGCTACGCTATCTACCATATATCCCGCAGACATCGAGAGTTTCACTATTTTGAAGAATGCTACCGAAACGGCAATGTACGGTTCCCGTGGTGCTTCAGGTGTAATTGAGATTAAGACCAAGAAAGGAACGGGGCGAGGTTTCGAAATATCATATGATGGCAACTACGGATTCGAGTCAATGTATAAACATCTGCAAATGCTCAACGGCCCGGAGTATATAGCTACAGCAGAGGCACTTGGATTAGATTACAATAATGGTGGCTACAACACCAATTTTCACGATGTAATTACTCGTACGGGCTTGATACATCAGCATCACTTGGCTTTTAGCGGTGGTTCGGAAAACTCAAACTATCGAGCATCGTTCGGTTTTATGGATCATAATACAATTGTCAAAGTTAACGATTACCGAAATTTAGTGGTAAAACTTGATGCTACACAAAAGGCTTTCGATGGTCGCTTAGTTGGCGATTTTGGTGTATATGGCTACTCGTCAAAGATACACGACATTTTCGATACACGAATGCTGTTTTACTCGGCAGCTGCACAGAATCCTACATATCCAGCAGGAACTGATGTTAATGGCAACTGGGTGAAGAACTCGGCTGCATCACACATCAACCACCCCGGAGCACTCCTCTATGAGAAAAATGACTCCGAAGAACGGAATTTCAATACACATTTGAGGCTGAAATTTAATATCCTTGACAATTTGATATTGTCGGCTTTCGGCTCTTATTCATATTCATCTACGGGAAATGCTCAATTTTGTCCTACATGGGTGTGGGCGCAAGGCAATGTTTATCGTGGAGAGTTCAAGGGTGAAGACTACTTTACAAATGTGTCCCTCTCATATAACAATGCTTGGGGAGACTCACACCTTGATGCTGTTGTTGGCGCAGAATATCTTAAACAGGTAAGGACTGGTTTATGGGTGCAGGCAAAAGGAATAACAACAAATGATTTCTCCTATAATAACATCGGAGCAACATCATCGCGTCCTTTCGGTGGTACGAGCAGTAGCTATGAAGACCCGTCACTTGCTTCAATAATGGGTAGTGTCACATATAGTTACAAGGATAGATATTCTATTGCGGCAGCACTCCGTGGAGATGGCTCTTCAATGGTAAGCGATAACAATACTTTCGGATTCTTCCCATCAGTATCACTGGGTTGGGATGTAAAAAAAGAAGGCTTCCTCTCTGATACTGACTTTATAACAATATTGAAACTAAGAACCGGATATGGTCGGTCAGGAAATCTTGGAGGTATAACATCCTATACAACACTTAATACCGTAAAGGAGAATGGTATCGTATCCATCAACGGTGCACCTACCGTAACAATGGGAAGTATACGCAACACGAATCCGGACCTTAAGTGGGAGACTCGTTCAACATTTAATATCGGTTTTGACTTAGGTATATGGGATAATCGGTTGATGCTTACCTCGGAATTATATTACTCAAAGACAACGGATATGCTCTATGAGTATGATGTTCCCGTTCCGACCTTTGCGTTCGATAAACTGATGGCAAATATCGGCTCGATGTCTAACCAGGGTGTCGAACTAGGAATCTCGGTAGTTCCCATTCAACGAAAGGATATGGAGATGAATATCAACTTCAATATGTCCTACCAGAAGAATAAGTTACTTTCGCTTAGTGGAGAGTATAATGGTATGCATATGACAGCTTCAGATATTACTCCGATTGGCTCGCTTTATGGTGCAGGTCAGAACGGTGGAGACAATAATGTAGTATATCAGATTGTAGGTCAGCCATTGGGGGTATTCTATCTACCTCACTGCAAAGGGCTTAAAGAAAATGAACTTGGTGGCTACAGTTACGATATTGAAGATTTGAATGATGATGGCGAGATTGATTTTAGCGATGGCGGAGACAGGTATATAGCAGGTCAGGCAACCCCCAAGGTAACTATTGGATCAAACATCAGTTTCCGTTACAAGTCCTTTGATATTGCCATGCAGATAAATGGTGCTTTCGGTCATAAGATATTCAATGGCACGGGCTTGGCTTATACCAATATGTCTATATTCCCTGACTACAATGTATTGAAGGGTGCTCCTGAAAAAAATATTATTGATCAGAATGTTTCAGACTATTGGTTGGAAAAAGGTGACTATGTAAATATTGAACATATTACCATAGGCTACAATATTCCAATGAAATCCAAGGCTGTGAAGTCATTGCGTCTTTCGGCAGGCATTAGCAACCTTGCAACAATCACAGGCTATAGCGGTCTTACTCCAATGATAAACAGTTATGTAGTAAGCAACACTTTGGGCATTGACGACAAACGCACCTATCCTTTATATCGTACCTATTCGTTAGGTCTTAGTATTCAATTCTAACCGCTTACAGTTATGAAAAGATATATAAACATATTGATGGTTGCTTTGGCAACGATGATGACCTCTTGTCTTACTGAAGACCCTAGAGATCAACTTTATGAAGAAGACATTTACAACAATGCCAACAACATATATATTAATGCAGTGGCTGTGCTCTACAATTACATTGGTGGCAGTGCAGACAGTGAGGGTTTACAGGGGACCTGTCGTGGGATTTATGACTATAACACACTTACTACAGACGAAGCCATGATACCTATTCGTGGTGGCGACTGGTACGATGGAGGTTTGTGGGCGAATATGTATCAGCATAAGTGGAGTCCTAATGATTTACCACTCTACAATACTTGGAAATACCTCTACAAGGTTGTTGTGTTATCGAACAAATCTCTGCATATCATCGATAAGTATAGCCATAACCTATCTGAGGAGCAGAGAGTGGCCTACGAAGCTGAGGTGCGAGCTCTGAGAGCACTTTTCTACTACTACATTATGGATATGTATGGCAGAGTGCCCATCGTAACATCCTATGAACAACCGCAGGATGAAGTTGTGCAGAGCGAGCGTAGCGAGGTTTTCCGTTTTATCGTGAATGAGTTGCAGGAGGTTGCCGAGTTGTTGCCAAATGAGCGTAGTAATAAGATGGGTAACTACTATGGTCGTATAACAACACCTGTAGCTAATTTCCTTTTGGCTAAGTTGGCTCTTAATGCCGAGATATATTGTGATGATAATTGGACTGATGGCGTTCCACGGAACGGTAAAGAGATATTTTTCACCGTCGATGGTGAGAAACTCAACGCTTGGCAGACCTGTATCAAATATTGCAATAAACTTGCCGAGGTAGGTTATCGGTTGGAGGACGATTATAGCTATAATTTCTCTGTGCATAACGAGAACTCCAACGAAAACATATTCACCATTCCGTTGGATAAGAACCTCTATGCTGCGCAGTTCTGGTATCTCTTCCGATCACGACACTACAACCATGGCGGTGCGTTGGGTGGCTCATCGGAAAATGGTACCAGTGCCAATATCTCAACAGTCTTAGCCAACGGATACGGCACAGATGATGTAGATGCTCGCTTTGAAAAGAACTTCTATGCCGGCATCGTAGAGGTTGATGGAAAGCCTGTAATGATGGACAATGGACAGCAGTTGGAGTATTTCCCATTGGAGCTAAAGTTGAATCTTACGGGAAGCTCCTATGTCAAGACAGCTGGTGCTCGTATGGCAAAATATGAGGTTGATAGGACCTCACATTCCGACGGTAGACAACCGGATAACGACATCGTGCTATTCCGCTATGCCGATGCTCTCCTGATGAAGTCCGAGGCAAAGGTACGTAATGGTGAGGATGGCTCGTTGGAGTTGAACGAAGTCCGAGGTCGTGTTGGTATGCCATATCGAGAAGCTACGCTTGAGAACATATTGAAAGAGCGTTTGTTGGAGTTAGTATGGGAAGGCTGGCGACGACAAGATATGGTGCGTTTTGGAGTTTATCACAAATCATACGATCAGCGAGTCCAACTGGCTGATGAGAAAAATGGGTATACCACAGTTTTTCCTATTCCACAAAAAAGTATAGACTTGAACCCAAAATTGAAACAAAATGTTGGATATAAATAACTTTAGCCTATGAGTATTCAATTTGACATTGCAAAACAGATTATAGCTGAAACATGCCCTAATCGCAAACTTAAGTTGGAGAATATTCGCCTTTTTGCAGATATTATTCAGCTAAGAAATATCAAAAAGGTGATATAATTCTAAATGAAGGTGATATCTGTAATTGCCTATTTTATATAGAAAAGGGATTTATTAGACAGCACTACCTAAAGCATGATAAGGATGTGATAGAACATTTAGCATGTGAAAAAGATGTTGTCTGGTGTATTGACAGCTATTTTAACCGAGAGCCAACACATCTTATGATGGATGCTGTAGAAAACAGTGTTTTATGGGAAATTCCGCGTGATATAATGGAAGAACTTTCTGATGCTAATGGTGATATAGCTTATCTATATCGGAGTTTTTTTGAAAATTCCTTAATGTTATCACAATTAAAGGCTGACATTTTACGTTTCGAATCAGCAAATGACAGATACGCTAGATTACAGCAACATTTTCCTGAAATAACTAGAAGAGCACCTTTGACAATGATTGCTTCATATCTTCAGATGACATTGGAAACATTAAGCAGAGTACGTGCATCAATAGCTAATGCTGAGAGCAAATAAAGCAAACTAATTATTAGGACTTAACTAAAGCTTACAGGTGTGATTTGTCCTGTTGTCCAGTACATTGGTACACCTGCGGCTCTCAATCCCATTTCTATCAACGGATAGATAATGAACGATACGATAACGACTGCAATAACCGCTGCCATTGCTCCTTTCCATGTCAGCCTGCTGCGATAACCTGCAGCCTTCATTGTCATTCCCCGGCTTTTCAGAAGAACCATATAGACAAATACCGCAATTCCAGTTGCAAGTGTATAGACCAGCAATGAAAATATCCTGTATTGCCCTATGCCTGTAAGCTCCTGTATTTCAGGCGAAGCAAGCCAATGGAAAAGATTCGTGCCTGCATATCCAAGAGGAGCCAGTATCAGAATCCACCATAATGGAAGTCGTTGATTTGCTTTAGTGTCCATAGTTGTAATGATTTAGAAGATGATTAAATTTTATCAAAAATGAAGTGTATTACATATCTTATTTACAATTAATGAGATTCCAACTCTTTCTCAATTTCCTCAATCGTAGGCAAACTGCCACGGAAGTCTTTTGGCAAGGCTTGTCCTAACTCATAATCAGAGATTCCGATTGGCTTCTGAATATCACGCAAGGCATATTCTGCCTTGATACGGTCTTTGCTCTTACAAAGTAGCAGTCCGATGGTTCGGTTATCCCCCTCCCGGCAAAGGATGTCGTCCACTGCGGAACAATAAAAGTTCAGTTTACCGATATATTCCGGCATGAACTCCGTATCTTTCAACTCTATCACTAAATAGCGGTGTAGGAAGGTGTTGTACATCAATATGTCAATGTAGTAATCATCTCCTGACACATTGATATGGTACTGCCGCCCCATAAAGGCAAAGCCAGCCCCCATTTCCACGAGGAATTTCTCTACATGCTTCACCAAACCGATTTCTACATCACGCTCATTGTATTGCTCTGTGAAGGTAAGCATATCAAAAATGTACGGGTCTTTGAGCATGGCTTTCACATCGTTTGCTTCGGGAACAGGCAGGGTCGCGGTGAAATTGTTTGCCAACGCACCATGCTTTCCATAGTCATCAAGTTTGATGGCTTCTTGCAGATAGCGTGTATTCCAATGAGATGTAATACTTTGCACCATATACCAATACCGTGCGCGAATATCCTTGACTTGTTGTAAGAGTATCAGGTTATGCGTCCAGCCCAAATGCTTGATAGGGAGGGAAAAATTATATTCGCCTAATTGCGCAATCATTGATTGCGCAATTGAAGAATCAGCACCTTTCACCATCGTAAGTTCTTGATTGTATTCGTTGAAAAACTGTATCATGCACTGCATATTGCGCACAGAGAACCCCTTTATTTCGGAATAATCGTTCTTCAAGTCCACGGACAAGCGTTGCAAGGTTTTCTTGCCCCAACCATCTGCTTCTTGACTTTGCTGCAACATGCCTCCAATATCCCAATACATTCGGAGCATTTCTTCGTTGGCGGCATAAATCGCCCGTTGTTGGGCTATCAGTACCCGTTGCTTGATTTTACGAAGCAGTGCCGCATAACCACTGAAGTTATCTGCCAAATTATCAATTGCTTGTTTATCTGTATTTTTAGTCATAATCTTCGTTGATATTTCCACAAAGTTACGCTTTTTATTCGATTGTACATCAAATTCTTACAATATTATTAGTTATACCCCTTATGGGCTATCTTCTCATTGAGAAACCTCTTTTCTGCTGTTGGTCATAATATCCTTCCACCACATTGTCAACCTCCCGTCTGGCTTTAATTTGCTCCCGATTGTCAAACCCGCCCTTTTGCTTGGCTGTGAAATACAGGAAATCACCTGCCGCCCGATGTGATTGTCTGTCCTCCCCGAACAGACTAAGGGCACTCTTGATGTCCGATACCTGTTCCGTGTCAAAACGGGGCTTGTAATAATCACGGGCAAAACGGACAATACAGTGAACAGCCTTACGAAAGATATCGCTTGTTTTTAGCAGCAGGAAACTGAGGCAGCCGATAATATGGCTTTGCCATGCAATCCGGTTTTTAAGCCTTGTGGTTTCCTGTGCATGTTCCGTTTCCTTGCGGCTCAGTTCGGACTGATGCTTGCCTTTCAAGTCCATCAGTTCCCGATGATGGTTGTCCTGCATGGTTTGTATTTTACCCTGTAACCGCTCAATGGTTTCCTCGTGCGTGGAAATCTCATTGCGCAAATCCTCTATTTCATTTTTCAGTGCTTTTGATTTCCCGGTAGCCCAGCCGACAGCGGCATTCAGAAGTTCGCTCCCTTTTTCCCTGTTCAGCTTAGAGCGTTTCTCGCTGATAGCCCTGTCAAGGTCTTCGCTCTGCCGTTCCTTTTCATTTGCCTTTTCGATAAGGGCATTGGTTATAGTTTCCGTTTCCTGCATCTTCTTATTCGCCATTTCCAATTGGTGTACCCTGTACTGCCTTGTAGCGTCAAGACGTTTCATTTCCTCTTTCTGCTTCTCAATGATGAAATCGTTTCGCTCCAAATGTTGCTTGCCTGTAACAGCCTTTGACTGCCCACGCTCCATCAGGAGAATGTCGGATGCCAGACTCTGCATTTCGGTCATATCCTCGTCATTAAGTTTGCGGCTCTTCCCGGTTTCGTGGTTCATCCAGTCGAACACGATGTGTGCATGGTAGTTCGGTTTGAACCATTTTTCGCCTACCTTGAAACTCTCCTTGTCCTCCGGGGTTGGTTGCCCACCCAGCCAGTGTCCCTCGTCCTTGTGCAGGAAGATTTGGAGCGGTGTGATGCCCCAACGCCTCCGACACTCCTCGCCAAATTTTTGCACATCAGCCAGTGTCGTGTCAGGTCTGATGAGCAACACACCCTCACGGATGGGCGAGCACCCGGCCACCTTGATAATCTTTCCGTTTTTGCCTTTGCGTTCACGTTCCTTTTCCTGCATCGCACGCCCGGTCTTTTCCTTAACCATACGCTTGATGTTGTCATAATGCGTCTGCAAAGCGACATTGCCGAAACTGGGATTTATCCACTGCTCGTTATCGGCAGAGAGTTCGGGTACGATATAGATTTTGGAGTCCCCGATGTTACGCATGTATTCGGGAGTCCTGCGGTTATGAGCCTCGCTTGATGTTATATTGCAAGGCTTGATATGTATACTGCTTTTTGTTGCCATTTTTTTGAATTTGATTTGAGTTATTGACTAACATTTCTTTTATTTGTCCGCTCATAACCGCAAGGGGTTCTTAGGGGTACAACCCATAAGCGGAGATTGCAAAGAGAGGGTCACTCTTTGCTCTGGGTGCTCAGGGGAGAAACGCCCTGAGTGGGTCATTAGGGCAAAGCCTTAATCCCCTCGGGAGAGCCCACAACTACGTAAGCGAAGCGTGTAGTTATAGTGGGCTATATCAATGGCAAGCCATTGTCCGTTACCCACAGCCTACGGCTTCCGCTCTCCTCCGCTATGGAGGGTTTTCATCACTGTTGCCGATTGGGGATGCACCGACCAGTACAAGGTCAAAATCATCTATCAGCTTTTGCAGGACGGGATTCTTTTCTATCATCCGGCAGAGGATTCTTTCCGCCTCGGCCAAGTGGTCGGCTGTACAATTTATTTTGCTTTCCCGTATCTGGAAGACAATCCAGTCGGCTATGTCAATATGTGCCGCTTTCTGCTCCGGGGTGGCATTCTTCTCAATGATGTCAGACACGACCGTCTTGCAATAGGTCATGCTCCCGGCACGCTGTTTCCATTCCGCATATCCGTCCGCATCGGGGAAAAGAAGCACAGTGCGCCCGGTCAGCACGCGGAGCTTTTCCTCCTGCAACTGGCTTCTGCCTCCTGTCGCCAGCCATACATAGCCGGGAAAGATGGCAGAGCCGATAACGGCACTCTTTTCTGATTCCACCAAGACCACGACTTTGTCGGGATAAGTGTCCAGCAGGTGTTCACCGAATAGGCATTGGGACAGTTGCCATTCCTCAGCAAGCTCGTGCCGCCTTTTAAGCAGGCTGTGTATCCAGTCCACCGCCGATGCCTGTCCGTCCTTGACACGGTGTCCGTCATTGGGATTGTACTGCATCACCTTGCCCGTGCGTACCCTGTTTGTGCGGTCTATCTGCCAGAAGATGACAGCCCCGTCACGGGTAGCCCCCAGACGGTACTCTTCCAGCAACCTCTTCAACACTTCCTTTGCCTTGCTGCCGTAATAGGAATCAAGGAGCGATGAAATGAAGCGGAAGAAATTGCTGTGCACGCTTTGCGACCTCTCCACATACTTTGGCGGTATGTAGCCTATGGCTGCTTGCCGTGGTTTCTGTATGGACTTCTGTTCCGACTTTTGCCTGTCAAAAGAGAAACTGTTGGCAGTACGGCATTTGGGGTGGTCATGAAAATACTCCTTTGGAGTGTAATGATACCCGCAGCTGCTTTCATGGTTACATCTGCCGACAGACGGATGCAGGGGTGTACCGCTTTCATCCACATAGTATGTGAAAGAACGCTTGTCCCCGCTGGGGAGGGCGGTTGTCGGCGCGGATTGCAGAAATTTTGACGTGGGCAGGCGGTCCTGGAGATTGGATGATTAATTTATATAAGGCAGATATTCGTTTGGAACGGGGATGTGGAAACGGTAGCACAGGGCAAGCACGTCTTTGACATCGTTTTCATCGAAAACGTATCCTGTATGGAAAGCGACCTGCGCCTGCGGAGGAATGCACGACACTTTCTTTTCGCCGATACAACCTTCTCCGCTGAAGGTGTCTGCCGGATAGGTTTCTCCTTCAAAAACAATCTCCCCGTCTGAAGTATATGTAAACAAATGCAAGTCCACCGTCCGCCCGTCCGCATCTGCGAAAACGATGTGTTGCGGAGTGGAATACGCCTCCGTCCGTTCCTTAAATCCCTGTTGGTGTAAAGCACGAATGAAACGTGCCGCCTGCGTTTCCTCCACAAACAAGTCAATGTCTTGATGTTCCCTTGTTTGTCTGCCTAACAAGGCATCTACTCCCCAGCCGCCGTCAAGGAACACGGTTATTCCTAAGCTCTCGGCGAGATTAATCAAATCAATGGCATCTTTTTCGGTAATCATATCGTAATGTTTTTGTTGATGTTTGCGAAGGTAGGGAAATTCGGGGAGCGGGGCAAAGAAAATCGCCGAGAAGATACACGCAAGGAGCAAACGGTACAGACCCATAGGCGGCAACAAGGAAAAGACTGCTGACGTGCGCATCATAGCCGCCACCAACGAGGATATGCAGTCAGCAGTAGCCGAAAAGCGTTTCCGTCAGGACTTGTACCATCGGATTAAGGAATATACGCTGCACATACCGCCACTACCTGAGTGCCATGAGAACATCATGCCTTTGGCGGAGTTCTTCCGCGAACTTGCCAACGGAGAGTTCGGCAAACGGGTGAAAGGCTTTAATGCAGAAGCAAGGAAGCGGATGCTCGTCCATCCGTGGAGCGGCAACGTGAGGGAACTGAAAGGAACGGTACGCTCGGCGGTGCTGTTAACCGACGGGGATACGATAACGGCTGACAAACTGAATTTTGAAGAACCATTGTTGTCGGGCGAAACATCCTTGTCCTTGAAGAACGTGGAAATGGAAAAGAAACAGATAATCCGTGCTCTGAAACAGGCGGACGGCAACCGCTCGCTGGCTGCTGAACTGCTCGGCATTGGGCGCACTACACTATACGGCAAGATGAAACAATACGGCATCAAGTACAAGGAATAAAGCACGATTACCGCAGGTCAGAAACAGGTTGCCCGACTTCGGAGGAGCAACCCGGTGGCAAGGCTTTCGGGAGTAACCCGAAAGGTTTTGAGTAACTCGAAACATACCTTGCTGCTGCCACTTTTCGGCAGTAACCGAAAAGCCTTCGGGTTACCCGAAGGACACCTTGCTGATTTCTCGTGAAATCAGTAATCCGTCAGCAAACGGATTGGAATTTGTGCTGTTATTTCGGCTCTCAAAGCATCGTTTCCCGATGCCCAAGCTGCTCAAAAGAAGAAAGGGAATGAAGGCGATGTGCAAGCCTGTACCTTATTGAGATTACAGAGAACAAAGCCGGATTTTCATCCTTCTGAGAAACAGACAATAGTGTCAATTCGATGCCAATATGTGCCAATCACAGCCAAAACAGACATTAGACCAATAAGGAAATGCTATTTTGGGCAAATACAGCCTCGCTTGTTTACAAGCTCAGCGAACCAATGGTTTGCTAAAACAATGAAGAACAGAACCCGACAACCAAGAAAGTAATTCAATGCAGATAGGAAGCAACATGGTTTCAATGATATGCTGGTTTGCTGTCGTGTTGTTGTGCAGGTTTACAACAGCGAAACTTCAAATAAAGGTATCAGCAATGGATTGTGGCTTTAGAGAGGTGGAGTTTGAATGATATAAATCGGTGGTACAAAATACATCCGTCTATCAACGTAGTAATAAAGCAACAAAGGAATGGTGCAATAAACAAAAGCGTATAGGCATGGCATACACACACTGGCCTGCAAGCATGCCCGCGCTCCAACCTGCCTGCCGTCCTGCTTGCCTGCCGACCGGTCTGCCGGCACGCCTGCCTGTCGGCACACAGACAGGCAAACCTACCAACGGGCTATTCGCAAACGGGCAGGCTCAAATATAATGTAGAAACGGTATGGAATTAAAAGCAGGACAGTACTACTGATTTTCATCACCAAGATGTGCAACAAACGTACAATAATGATAAGATGTTTGATTTTCTCTATTTTTCAGAGGAATAGCTTTGATTATAAGGAAGAAAAACATTACTTTTGCAAATGAGAAAAGCGTTCTTTTGATTAATGCAGAACATTGCAGAATAGAGAAGCCCGCTGGTTTCCAAATCGTTACCTGTTAAGCTGACAATCTTTGTAAGTCCCTTGTTTTCAATGGGTAAGAAGACTTGATATGTCTTCCGCAATGGAAGGTTATTTTCTTGGTTATGCCTGCCGCCAACAGCCAACGCTTTAGGGGACCCTGCAGCATCTTATCCTTGAATCCTTCGAAGATAAGCCCTTCATGCCGTTCCCCGAGCAGTCCGTAGGCTTCATCACTGATGGGATTGTGTACAATCTGCTTCGTCTTTTGCATACGGGTGGTCACGAACATCTTGCCGTTGGTGTACGGCTGTATCTGCTGCCAAGTGAGCTGCCTAATGTCGCTCTTCCGCAGTCCGGTCAGGCAGGCGAAAAGGAACGCCCTTTTCAAGACCTCTTCCTCGCAAGGGGTTTCGGCAAGCCGTATCAGTTCCTCTTGGCTCAGATGTTCCCTCATGGTGGGAATACTCTCGATGCGGTCTAAGAATCCGTTGGGGTTTTCCTTTATCTTCCTGTCCCGGTAGGCGGTGTGAAGTACTGCACGGAATGCCGACCAGTAGCCTGCCGCAGAATTGATATGCAGCTTTTGGTTGGTGTGTATGGATTGGGGTGCATTAAGCAGGTATTCCATGAACTTGCGGCACAAGTCCACATCCACTTCTTCAAAGGTGCATTTACCCTTTACAAACCGCTTAAAGTGCTTATAGACGTGCTGCCACTTGATATTCTTCCTATCTGCCAGTTCCTTGAAGTAGGCGAGGAAATCCCCTTTCATCCTGGCTTTGTCAAAGAAGCCGTTGTTCTCGTTGAAGATGGCTTCGTAACGTCTGTTGCGAAGTATCTCCGCCTTTTTCATCATGCGTGCGTTGAAGTCACGCTCCTGCTGGTTGGCTGGTTTGGCGAAGATGTAAATTCCCAAAGCTTCACGTGTAATCACTTTCATGGTGGTGTTGTCACGGTAGCCGGGATAATAATCCAGACACAGCGAATACTGTGTACCGTTCTTAATCTTGCGCTTGCGCAAGGTAACTGTCTTGCATTTGCTCATATCGATGATGTTTTAAGTTGTACATTTTCGGGGGTGTCCCCGTGTTTACGGTGGCAAAAAAACAACGTGAAACAACCGTGAAGACCTCCACGGCAATCATTTTGAAATAATTTTCCGGTAATGTCGGTTGCTCATGGTTGTTTCTCCCTTTCAGCCATGACACGCTCCACATCGGAGCGCAAAAGCAGGTTTTTCACGCCTACTTTTATCTTTTCGATGCGCTTCACCTTGACGATATGGCTGATGTTGGTGGAGGAAAGCCCGTAAATCTGCCGGACTTGCTCCACGGTGTAGTAGCGTTCATCGTTCACAAGGTCTGTCCTGCGGAGTTCGTCCAGATGGAATTTGGAGTAGTAAGTGCGCCCGTATTCTCTTTTGGTCGGTATCCTGTGACGGTGGGCGTATGCCCGGAGTGCGCCCGGCTTCATGCCGAACAGTTCTTCCGCTTCTTCAATCAGGAGCCAGTCGGTGATATTGCTTGTATCTACAGCCACACCGAAGAACTCGTCAATGTGTTTTTTGCTGTAATAGTTCTTCCCTGCGATTCGGCAGATAGGTATGCGGTTGCGCTTGGCGGTGGTGTATAGCCACGACTGCTTGACCTTGAAGAGCGACATCACCTCCTCGCCCGAATAGAAATCCAGAACTTCATCAATTTCTTTTTCCCTTTTTTCTCTTTTGGCTGGTAAGGACGATGATGCGGATTTTCTCGATGCGGAAGTGCTGCCGGGCAGGACACGGTGGTAGGGGTTGCCCTCCAGCATCCGCTCAATGTCCGCCTTGCGGATGAATGCCATGCGGTTGCTGATACGTGAGGCTTTCAGCTTGCCGAGGGCTACAAGTTTATAAACATACTGCCGGGAACAGCCCATGAGTGTGGCTGCTTTGGAAAAGGTGAGATACTCCTGATGCTGTATCTCCATCAAGGGTTTGGCGGCTTTGAAGAGGTTGTTCTTCTGTTCCGTTCTGGCTCGTTTGGCTTTCGCCTGACAAGCCTCGCTGCAATATCTCTGCACCCCGCTCCAGGTTACAAATGACTTGCCGCAAAAACTGCATTTTCTTGTTGCTTTCATGCTGCTTTATCGTTTACATGTTCATTCCTTCAATCGTGTATCCCTGAAATGGTGAATGGAAGTAAACGGCAGTCAACCGTTGTCGCCTTTCTGCACGATGTTACCATCGCTGCAAGTAGGAGCGGTTACTGTCGCTTGTCGTAAACGGTTGTAAACCCTTGTAAACTGTCTGCACGATGTGACAAGAAACAAGCTCCGCAAATTCTCCACGTCAGAAATACGTCTCAAAAATATGTGGAAATTTGGGAAGAATCAAAAAGCAGCCGAAAAGTGTTAATTTTTAGAATACACTGATAAATAGAGATTTACGATTGGATATTTCTGATTGTTTTTGGTTGTTATACGCTTCTAAATACAGTTTGATTTTAGAAGATTTACACGAATGACCAATCCGTGTATTGTCCCGTTTGATTCAGATAGTAACACCTAATAAAACAGCCTTCATCGACATTGCGGGAGGCTGTTTTGTTTTTGACCGAAAGGGGATGCTGTATTGCGATAATACCCAAACAACCTTAAAAAAGATAGAGAATATCTCTTTTCGGCAAATGATATAGTTCTATGCCACCGTCATTACTTTTGGGGGATATCCTCGATATTGACCAGCCTGTTTGCTATGGCATAAATGATCAGTCCGGCAGTGGAATGGATTTGCAATTTATTGGATATGTTGCGGCGATGAGTTGTCACCGTATGTACCGAAAGAAACAGATAATCGGCTATTTCCTTGTTATTCATTCCTTTGGCGACGCATACGACAATATCCTTCTCCCGGTCGCTGAGCACCTCCAATTTATCCTTGTCGGGTGTTTCATTTTCGGACTCGTCGATATAGGCAACCTGTCCGCTTTGTTTTATCTGCTGTTCTACATGTCTTACTGCCGGTACAAACAATTTATCTTCAATCATGCAATGTGACGTCAGGTCCTGTTCACACAGAATAATATCCAGCAGCACGGCATTCAGCAGGTAGTTGTTCCGTTCGGGGTAATAACGGATAACAATATCTTTTAACTCCTTGAGTTTATCCCCTATTGGGGTATGCTTGCCGGCAAATTCCGAGATCGTATAATTCCGGTTCAGGCGCCCCTGCGCCAGTTGCTCGACATAGGTGAAGACAACATCATTCTCATACTCCATGTGCTTGCGCACCTCCGTCACATATTCATCGTAGAACTTCACGATGAGCATTGCTATATCGGTGCTTTGGGAGCAATCTATCGATTCGATCAGTTTACGACGGATATTGGGCAGGTTGAAATCCAGAAAATATTCGTGCGCCTGCTTCAGGTAGCCAATCAGAGACGGCAGAGAGACCGATTCGTAGTGATACTCCCTGTCCGAGACAAAATTGGCCACCTCCAAAAATGTATTCTCATCCACATGGTGTGCCCGGCACACGTCCCGTACCGATTTGTCTCCAAAGCCCAGCGATATGCCGAAACGCGCCATTACAAGCAACAGCGAGCCGTTGTCATTTACCAGATCACGCATTCTGGCAGTCGGTTTATAACCTGCTGAATTATTCATTTTTGTCTCTTCTGGATCATTCTGTTTGCAGGTGCAAATTTACTCACCTATTTATATAAAGGCAATACTCAAAAATAGTGAAAATGAGTTATCTAATCGCTTCAAAATACTAAAATCGGGTTATTGACCACGGTCTGCCGCTCGGGTAATTTTGCATCCGAAAACAAAATACACAAACGATATGAAAATTAAATCAATTCTTATGATGTTATTAGCCGCAAGCATCATGATGGCGTGCGACAAGAAGGAAAACGGATCTAAAACGGTGGACTTTGCGGGTAGCTATAACGGCTATACGCTGGCCAGCTGCAACTATTTCCAGAATATGCTTTCGGCCGACGAGACCGTCTCAATCATTAAAAACACGGACGGCACCGCTTCTGTATCATTTACCTCCGCCATGTGGGGTGAATTTACAGTTAGCAATGCTCAGGCGAATGCGGGCGACAAGATTTGTACCCTTTCCGGCAGCGGGCAGACCCAAATGGGCATGGGCGGAAGCACATCGTCATACGACTGTACCTTCACTGCCGAGATCATTTCGCAGACAGATGCCCGTATGGAGTTCTCGGTACCGGCCGTCATGGGTGGCATGACCCTTATGTTCCAGACAGGCGATGCGCCAGCCGACCTGCTACTGGCCGGCACGTACGAGGGGTATACGGATGCCGACTGCGGCTATTTTCAGAACCGCTATACCGACGGCGAGAGCGTGACGCTGACAGCCAACGGTGACGGGACTGTGAAGGTCGTTTTCGAATCCGCCTCATGGGGAACATACGCCGTAGAGTCGGCCTCAGCCACCAAGGAGGGCGATGAGTACATCTTTACTGGCAGCGGCACGGTTTCCATGGGTATGGGCGACGCAACGTCAGATTATGACTTTACGGTAAGCGGCAAAACCAATACGGCAAAGGATGACTACTCGATAACGTTCAACGTGCCGGCTGTCATGGGAGGTCTCACCGTCACGCTGCTGCCGGGAACAGCTCCCGCCGCGGAAGAGTAACCATACGAAAAACAAGGATTGACCATGAACTGCAAACAGACTGGGTTATGCTTGTCGGGAGCGGCACTTCTGTTGTCGCTCACGGCTTGTAACGGCATCTTCGAGGGTATATATGACAAGCCTGCGGTCGATGTCGTAAACGATTACGGTTTTATCATTGTCGATGAGGGAACCCGCACGGGACGGATATATATCGACGCCACGGATTACACCGAATGGCATTATGTCGATCTGAAGAACAAACAGGTGACTACTGCGGCGGTCGATGCCGCAGCGCCCGAGACATGGGATTTTGCCGTTCACCGCTATGATGCCAAGACTAACGAAGCGGTAGTCTGGGAGAGTTCAGCGAGCGCATTCGAGGCTCTGCCGGCCGTCGGGTCAGTAGCCGAGGAGCTGTGGGTTGCGGATGAATGGACCACCGACCGCATTACGGTCGATATGTCGCAGATGATGGACGGCGTGATCCGCTATGCCGAAGATTACTGGAATCCGTGCCTTTCGCGCTGGCTCGATGTCGACACCTCGACCATGCCGCCCGTATATACCCTTTCGGGGAAGATCTACCTTCTACGGTTGAGTGACGGTACGTTTGCGGCTCTGAGATTGACGAACTTCATGAACGACGCCGCCATAAAGGGTTATATGACCATTGACTACCTCTATCCCGTTGAATTATGATGAAACCGATTCTACTCTGTCTTTTCCTACTGCTGTCAGCGTTACCGTCGCGGGCTCAATATATAATATCGGGAGTCATTTCGGATGCTGCGGGGCAACCGCTTGCCGGAGCTGCCGTAACGGTAAGTGAACAGCAGACACTGGGTGTTACGGCCGACAAGGAGGGACGTTATGAGATCCGGTTTCCCGACGATGCCGATTATACGGTTTGCGTCTCTTTCGTCGGATACGAACCGGTATGTAAAAATGTCATGAAAGGGCGAGTGGATAAATTGGATTTCAGCCTTGTAGAGTCCCCTACCATGATGGATCAGGTAGTGGTGGCCGCTACGCGCACGCCCAAATTGTTGAAAGATGTCCCCATCATCACTCGTGTGATTTCGGAGGCCGACATTCGGCGGGCGGATGCGACCAACATAGGCGATCTGCTGCAGAGCGAGCTGCCCGGTATCGAGTTCTCCTATTCGATGAACCAGCAGGTGTCGCTCAACATGTCGGGATTCGGCGGTAATTCGGTGCTGTTCCTCGTCGACGGCGAAAGGCTTGCGGGCGAAACACTCGACAATGTCGATTACAGCCGCCTGAACATGGACAATGTCGAGCGTATCGAGATCGTCAAGGGGGCTGTTTCGTCGCTCTACGGTTCGAATGCCATCGGTGGCGTTGTGAATATCATAAGCCGCGAGTCGCGGGAGCCGTGGTCGGTCAATCTCAACGGCCGCTACGGCGCCCACAACGAGCAGCGTTACGGCGGATCGGTCGGGTTCAATCTGGGGAGGTTTAACTCTATGACCAATGTGCAGTACACTTCGGTAGATGCCATTGACCTCTCGAAGGGTACCGACAACGCAGAGGTCGGCGATTACAGCACCATATACGGCAATTCGTCGCTCAACATCAAGGAGAGGCTCGTATTCACGGCCTCCGACGGCCTTAAACTGACGGCCCGGGCGGGGTATTTCTTCCGTGAGCGCGACGCTTCGGAGAGCATCAGGGACCGTTACCGCAGTTTCTCCGGAGGTTTGAAGGGTAACTATACCATCTCGCAGGCCGATGATCTGGAACTCTCCTATGCTTTCGACCAGTACGACAAGAGCGACTATCTGGTTCCCACGTCGCGCGACGTGCGCGACTACAGCAACGTACAGCACACCCTGCGCACACTTTACAACCATACCTTTGTCGGGAAACATATCCTCAGCGTCGGGGGTGACTACATGCGCGATTATCTGATGTCGTATCAGTTTACGGATAACGGCAGCCATACGCAGCATACGGCCGATGCCTTCGCACAGTTTGACTGGAACCCGCACCGGAGGTTCAACCTCATTGCGGGCCTGCGGTTCGATTACTTCTCCGAAGCGCGTCTTTCGCACTTCTCGCCTAAGATCGGTGTGATGTACAAGGTTGCGAACTGTTCGCTTCGGGCATCATACGCAGGCGGATTCCGTGCCCCGACGCTCAAGGAGATGTATATGGATTTCTACATGGGCAACATATTCATGATATACGGCAACCCGAATCTGAAGCCGGAGACGAGCAACAACTTTTCACTTTCGGCCGAATATATGAAGGGCGGGCACAATCTTACCCTGACGGGCTTCTACAATCTGGTTGACAATCGCATCACGACGGTGTGGAATCAGGAACTTGCCGGACAGGTTTACACGAATATGTCTCCGCTGCGGGTTGCCGGAGCCGAGGCCAATGCGTCGGGACGATATGCGTGCGGCATCTCGTGGCGCGTGTCGTATGCCTACACGCGCGAGATGATCGATCGGGGGCAGCCCCTTCTCTCCTCGACGCGCCCCCATGCGGCCACGGCCCGTCTGGCTTACGACAAGGGTTGGAAAAACTACGGGTTGAGTGCGGCCCTTACGGGGCGTTGGCTTTCGGCCGTCACGTGCGACGTATATACCGAGATCACGTCTTATGAGGAGACCGTGCAGCAGACATATCCGGGATATACGATCTGGAAACTGAGCCTTACTCAACACCTGTGGCGTGGGATGGATCTCACACTGGCCGTGGACAACCTCTTCAACTACCGCCCCGACTACTATTACAGCAATTCGCCCACTACGGTCGGGACGACCTGCTCGGTGGGCCTTTCGCTCAATATAGAACAATTTTTCAAGAGCAAATAGAAGATGAAACACAAGATAACAATATGGGCCGGCGTGATTCTGCTTGTTGCCGCATCAGGTGTTGCGGCATGGCACTTCCTGTTTTCGGCCACACGCATTGCCTTTGTGAACTATCAGGCTACGACGCTCGGTCAGATTGCCCGTGCCAACGACCATACGAGGATTCGGCTCTCGTCGATCGAGCCGTCGGAGTTCGGGCGGCTCGGACGCTATGATGTGGTACTGGTGAACGGCATGGGCCTTCGTATAACGGCTGAGGAGCGGGCCGCGCTCCAGCAGGCGGCCGACCGTGGGCTTGCCGTCATCACTACGATGGCTACCAATCCGGCCAACGAAATCCTTTCGGCCGATTCGGCCACCGTAGCCACAGTTAAGGGGTATCTTAACGGCGGCGGACGACGCAACTACCACAACCTGCTCACCTATCTGCGCCGCACGGTCGACGGCAAGCGGTTCGACTCGGATGAGCCCGAGACTCCGTCCGTGCATGAAGAGAAACAATACTACCATGCCGATCCTTCGGATAGCGAAGCCGAAGATGTGGAGTTTGACAGCGTGGAGGCATACGAGGCTTTCCTCGCCCAGCACGGGCTGCTTAATACGGATGCTCCGCGGGTAATCGTGACGGGACAGATGGGCGAAGCGGCCGAGCTTGTTGCGGGATTGGAACAGAGCGGTAACGTGGTCTACCCTTTGCGCAATATGCAGACAGCCGTCCAGAGCGGGGCTGTTGACTCGATCCGACCGTCGGCCGTGATCAATATGGCACACGGACGCTTGGGAGATGTCGTCGTGGAGTATTTGGAGAGGCAAAACATTCCGCTCTTCTCACCGCTCAACGTCAACCGATTGGTTGACGAGTGGGAGGCCGACAAGATGGGTATGAACGGAGGTTTCCTGTCGCAGAGTGTCGTTATGCCCGAGATCGACGGGGCGATACGCCCACAGGTACTCTTTGGGCATCATATCGACGGCGAAGGGCTGCAGCAGGTTCATGCCATTCCCGAGCGGCTGGAACGCTTCGTCGAGACGGTGAACCGCCATATCGCCCTGCAACGCAAACCCAACAATGAAAAACGCATTGCGATCTACTATTACAAAGGTCCGGGGCAAAATGCCTTGACAGCTTCGGGCATGGAGGTCGCACCGTCGCTCTACAACCTTCTCGTGCGGCTTCGCAATGATGGCTACCGCGTGGATAATCTTCCTGCAACGCCCGAAGCGCTGGCAGCACTCATCCAGCAGCAGGGAGCCGTTTTCAACGCCTATGCCAACGGTGCCAAGTCCGAATTTCTGAAAAACGGCCGTCCGGCATTCATCTCCCCCGAGGAGTATGCCGCATGGACCTCCGAGACGATAACGGATGAGCAGATGTCCGAGGTGGTTGCTCTTGACGGGGAGTTCCCGGGCAGTTATCTCTCCGACGACGAGGGGCGGCTGGCGCTGCCGCGCATAGAATTGGGCAATATCGTGCTGTTGCCGCAGCTGGCCGCCGGAGCGGGCGACGACGACTTCGCCATTGTCCACGGCACGGACGCCGCACCGCCCCACGCCTATATCGCTTCATACCTTTGGGCACGTTACGCCTTCCGTGCCGATGCCATGATTCACTTCGGCACACACGGCAGTCTGGAGTTCACACCCCGTAAACAGGTGGCTCTGAGCCGCAACGACTGGCCCGATGCACTGGTCGGTCCGACGCCACATCTTTATGTCTACTCGATTGGAGATGTCGGAGAGAGCATAATAGCCAAACGCCGCTCGTACGCTACCCTGCTGTCCCATTTGACACCTCCCTTCATGGAAAGCGGTGTACGCGACATATATCGGGAGTTGAACGCGGCAATACAGGCATATAATGATCTGCTCTATGCCGATGGCAATCCTGATACTAAAGCGGCGGCGATGCGAGTCAAGCAGTTAACCGTCAAGATGGGTATTCACCGTGAGCTGCGGCTCGATTCATTGTTGACCGAGCCTTATACCGAGGCGGAGATCGCCCGCATCGAGACCTTTGCCGAGGAACTTGCCGCGGAGAAGATCACCGGCGAACTCTATACGATGGGCCGCCCCTATTCGCCGGAGCGCATTCGCAGCAGCATCTTTGCCATGTGCACCGAACCGATAGCATATTCATGGCTTGCTCTTGATAAATTACGCGGCAAGGCACACTCCGATACGGAGAAACATCGCACGCTCTTCACGCGCCGCTACCTCGAACCGGCCCGCGAGTTGGTCGGCCGCCTTTTGAGCGGAGCGCAGCAACCGACCGATGCCCTCATCTGTTCGGCTGCCGGCATCTCGGCTGCGGAGTTGGAAAAGGCCCGAGAAATTCAGCGTGCGCTCTCCGCTCCGCAGGACATGATGGCGCGTATGAAGGCTATGATGGCCTCGGGTGCAGCGTCGAAGAATCCGGCAAAAGAAGATTACATGGAACATTCCAAGACCGGCGGACACGCGCACACCGTGCGTGCGGGAAGGAACATGGAAAACGGAGCATCGGGAATGCCGGCCCAAGCCATGGCGGCAATGGCTGTCCGCGGAAAGGAGTATTCAAAGGAGGAGCGGGAGTTTGCTCGTGTGGTAACGGAGATTGAGCGCACCATCAGTAATGTCGGCAATTACCGTCGCGCGCTGGAGTTTAGTCCCGAGGCTGAATTCACGTCGCTCGTCAATGCCCTGAACGGGGGCTATACATCCCCGTCGCCGGGCGGTGATCCGATTGCCAACCCGAATTCCATCCCTACGGGACGCAACCTCTATGCGGTCAATGCCGAGGCTACGCCAAGTGAGCAAGCATGGGAACGCGGTAAGGATCTGGCCGACGAGACCATCCGTATGTACCGCGAACGTCACCAAGACTCGCTGCCCCGCAAGGTGAGCTATACGCTCTGGAGCGGCGAGTTCGTCGAGACCGAGGGTGCCACCATCGCGCAGGTACTTTATATGTTGGGAGTAGAACCGATACGTGATGCCTTCGGGCGCGTAAACGATATTCGTCTCATCCCGTCCGAGGAGCTGGGACGCCCGCGTATCGATGTGGTGGTGCAGACAAGCGGACAGCTGCGCGATCTGGCGGCTTCGCGCCTATTCCTTATATCGCGCGCCGTCGAGATGGCCGCCGCAGCGAAGGACGACAGTTATGAGAACTATGTAGCCGAGGGTGTCGTCGATGCCGAGCAGGCTTTAATAAACAAAGGGCTTTCGCCTAAAGAGGCGCGTGAAATATCGACATACAGGGTATTCGGCGGCGTCAACGGAAACTACGGTACGGGTATAACCGGCATGGTACAGAGCGGTGACCGTTGGGAAAACTCGTCGGAGATAGCCTCCGTCTATCTGCAGAACATGGGTGCATTCTATGGCAGCGAAAAGGCGTGGGAACAGGTGCGGCAATATGCCCTCGAGGCGGCGCTGACCAATACGGATGCCGTCGTGCAGCCACGCCAGAGCAATACGTGGGGCGCGTTGAGTCTGGACCATGTCTATGAGTTTATGGGAGGCATGAACCTCGCCGTACGCAACATCACTGGCAAGGAGCCTGATGCTTACCTGAGCGATTACCGCAACCGTAATCGCGTGCGGATGCAGGAGCTCAAGGAGGCGATCGGTGTAGAGAGCCGCACCACGATCTTCAACCCCAACTATATACGCGAGAAGATGAAGGGCGGAGCGAGTGCCGCCAACGGGTTTGCCGAGGTGGTACAGAATACCTACGGATGGAACGTCATGAAACCCGATGTGGTGGACAACGAACTCTGGAATGAAATATATGATGTCTACGTGCGGGATAAATTTGATTTGGGTGTCCGCGGCTATTTCGAACGGCAGAATCCCGCAGCACTGGAAGAGATCTCGTCCATAATGCTGGAGACCGCTCGCAAGGGAATGTGGCAGGCCTCGGACGAGCAACTTGCTGCACTGGCAGCACTTCATACCGAACTTGTCGACAAACATGGCCCGTCGTGCTCGGGATTCGTCTGTGACAATGCAAAACTGCGCGAATTCATAGCCTCGAAGAGTACACCCGAGGCTGCCAGCAACTACCAGCGGCAGATCCGCGAGGTGCGCGAGGCTTCACTCGACGCAAAGGAGGGTACGGTGCTCAAGCGTGAAGAGTTGGCATCTTCGGACCGTACGGTCTCGATTGTGAGCAACACGGTCGTTGCAGTATTGGTAGTCGGGATTATCGCGGCACTTGTTATTGTTGTCCGCCGCCGTCGCAAAAAGATGGAGGAGTGATGGAAACCGTCGTAATGGTCATGATGATTGTGGTCTGCTTCAATTATATAGTGAAGCAGACCTTCCGCAAGGCCTATTTTGTAGCTGTTTCGGCCATTGTCTGCGCCCTGTTCGTCGGGCTCGCGTGGCCGTGGGCCATCGAGCAGTCGAAAAACCAGATCGCAGGCTGGCTCGCCGACTCCGCGCTGATGCTCGATATGGCGGTTCTTCTCACGTTGGAGGTCGCCTTGCAGATGACCTTCTGTGTCGTTGCGGCACACATACACACGGCCGCGCGTGTAAAGACCTCCATTGTATGGACCTACCGCCTGCTGCGCTGGTTTCCGGGATTGTTGATATTTCCGGTGCTGTTCAGTCTGCTGGTAGCCGCCATTTTCTCCTTGCCCGGGAACTCTTTCCCTCTGACGGCTTGGTCGCTGGCTGCGGTTGTGGCGGTGGTGATTCCTCTGGGGCGTTGGGCATTGAAGCACCTTCTGCCCGAAAAGGAGATCCGCCTCGAAGTGCTCTTCCTCGCCAATGCACTGATTGCCCTTTTGGGAATTATCGCCACGGTTAACGGCCGCACGGCTGTTGCCGGTGTCACGGCCGTTGACTGGCCTGCTCTGGCAGGTGTGACGGCCTTCGTCGCGGCAGGATTGCTGCTCGGTGTGGCAGCTTTCCGCATCAAACAGAAACGTATGAACAAAAAACAGAAATAAAACAATGAATTACATTTCAGACATTCTTTTCTGGATCTCCACCGGACTGCTCGTTCCGGACATCGTCCTGCTCATCTTCTTCTTCGGACGCTCGCTGCTGCTGATCGGCAGTTTCTTCGGGCAATACCTGTCCATCCGCCGCACGGCCTCACTTATCGGGCGCGAGCTGGATGGCCTCACTCCACAGAGTGTTGCCACGCTTGCCGAACGCCTGCCCCAAAAAAATCCGTCGATGGTCGTGGTTTACCTGAACCGTCTGCTTGAGGCCCGCGACAATGCGCCACTGCGCCAACGGTTGTTGGCCGAATTCGAGATAGAGGCCGACCGTGATCTCTCCACGTCGAAGACTCTATCCAAGATGGGGCCCATGCTCGGACTGATGGGAACGCTCATCCCGATGGGTCCGGCGCTCGTGGGCCTGTCTACTGGAGACATCGCATCGATGGCCTACAATATGCAGGTGGCCTTTGCCACGACGGTCGTAGGACTGTTTGCCGCGGCCATCGGCTTCATCACCCAGCAGGTCAAGCAGCGGTGGTACCTGAAGGATCTGGCCAACCTCGAGTTCGTAGCTGAGTTGTTGAATACCCAAACCGAGAAGCGATGAGACACAATTTACTGAAAAGCGACGAAGAGAACGACCCGATGAGCGTCGTGAGCAACCTGTTCGACGTGGCGATGGTCTTCGCCGTGGCATTGATGGTGGCATTGGTGAGCCGTTACAACATGACCGAGATGTTCAGCCAAGAGGATTTCACGATGGTGAAGAACCCGGGCAAGGAGAATATGGAGATCATCACCAAGGAGGGTGAAAAGATCAACCGATACACCCCATCGGAGGATCAGGACTCACAGTCAGGCAAGCGAGGCCGCAAGGTCGGTGTAGCCTATGAACTCGAAAACGGCGAGATAATTTATGTACCGGAGTAATTTTCGTGGCAATATAAGTGTCCCATAATTGTTTATGAGTGAGATATGATTATGGCGTGAAGGCGAAAAATCGATTATGCACATGGTGTAATTTCGGATATCATATTGTAAAGAATTCAGTACATACATCAAATATGCGTTTGTCGACTCCAAACATGCGAAAGTGTTTGCTCGGATGGGGGTGGGTGTCATTATGGAGTTGCCGCAGCAGAATAATTTGCCTATCTTTGCTCGGAGGGAATGCGGCGGAAAGGAAGAAATCTATTCCGTTTATGCGATTCCCGGACTCAATATATGATCAATATTCTGCATTTGATTAAGGTTGCGGCTGTCGTGATTGTGGCTGCCGTGTCGGCTGGATGTGAGCGCCCTGTCGAGATTACGTGGGATGCCTCATCGCTGCATCGCGTCACGGGCGGTGTCTATGCGCGCGTTAAGGTTTTGTCCGACGGGCGGCTGGCTTTGGTTTACAGTGCCGGTCCTGCGGTATGTATGCGTACGAGCGTAGACGGCGGCGATAGTTGGAGCGAGGCGTCCGAAATAGCGCGCGACCAACGTTACAACTACACCAATTCGGAGCTTCTGGAGCTGCACGGCGGCAGGCTGCTGTATCTGTGGAATGCGCGTCCGCGTACGGCTGGAGAGTGTGAATACAAGATCATGGGTGCCGTGTCGGATGACGGCGGCGCAACGTGGCGGGTGCAGGATATATTCCGCGCAGGATGCCGTCCGAGTGAAGGTTGCTGGGAACCTGTGGCATTGCAGTTTGAGGATGGCCACATAGAGCTTTACTTTGCCGACGAATCCCCTTATGATACAACTTCCGAGCAGCAGATTACGATGATGCGCTCGGATGATGACGCTGAGACTTGGGGTGAGCCGCAGTGCGTCTCGTTCCGTCAAGGGGCGCGTGATGGCATGCCCGTGCCGATATATCTGCCGCATCGGGACGAGGTGGTCGTAGCCATCGAGGACAACGGCCTTGCGGGGCGTTTCAAGCCCGTAACGGTACGCACTTCGGAGGATTGGCGTGACGGTTGTGTGACGGGATCTTCGCCGCGGCGCCGTTCCGCATTGAAGGCCGACGAACAGCTGCACGACACGATATATGCCGGTGCACCCTATCTTATACGGCTGCGTGACGGACGTACGCTGCTCTCCGTACAGTCGACCGAGGGGCGTCACGGCACGAACGAACGCTATGCCAACATGCAGGTATATGCCGGAGACCGCAACGCCGAGAATTTCTCACACCGAACCACACCCTATCCCGATCTTCCGTGGGAAGGCAACGCCCTGTGGAATTCGCTGTGCCAGACGGACGACAATACCGTCATGGCCGTAATGTCGGTCGGCGGTGTGGAGAATGGCGGTATCTGGACCGTCAAGGGACGTTTGAAATAGGATTTTCTGGTTTGCGTTCGCTTCGTAACGGTGAGCATTAATGTGTTGTATTAACGTGTGTGCCGACGTTGGCGTCGCATGTGTCCGAAAGGTAAGTGGAACGGTATCCAGCGACGCGTGCGGAGCAGGTCGTATATAAGCCACACTGAAAGAAGCGAACATATAATTACGACCGTAAGCGACGCTTCGGGTCCGAAGGCTCCCCCTGTAAGCAACTCCGGTCCCGAGGTCTCGGCATGAAACAGCGTCGTTATCTTCGGGGATCCCGATACGGGAAGTCCCCATATCCTGCCTTCGGTGAAATTCCATGCCCAATGTATTCCTATCGGCAGCCAGAGGTTGCCGCTGTGTGCATATATGGCGCCGAATAGTATTCCCGCCTCGATGGCTATGGCGGCGCTTGTCCAAAGCGAGGCGTTGGGGTTCAGTATGTGCGCTCCGCCGAACAGGAGGGCCGATATGATTATTGCCGCGGCCGAGCCTGCCGACCGTTCGGTTATGCGGTATATGACTCCGCGAAAGAGACACTCTTCGGTTGCGGCCGTCAGCAGACAGTAGAGGAATAACCACACCAGATCCCATGTCGGGGTGAATGCCGTTATGCGGTATCCGCCGCCGAGGTACATCACGGCCGTTGCGACGGTAATAAGCAGAAATCCCGTAAACAGACCTTTGGCTGTCTCTGGAGCGGCCGTATGTCGTGACAGTTCCGTTATGCGGCGACGTTCCAGCAGGCGGCACAGCGTTGCGTAGAGCGTTATGACAAGTCCTCCGGCCAAGAAGAAACATATACCCGTAAGGGGCAGCGAATCCCGTGCGACAACTCTTGTCGCATGGACGAGGGCCGAACGAAATACCAAGATAAGGATAGCCATGACCGCCATGCGCAACGGCGCCCAATGAAATATGCGGCGCAGACGTGGCGCCACCTTCTCGACCCACCGTCCGCGTATGAGCCGCAATTTCATCAGTATGAGTATCCACAACATGGCGGTTGCGTATTTTGCACCGTAGAGGCTAATCCCGGCCGCGGCAGTATGCGGCCGGATGCCGTCGTTACTCTTGTGCCGGTTTGACTATACCCTTCTTCGACTGTCCGTCGACGTATATGTATAGCGGGCGGTCGAACTCGACACATCGCAGATATTCTCCGTCGTAGAGCGCCGGCATGGCGTCGAGCACGGTTATGTCGAGCGTACCGTCCCCGCGCGAGGGGTTTAGCGAGAGGTATCCCACGCCGAGCGACGTTACGTTCTGGAAGAAGTGGGTACCCTGACTTGCCTCGATATTGAAGTCGGGCAGCGCCGACTCGACTATGACGCGCGCCTCGGATATGTGTCCCCACTTGACCGGTACACCCAGATTGGGGTCCGACGATCCCCAGCGGCCAGTGCCGATAAGGACATATTCGCTGCCGCTGTCGCGCAGGCGCCTGTTGAACTCATAGAGTTCGTCGGCGATCTCCTGCGTCTTGAGCGACGAGAACTTGTCGAACTTCATGTATATGATATGCCGTATGTCGCGCATAAGGCCTATGCCGAGGGCACACTCCGAGTAGACGATGGCGCCCGTGCGGTCGACCTTCGTCCAGTCGAGCTTGGCGCTCTCCTCGTTGCGGATGATGGGGCGTATCTGAAGCAGGTTGAATATCTGTACCGACCCGTGCGGGACATCCATGTTGACCGCAAACTCCAACTCCACGGGACAACGCATCTCCTCCTCGCCTATCTTCAGCAGGTCGCGGATTATCTCGGCCAGCGGGAAGGATCCGTACTTGAGTATGCGGTTGAAGGTGATGACGCGGAAGTAACGCGACAGCGTGGGACTCTCGCTTATGCGGTTGTTCTGGTAGTCGTAATAGGAACACGTATATTTCGAGTTGCGGAAGTCGCCCATGCGCGATACGGGCAGCCGCTCGATGTTTACCTCGTCGTTTGTCGATGGACGGAACTTGTCGGGATTGAGGCTCAGGGCCATCACTTCGGTCTGGGCGTCGCTTACGGCCAGCTCGGGGGTTGATGTCTGCAACGCCTTGTCGGGGTATGCGGGCGAGAAACGCAGGCTTTTGCCGCCGTCGACGACCGCCTTTCCGAGTCCCATCACTATGTTGCATACGCCGTCCTCGGCCTTCTCGTATCCCAAAGGATAGAGGTTCTGCGAGCGGGCTACGCCCGAGAGCGTCGGGAAATAATATCCGTTCTGTTCGGTACCGCACACCTCCTGTACGAGTACGGCCATCTTCTCCTCCGAGAGAAGGTTCTGGGATGACTGAATATAAGCTCGCGACGAGGCGTAGTATACCGACGCGTAGACGCTCTTTATGGCGCGCACGAGCATGCGCAGCATCTGGTCGTCGTTCTCGCATCGCGGGATCATGTACGTGGAGTATATTCCGGCGAATGGCTGGTAGTGCGAGTCCTCGAGTTTCGACGAGGAGCGTATGGCCAGCGGCCGGCGGCAGGTGCGCACGAATACGCGCAGCTTGGTGTACAACTCGGCCGGAAGCACCGAATTGAGGAACTCCGAGAGGATGCCTTCGTCGTCAACCTCCTGCGAGATGACGTATTTGAGTCCGTTTATGCGTATGAAGTCGTCGAAGTAGTCGGTGGCGATGACCAGACTGCGCGGGATCATTATACGCACGTTGGGATACTTGTAGTAGTGGTTATATTTGGCCAGCATGCTGTTCATGAAGGCCAGACCGCGCGCCTTGCCTCCGATCGAACCCTCGCCGAGGCGGGCGAAGCCTATGGCGTCGCTGTACGTCGCCTCGTCGAACTGTGCCACCACGCCCTGTCCGAGCATGGTGCGGTAGTCTTTGAAGAGCGATACCAGTGCGGCACGGTGTTCGTCGATGGAGCTGAAATGGCTGCTGTTGATGCTGCGCAACACCTTCGCCAGCGGGAAGAGACCGCGCGAGTAGAGCCACTTCGAGAGGTGCATGTGTTGCAGGTGGTACTCCAGAACATCGTCCGGGACGGTGGCTATAAGCTCCTGCATCTGCTTGAGGTCGCGCGCTCGGCCTATCACCTCGCCCGTATTCAGGTCGCAGAATTCGAACTCGCCGAAGCCGAACTCGCGCAGTATGACGTCCTGCAACTCTGGCAGCAGCGTCTTCGAGGTCTTGGCGATGAAGCCCGCGCCGAGAGACTCCGCCACGGCGCGGTAGTTGACCTGCGACGACTGCATGATGACGGGCATCCACGGAGCATCCGCCTTGATCATCTTGCAGAGGTCAATGCCGGCATCGCTCTTTTCGTCCTCCGACTTGTCGCCCGCGTGCAGTATGAGACCAACGTCCGAAATTACGCCCAGAAGGTTCTTCTTGTAGCGTTCGTAGGTCTTGACCGCATCTTCGAAGTTGGTTGCCAGCAGCACTTTCGGGCGGGCGCGCTTGCGCGATACCTGCTGCTGTTCGTTATAGGCATCCTTCAGGAACTCGCTGTTCTGCAACAGCAGTATCTTGTATAGTTCGGGCAGGTACGTCGAATAGAATCGTACCGAGTCCTCGACCAGAAGTATAGCCTGCACACCCCCCTCGAGTATGTCCGACTCGGCATTGAGGTAGTCCTCCATGAGCTTGATTATGGCTATTATGAGGTCCGTATTTCCGTGCCAGCAGAATATGTTGTCCAGCTCCTTGCACTTCTGTTCGGCGATCTGGCGGTATATCTCCTTCGAGAAGCTCGTCAGCAGTACCACGGGCAGTGACGGATACAACTCCTTGACGCGGCGGGCAAAATCGAAAACATTGGGCTCGCCGACATTGTACATCGTCAGTACGAAGTCGAAGTCGCGGCGCGTCTGCAACAGAGCCAGAGCGTCGGCCGTCGACTCGACACGTGTGAGCGAGGGCGGGTTGCTCATGTTGAGCTCCATATATTCGCGGTTGATCTGCGACTCTATGTGGCCGTCCTCTTCGAGTATATAGCCGTCGTAGGTGCAGCACACGAGAAGTATCTTGTGGATACGGTGCTGCATGAATTGGTAGGGAGTCTGGTCCTCGAGACTCAGGTATGCGTGATCTTCCATTGGCCTAAAGCGAGAGTGGTCGTATTATCTTGAATCATATTACGGTTTAGAGCTTCCAGACGGGCTGCCATGTGAGGGTGAATCGTCCATCCTCGATATGCAGCGGCAGCCAGATGTAACGTCCGTCGATAGCGTTTTCGGGCTTCCAGCGGTCACCCATATATATTATTGTGCCGTCGCTGCCTTCGACGGGTAGCATGTATGTACTTTGCGAGTGGAAGGTCTTGTCGGCATCGTCACCCACGCACGGATTTCCCAACTCGGTCCACTCCCCCATGACCGAATCGGCTACGGCTGAGCGGGCGGCGTTGGGAGCCCAACCCGTACACCCAGACATCATGAGGTAATATTTGCCATCATGCTTGAATATGGCTGGCGCCTCCATCGAACGGCCGACAAAGGCACGTACGTAACGACCCGAGTGTGCCGTGTAGTCATCCGTAAGCTCGGCGATCTGGAGCGTCAGGTTCTCCTCCGAGGCGTATATGTGGTATGCCTTGCCGTCGTCGTCCACGAAGAGCGTCATGTCGCGTGCCATCTGCCCGCCCTCGAAGTCGCGTACCAGAAAACGGTCGCTTTCGGGGATCTCGGCCTCCTTGCCTTCGGATGCGGCTTCGGCCGCCTGCCGGGTCTGCTCGCTCACGTTGAGCGGCCACTTGCCGGCATTGACACGTCCCGCATTGAGAAACTTGTACGGGCCGGTTATGTTGTCGCTGACAGCCACTCCGCTCATGGCGGCGGCATAGCCGCGATCCTTGAGCTCGAGGTGGAACCACATGACGAACTTGCCGGTCTGTTCATTGTATATAACCTTCGGGCGCTCCAGAATACATCCCTTCTCGATGGGGCTTCCCGACCCTTCGGGATCTACGGCAAGGGCTATGCCCTCGTCGCGCCAGTCGTAGAGGTTCTTCGACGAATAGCAGTGCACTCCAATATTTGCGCGGTTGCCGCCCTCGCCTTCGGTCTTGTGCTCGCCGAACCAGTAGTAACGGCCGTCGTGGTATAGTATGCCGCCGCCGTGTGCGTTGATAGCCACACCGTTGTTGTCAAACCACACCTCGCCCGGACGGAACTCCTTGTTGCCGTTGCACGAGAGGCTGAGGACCGCTGCGGCTGCAATGATGGTCAGGGTAATGATCTTTCTCATGGTATTGTTGTGTTTTGGTTTTGTCTTTGTCCCCCAAAAATAGTGAAAGCCGGGCGCAGAGACAAATAGAAAAACAAAATTTTTCAGAATTTGGCTCGGCCGTGGCGCATACTATCTGAGTCGAAGTCAAAGATACGCAAAGCCGCGCGAAGTGACAAATGAAAACGACGGCGTTTTTGGTCTGATGTTACGTCTGCGACGCATGGATGGTGTAAATATGTATATATACTACCTGTTTATCTCTGCGGAATGATTAATTTTGCGCGTTGGTAAATTTCAAGAATATGAAAGTCGATGTGAACGAACGTGCCCAGCAGGCGCGAAAATATTTTGAATCAGGATATAATTGTGCACAGTCTGTATTTTTGGCCTTCCGTGACGTTACGGGGCTCGATGAAGAGCTGGCGGCAAAATTTTCGGCTCCCTTCGGGGGCGGCATGGGCCGTCTGCGCGAGGTGTGCGGTACGGTGAGCGGCATGAGCATGGTGGCCGGATTCCTATATCCCAATACCCGCCCGAACGATATGCCTTCGAAGAAACGCACCTATTCGGTGGTGCAGGAACTGGCCGAAAAGTTCCGTGCCGAGAACGGTTCAATCGTGTGCCGTGAGTTGCTGGGACTTGCGCAACGAAAGGATGACCCTACACCGTCGGAACGCACCAAGGAGTACTACAAACGCCGTCCGTGTGCGGAATATGTAGCCATAGCGGCGCGTCTGGTTGCCGAGAAGATAAATGCCGACGACGATAACAAATAATCATTGCGGCATATAGGGTTTTGTTTCGATGCTTTTTTGTTTTATTGTGGAAGCCGGTTGTGATATTCCGAAATATATTTTCTATATTTGCATCGTGTGATCCCTTTGTCTCGATGCCGCTGACGGTGGTTTGCGAAGGGTAAGCAATATGGTAGAAACCCCCGATAAAATGAAGAAGAATATGTCGAAGAAAACTATTTTTGCCATGATGGCCTGCTGCGTATCGTTATGCGCGGCATGCTCTGATTCCGGAACCGACGACAACGAAAAGAACAAACCGCATCGCCCCGATATCGAGACGCAGGTCATTGCCCACCGCGGATATTGGGACAAGGCCGGCTCGGCACAGAACTCCATAGCCTCGCTCAAGGCGGCGCAGGATCTGGGGGTATACGGGTCGGAGTTCGATGTCAACATGACGGCCGATGACCGTTTGGTTGTCGTGCACGGCCCTTCGCACGGAAATATAGCCGATGTGCGTACGGCGTCGTTTGATGAGGTGCGTGCCGTCAAGCTTTCGAACGGTGAGCCTACGCCTACGTTCGAGGAGTATCTGGAGCAGGGTGCCAAGAACGATAAGGTCAAACTGATATGCGAGATAAAGGACCATGCCACGTCGACTCGCGAGACTCAAGTGGTTAAGGCCGTGTTGGCGGCTGTCGAGGAGGCGGGTATGCAGGACCGTATCGAGTACATAGCCTTCAGCCGTCACGTATGTACGGAGCTTGTGCGTCTGTGCCCGGGTGTGAAGGTCGCTTATCTCAACGGAGACCTCTCTCCGGCGGAGTTGAATGAGATGGGCATCACGGGACTCGATTACCAGAAGTCGAAGATGGAGGGCAATCCGACGTGGCTGCGCGAGGCCCGCAGTCTGGGACTTACGGTGAACGTATGGACGCTGAACAGCGAGAGCGACATGGAATGGGCCGTCGTGCGCGGTGTGGATTATGTCACCACGGACGATCCCGAAATGCTGAAATATGTCATCGAGCAGAACCGTGTGAGCGAATAAATTTCTCCTGTCGGGTAATATTGACAGCGTAGTATATGAAAAATCCGAGTGTCGTGACGGCACTCGGATTTCTCTTTTATTTATCTGTTGTCCTCTATTTTTTTTGACTGCGCGTTCTGCTGTTTGAGCAGGTCGCGTATCTCGGTAAGCAGAAGCTCCTCTTTCGACGGAGCGGGTGCGGGTGCAGGTGCGGGTGCCGCCTTCTTGCGTGTTATGCGGTTCATGAGCTTCACCATCAGGAATACGCAGAAGGCGAGGATGGCAAAGTCGATACACTGCTGAAGGAAAGCTCCGTAGCAGAGGTAGACGGGCTCGTGCGTCGTAGCGGCTGCGGCCGCGTCGTGTGAGAGAAAGTCGGTTCCCGCGGCGACGGCATCGCGTACGCGGGAAATGTCGAGTTTGAGGTTCGAAAAGTCGGCATTGCCGATGAGCACTCCGATCGGAGGCATCAGTACGTCGTTCACGAGCGACGAGACGATCTTTCCGAATGCGCCGCCGATGATCACGCCGACGGCCATGTCCATAACGTTGCCCTTGAGGGCGAACTCCTTGAATTCCTTGAAGAAAGCCATATTGTATCTTGTTGTTGTACGCACCGCCGCAAATGCGTCGGATGGTGAATTTGCACAAATATAGGTATTAGAATCAACATGTCAAAAGTCGTTCCACGGCTTTAGCGAATTAAGATATGATTAAAATATGTCGGTTTTTTTGTCCGTTCGCATTAAATATATACCTTTGCAGCGGATTTCAACGAATAATTGTTGTAAAAGCAGCATGTTGCGAATGAGGTTCATATCCCTATACAATATCCGTAACCGACGTCATGCCGTCAAGCGTAACCGCTGCGACGGGGGATGTGGAATAAAGAGAGCGTGTGCGTATGTCCGTACAGCTCTCTTTTGCGTTGTTGCATTAGGGTGTCGTAGTCTGAATTTCCAATACAGACATATACATTTTTCTTATTAACTTAAACTTAAATCAGATCGGAATGAAACATCTTTTCTTTTTGATTCTCTCGCTGGTGATGGTCGGCACGGCAAGTGCGCAGGTCACCACGTCGAGCATCAACGGTAAGGTTACCGATTCGAATGGTGAGGTTTTGGTAGGAGCCACCGTCATCGCGGTGCACAACCCTACCGGAACGCAGTACGGCGCTTTGACCAACGTCGACGGCCGTTACAACATTCAGGGTATGCGTACCGGAGGTCCCTACACGATCACCGTATCGTATGTAGGTTATCAGGCAGTCGAGCTGACCGACATTACGCTCAGCCTCGGTGAGCCCCGTACCTTCGACGTTTCGCTCAAGGAGTCTACGGAGATTGACGCCGTTGTCGTGGTCAGCACGGCCAACGACCGTTTCAATGCCAACAAGACGGGTGCCGCAGTGAACTTCTCGCGCGGCGTGATTGAGAATGTCCCCACCATCGACCGCAGCATTGCCGACGTGGCACGTCTGTCGCCTCTGGCAAGCTCGACGAAGAGCTCGACGGGCGGTATCTCGTTCGCCGGTGCCAACAACCGTTACAACTCGTTCCAGATCGACGGTACGGTTTCGAACGACGTCTTCGGCCTTACCTCGTCGGGAACCAACGGCGGTCAGACCTCGACCAACCCCATCTCGATGGAGACCATCGAGGAGATTCAGGTTGTAATCGCCCCCTATGACGTTCGCCAGAGCGGTTTCACGGGCGGCGGCATCAACGCCGTAACCAAGTCGGGTACCAACTCGTTCCGCGGTTCGGCCTACACCTACTTCCGTAACAACAATCTCGTGGGCAAGGGCGCCTCGGGCGAGAAGTATGCCGAGCAGAGCACCCAGACCTACGGTTTCACCTTCGGCGGCCCGCTGGTGAAGGACAAGCTCTTCTTCTTCGTGGGTGGCGAGTATTACAAGGACAAGACTCCCGCTACGGTGTATGATGAGAACAACATCGACGGCTTCGTTACGATGGATCAGCTCAACCAGATCCGCGAGCAGTACAAGAAACTTACGGGTTACGACACTGCCGGCTTCGGCCAGCACACGCCCGAGATCTGGTCGGCCAACGTTATGGCTCGTCTGGACTGGAATATCAACGACAACAACAAGATGATGCTGCGCTACAACTATGGCGGCGCTTCGGCCGACAAGTACTACACTTCGTCGAGCTCGTACTACTTCAACGATGCCAGCTATTATCAGCGTAACGAGACCCATTCTCTGGTAGCCGAGTTGCAGTCGCGCATCAGCAATTCCGTTTCGAACGAGCTGCGTGTAGGTTACACCCGCGTTCGTGACTGGCGTGAGGCAGCCGCTCCCGACGGCGCTCCCACCGTGTCGATCTCGGTAAGCAATCCTACGGACGACTCGAACCGCAAGACCACCGTATATCTCGGTAACGAGTATTGCTCGTATGCAAACCAGCTCGATCAGGATATCTTTACCATTACCGACAACCTTACGTGGTACAAGGGTAACCACACCATCACGCTCGGTACTCACAACGAGTTCTACAAGATGTATAACGTATATGCACAGAATGCTACCGGCGCATGGTCGTTCAACTCGCTTGAGGACTTCATGAACAATCAGGCAAGCCAGTTCCGTTATACCTATTACGAGAATGACGATCTGGATGAGAAGGGTAACTGGGGTGCCAAGTTCGGTGCCGCACAGTTCGGTCTCTATCTGCAGGACGAGTGGCGTGCAAACGACAAGTTCACCCTTACGTACGGTCTTCGTATGGATGTGCCCGTCATGTTCAAGGATCCTTCGGTAAACGAGGCCTTCAACAACTCGGATGTCGCCAAGAAGTACGGCGTGGCTACGGGTGATATCGCCTCTGGAAACGTGCTGCTCTCACCCCGTCTCGGATTCCGCTGGTATGTGGATGAGGAGAAGAACATCCTTCTGCGCGGCGGTCTGGGTCTCTTCACGGGACGTGTACCCTTCGTATGGATGTCGAACCAGTATTCTAATACCGGTATAGATCAGGTTTCGGTTTCGTCATACGACCAGAGCAAGTTCCCCCACCTCGGAGATCGTGTTACGGGCGATGAGGTCAAGGAGATGGGCTTCGGCGCAAGTGCCGCCACGATCAACGTCGTGGACAAGAAGTTCAAGTATCCTCAGGTGTTCCGTGTGAACTTGGCAGCTGACTTCAACCTCGGCAACGGATGGTCGGCAACGCTGGAGGCTCTCTACTCGAAGACCTTCAACAACATGTACGTACAGAATATCGACTACGAAGACAGCGGCAAGAAGTTCTATGCCGTAAATTCGGGCATGGCCAATGCCGACAACACCGCCATCGTCTACAACAACATGACTTCGTACAGCGATATCATATACCTGAAGAATACCAACAAGGGTTACTCTTACTCGCTGACGGCACAGGTGCGCAAGGCATTCGACTTCGGTCTTACGCTTGATGCAGCCTACACGTTCGGCCACTCGTACAGCGTATTCGACGGAACCTCGTCGGTGGCATACTCTAACTGGAAGTACAACTATGCGCGCAACACGAACGATCCCGATCTGTCGATTTCGTCGTTCGACATACCCCACCGCATAATCGCTTCGGCCAACTACACTACCCGCTACGGTAAGAACAACCGCTGGGGCACCAACCTCGCGCTTATCTATGAGGGTCACGCCGGCCAGCCCTACTCGCTCTACTACTATTTCAACAAGAACCTTCCTAACGGAGGTAACTCGATGAACGGCGACGGCTACAACGGCAACGACCTGATCTATATCCCCAATACGGTGGAGGTTATGAATATGAACTGGGCTTCGGATGCGGATATGAACAACTTCGAGAACTTCATCCTGAGCAACAAGGCTCTGCGCAACAATCGCGGCAAGTACAGCGAGCGTAACAGCATCCGCATGCCTTTCGAGAGCCAGTTCGACTTCAGCTTCTCGCAGGACTTCTACTATAACGTAAAGCGCGGCGGCAAGATCACCTTCATGTGGACGATCATGAACGTAGCCAACCTGCTCAACAAGGATTGGGGCAAGTACTACGCAAACGTATATGCCATAGCACCGTTGACCGTTACGGGTGTTACGGAGGTTATGAACGCCCAGAACGAGGTTATCGGTTACGAGCCCACCTATTCGTTCTATGAGAACAATATGGATCTCGACGACTACTTCTCGCGCTGGAGAATGCAGTTCGGTATAAGAATTACCTTCTAAGGTCGCACTTATATCGCCAAATGGCGGGAGGCCGCATCATCCGATGCGGCCTCTTGTTATTTTGTGCCGTTCGGGTTATCTTTGCGGTAAAGGAAAATTGTCTCATGAGCAAACTCGATCTATACGGTGTGGAGTACAATCCGCGCGAGGCCGACATGTGCGGTGAAGTGAGGGCCGGCTTCCCCAGCCCCGCCGAGGATACGCCCCACGAGAGGCTCGATCTGATGAAGCTGCTGATACGCCATCCTGCGGCGACGTTCTATTTCCGCGTCAGCGGCGTCAGTATGGTGGACGACGACTTCGACGAGGGCGACATCATTGTGGTCGACCGCAGTCTGGAGCCCGATGACGGCCGCGTGGCGGTATGTTTCATCGACGGCGAGTTCACATTGAAGCGCATACGCCGCGACAAGGATTGTATATGGCTTGTGCCGGCAAACAAACGCTTCGCCCCGATACGCGTGACGGCAGACAACGAGTTCGCCGTATGGGGTGTGGTTACTTACGTGATAAAAAAGGTGTGACGTCATGTATGCCCTTGCCGACTGCAACAACTTCTTCGTCTCGTGCGAGCGTCTGTTCCGTCCCGATCTGAACGGACGGCCCGTCATCGTGCTCTCGAACAACGACGGCTGTGCCATCGCACGCAGCAATGAGGCCAAGGCTTTGGGCATAGGCATGGGTGCGCCTCTGTTCAAGATAGCCGATATCGTGCGGCGAAACCATGTGGTCGTATTCTCGGGCAACATGGCTCTTTATGGCGACATCTCGCGCCGCGTGCAGCAGACACTTATGGAGTTCACGCCCGCCATTGAGCGTTACAGTATAGACGAGGCGTTTCTCGATCTGCGTGGCATGGAAACGGCCGATTTCGATGCCCTTGCGAAGGAGATCTCACGCCGCTGTCTGCGTAATACGGGCATACCTGTATCGGTCGGCATAGCCCCGACAAAGACACTTGCCAAGATAGCCTCGAAGCTCTGCAAGCGTTATCCCAAGCTGCGCGGCGGATGTTACATGTACCGTCCGGAGGATGTGGAGAAGGTGTTGCGGCGGTTTCCCGTCGAGGATGTATGGGGCATCGGCCGCCGATTCTCGAAACGGCTTATCGAGTTGGGTATAAAGACGGCGTACGACTTCACTACCCTCTCGCCCGAATGGGTGCGTGCGCAGATGAGCGTTACGGGTATGCGGACATGGCGCGAGTTGCGCGGAGAGGCATGCATAGGTTTCGAGGATGGCTTTCAGGCCAAGCAGTCGATATGCACCTCGCGCAGTTTCGCTACCGAGATATACGAGTTCGATGCTCTGGCCGAGCAGGTGGCCAAGTTCGCCTCGATGACGGCCGAGAAGCTGCGCCGCCAGCACTCGGCCTGTAACCAGATGACCGTATTCGCGTGGACGAACCGTTTCAAGGAGGATTGGACGTCGAATCGCGGCAACAGCTGCGTTACGGCATTCGAGACGGCGACCGACAGCTCGATCGAGATGGTCAAGGCGTCGCGTGCGGCTCTCGGGGAGATATTTGCCCGCGGTTGCGGTTACAAGAAGGCGGGCGTTATAGCCACCTCGATAATTCCGAAGGATGGCGTTCAGGCCAACCTCTTCGGCGAAACGGATATTCAGCGCCACGACCGCCTTATGCGTGCCATGGATGCCATAAACGGACGGTTGGGCCACGATTCGGTGATCGTAGCCTCGCAGGGTTTCGGCGACGTGCGCAACCAGCACCAGCACCGTTCGCCGAGATATACAACCGAGTGGAGCGACATTCCCACCGTCTCGTTGTAGCGTGTCGATTAAACGTAGAAACGGCCTCTCGCATAGGTGAAAGGCCGTTTTTTTATTTGTTTTGTACAGTCTGCCGTTGAATTATTCCCTATTCCTTGGGCAGGAGTATTTCTCGCAGGCGTGCGCAAGAACCCTCGGCGTCGTGTTTGTCAAAGTGGAACGGTATGATACCCTTTGCGGCAGCCGCCTCGGTATTCTCCTTGCGGTCGTCGATGAAGAGTGTCTCTGAGGGCGTGAGCGAGAATCGCTTTATGAGGATGTCGTATATCTCGGGCATGGGTTTGACGATATGCTCTTCGCATGAGACCACATCCCCGTCAAAATATCGGTAGACATCCGTGCGGCGCAGGAAGTCGATATATTCGCGCGACATGTTCGAGAGTACGTACAGTCGGTATCCGGCAGCCTTCAGGTCGTGGATGAGCGCCTCGGTAGGTGCTATGGCCTCCTGCTTCTCTATGGAGAGCAGCACCAGACGGCGTGCATACTCCTTGTCGACGCCGCGGTATGCCGCAAGGTCGTCTATCATCTTGTCGAACGACGATTTGCCGAGATCGTAGTCCACCCAGAACTGCGGCATGGGCGATTGGATGACGTATGAAAAGAAGCGTATGAACTCTTCGCTGCATTTGGCCGGATCCTGTGCAAAGACTACGCGGCCCAGATCGAATACAATGTTTTTCATAACTGCAAATATAACAATACGGCTGCAGAATTGCAAACATGGGTATATGCTCGGCGTGGAAGGTGTGTATGTGGTGTTTTGATTGCCCGACGGTCAGTTCGCTGCCGGCGGCGACTTTTTTATCTAAAAATTTCGTAGGAATATTTGTTCGTCTAAAAAATTAGTAGTAGTTTTGTATCGACACTGAAACTACGGAATATCATGACTCGAAAATTATTATTTACGCTGTTGTTTACGGCGTGTGTTTCATATTCTTACGCACAGCATATCGTAGGGCGCATAGACTCTACGGCCATACAACGCGAGGTTGTGGCCGATGACGGTATCGGGGAGGCGTTGGCCGAGGTGCCCGATGTGGAGTATAGATACAGGGTGAACGGTAAGGCAATGACCGAGAACGAGGCTGACATACGTGTGCGTCCGTGGAACGTGCGGTCGATACGCTCGCGACGTAGGGATGACGGCGTGGTCGAGTTGCGCATGCGCGCCGGCAAGTTGACCCGCAAATACCTCAAGGGAAATATCAGCGGAGTGCGTTGGGACAGTCGGTGGATCAATGATTATGATATGCAGCGCTACATATCGTCATACATACGCCACAGCGACTACGACAGCATACGCCGCGCGGAGGGCATCGAAAAAGGCAAGTTCTTCTACCCCGAAGAGCGCCATTGGCGCCAGCTTTCGCCCGATGCGGTATATGTGTTGAACGGCAGGCGTATCGACGGCGGCATATTGGTCTACCTTGAGGGGTCGTTGTTGCAGAAGATCGATCTGCAATACCGTCGCCGTGATGTGCGTAGATTCGGAGCCGAGGCCGAGAATGGTGTAATACGGGCGCGGACGTTCCACTGCCGCCGTCCTTTGATCCTTATCGACGGCGAGCCTGCGCGGCTCAAGCGGTGGCTTGCCATGTGCAATGTGGAGACGATCAACATGGAGACCCCGGTGAATTACCGTATGCTCTCCCCCATCGACGCCTACAAGCGTTACGGACGGCGCGGCAAGTACGGTGTGTTGTATGTTAGTACGGAGCCTGTGGAGGCGGAGGAGTAATATGATATTAATGTAAAATATAAACGGATATTATGGTATTGGAAAAACGACGCAAGCAGGAGCTTACCAAGGGCGAAGAGGAGGTGATGCATATATTGTGGGAGCTGGGTAAGGGTACGGTGAACGACATCATATCCCGTATGCCGGAGCCCAAACCCAAATATACGACTGTGGCTACGTTCATAAAGATACTCGAAAACAAGGAGTTCGTCTACCATGAGCCTGTCGGCAAGGGGTTTGTCTACTACCCTGCCGTGGCCAAGGAGGTTTATGCGCGCACGATTGTGGGTAATATGTTGGCCTCGTACTTCGACGGTTCGATGTCGAACATGGTGTCGTTCTTCTCGCGGCAGGATAATATCTCGATGCGTGAGTTGGACGAGATTATGGAGATTGTCGAGAAAGCCCGAAAACAGTAACGTTTGACTATGCAATGATATGAGAGAGTTGATTGTATATATGCTCGAGACGCTGGCGTGCAGTGCCGTGTTGATGCTTCTCTATGGCGTGCTGTTCGACCGCAGGGTGTCGTTCGCGTTCTGCCGCGCATATCTTCCCGTGTCTGTTGTCGCGGCGGCGGTCATACCATTGCTGCGCATTCCCGTATGGAGTGCCGTGACGGAGCCTTTGGGGGGAAATATCGTTGCCGGAGAGATCGTGTCGACTCTTGTCGTGGAGGGCCATGCTACGGCCGCTGTCGGCGTGCGCGAGATACTGCTTATAGCGTACGCGGGTGGAGTCGTTCTGTCGTTTGCGGCAATGGCAGTGCAGCTGTGTAATATATGGCGCTTGGCCCGCGGCCGCGAACTCCTGCACGAGCGCAATCCACGTATCGTACGCACGGCTGAACGCATAGCGTCGTTCTCCTTCTTCGATACCATATATCTGAGCCGAGAGATTGAAGAGAACGACATCAAGGCGATCGTGGCACATGAGAGCAGCCATATACGCCATCGCCATTCGGCAGAGAAGGTCGCCATGCAGCTGTTGCGGGCGCTGATGTGGTGGAATCCTTTCGTGTGGATAGCGCAACGCCGTCTGACCGAGGTACACGAGTATGAGGCCGATGCCGACGTGCTGGGTGAAGGTTACGACGTGAACGATTATATAACTTCGATATTGAAGAGCCTGTTGGGTTACAGTCCGGACATAGCCAACAGTTTCAGAGATTCCTTAACTAAAAAACGATTCAAAATGATGACAACGAAAAAGACAAGCAGATACGCTCTGCTACGTACGCTTGCCGTGCTGCCAGTGGCCGCTGCATTGTTGTGTACGTTCTCATTTACGGCTAAGGCCGAACAGACCGCAGTTCCCGTTCCAGAGGCTGAGACTGCCATGCCCGTGGCTGAGGCTGTCGCTCCGGAGGTTGAGACAACGCAGCCGCAGAAGCCGCAAAAGGATGAAGTGTTGATGCAGGCCGAGGTGATGCCCAAGTTCAACGGCGGTGAAGTTCAGGATTTCCGCATGTGGGTGATGTCGCAGATCCATTACCCCGAGAGCATGGTCAAAGGTAAGATACAGGGACGCATGCTGGTGGAGTTTGTCATAAACAAAGAGGGTAAACTGACCGACTTCCATGTCATTAAGGAGCTGCACAAGGATGCGTCGGAACAAGTTGCCGACATATTTTCCAAGTCGCCCATATGGACACCCGGTAAGGATAACGGCAAGGCGGTAAGTATGAAGTTCATATTGCCGCTGGATTTCCGACTGAGTTCCCCCGCATGGGATGAGAAGGCAGATGCAGCTTCAGAACCGAAGTCCAAGGCAGGCAAGAATGAGGACAGGTCCAAGGAGATTGACGAGATTGTCGTCATGAATTGGAGTAAGTAACGACGAACAGTGTGAGAGACTTTTCCCGACCGTAAGCATAAATCCGATCCGACAGTGTCCCGGCACGGGACACTGTCGAAAACCCGACGATGGCGCACACAGAGCCGCAGGCCTTGTGTGTGCCTTTTTTTGTATCGTGTGCGTGAAACTGGACGTGATTATCTTCGAAATCCCGTAAACCATATCCACATACCGTCGTTGTCAATGTCGCGAAAATATGTATATAAATGTTTCGAAAATGTAATTTTTAGTACGGTTTTTGATTATATTTGCATTATAGAAACGGAAAACAATTTAAATTAAAATCATTTATATGAAAAAACTATTTTCTATCGTGATGATCATGGCTTCGGTTGTGATGCTCACCACGTCGTGTAACAAGAAGGATTCCGATCCCATGTACGTAAGCATCGCTACCATTGTCGAGGGCGGCGGCCTTTTGGGCAGCAGAATATATGTCGAGTTCGATAACGGCAAGACGGCCTATGTGACGAATGCAAACGATCTGCAGGTCAACCCGCCGTTTGATAATGAGGTGCGTGCGATGATATATTACACCATCAATGAGGCCGAGTCGACCGATACCGGATACGATATGGTCATTACGCTCAATATGGTATACGGCGTCATTACAGATTACGTTCGCTTCATCGACGACCATGACATAGGTAACATTGCTGACTATACGGCCGGTATAGGAATCGACGAGGGATATTATGCCAATGATTGGATTACGCTCGACATATCGTTCCCATACAGTTCGACGAGCAAGGAGCACAACGTCTATATGGTATATAACACGCGTGCCGAGCATGCAGGTATGTTCCAGAACCTCTATAACGATGACGGATACCTCTATCTTGAGCTTTATCACGACAATGACAATGATGGTGATACCAATGTATTCTCTGGATATGCCTGCTGGAAGATCCGTTCTAATCTGGGCGTAGATATCAACAACTACAAAGGTATAAAGATCCTTTATTGGAACTATAAGAGCAAAGCGGCCGATGTATGCACCATCGAAGCCCTCAAGAACAATAATATAAATATTGCTCAGTAGCAGTCCTGACATCATTTCCATGCGCCGCCTTCAAGCGGCGCTTTTTTTGTGTGTTGCTTGTGGGTATGATGTCCTTATGGCGCGTATAAGCACCTATTGAGGCTGTGGGCATGTCGACGAGATCTTCTGTAAAACTGCGATATCAGTTGCCTTTAATCTATCGTTTTTAACTTCATTCCTCTTCCTCTTCCTCTTCCTCTTCCTCTTTTCACATTATATATGCCCGTTGCTGGAATAGCGGATCTATTTCCACGCGTAGTCGTGTGTGCAGGGTATAAAAAAATTCCTCTCCCCGAAAAGGGAGAGGAACTCTTCGTTATTGTACGGCTTATGCGCCGAAGTTATCGTAGAGGATATTCTCAGGCGGTACGCCGAGACTGTCGAGCATCTTCAGAACCGAAGCCGACATCATCGGAGGTCCGCACATGAGGTAGATACATCCCTCGGGATCCTCGTGGTTCTTGAGGTAGTTCTCGTAGAGGACAGTGTGTACGAATCCGGCCTTGTAGGGAATACCTGCGGCATCGGCTGCGGGATCGGGACGGTCCAGAGCCAAGTGGAACGAGAAGTTGGGGAACTCCTTCTCTATCTCGTGGAAATCCTCGAGATAGAAGGCCTCCTTGAGCGAACGGGCACCGTACCAGAACGATACCGGACGCTTGGTCTTCTCGGTCTTGAACAGGTGCATCAGATGGCTTCGCATGGGGGCCATGCCGGCACCACCGCCGATGAAGATAAGCTCCTGATCGTCGGGCAGGTTGTCGGGCAGGAAGAACTCTCCATAGGGGCCCGAGATGGTGATCTTGTCACCCGGTTTGAGCGAGTAGATGTACGACGAGCAGACACCCGGATTGACATTCATGAAACGACCCGTTGCGCGGTCGAACGGAGGTGTCGCGATACGCACGTTGAGCTTGATGACGTTGCCCTCGGCGGGATATGTCGCGCACGAATAGGCTCGTACCTGAGGCTCGGTGTTGACCATCTTGAGATCGAATATATGCATCTTCTCCCAATCCTCGCGGTATTCGGGATCGACATCTATATTCTTGAAATCTACGGTAACGGGCGGCACGTCGATCTGGATGTAACCGCCGCTGCGGAAATTGAGATCCTCGCCTTCGGGCAGTTTTACCACGAATTCCTTGATGAAGGTAGCCACGTTGTGGTTCGATACCACCTCGCACTCCCACTTCTTGATGCTGAGCACCGAGTCGGGAACGGCGATCTTCATGTTCTCCTTGACCTTGACCTGACATCCCAGACGCCAGTGGTCCTGAATCTGTTTGCGGTTGAAGAAACCGGTTTCGGTAGGCAGGATGTCGCCGCCGCCCTCCAGCACCTGACACTTGCATTGTCCGCAGGCACCTTTACCGCCACAGGCCGAGGGAAGGAATATACCCTGCGAGGTGAGCGTGTTGAGAAGCGATGATCCGCCGGCTACGGTAAGCATCTTCTGTCCGTCGTTGATGTTGATGGTAACATCGCCCGACGTGGTGAGCTTGGCCTTTGCGAAGAGAAGCAGAGCCACCAGAATCAGCGTTACCGCCAGAAAGGCTGCTATTGCAACGATAATAACTGTTAATAAATTCATTTTCTATTTCTCTTGTTAAAGGTTACAACTTGATTCCCGAGAAGATCATGAATGCGATACCCATAAGGCCCGTGATGATGAACGCGATGCCGGGGCCCTTGAGGGCTGCGGGAATACGCGAGTACTGGGCCTTTTCGCGGATTGCGGCCATCATGACGATAGCCAGCCACCAGCCCAGACCCGAGCCCAGACCGTAGACGATGCTCTGCCATACGTTTGTGATGGCGCCTGCGGCGACCTTCTGCTGCATGAAGAGCGAGCCTCCGAGGATGGCACAGTTAACGGCTATTAGCGGCAGGAATATACCCAGCTGGTTGTAGAGCGTGGGCGAGAACTTCTCGACGATCATCTCCACGAGCTGCGTGAACGATGCGATCACGGCGATGAAGACGATGAACGAGAGGAAACTCAGATCGATGCCCTCGACCAGAGCATTGGACTTGAGTACGTATTCGTTGAGCAGGTAGTTGAGAGGTACGGTCATCACCATGACGAAGGTCACGGCAGCGCCCAGTCCCACTGCGGTCTTTACGCTCTTCGAGACGGCGATGTACGAACACATGCCGAAGAAGAAGGCGAAGACCATGTTGTCGATAAAGATCGAACGTATGAAAAGATTGAGTGTTTCCATATTCTACCTCCTATTTTTCCTGCAAATCCTTATTCAGTGAACGGTGAATCCATATTATGCAGCCGACGATGATCAGCGCCATGGGAGGGAACAGCATGAGTCCGATGTTCGAGTAGAATCCGCCGTTGGCGATATACCAGCTTTCGGGGATAACCTGCATGCCGAATATCTGACCCGATCCGAACAGTTCGCGGAAGAATGCTATGATGAGCAGTATGGCCGCATATCCCAGACCGTTGCCTATACCGTCGAGGAATGAATCCAGCGGTTTGTTTCCGAGGGCGTATGCCTCGACACGGCCCATGATGATACAGTTGGTGATGATAAGGCCGACGTAGACCGAGAGCTGCTTCGACACGTCATAGACGTATGCCTTGAGGAACTGATCGACGAGGATCACAAGCGCTGCGATGACGACCAGCTGTACGATGATACGTATGCGCGACGGAATACCTTTGCGCAGGCTCGACATCACGAGGTTCGAGAAGGCCGTTACGACCATCACCGACAATCCCATGACCAGCGCGGGCTTCATCTTCACCGTCACGGCCAGCGACGAGCAGATACCCAGAATCTGGACGATGACGGGGTTGTTCAGGCTCAGCGGGTTGGTTAGATTTTTAATATTCATATTCCGCTTCTTTAATTGTTAGACATGTTTGAATTGGCAGCCTGTTTGTTGGCCTCGATGTAGGGGATGTATTTCTCCAGACAGTCGTGCAACATGGCCGTCACGCCGTCCGAAGTCTTCGTACCGCCGGTGATGGCGTCGACCTCGTGGGCGTAGTTGGGATCGTTGGGGTTCGCGCCGCCCTTCTTGAGGGTGATTGATACGAACTTGCCGTCGTTGTCGAAGATCGTCTTGCCGACATAGAGTGCCTGATGCGGGGCCGATGCTATCTCGGCACCCAGACCCGGAGTCTCACCCTTGTGGTCTATGACTATACCCTTCACGGTGTTGAGATCGGGCTCGAGAGCTATGTAGCCCCAGATCGCATCCCAGAGTCCTGCGCCGTAGACCGGAATCACGACACAGCCGTTCTTGGCCTTGAAGATGGGATATTCGCCGGCATCGAGTGTCGAACGCATATCCTGAAGCGCCGCGAAGACATCGGCTTCGCTCTTGCCTGCGACGGGTTTGCCGTCGGCGTCGAGGATCTGTGCCTCGGCTATCACGTCACCGTATTTCACCGTCATGGGATCCTCGCCCAGAGCCTTTACGATCTGCTGCTGCTTCTCGTTAAGGATGTTTGCATTCTGGCGATCCTGCAGCGAGAACGATGCCACGGCCAGAAGCGCCGCAACGAGCACGACCATCACTACCGAATAGAGAATTATGTAAGCGTTGCTGTTGACGTCGCTGAAGAGTCCCTTGGGCTTCTGCTCTACGAACTCCGAAGCCGGAGCGTTGCAAACGGGACATTTCTCGGGTGCGGCATCACCTTCATGAACGTATCCGCACACTTTGCATATAAATTTTTTCTTTGCCATATTCCCGTCCTATTTTACAGTCTTGATACGATTCTTGCGTCTTCTGATGTTGGCCTCCACCACGAAGTAGTCGATCGTGGGTGCGAGGGCGTTCATGAAGAGTATTGCGAGCATCATGCCTTCGGGGTAAGCCGGATTGATGACACGGGTCATCACGGCAAGAGCACCCGTCATGAAGCCTACGATATATTTACCGGTATCGGTCTGAGCCGAGGTTACGGGGTCGGTAGCCATAAATACGGCACCGAAAGCGAAGCCGCCGACTATCAAGTGGTAGTATGCGGGGTAATCCGTAACGCCGAGGGCTTGGAACAGATAGCCCATGGCCAGACCGCCGACGAATACACTCAGCATCGTACGCCATGAAGCCACACCAGTGAAGAGCAGTATTGCGGCGCCGATAAGGATGCAGAGCGTCGAGGTCTCGCCGAACGATCCGGGGATGAATCCGAGGAATGCGTCCAGAGCGCTCCACTGCATGTCACCCTTTGTCGCGAGCTGCTCGAGGGCCGTAGCACCCGATACGCCGTCGACCTGAGCGCCCATCATGGTCCACTTCGAGAACCACACCTCCTCGCCCGACATCTGCGGCGTGAAGGCGAAGAATACGAATGCGCGGGCCGTAAGCGCGGGGTTGAAGATGTTCATACCCGTACCGCCGAATACCTCCTTTACGAATACCACCGAGAAAGCCACACCCAAAGCCACCATCCAGAGGGGGGTGCTGACGGGCATGATCATCGGTATGAGGAGTCCGGTTACGAGATAACCCTCGTTGACCTCCTCATGACGCATCTGCGCATAGGCGAACTCTATGGCCAGACCCACGATGTACGATACGCACAGCATGGGGAGGATACGCACCAGACCGTAGAGGAAAGCGGTGAAACCGCTGAGACCCACCAGCGCGCCGGTGTTGTAGCATCCGAAGAGGAATGCGGGGATAAGGGCCACCACTACTACGATCATCGTACGCTTCATATCGTTGCAGTCGCGGATATGGGCGCCTTTCTGGGTGGTGGTGTTGGGCACGAAAAGGAACGTTTCGAAGGCTTCGAACGTCGAGCCCAGAAAGCTCAGCTTGCCGCCTTCGGAAAAGGTCGGCTTCAGATTGTCTACTATTTTTCTCAGACCCATAGCTAACACTCCTTAATCATTAAGTTAATACCGTCGCGTACCAGCTGCTGAATTTCGGTCTTCGAGGGATCGACGAATTCGCACAGGGCGACATCCTCCTCGATGATCTCGTAGATGCCGAGATTCTCCATCTTGTCGATATCGCCGGCCATGATGGCCTTGAACAGGTACATGGGATAAATATCCATAGGCAGATACTGCTCGAACAGGCCCGTTACCACGAACGGACGCTCGCCGCCGTTGAGATTGGTGTCGAGGCGGTACTGCTTCTTGGGGCAGAGCCACGAGAAATAGGCGTGCGACACCGAGAACTTGTTTAAGCGCGGTGCTGCCCAGCCCAGAAGTTCGTATTTGTCGCCTTCGGGGATTACGGTTATCTGGTTTGCGAAGAAGGTGACGAAGCCGTAGGCTGCGACCTTCTTGCCGGTGAGTACGTTGCCCGAGATGATGCGTACGCTGCCGCCGTCGGCCTGAGGCTTGATGTTGCCCTCGACGACCGACGCAACGGGTGCGCCGCTGATGATACGGTAGTACTGCGGTTTTGGCACCTCGCTGCCGGTCAGTGCTATGACCTTGTGCAGGTCGACCTTACCCGTCGAGAAGAGACGTCCGATGGCGGCCACGTCCTGAATGTTGACCGTCCAGACGATGTCGCCCTTGGCGATGGGGTCGATGTGGTGGATCTGGATACCCACGTTGCCCGCGGGGTGTTTGCCGGCGAAGGTGTGCAGTTCGACGCCGGTGAAGGTGTTCATCTCACCCTCGGCACCGGCCTTCATCGAGAGATGAACCTTGCCGTCGGTGAGTTTCGCCAGCACGTCGAAGCCCTTTTGCAGGGAAGCCTTCTCGCCGCGCAGGGCGAAGTTCATGTCGGGAGCCAGAGGCGCCGAATCGAACGCCGAGACGAAGACGGCTTTCGGTTTGTCGTCGGGGTTGGCGACGATGCCGTAGGGACGCTGCTGAATCATGGCCCACAAGCCCGACTTGAGCAACAACTCCACAACCTCGGCGCGGTCGGCCTTACGCAGATCGACGACGGGGAACTCCTCGTACTCCTGTTTGGTGTCGGCATCGATCACGACGTTGAGAATCCTGCGTTTCTCGCCGCGATTGACTGCTGCGACCGTGCCGCTCACGGGCGACGTGAACAACACACGGCTGTCCTTGCGGTCGAAGAACAGCGGCGTGCCGGCCTTCACCTTGTCGCCTACCTTCACCAACAGCTTGGGAGTCAACCCTTCAAAATCCAGAGGCGAGACGGCATATTGCTTTGCCAAAGGCACTTCTGCCAATGACTCCGACGCCTTGCCCTGAAGATTGATGTCGAGACCTTTCCGTAGTTTAATGATTTTCGACATAGATCTGTAATTAAATGAATGGTTTTTGCTTGTATGTATGCTAATAATAAATTGTTGCAGCGGATCTTTCGGACGTAACTCCCTTAAAACGCGCACGAAGGTACGATTTTTTTCGCAGTTTTAGTAAGAATCGGCGCAATATTTTATTCTGTCAGCGTTTTTTCGTATTTTTCCATACATTTGCATAATGATTCCACGCCGATGTGCCCTTTTGTCGACATACATACGCATCGTTTCACGGGTTGCTGCATCGAGCCACGCGCGCGGGGAATACACCCTTGGCAGGCTGCCGACCAGAATGTTGAGTTTGCGGTGACGGATGCCATGTTCGCCGATGCCGACGCTGTCGGCGAGACGGGGCTCGACTTTGCATGCGGGGTTGACCGCGTGGCGCAGGAGCGGTTGTTCCGTCTGCATCTGGATGCGGCGCAGCGGCTCTGTCTGCCCGTTGTGCTGCACTGTGTGAGGGCGTTCGAGCCGGTGATGAATATTTTGCGTGAGTACCGTCTTCGGACGGCTATATTTCACGGCTTCATCGGGTCTGAACAGCAGGCGGCTCGTGCCGTCGGCCGCGGATATTATCTCTCGTTCGGGCCGGCAACGACGCGTTCGCCGCGAACCGTGGCGGCGTTGCGGAGTGTGCCTTTGGAGCGTATCTTCGCCGAGACGGACGACACGGGCGCCGATATTGCCGACGTTTATGAGATGATATGCCGTGTGCGCGGCGTCGAGATGGAGACGTTGAAGGAGCGTTTGGCGCAGAACTATTACGATATATTCGACAAGGATGGAGACAATGAACGAAAATAGAGATAAATGGCTGGAACGTACCGAGTTGCTGCTCGGGCGCGAAAAGCTGGAGCGGCTGCACCGCTCGCGCGTGCTGGTCGTCGGTCTGGGCGGCGTGGGGGCTTATGCCGCCGAGATGATTGCCCGTGCCGGCGTGGGGCACATGACCGTGGCGGATGCCGACGTGGTGTCGGAGTCGAACATCAACCGTCAGCTCATAGCGCTGCATTCGACTGTTGGACGCCCTAAAACGGAGGTTATGGCCGAGCGTCTGCGCGACATAAATCCCGATATCGACCTGCGTACGGTGGCGCGTTTTATCAAGGACGAAGAGACATACGCGCTTCTGGATTCCGACCGTTTCGACTATGTGGTGGACGCCATAGATACCCTCTCGCCCAAACTGGCGCTGATCATCGGGGCTATGGAGCGCGGCATACCTTTGGTCAGTTCGATGGGTGCGGGAGCCAAGACCGACCCTGCACGGATGGAGATTGCCGACATCTCGGCCACGCACCACTGCCCGTTGGCGCACATGCTTCGCAAGCGCCTGCACAAGGCGGGCATACGGTCTGGATTTACGGCTGTATTTTCGCCCGAACCGGTACGTGAGGGGGCCGTTGTGCTGTGCGAGGAGCAGAACAAGAAGTCCAATATGGGAACCATATCCTACATACCCGCCGTGTTCGGCATCGGGTGTGCGTCGGTTGTGGTGCGCGGACTCGTCGGTGAGTTTTGAAGGTTTGAAATATAAGCAGATATCATGAAAATTGTCTTTTTGGATGAATATTCGGTGTGTGGACGCAGTATGGAGGCCCTCAGCCGATTCGGTGAATACAAGGGATATGATATGACGGCGCCCGACGAGGTTGCGGAGCGTTGTGCCGATGCCGACATCGTCATAACCAACAAGGTTGTTATCGACGCTGCGACGATGGCCCGCCTGCCGCATCTGAAATTTATCTGTGTGGCGGCTACCGGCATGAACAACGTGGATCTGGCGGCTGCGGCCGACCGTGGAATCGAAGTGCGCAATGCCGTGGGATACTCGACATACGCCGTTGCGGAGACGACGCTGGGGGCTGCTCTGGCCCTGTTGCGCGAAACGGTATATTATGACGGATATTTCAAGTCGGGGCGTTATGCAGCGTCGGACCGTATCTTCAACTTCGACCGTCCGACGGCACAGCTGCGCGGCCGCCGCTGGGGTATCGTCGGTTTGGGTAATATAGGTCATGAGGTTGCGCGTCTGGCTGCGGCTTTCGGATGCGAGGTGGCATATTCGTCCACTTCGGGTGTGTCGCGCAGCGAGAAATACCCGTGCCTGCCGCTCGATGAGCTGCTTGCAGCATCGGATGTTGTGTCGGTGCATTGCCCGTTGAACGACCATACGCGCGGCCTTATCGGCGAGGTGGAGCTTTCGCGCATGAAACCGACGGCGATACTCATAAATGTCGCACGTGGCGGCATTGTCGACGAGGCTGCCTTGGCCCGCGCCCTTGATGCCGGCACGATCCGCAGCGCGGCGCTCGATGTCTTCTCGTCGGAGCCGCTGCGCGAATCGCCTCTGTATGCGCTGAAAGACCCGTATCGACTTCTGGCTTCGCCGCATAATGCATGGTCGCCCGTCGAGGCTATCGACCGCCTTATAGCGTGTGTGGTGGCCAATATCGAAGATTTCGTCTCGCGCCGTCGCGGATAATTAGTTGAGACTCAAACAGGAAGTGTAGCCCGTATCGCATACCCTCGACAAGAGTGTGCGATGCGGGATTTTTATTGTTCATGAGATATATTTTGTCGGGTGGAACGTATTTTTACGGGAAAATTTTTATTAAATTTGTAATCGACGTTTGAACCTTAACAACCTGATAACCCTTCTTATGACCTTGAGAAGACTTCTTGTTACGCTGCTTGCCGCAGTGTCCTTTGTGGCGGCGCGTGCGGATGAGCGGTGGCAATGGCCCATTGCCGGGGCCGAGGCCGGAGACAGTATTATCTACAAACCGCAAACCTACATTGGCGAGGAGCTGAATTTCTACGATCTGTTCATCGCCGCACCTTTTGATGCCGTGGTGGTCGCTCCCGATGACTGTGTTGTGACCTCGGTCGGATGGAGCTATTCGCTGTCGTTGTCGTCGTCGACGGGTTCGAGTATCGAAGCGGGCGAGGACTTCGACACGCGGGCCAAGGATATGGCCGATGGTATAGGACAAGGTGTCGATCCCAAGTATGTGAATCACTCGATCGGATTGAAAGTTGCCGACGGGCGAACGATACATATCAGCGGCTTGTGCATCGGCCGTGCATTCAAGACGGGCGAGAGCATCTCGCGCGGCGATACGTTGGGTCGTGTGCGGTACTCATACCGTATGATCGAGGAACCTTCGATCATGTTCTCAGTTTCGGCGCGCGGCGGCAAGGTCGATGACCCGATGACGCCGTTCGGCCTCAAGACATCGTTCATCCCGCCGCAGGAGCTGAAGCCAGTGACGGAACTTACGGTGGAACAGGCGCATGAGGATATCGACGTGATGATCGATGCCTTCATCGACTGCTACCCTTCGCTCGACGACCTCATCTCGCGCGAGGAGTTGGAGAAGTACAGGCAAGAGACTAAAGCGTCGGTGACGGAGACCATCCCAATCAATAAGTTCAGAGCGATAATGGAGCGCACGAATGCCCTGCTGCACGATTCGCACGTGGCTTATTGGGGTATTCCGATGTCCGGCGAGCAGAGATACTGGGATGTGTATATCGGGCGTGTGGGCGACGATGTGCGCATAGTTCTGGCAATGGATGGTTTCGAGGAGTATCTCAACCGCCGTGTTACATCAGTGGACGGCATTCCGGCAGACTCGCTGTTGCGTATGTCTGCACAGTATATCGGCGGATATGATGCCGCCGTGGAGGAGTACTTGAAGTGTACGCAGTTCGGTACGCTCATGTGGTCGTATATAGACTACCGTCCCGACACGGAGGGTCGAGGTTGCGAGGTGACCTTCGACGACGGTGCCTCGCTCCATGTCGAGGGCCATATATGGAGAGGCGAAAGGTTGAAATACTCGCCTTCGCGCCGCGATTACCTGTCGGTCAACCGCACGGGTAAGAACTTCGAAGTGAAGATGCTCAACGACTCGGTCGCATATATCGGTCTTGCGACATTCCAGCTCAATGAGGTCGAGACTGAGCAGATACGCGACTTCATTGCCGCGCACCACTCCGCGCCGCACCTTATATTCGATATGCGCAACAACGGCGGCGGCCATGACGAAGTGATGCGCAAGCTGCTCTCCTACTGTTCCGACCGTCCGTATGTTGCCGTCGAGGGTTACAGCAAGGTCATGCACCACTCGTTCCCGTCATTCGCCCATGCGCGCAACTATACGGCCGATATGGAACTTTTCGGTGACGAATACGTAGCCGAGGATGGCCGCGATGGGCTGTATTGCCGCAGCGAGGCGAAGCCCATCATGCCCGACTCGGTGGCGCATTACGGCGGCAAGCTGTATGTGCTGATAAACGAGAACTCGTGCTCGGCCGCAACGCTCTTTCCTGCCAACGTGCTGCGTTCGCACCGCGGTCTGGTTATCGGACGCGAAACCCGCACGGCATACCATTACATGACGGCGTTGAAGTTCGTCGATATCTGTCTGCCCAACTCGCGCGTGACGTGGCACATTCCGTTGGTAAAGTGCGTATTCGATACGACGGAGAATCCCCGCATACCCTACGGCCGCGGTGTCATTCCCGACATCCATGTGCCGCTTACGTACGAAGAGGTGGCCTCGACCAATGGCGATGCCATCCTTAACCGTGCTTTGGAGGCGATAGCCAACGGTGAGTATCTCGGTGAGAATCCCTTCGGGGATGATGTCGAGGGCGGATGCGCCGTGCCGGCATGGGTGTGGTGGACGGCCGGGGCTGTCGCCTTGATTGTATTGTTGATGTTATTGCGCAGAAAAGACAGCTGATACAGATAAGTATTATAAAGAATAATGCCGCAACTCATAAGGTTGCGGCATTATTTGTATTTTGCCGTCGGCGGTTACTTGCAGGCCTTGAGTCCGCGTATGACGGCCGAGGTGAACCCGGCGTGTTCCATCTCGTTTAGGCCGCGGATGGTGATGCCTCCGGGTGTGGTGACGCGGTCTATCTCATGCTCCGGATGTGATCCGTTTTGCAGGACAAGCTGAGCCGCCCCGATCATCGTCTGCGCGACGATGCGCGAGGCTTGTGCGGCGGGTATGCCCAACTCTACCCCGCCCTCGGCGGCGGCGCGCAGATAGCGCAGGGCGAAGGCTATGCCGCACGAAGCGAGGATCATGCCCGTTTCGAGTTGTTTCTCGTCGACGGCCATGGCCGTACCCATACACTCGAAGAGCGACGTGACTGTGGCGAACTGCTCCTCCGAGGCGTTTATGGCCGATACGAATGTCATGCCGCAGCCAATCTCGACAGCCGTATTCGGGATGACGCGGAATATGGTCCACGGCCTCTCCGAAGGCATCATCCACTCGGCAATCTGCGCGAATGGGACACCTGCCACGACCGAAACCAACAATGGCCGTGCAGCCTCGAGTGCAGGCTTTATCTGGCGTACGACGCTCTCGGCATACCACGGTTTGACGGCTATGATTACTACTTCGGCGTCTTTCACGGCGGCCATGTTGTCTGTGGTGACGGTTATCTGCGGATATTTGTGATGCAGGCGTTCGAGTTTCTCGGACGAACGGTTCGAACATACGATCTCTCCCTCGGTAAAGCGGCCGCTGGCAGCCAGCCCGCACGCTATGGCACCTCCCATGTTGCCGGTGCCTATGATTGCTATTTTCATAGTGTGATGCTTTTTTTGTGCAGGTAAAGATACGAAAAATCCCCGGGAGATGCCTGCCTCTCGGGGATTTTGACCAATTTGCGAGACCTTTATTTCATCTCCACAAGCGGTTTGCCCGTCATCTCGGCAGGCTGCTTGAGGCCCATGAGTTTCAGAACCGTAGGAGCTACATCGGCCAGAATGCCGTTGTGTACGGCCTTAACGCGGTCCGATACCACTACGATGGGCACGGGGTTGAGCGAGTGTGCCGTATTGGGCGTGCCGTCGGCGTTGATGGCGTGGTCGGCATTGCCGTGGTCGGCGATCATGACAACCTCGTAGCCGTTGGCCTTGGCTGCCTCGACAACGGCCGAGACACACTCGTCTACTGCGAGAACTGCCTTCTCGATGGCCTCATATACGCCCGTGTGGCCAACCATGTCGCCATTGGCGAAATTGAGGCAAATGAAGTCGAACTTCTGCGTGCCGAGAGCCTCCACCAACTTGTCCTTGACCTCATAGGCGCTCATCTCGGGCTTCAGGTCGTAGGTTGCAACCTTGGGTGATGCCACCAGAATACGATCCTCGCCGGGGAACTTGTCCTCACGGCCGCCGTTAAGGAAGAAGGTGACGTGGGCATACTTCTCGGTCTCGGCGATACGCAACTGCGAGAGACCGAGCGACGAAACGTATTCGCCGATAGTGTTCTTTACATTCTCCTTGTCAAAGAGGATGTGCAGGCCTTGGAACTTGGCATCGTAGGGGGTCATGCAGCAGTAATAGAGCGGCAGCGTGTGCATACCCTGCTCGGGCATATCCTCCTGCGTCAGGGCGATGGTGATCTCCTTGGCGCGGTCGTTACGATAGTTGAAGAAGATGACCATGTCGTTGGGCTTGATGCAGCCGACGGCCTTGCCCGTCTCGTCGACGCGTACGATAGGCTTTACGAACTCATCCGTTACACCCTCGTCGTACGAACGCTGCATGGCCTCCACCATGTCGGTAGCAGCCGCGCCTACGCCGTTTACGAGCATGTCGTATGCGATCTTCACACGCTCCCAGCGCTTGTCGCGGTCCATGGCGTAGTAACGGCCTATGATCGAAGCGATCTGGCCGGTCGTTGCGGCCAAGTGCTTCTCAAGGTCGGCGATGAATCCCTTGCCGCTCTTGGGGTCGGTGTCACGGCCGTCCATGAAGCAGTGAATATAGGTGTTCTTGATGCCGTAATGCTTTGATATCTCGCAGAGCTTGTAGAGATGGTCGATTGACGAGTGTACGCCTCCGTCCGACGTCAGACCCATGAAGTGTACGTTGACGCCGTTCTTCTTGGCATACTCGAATGCCTTGACGACCTCGGGATTCTGCAGGATCGAATTGTCGGCGCAGGCACGGTTGATCTTGACCAGATCCTGATATACCACGCGGCCGGCTCCGATGTTCAGGTGTCCGACCTCCGAGTTGCCCATCTGGCCGTTGGGCAGGCCGACATTCTCTCCGTCGGTGCGCAGCTGTGCATGAGGGTACTTCTCGGTCAAGGCCGTAATATATTTGGGATGCATCGTGTAGATGACGTCCGATTTGGTGTGGTCGCCGATTCCCCAGCCGTCGAGAATCATCAGTAATACTTTCTTGTCCATAACTTTATACGTTTTATTTTATCGTCTTGGTCGTATGTTGTCGTTGTATTTGTGCGTTGTGTCGCCCTACTTGAGCTTTGACATGATGATCTCAACCGCCATGTCGATTGCCTTCTGCATGCCTTCGGGATTCTTGCCGCCGGCCGTGGCGAAGAACTTCTGTCCGCCACCTCCGCCATCGATGGCCTTGGCAGCCTCGCGTACAACGGCTCCGGCATCTACGCCGCGGGCTACGATGTCGTCGCCGAGCATTATCGTGAGCGTAGGTTTGTCTCCTGCCGTCGAACCGAACACCATGACCATGTCCGAAGCCTTCGACCGCAAAGTATAGGCCAAGTCCTTCATCATGCCGGAAGCATAAGGCAGCTGGCGGGCTATGACGAAGACGCCGTCGGTATCCTTGCGCTCGGCGAGGATCTTGTCTGCGAGCGAGGTGATCTGCTCCTTGTGCAGCTGCTCGACCTCCTTCTGGAGCGATACGTTGCTTTCGAGGAGTTTCTGGATCGATTGCTCTACCTTGGGGTTGTTCAACAGATTGATAATGTTATGTATCTGATCCTCCACGGCCTCGAGCATCGACTCCGCCTGCTCGGCCGTGACGGCCTCGATACGGCGTACGCCGGCCGAGATCGCATTCTCGCTGAGGATCTTGAACAGACCGATGGTACCCGTAGCCGAGGTATGCGTACCGCCGCACAGCTCAACCGAGTCGCCGAAACGGACCATGCGCACGCGGTCACCGTACTTCTCGCCGAAGAGCATGATCGCTCCCGCGGCGCGTGCCTCCTCTATGGTGGCGTCACGACGCTCCTCAAGAGGATAGTTGGCACGGATGGCCTTGTTGACAAGCCGCTCCACCTCGCGCAGCTGTTCGGGCGTAACCTTCTGGAAGTGCGAGAAGTCGAAACGCAGACCCTGAGGCGTTACCATCGAACCCTTCTGCTCGACGTGCGAGCCGAGCACCTTGCGCAGCGCCGCATCGAGCAGGTGCGTGGCCGTGTGGTTGTTGGCCGCAGCCTGACGCTTGACGGGATCTACAACGGCCGTGAACTCCGCAGCAGGATCTTCAGGCAGTTTGGTCGTTATGTGTATTATAAGTCCGTTCTCCTTCTCCGTGGCGACGATATCTATCTTCTCGGTGGCACTCTCGATATATCCCGTGTCACCGATCTGGCCGCCCGAGTTGCCGTAGAATGGCGTATGGTCGAATACGAGCTGATATGTGGTCTTGCCCTTCGACGTGACGCGGCGATAACGGGCTATGTGTACGGGCGCGGTGAGGGTATCGTATCCGATGAATTCGCTGCTCTCGATGGGCATGATCTCCTGCCAGTCGTCCACGTCCTGCGCTGCGGCGTTGCGCGAGCGCTGCTTCTGCATCTGGAGCTCCTTCTCGAAGCCCTCGAGGTCGACCTCCACATCCTGCTCGCGGGCGATAAGCTCCGTGAGGTCGATCGGGAATCCGAACGTATCGTAGAGTTCGAATGCATCCTTTCCCGATATTCGGCCGCCCTTGCCTACGCGGGCGATGATGCCGTCGAGAAGGTTTATACCCGTAGCCAGCGTACGCAGGAAGGCTGCCTCCTCCTCTTCGATCACGCGCTCGATGAGCGCCTGCTGCTGGCGCAGCTCGGGGAACTGGTGTCCCATCTGCTCGGCCAGACCCGCTACGAGCTTGCAGAGCGTGGGCTCGGTGAAGCCCAGATAGGTGTAGCCGTAACGTACGGCGCGGCGCAGGATGCGGCGGATGACATATCCGGCCTTGGCATTTGCGGGCAGCTGTCCGTCGGCTATCGAGAAGGCAATGGCGCGCAGGTGGTCGGCCATGACGCGCATCGCAACGTCGCATTTGGGATCGTCGCCGTAACGGCGTCCGGCCATGGCGGCGATACGCTCGATGGTGGGCTGGAATACATCGGTGTCGTAGTTCGACTTCTTGCCCTGAAGGATCATGCAGAGGCGCTCGAAGCCCATACCCGTATCTACGTGCTTGGCCGGCAGGGGCTCCAACTCGCCGTTGGCCTTGCGGTTGAACTGCATGAAGACCAGATTCCATATCTCGATCACCAGATGGTGACCCTTGTTGACCATCTCGCGGCCCGGCACGGCGGCAATCTCATCGTCGTCGCGCAGGTCGAAGTGAATCTCGCTGCAAGGGCCGCACGGGCCCGTCTCGCCCATCTCCCAGAAGTTGTCGTGCTTGTCACCCTTGATTATATGGTCTTCGGGAAGGTACTGTTTCCAATAGTTGTATGCCTCCTCGTCGAACGGCACGCCGTCGGCCTCGCTGCCCTCGAAGACGGTGGCGTACATGCGCTCCTTAGGCAGATGGTAGACCTCCGTGAGAAGCTCCCAAGCCCATGCTATGGCCTCCTTCTTGAAGTAGTCGCCGAAAGACCAGTTGCCGAGCATCTCGAACATCGTGTGGTGGTAGGTGTCGTGTCCCACCTCCTCCAGATCGTTGTGTTTGCCCGATACGCGCAGACACTTCTGCGTATCGGCCACACGCGGATATTTACGCGGTGCGTTGCCCAAAAAAATCTCCTTGAACTGATTCATTCCGGCATTGGTAAACATCAGCGTGGGGTCGTTCTTCACCACCATCGGCGCCGAAGGTACGATCGTGTGCTGCTTGCTGCGGAAAAAGTCGAGAAAAGCCTCTCTGATTTTGTTCGATTCCATATATACAATTTTGCTTATCTTGCCGTTTATATAATAGTCATTTTCGGATTGCAAAATTACACATTTTACGTTAAATTTGCACCGATAATTAAGTTATTTTATTATTTTACAATATGAAGTTGCCCGTCGACGAGAAGCGTGTGGAGGATGAGGTGAGGAGTCTTGTCCATCGGCTGCGTTCGTATCGTCTGCTGCGCAACCTGCTTATAGGTTTCATTCTTGTGGCGTTGGTCAACGTGCTGTTCACGTCGCTCTTCTACACGCCCAAGATGTACCGCATCGTCGAGAGCAATCGTGACTTGGTACTCAAATACGAGATCCTGCAAAACCGTATCCGCGCCGCCCAGCATCGGCTCGAGGAGATAAAACATCGTGACAACTATGTCTACCGGCCTCTCTTTTCGTCGGATACGATCTTCATAGACGGAATATACTCCCCTTACGACCACTCGAAATACGCATCCGTCGAGGGGGATGAGTATGCCCCTCTGATGATGAGCACATGGCTCGAACTCGACCAGCTGGCGCGCAGCCTCTACCTTGAGTCCAAGTCGCTGGATGACCTTCAGGTGCTGGCAAAGGACAAGGAGAAGTTCTCGACGGCGATCCCTGCCGTGTGGCCCATCGACCGCACCAAGTTGCGCAACAAGATCGGCGCCTTCGGTTACCGCATGCACCCGATATACCACCGTTGGAAATTCCACAGCGGAGTGGATCTGCCCGGGCATATAGGCGATCCGGTATATGCGACCGGCGACGGCGTGGTGAAGGAGACCGAGCGTACGCGCTCGCGTGCGGGTTACGGTACGCAGATACTTCTCGACCACGGGTTCGGATACCAGACCCGTTATGCCCACCTGAGCAAGATCCTCGTCGAGCGCGGCGATTCGGTCAAGCGCGGGCAGATCATCGGCGAGGTAGGCAATACGGGTGCCTCGACGGCGCCGCACCTGCACTATGAGGTGATATACATGCGCTCGTTCGTGAATCCCGTCAACTACTTCGACAAGAATATGTCGGCCGAGGCATACAAGAGCCTTATGAACCAGATACAGGATGCCAACTACGAGGCAGATTGACGATTGTGAGTGCGATATGAAAACCATGAACAACGACTCTACGAAACGCAGCCGCCGGATACGGCGACAGAAAACGGTGAGATTCTTCATAAGTCTCTTCGCGTGGGTTGCCGTGGCCATGCTCTACTATATCGGATTCTCGATCCTGTTCGATACTCCGGCCGAACACCGCATGCGTCATTCGGCCGACAAGCTGCGGCAGGAGTATGAACTGCTCTCGGAGCGTTACGACTCTCTTGAGATGGTGCTCGACAACATTACGGAGCGTGACCGCAGTGTCTTCCGCGTGCTGTTCGAGGCCGATCCGTATGATTTCGACACCGAAGAGAACGAGGCGCGTCTGGCCCTGCACGAGAAGACTGTCTCGAAGTCGCGCCATGAACTCAAGGCCGACCTTGCTGCCGGCATCGAACGCCTGAACGAGCGTGCGGCACAGCTCGAGGCTTCGTATCAGACGATAAAGCTGTTAGGTGACAGCCTCGGCGAAAAGAGCGACCGTATACCGTCGATACAACCTGTTGTAAATAACCAGCTTACACTGCTGACTGCCGGATATGGTACTATCCTTAACCCCTTCTACCGTGCTCTGGAATCGCATCAGGGTGTGGATTACACCCTTGCCGAGGGGTCGAGCGTATTCGCTACGGCCGACGGTACGGTGAAGGAGATCTCGGACAAGAACTCCACATCGGGTAAAACCGTGGTCATAGATCACGGAAACGGATATCAGACATCATACGGACATCTGTTGAGCATACTTGTGCGACGCGGGCAGCAGGTACACCGCGGTGACCTTATAGCTTTGTCCGGAAACTCGGGACTGTCGCTGGCGCCGCACCTCCATTATGAGGTGAGGTATAATGGTATAAGAGTCGATCCCATACACTATTTCTTCATGGAACTTTCGCCCGACGAGTACCAGCGCATAATACGTATCTCGCAGTCGGGAATGCAGTCGTTCGATTGACGGAGCCGTCGGTTTGAGGATTGAAATAAACTCTCTGCCGAGGTTGTCCGATAGCGGTTATTTTGCTAACTTCGTGGCAAAATAACCGCCCATGCAATCCACTTTCCTTGCCGAAACGGCAAAATGCCTCTACGACAGATATGGCCGCGACATCTCGTCGCTGACGATCGTGCTGCCGTCGGTGCGTGCTCGTCTGTTCTTTACGGAGGAGTTGTCGCACTTGACGGATAAACCGCTGTGGAGCCCGCAATACATGTCTATGGACGACATTATGCGCGAGGCCTCGTCGTTCTCCGTGGGCGAAAAGGTGCGTATGATAACCGACCTCTACAAGGTCTACTCCGAATATCACGATGAGCCTTTTGACAAGTTCTACTTCTGGGGCGAGATGCTGCTCGGGGATTTCGATCTGATCGACAAATATATGATCGATGCCGACATGCTCTTCCGCAACATCTACGACCTGAAGGTGCTGGAGGCCGACCTGTCGTATCTGACGCCAGAGATGCGGCGTATCATAAGTACCTTCTGGAGCCATTTCAAGGATGAAGAATCGCTTTCGGAGGAGAAGCGCAAGTTCCTCTCTATCTGGAAGACTCTGGCTGCCGTTTATCACGGACTGCGTAAGCGTCTCGCAGATGCCGGGGAGGTCTATTCGGGTATGATGTACCGTTCGGCGGCCGAGAATGTCAAGGACGGGAGTGTCGGGATCGATCTGTCGCGGCGGTATGTGTTCGTGGGATTCAATGCTCTGTCGGAGAGCGAGAAACGTGTGATCAAATATCTTGAGACGAACGCTGCGGCGTGTGAGTTCTGCTGGGATTACGACTCTTACTATGTCGGCAACCGCGATCAGGAGGCGGGACGTTTCCTGCGGGAGGATATATCGATGTTTCATCCGACGTATGATATAACGACAGATAATTTCCTGTCTGTCAAAAAGAAAATATCTTCTATCTCAACCGTGTCGAATGTCCTTCAATGCAAGTATGCCGCAACCGTGCTGAGGGAGATCTCGCCGTCGCTGACCTTCGACAAGCAGACGGCCATAGTGCTTACCGACGAGTCGCTGTTGATGCCGCTGCTGCATTCGCTGCCGCCGGAGATAGCGGATAACATCAACGTGACGATGGGATATCCGCTGCGGCAGACGACGGCCTATGCCTTTGTCGAGCGGCTGCTCGAATTGCAGCGCAACCGCCGTCACGGCAAGGGTGGCGAGAGCTTCTACCATGTCGATGTGACGGGAATACTCTCGCATCCGTATATCGGGGAGATTGACGGCAAGAGTGCCTCGCGCCTCTATGCCAAGGTGATGGAGGGGCGGTATATCCGTGTCGAGGAGAGCTTCTTCGACGAGGATCCGCTGTTGCGGCGAATATTTACGGCGGCGGGCGACTGGCGGTCGCTGGCTGAATATCTGATGGACGTGTTGCGCGCCGTGGCGGAGCGTTTTGCCGCAAGTGAGGAGAGATCGTTGCGGCTGGCATATATGTCGATCATAACGGACAACTTATCTCAGGTGAACAATTCGTTGAAGGACTGCGATGTGGATATTACCAACTCAATATATGCTTCACTTGTGAAGCGTCACCTGCAGACGGTGCGCATACCTTTCAGCGGCGAGCCGTTGAAGGGCCTTCAGGTGATGGGTATTCTGGAGACGCGCAACCTCGATTTCAAGAATGTCATTATCCTGTCGATGAACGACGATAACTTTCCGGGTGACATGAGCGGTGCCTCGTCGTTCATACCCTACAACCTGCGCGCCGCATACGGACTGCCTACGCCCGAGCACCACGAAGGGGTCTATGCCTATTACTTCTACCGCCTTGTGCAGCGGGCGGAAAGGGTTGACATGCTCTACTGTTCGCATGCCGACGAGAAGACAACGGGCGAGTGCAGCCGTTATATCTACCAGTTGATGTACGAATCGCCCTATCCGATCGAGCGGGTGAATGTCGGTGTGGATATCAATGTCGACATGCCGGCACCGATCTCCGTGGCGAAGAGCGGCCGTACGCTCGATGTGCTCAATGCCTATCTTGATGCCGACGGAGGCAGGATATTGTCTCCTACGGCACTGTCGCGTTATGTAGCCTGCCCGTTGCAGTTCTACTTTGCCTCTGTGGCGGGGATAGACGAACGCGACGAACTTACCGAGGAGGTCGACAACCCCATGTTCGGAACGATAGTGCATGCGGCCATGCAGAAACTTTACGAGCCGCTGGAGGGTGTTGCCCACCCGTCGAAGCAGCTTGAAGCCATTGTACGCAGCGGTGCCGTGGAGCGTGCCGTCGAGCAGGCGATAAACGAAAATTATCTGAAAATGCCCGAAGCAGACGCTTCGGATTATGGCGGTGATCTTATTCTGGTACATGATATTGCGACGCGCTATATCAAGCATGGCATCATACCTTACGACATGGCACACGATGCGTTAGCCGTAATGAAGGTCGAGGAGAAGATCGCGGGGCGTTTCGATCTGGGCGACGGCCGAAGCGTCTCGATCGGAGGCCGTGCCGACCGTATCGACTCGCTCGACGACGGCACGTTGCGTGTGGTCGACTACAAGACCGGTGCACAGCACTCGGAGATCGACTCTCTGGAGTCGCTGTTCGAGGGCGAGGGGCGCACGAGGGTGGGCAACATATTACAGACGCTCATCTATTCGATGATCATATCGCACTCATTCGGGCGCAATGTCCGTCCGGCGCTCTATTTCGTGCGATACATGCAGCACAGGACGGACTTCTCGCCTGCCATCGTGGACAAGAGTGCCGACGGGGCGGAGATCGACTACGGCAGTTATGCCGTGGAGTTCGAGCGGTCATTGCGCTGTAAGCTTGCGGAGCTGTTCGACGCCTCGACGCCGTTCGTGCAGTGTGACGCATCGGAGGCGGAGAGCACGTGCAAGTATTGTCAGTACAAAACCATTTGCAAGAGATGACCATGAGAGCCAAGATATTGAGTGCGAGTGCCGGATCGGGCAAGACATACCAGCTCGCATATAAATATGTATACGATACGATACGCAATTACGAGGAGAAGCCCTATCTCTATCGCGCCATCCTTGCCGTGACCTTCACCAACAAGGCTACCGAAGAGATGAAGAGCCGTATCCTGCGCGAGATCGACACCCTCGCCTCGCATCCCGAGCGGAGCAACTACATGCCGTTGTTGCTGCAGGATCCGGCGCTCAACAAGGCGCTCGTCGTAAACCGTGCACGGGCCGTGCGGTCGAAGATCCTGCACGACTATTCGCACTTCACGGTGCTTACCATCGACAAATTCTTCCAGCGCATTCTGCGCGCCTTTATCAAGGAGTTGGGAATCGACCTTAATTACAATATCGAGATCGAGACAGCGTCGCTGTTGGCGAAGAGTGCCGACGCGCTAATAGACGATATCTCGCGTGACGAGACGCTCAAACGGTGGATCACGGGATTTGCCGAGGAGAATATGGACGAGAACCGCATGTGGAACATCCGCGGCGACATACTCTCTCTGGGCAAGGAGCTCTTCGACGAGAGCGCCAAGCGTGCCATCATGAATGCCGTGCCTAAGGATCGGCTTATGGAGATGCTGCGCGCGGCCGGGAAACGTCTGGCGGCGGCCGATGCCGAAATGAAGAGTCTTGCCGCACAGGCTGTCGCACAGCTGGACGCGGCAGGTGTGGAGCGTGGCGATGTGGGCAAATATGTCGGTTTTATGATCGATTATCTGCGGTCGACGGCCGCAGGTGTCATCGCAGCGCCTGCCAAGTCTGTGCGCAACAAGGCCGAGCAGGATGCGCCGCTGAAGGGTCGTGACGCCGTTGTGGAGCCTGTGAGGGGTATCGTGGCCCGTATCGTCGCCATATATGACAGCACCTCGCGTCTGCGCGAGACCGTATCGCTCATGCGCAAGACCTATCGCAGCTACGCGCTTCTGGGGGATATATATGCCAAGATCGGCGAACAGTGCCGCGAGCAGGGGGTGATGCTGCTCTCGGAGACCAAATATATACTTTCGCGTTTCATCGCCGACAACGATGCGCCGTTCATCTACGAAAAGACGGGCAACCGTTACGAGCGCTTCATGATAGACGAGTTTCAGGACACATCGTTCATGGAGTGGTGCAATTTCCTGCCTCTGCTGCGCAACGCCATGTCGCAGTCGGAGGATACGTCTGTGCTGATCGTGGGCGACGTCAAGCAGTCGATCTACCGCTGGCGCGGGGGCGACTGGAGAATTCTGCAGCAGGAGGCGTCGCGGCAGCTCGGCGAGGCAGATACCGAGACATGTGTGCTGTCGGACAACTATCGCAGTCTGCCGCGCGTTGTGGAGTTCAACAACATGATAACCGAACGTGTCGTGGAGGCCGACAACACGTCGCTTAACGCCATGCTGCGTACGGCCGCCGAGGAGGGGCGTTTGAGTGCGGCGGCATTGAAAGAGCTGACCGATACGCTGCAGCGGGCCTATGCCGGGCATGCGCAGACGCCGCGGCGGCATGGCCGCAACGAGGGATACGTACGCGTGGAGAGATTCGACGGCGAGCCGCCGCTGGTGGAGTGTATCGAGTCGGTCGTAAGCCGCGGATACTCGTACGGCGACATCATGATTCTCTATCGCAGCAATATCGACGGCGCCCGTGCCGCACGCATACTGCTCGAGTACAAACGCCGCAACAACAGTTTCAACATCATGACTCAGGATGCGCTGGTTGTAGGCAGCGCCTCGGTGAGCAGTTTCGTCATAGCGGTTATGCGTTTGTCGCAGCGAAGCGACGATGCCATAAGCCGTGTGGAGATGAACGCCTATCTGGGTCGGGACTACGACGCCGCACTGACGCCGCATGACGTGGCCGTATTGTCCTACATAAGCCAGTTGACACCCGAGGCCGCCTTCGAGAAGATTGTTTCGGAGTATGGCCTTGACACCCGTACCGAAGATACGGCATATCTTCAGGCCGTACACGAACAGGTGGTGTCGTTCTGCGCCTCGAAGGTGGCCGACATACAACTTTTCCTGAAGATGTGGGACGAACGCGGCGCGAACCGTGCCCTTAGCGCCGAAAAGGGTGAGAATACCATAGAACTGACGACAATACACAAGGCCAAGGGCCTGGAGAAGAAGGTGGTTATAATGCCTTATTGCAAGTGGGCGCTCGATCCTACGAGCAGCAGCGACCAGCGTGTGAATATCGTGTGGGCTGAGGCTCGCGACGGCGAGATGGCGGATGTGGGGCGTTTCCCCGTAAAGTATGCCAGTGCGATGACCGCATCCTCCTTCAGCGATGAATATTACCGCGAGAAGGTCTATTCGCATGTCGATGCGATAAACATGCTTTATGTCGGCCTCACGCGCGCCAAGGAGGCGCTTTATGTCTTTGTGCCCGTATCGAAACGGTCGAATATCGGGACGATGTTGTGGAACGCTGCGGCGGAGGATCCGGAGGCCGATTTCGTGGAGTACGGTACGGCGTCGGGGCCCGAACCCGACAAGGGTGATAATGACGGGGCGGTGCGTAACGTGATAGTTCGCGGCTACCCTACTTCCGATGTGGTTTTGCCTTTGCGGCTGCCTGCGCAGCGCTATTTCGAGGATGGCGACGACGGGGACCGTGTGCCGACACCGCGGAGTGTAGGTATTCTGATGCACTCGGCTCTGGTAGATGCCGCCTCGGCGGAAGATGCCGAGCGCGCAATCGAGCGTATGCGATATTCGGGACTTCTGGGTGAAGAGCAGGCGCAAGAGTTGGCCGAAGCGTTACGGAGCGAGTTCCGACGTCCGAAGGTGGCCGAGTGGTTCTCTAACGGGTGGGACGAGGTACGCAACGAGTGTGACATAATCAGCGGTGCTGCGGTCGGCACACGCCGTCCCGATCGCGTCATGATACGCGGCGACCGCGCCGTGGTGGTCGATTATAAGTTTGGTTCAGACCGCAGCAGCCGCCACGTGCGGCAGGTGGCCGAATATATGCGTCTGATGGTCGAGATGGGTTACCGGCGTGTCGAGGGATATGTGTGGTACATATCATTGGGCGAAATAGTGGATGTAGCATTATGAAATGTGACAGGACGCGGCGTATGATTGGAGGCATTTTGATCCGCATATATGGACGTTGGGCAGGCTTAGGATGCTCGTGGTATAATCTGGTTGAAAACTAAAGTTTTAATTTGCTTCTGCGCTCGGCTTTCACTATCTTTGCCTTCCGATATGTTCAGACAGATAGTCAATATAATACCGCCTTCGTTTCGTCGCCGCAGCGTGACGGCCGCCGTAACCATACTGCTGCGTGCCGTGCTCAATTTCTTCGGCATAGCGTTGCTCGTGCCGCTGTTGATGCTCATACTCGACGGCGAGGCGATACACTCGCACCGCGTGCTGCAACACGTCTACGAGATATGCGGATTTACCGACGACAACCATTTCGTAGTGGCTGTGGCCGCGGCTGTCGTTGCGGCCATCATCCTGAAGGGTGCGGCCGACATGCTGCTCTACCGCAGCGAACGGGATTACATATTCGGACTCTACCGCAACCTGTCGAGGCGGCTCTATATCGATTATCATCGCCGTGGTCTGGAGTTCGTGCTGCGTAACAACTCGTCGGAGCTCTCGCGCAATGTCAATATCGTATGTCTCAATTTTGTCATCGGCGTACTGCGCCCCATAGCCGTCATTGCCGGCGAGGCGCTGTTGTTCCTGCTTATAATCGAGGTGCTGGCTCTGTTCCAGCCCTTGACGGCCGCGGCGCTGGTGGTGATACTCTCTCCGGCTGTGTGGCTCTATTACCGCATCATACGCCGGCGTATGGAGCTATACGGCAAGCAGGAGAACGAAGCGCAGCGGGCCAAGTTCCGCAATGTGGCCGAGAGTTTCCGCGGCTATGCCGATGTGGAGATAAACAACGCCTTCCCGCGTATGCTGTCGGCCTTTGACGAGGCCACGGAGCGTGTCATCACAATGCGCAAGAGGGATGCTTCGCTCGCCCTGCTGCCGCAGATATTCACCGAGACGGCCATAGCCGCCGGTATGGCTATGATGGTGGTGGCAAGCGTATACGTAAGCGGCGGGAGCATACGTCTTCTCTTCGGGTTGTTTGCCGTGGCGGCCGTGCGTCTCATGCCTTCGGTGCGGAATATACTCTCATCATACACGGCGTTGCGTTACAACCGCTATACGCTCGATATCCTCTCACGCGTGGGTGAGGATGAGCGCGTCGAGTGTGACGAGCGGCGTCTGCACATGCACTCCTCGCTGGAGTTGTGCCACGTGACGTTCGGTTATGACGACGGGGCCAAGGAGACCGTCATACGCGATTTCTCGCTGCGTATAGCCCGCGGCGAGCGGCTCGGCATACGCGGCTCGTCGGGTGCCGGCAAGAGTACGCTGATGAACATCATGTTGGGATTGTATGTGCCGCAGCGTGGCGAGGTGCGTGTCGATGGCGTTAAGATAGATGATGCGAACCGCCGTATGTGGCAGAACTCGGTTGGATATGTCCCGCAGAACGTGTTTATCCTCGATGCTACGCTTGCCGAGAATGTCGCCTTGGGTGACGATACCGGGCATATCGACCGCGGGCGTGTAATGAAGGCTCTGGAGATGGCGAGTCTGGGCCGCTTTGTCGGAACGCTTGCCGATGGCATCGACACCATGATCGGCGAGGCCGGCAGCCGCGTCTCGGGTGGCGAGCGGCAGCGTATAGGCATTGCCCGCGCCCTCTACCGCAACCCCGACGTGCTGTTCTTCGACGAGGCCACCTCGGCCCTCGACCGAGACACGGAGCGCAGTGTCAACGATTCGATAGAGCGGCTGTCGGCCGACAACAGGGATTTGACCATAATCGTGATAGCCCATCGCGAGACGTCGCTCGGCTATTGCGACCGTATAATTGATTTATAGAATTGATACAAAAAATGTTTAACGACTATCTGATAGCAGGATGCCGGATACGCACCGCAGGCAGGGATTCCGATCTGGTTGCACTGGGATTGAAGGCATTCCGCCCGTTCGAGGTGGCGTATGATCCGGCGGCGCCGACGGCAGCCATCATCGAGATGAACCTTTCGCCGCATATCGATGCGGAGCGTGTCAGGGAGCTTACGCGTTTCGATCTTGAGGGTTGGGGAGGTGCCGAGTGTATCTTCGGCCGAACGGATAAAGATTATGTCCTGCATATCGTGGGACCGGACGGGGGTGAACTGCTGTTCGTATATAATCGGGAGTCCAATCGGGCGCAGTGCAATGTCTCGCGCGATGTGCCCGATATGTCGGCCGTGCGTTTCGGCCTTTGGTTTATGACCGCTTTGGCTACTGTCGGACACAACGTTACACCAGTACATTCGTCTGCCATCGTATGCAACGGCCGCGCCGTGTTGTTCCTCGGAGAATCTGGTACGGGTAAGAGTACACACACTCGGCTGTGGCGGGAGAATATCGCGGGTGCCGTATTGCTCAACGATGACAGCCCCTTTATCGGATTCGTCGACGGCAGGGCTACGGCATTCGGGGCGCCGTGGAGCGGCAAGACTCCCTGCTACAAGCAGGAGCACTATCCTATTGCCGCCATCGTGCGCCTGAGTCAGGCCCCGCACAATGCCATAAGACCGCTGCGTTCGGTGCATGCCATCGGGGCGTTGCTGCCGTCGCTTACGCCGGCATTCGGATATGACGACGAGTTGCAGGATCGAATGTTGGCGACGCTCTCGAAGATCATCTCTCAGGTGCCGGTCTATCATCTCGAGTGTCTGCCCGATGCCGCGGCGGCACGGTTGTCGTATGATACGGTTTTCGGTAAGGATTGACGGTATGAAGACACGCAGTATAGACAACGGAATATTCTTTCGCGAGGTGGAGCGTCTGCTCGACGAGGGCGACAGCGTCACCATACGCGTCCGCGGCAACAGTATGCGTCCGCTGCTGCGAAACGGACGTGACCGCATTATCCTGCACAAGGCCACAGCGGAGGATCTGCGCAAGGGGGCGGTCATGTTGTTCCGTTATCGCGGAACATATTGCGTACACCGTGTGGTCCGTATCGATGGTGACACCGTAATATTTGCAGGCGACGGGAATTACCGCACCGAGGAGCGTGCCGCGCGTGGTGATATCATGGCCGTGATGCGTGCCGTGCTGCGCCCGAGTGACAGGATCGTGGAGTGCGCGTCGATCCGATGGCGTCTGCAATCTGCCGTGTGGCTGGCGCTGCCGCAAATAGTACGCAGGGGCATATTGGGCGTCTTGAGGCGTCTGTGCAAGGAAAATAATCTCTAAAGCGATGAATGATATAAGAGTAGGACACGGATATGACGTGCACGCGTTGGCCGATGGGTTGCGACTCGTACTCGGTGGCGTGGAGATAGAGCATACGAAGGGGTGTGTGGCCCATTCGGACGGTGATGTGGCCATACACGCCATCTGCGACGCCCTTCTCGGGGCATTAGCTGCAGGCGACATCGGGAAACTCTTTCCCGATACGTCGGAGGAGTTTCGAGGCATTGACTCGAAGATACTGTTGCGGCGGGTGACGGATCTTGTGGAGGAACGCGGATACAAGATATCGAACGTCGACTGCACCATAGCGATGCAGCGGCCCAAACTCCGCCCTCACATCGATGCCATGCGCGAGGCGTTGGCATCGACGATGGGTGTGGAGTGCGACCGCGTCTCGGTGAAGGCCACGACAACCGAACATCTGGGATTCGAGGGACGCGAAGAGGGTGTCTCGGCCCATGCCGTCGTACTGATATACCGTTAGCGGCGGCGACGTTGCGGAGAGGATCTCTCCTGCCGCCGCTGTCCGACGGTTCCGATGTATCGCATGGCCGTCGAGGGGCCTTGTACCGATAGTATGGTCTCCCCCGTCACGGTAGATATGACGAAGTTAAAATCGTAGTTGTCACCTTCGTAGACGGCCGAGAAGGATATGAACCATTGACTTTGATGTTTGGCGGCTTCGTATCCGCTTATCGTGTCGGCGTCGAAATTCAACATAGAGACATATTGCGTCACGCCGCGCTCGACGGGCAGATGCACCTCGAGATCGACGGGGCTGAAATATAGATAGAAGTACTCGGCGTAGATCATCCGCATCATGCCTTTGGGTGCGGCCTGCATGGTCGTGGGATAGAATGCGTAGGATTTCGACGCGACCAGAGAGTCTATTCCGTAGGCGAACTGCTGTGCCCGCTGTGCGCGTCGTGCGGCGCGTGTGTCGGGGGTTGCATCTGCTGAAATATCGCGCGTGAGGGTATCCACCGACGTGTAGTCGGGCTTCATTATCGGCACGATCGTCTCAACGGGAACGCTGTCACGGCTTGCCGTGATGCTCTGCGCGAGCGAGTCGGGCTGCCCATGCTCCATAAGGCCGCCAACGGCGGAAGCAGATGCTCCCGCCGTGGCCCAGATCATTGTGGCAGCGACACAAAGTGTTGTAATGTAGTTCATGGCGCCGCGTTAGTATATTCTTGTTATGGTACCCGTGTACTGTACGGGGCTGTACCATGTATTGCTTATGGTGAGTGTTGCGCTGCCGTAACGTGCATCAATCTCGAAGGTAAAGGTATAGTCGATGGCCGTAGCATATAGGTTGGCCTTGAACGATACCATCCACCCCTGTTCGGTCTTCTGCTCGGTGTAGTTCGACACGTTGGGCACACCCGTATTCAGAAGCACATACTTGTATGGCGGAACATATCCTGCATAGTACGGCAGGCAGACGTCCAGAGAGCCGCGCCACAGCGTCACAGTATAGACCGTGTTGGTGATGAACTGCATCGTGCCGGCGGGCTGCTGCTGGATGGTCTGGGGGTTGAATTCGAAGTTGCGCGACAGCACAATCGAATCAATATACTTCTCCATATCGGCCAGACGCTGAGCACGCCGTTGGGCGCGTTGCTCCTGATTGTAACTCTTCAGATCCTTCTGGTTGGCTGACTGTGCGAAGGCCTCGGTTGCGAAGACTCCGCAAAGAGTGCACAGCAACGTACACCCCGCGATGATGAATAGTCGTTTCATGGCATATATCATTAAAGATTATGCCATGACAACTTTCAAAATCCTTGCCTGAAAGTCAGCGCCGAATATCAATTACAATCCCAATTCTACCTGAAAGCGTAACTGCCAACGGTTGTAATTGTCCGGTATGATCTGGCTGTTGCGCTGGCCGTAAGAGTCGTACGACAGGTCGGCCTGAACCTTCAGACTGTGTCCGATGATATAGCGCGTAAGGCCTACGGTCGTCTGGTTATAGGTGTTGTATCCGGCTTTGGGGCGGATATTGTCCGACGGGAAGAGGGTCGAGTTGCGCAGGGCGATCTCCCACTTGCGCTTTATCAGCCAGCTTGTCTGGATGTTGAGACCGCTGCCCGTGTAGACATAGGCTGCGGGATCCTCGTCGAAGAGCGGTTTGTCGCACGTACGGCCCATGAAGTCGGTATAGAAAGCCCATCCGCGATATTTGAGTATGAAGTCCACGAAGTAAGAGCCCAGATTGCGTGTGGCGCCGTCGGGCATCAACGCCCCGCGCTGACCCTCCAGACGCGACGTGCGGTCATTGTAGGAGTAGGCTCCGGCGACGAGCATCCTCAGCCGTTCGTCATATTCGTAACTTCCCTCGATGACCTCCCCCTTTGCCCTGAAGCGTCCGAGTGGATAGAGTTCGAGGCGTCCCGTATATGCGAGCCCTCCGTTTTTCGAGGTGCCCCAGTTGCGCCCCTCGCCCGAGGTGACCGAGGCCTTGACCGATATGTTCGTGCCATCGCCGCGCAGAGGATTTAACTCCCCGAACAGACCGAAGTCACGGTCGATGTTGAACTCGCTGTTGACGATGCTGCGGTCGACGAACTGCAAGGCACTCGACGAGTTGATGCGTGCGCGGTTGGCCTTGATCTTCGTCTGTCCGAAGCCGATGTTCCATACGGCATTGGGTATGTAGTAGACGATAGCGTCGCGGATGATGTTCTTGTTGCCGCTTGGCAGGTCCTCCGAATCGTAATGCGTGAATCCGAGTTGTATCGAATATACGAGTTTGGGTGAATAGATGTATCCGTCGAAGCGCAGGCGCAGACGCTTGACGCGGGCATCGGCCTGCGTGAGGGTGAAGTCGTCGTCGAAGTTCATCGCCAGAAGGTTCTGCATGCGGAACCGCATCGTCACCTCGAAGAGATTGTTGCGCGGGCGGAAGGTTATTCCGTTGCCGACTTCGATGTTGGGCATGTGGCGCAGCTGTTCGAGCAGCAGCAGTGAGGAGTCCGACAGGATGACGTTCTCACGTGAGATTGAGTAATCGGGGTCGTTCTGTTGCGCGCTGGCGGCGGCAAGTCCGGATACGATGCAGAAAATACCGGAAAGTAAAATAGATCTCATTATATTTTGCTGTAAGTAAATCCTGTATGGCCGAAACATATATCCATATTGTATTTTACAGTCCCATGTCGTGCAGGAATTTTCCCGTGGCGCTCGCCTCGCACTGCGCTATGTCGTGCGGCGTGCCTTGGGCGACGATGCGTCCGCCTGCCGCCCCACCCTCGGGCCCGATGTCGATGACGTGGTCGGCAACCTTTATCACATCCAGATTGTGTTCGATGACGATGGCCGTGTTGCCGCGGTCGACAAGTTTGTTTATCACGTCGAGCAGCTGGCGTATGTCCTCGAAATGGAGTCCTGTTGTAGGTTCGTCCAGAATATAGAGCGTGTGGCCCGTATCCTGCTTCGAAAGCTCGGCGGCGAGCTTTATGCGCTGGCTCTCTCCGCCGGAGAGGGTCGTACAGGGCTGTCCGAGCGTCAGATATCCCAGCCCGACATCCTGTATGGCTTTGAGCTTGTTATATATGGACGGTATGCTGGCGAAGAAGTCAACGGCGATGTTTACCGTCATGTTCAGCACTTCGTCGATATTGCGGCCCTTGTATTTTACTTCGAGAGTCTCGCGGTTGTAACGGTGGCCGCCGCACGCCTTGCATGTGACGTAGACGTCGGGCAGGAAGTTCATCTCGATGGTCTGCACGCCGGCACCGCGGCACTCCTCGCAGCGGCCGCCGCGTACGTTGAACGAGAAGCGTCCTGCCTTAAAACCACGGATCTGGGCATCGGGTGTGGCCTCGAATAACTTGCGTATGTCGGAGAATACGCCTGAATATGTTGCGGGGTTGCTGCGCGGGGAACGGCCTATGGGCGACTGGTCCACCACGACCAGCTTGTCGACGTATTCCGTACCCTCGATCGAGTCGTACGGCAGCGGCTGGTCGAGCGAACGGTACAGCTGACGGCTCAGTATCGGCCGCAGGGTCTCGTTTATGAGGGTCGATTTGCCCGATCCGCTTACACCCGATACGCAGATAAATTTGCCGAGCGGGAACTCCACGTCGATCCCCTTGAGGTTATTGCCGCGGGCGCCGCGTATGATGATGCTGTGACCCGATCCCGGGCGCAGGTGCTTCGGAATCTCTATCTTGCGGCGGCCGCACAGATAGTCGGCCGTGATGGTGTTCGAACGCATGATGTCGTCGATGGTACCTGCGGCGACGATATGGCCTCCGCGTCGTCCGGCCTTGGGCCCCACGTCGACAATATAGTCTGCCGAGCGCATCATCTCCTCGTCATGTTCAACGACGATGACCGAGTTGCCGGCGTCGCGCAGCTCCTGAAGCGTGTGTATGAGACGGCGGTTGTCGCGCTGGTGCAGTCCGATGCTCGGCTCGTCGAGGATATAGAGCACGTTGACGAGTTTCGACCCGATCTGCGTGGTGAGGCGTATGCGCTGGCTCTCGCCGCCCGAGAGCGACCGCGACGAGCGGCTCAGCGACAGGTAGCCAAGCCCCACGTCAAGCAGGAATCCGAGTCGTTCGCGGATCTCCTTGACGATCTCCTGCGCGATCTTCTTCTCCTTCTCCGAGAAATATTGTTCTATACCGTCCATCCACACCGCAAGGTCGGAGATCGACATGGCCGACACCTCGGCGATGTTCAGCCCGCCGATACGGAACTGCAGACTCTCCTTCTTCAGACGCGTGCCTCCGCAGACGCTGCACGGACGGCTCATGAGGAACTGCTCGCGCCACTTCTGGCCGCGTTTCGACTCCTCGTCCTCACTGCTGTGGATGACATACTCGGCAATACCCTCCCACGGGATCATACGCCGCCCCGATACCGAGGCGAACTCCGAAAGATCTACCGTGAGGGGTTTGGGGTCGCCGTAGAGTATGGCGTTCATGCCCTCCTCGGAGATCGTATCCACGGGATCGTCTATCGTAAAGTCGTACCGTCGGCCGAGAACCGTGAGCAGCGTGAATATCTTGTTGTTCTTGTATTTGCCCAAGGGCTCGATGGCGCCCTCGCGAAGCGACAGCTTGCGGTCGGGGATGATCTTGTCGATATCGAATACGGCCTCCACGCCCAGACCGCTGCATCGCGGGCAGGCGCCCTGCGGCGAGTTGAACGAGAAGGTGTACGGGGCCGGGTCGTCAAAGGCGATGCCTGTTGACGGGCACATCAGATGGCGCGAGTAGTATCGCATGCCGTCGGCATCGTAGTCGTAGAGAGCCATCGTGCCCTTGCCTTGACGCATCGCCTCCTTGAGCGAGGCCATGATACGCTCTTCAGACGCGGCGTTGACCACCATGCGGTCGACCACAAGCTCTATGTTGTGTACCTTGTAACGGTCGAGTTTCATGCCGACGGTGATCTCCGTGATGACGCCGTCGATACGGGCATATATGTACCCGCGTTTGGCCAGCGACTCGAAGAGTTCACGGTAGTGGCCCTTGCGGCCCTTGACTATGGGTGCCATAAAGGCTACGCGGCGGCCGTCGAAGCCCTCGATTATGAGCTGGCAGATGCGGTCGTCGCTGTAATGCACCATCTCCTCGCCCGTGACGGGAGAGAAGGCATGCGAGACGCGCGCATAGAGCAGTCGCAGAAAGTCGTTTATCTCGGTGACGGTGCCGACCGTCGAACGGGGGTTCTTGTTGGTGGTCTTCTGCTCTATCGCCACAACGGGGCTCAGGCCCGAGATCTTGTCCACGTCGGGGCGCTCCATCGTGCCCACAAACTGCCGTGCATAGGTCGACAGGGTCTCCATATAGCGACGCTGTCCCTCGGCATAGATCGTATCGAAGGCCAGCGACGACTTGCCCGACCCCGAGAGGCCGGTTATGACCACGAGCGCATGGCGCGGAATCTCCAGATCGATGTTTTTCAGGTTGTGGACCCTCGCGCCGGTTATTACTATTTTATCGTTATCGTTGATAGCCATACGGGTTTTGTTTCATTCGGCGGAGGTGTGTCCGTGGGTGTGTCAGAACATCTCGAGCAGCGAATACAAAATATCATGCAAAGATAACAAACCTACAAGATCGGCGAAACAAACAGCCAAAATAATAAGTGTGAAATATCGCACGAACTTGACGCCCCACGCCAGAGCTATGTGCGAGGCGATGACGGCGCCGATTATGTTGCCAAGCCCGTGCCAAAGGCCGTAGACATAGTCGACTTGTCCGTTAAGTATGAATATAAGCAGCGAGAATGGCGTGGCGATGAATATGATGAAGCCCTTGACGACGTTTGCCGTGATGATGTCGAGTTTCATCGACCAGATGGTGACGGCCAGAATCGCATATCCCAGACCTATATAGATATATCCGCCGTAGAACCCGAGCAGCAGGAACCACACATAGTGCAGCGGGCGCAATTGCAGCGGATGGCCGCCGTGTATGCGGGGATGTTTGTGGCTCTGGTCGAAGATCATGTACAGGAGCACTACCGTAAGCACCACAGCCATGCATATCTTGAATATCGTATCGCTGATGTGCGTGGCCACCAGCGAGCCGGCGATGTTGCCTATAACGGCCGGAATCGAAAGTTTTATTCCGCTCTTGACGTCGAGCAGGCGTTTGCGCAGGAAGGCGAGTGTGGCCGTGAGGTTCTGTAATACCACCGCTATGCGGTTGGTGCCGTTGGCAACGTTTATGGGGAGTCCGAGTACCATGAACAGTGTCATGGTTATGATGGCTCCGCCGCCGGCGAGGGTGTTGATGACGCCGACAACGATACCCGACAGCACAAGCATCAGTATGATCGTAATTTCGTTCATAAGCGTCATGTTTTGTCGGCCGTGTGATTGCGGATCACAGGCGGGAAGTACCCGATTTGATAAAGATACAAAAAAACGGGCAAACGGGAAAATTTTCAGCCCAAAATCATTCCTGAGTAACGGAATGTAACATCGACGGGGCTATTTGCGCGCTATGCAGAACAGATCGAAGCACCCTTCGTCGTAGGGGGCCACGCGGTAGTCCGACATCGATATGGACGATGTGAGCGAACGGTTGTCGGCGAGAAGCCGGCGACGGTTCATACGGTTCAGGATGTCGTACGGCAGGCGCAGCATCCATGCCGGCAGACGGTGCTGCAGGTCGAGCGGGTCGAATCGCGTGATGCGCTCGACGCCGGCCTTGTTGGCGGCATAATACTCCATGACGCGATCATTGCCGAAGACGCCGCGGCACTCCACCTCGGAGAAACTTCCACGCAGCAGCCGTGTGAGCTGTGTGGCGGTATATTCACGTACATGCCACGGATTGCGTGTGAGCGACATGGGTGCGTTCGGTGTCGAGACTACGAACACACCCCCCTTGCGCAGTACGCGGCTCACCTCCCGCACGAACTCCTCGTCGCGACGTATGTGTTCGATGACCTGAAACGATATGACGCAGTCGAACGATCCGTCGGGGAAGTCGATCGGCGGCACGCTCATGCGGCGGAATTCGGCATTGTCGGGCAGAGGTGTCGGTAGTACTGGTACGCTCTTGTCGACGGTGATGAACCGTGCGGCGGCCGGAGCTACCACCTCGATGCCGTAACCCATGCCCGTGCCGATCTCGAGGACGTCGCCCGAGACTATCGAGGCGGCCTCGTGATAGGCCAGAATCGAACGTTGGAAGACGTAGTTGTCCGAGGCGTCGCGGGCGGATACTCTTTCGGCTGTGTGCATGGGTGATGGTGTTATTTGGTCTCTTTGAGTCGTATGCTTGTGCCGTCCGTCGTAACGGCGCCGCGTTTGAGCAGCATGCCCAGCGCGCGTTTGAATACCTTCTTGCTCATGCGCGTGCAGGCGTGGATTGCGTCGGGGGTTGAGTCATCCCCTACCTCCAGATGCCCTCCGGCCTCGCGCACCTGACGCAGCAGATCCTCTGCCGAAGAGCTTACGCCCTCGTATCCCTCCTGCTGGAGCGACAGGTCGATACGGTTGTCCTCGGTGATGCGCGTGACGTATGCCTCGGTCTGCTCTCCGACAGAGACAGGACGGAATATCTGGTTGCGGTAGATCATGCCCCAATGCCGCGAGGCGACTATGACACGATACCCGAGCGGACTTTGCGAGGCTACGAGAATATCGACCTTCTGGTGCGGTGCGACGGTTATGACCTCATTGCCGATGTAGGGTTTGAGTTTCATGGTGGCCACGCAGCGACCCGTTATATTGTCCACGTACAGATATACGATATAGCTGCGGCCCGGAACCACTCCGCCCTGCTGGTTGCGGTTGGGCAGGAAGAGATCCTTGCCGTAGAGACCCCAGTCGAGGAACGCCCCGTGTGCATTCTTGTCCACGACCTTCAGGCAGGCGACATGGCCTTCGGTTATGAGCGGCCGCTCGGTTGTAGCCACAAGGCGGTTCTCGGAGTCGTGATATACGAATACGCTCTTTTCGTCGCCCACCTTGTCCGTGAGCGAGACATAACGGTTGGGAAGCAGCACCTCGGCCCCCTCCTCGTCGGCGAGGTAGAGTCCGTAATCGGATATGCGGGCCACTTTCAGCGTCTGGATGCGTCCTACTTTCATTGCAAATATTAATTTGGGCGAAGGTACGAAAAAAATATCAAATAGCGCACCACTATCTGCTTTCGCCTGCTGCTTCTGATGTCGGCGGCAGATATGCGGAAACGAAAAATCCTCACCGTACAATCCCGCTTGTGCTGCGGAGCGTAAATAGGCCGCAAATAAATTTGGTGGGCTGAACGGCTTGTATTATCTTTGCGGACGAATCAAGTTCATTTGACATGATAAGCAGAAGATTGCTCAGGATAAAGGTCATCAAAGCCCTCTACGCCCATCTTAAATCGGAGTCGGATTCATTGGCGGCATCGGAAAAGAATCTCGTTGCGTCGATCGACAAGACATACGATCTCTATTTTCATTTGTTGTCGCTCATAACCGAAGTTGCCCGCTATGCTGAGGAGCGGCAGGAGACGGCCAAACGCAAGAAGCTTCCCACGTTCGAGGATCTGAACCCGAATCGCAAGTTCGTTGACAATGCCGTCGTGGCGCTGCTCTCGCACAGCGATACGGTCAATGACTACAACGCCTCGCACAAGTTGTCGTGGGCACGCTTCCCTGAGTTGATCAAGACGCTCTTCGAACAGCTCGAGCGCAGCGATTATTACAAGAAATACATGGCCTCGTCGGAGCATTCGTTCCGTGAGGATCTGTCGCTCGTGGTGGATTTCTACTCGAACGAACTCGAGGAGTCGGAGATGCTGGAGGATGTGCTCGACGAGGAGTCAATATTGTGGAACGACGATCTGGGATTCGTTCTGGCGATGGTTATCCGCACCCTGTCGGGAATACGTCAGTCGCACCGCGACGTGAAGGTTATGCCCGAGTTCAAGAATCCCGACGACCTGCTCTTTGCCAAGGAGCTCTTCGCCAAGGCGGCGCTCAATTTCGATGACCACCTGCAATATATCGAGAAGTTCACCCGCAACTGGGATGTCGAGCGCATAGCCTTCATGGATAACCTCATAATGGTAACGGCTATGACGGAGTTGATCTCGTTCCCGTCGATACCGGTCAAGGTGACGCTCGACGAGTATATAGAGATTGCGAAGTACTACTCGACGCCCGCCAGCAGCACATTCATAAACGGTGTGCTGGACAAGATCGTCAGCTCGCTTACCGAGGAGGGACGCATAAACAAGAGCGGCCGCGGCCTGATCTGAAAGGCCGTTTCTGAATGCAAAATCAAGCGATCATCACATTAGGATAGCATGCGAATGAAACTCTCGGCATTCATATTAATATCTGTCGGCATAATGGCTTTCGCCGTGTCGTGCGGGTCGCGCCGCAGCGAGGTGGTGCATGTGACCGACGTGCTGAGGGTCGACACGACGGTTCTGAACGAGGGGGCATCAGATACGCTCCGTCTGGGCCGCATGCGTCAGGGCGAAAAGGTGGTCAAGCGTCTGCGCATTGAGAACGGATGCGGGAAACCCGTAGTGATCGTACGGCACTCGACAACGTGCGGATGTGTCGTGCCGGAATATGAACGTCGTCCGATTCCCGCAGACGGCAGTACGGATATCGTCTTCACGTTCGATTCGCAGGGCGAATACGGCTGGCAGATGAAACTATTGGATTTTTATCTCTCCTCATCGGCCCGACCGCTCAAGATATACGTCGAAGCCGAGGTGGAATAGTATTGCGTATTTGGAAATAATCGTTATCTTTGTGCTGCAAACCGATAGAACAGGCACAAACATTTAAAACCAATACAGACTATGATTGAATTGCTTCAGGCCACGGGCGCCGCAGGTGCCGCTGCCGGCCAACAGCCCGGAATGGGCGGTTTCTGGATCATGATTGTCCTCATGATCGTGGTGCTCTACTTCTTCATGTGGCGTCCCGAATCAAAGCGCCGCAAGGAGATGGCCAAGTTCCGCGAGGGACTCAAGAAGGGCGACAAGATAATCACCGCAGGCGGTATATACGGTACCGTCAAGGAGGTTAAGGATACAACGCTTCTGATCGAGGTGGACAGCAACGTGACGCTGCGCATCGACAAGAATATGGTCGTTGCCGACAACTCGCAGTTGCAGAAGTAACGATCGGACGACAGATACTGAAATGAAAAGAGGTCACATTGGAAAGTGTGACCTCTTTTTTTGTCGTAATGTATGCTACCCCGCTATCTATCGTTTGTGTAAGGAATATTCTCTACGGGGTTACTATTCCTCCTCGACACCGCAGTCGCAGAAGTGGAACTCCTCGTGCGCTTTCTCCTTCGGGAAGAGAAAGTAGATGCAGAGGGCCTCGGTGCAGAGCTGGTCCTGCGAGTTGAAGATCTTAACCTCTATATCCACGATGTTGCGCCGCTGGCGCACGACCGTGGCTTGAAGCGTGATGTGATCCTCGGAGGTGTGTATGGGCTTGAGATACCGTACCTCCATGCGTGAGGTGACACCGCTGGTCTGGAACTTGCGGAAGACAACCCAGCTGCTTATCTCGTCGGCAAGTGTGGCCTGAATGCCGCCATGCAGGGTGTCGACCCAGCCTTGGAACTCGGGCCTCGGCTTCCAGCGGCTGACTATACGGTCGCCATCCTCGTAAAATTCCATTCGCAGACCCTGCTCGCTGCGTGGGTCGCAGCCGAAACAACGGTACCCGTCCATACCACGCCACGGGTTGATAATTCTCTTCATGTCGATAAGGTTTTGCGTCGCCGGCCGGAGATTCTCTCCGTCGCGGCCGACGGCTTTGTGAGTCGCAGGCAAAGATAACCATTTGTACGGAATAGTGCGCACGGCGGGGAATATATTTCTCGGTATACACGTCGTGGCGAAAATAAATATGCACGGGATTGAAGCCATGGGAAAATATTCCGACAAACTTTGTAAATTTGCAGAAATTTGAACGCGCAACAAATATGTACGATGTCATAGTGGTAGGAGCCGGTGCGGCCGGCATGATGGCTGCGGCAACGGCAGCGAAGAACGGCCGTCGGGTGCTCCTGATGGAGAAGATGGAGAAGGCGGGACGCAAGATCCGCATCTCGGGAAAGGGACGCTGCAATCTGACCAACGCCCGCCCGCCAGAGGGGTTCCGCGATGCGATACGTACCAATGCCGACTTCTTCGAGGTGGCCTTCGCCGAATTCAACAACAAAGCCACCATACGTCTCTTCGAACGTCTTGGCGTGAAGCTTGACATCGAACGCGGGCAACGCGTATTCCCCCACAGCGGCAAGGCTTGGGATATAGCCAACGCGCTGATGGATTATTGTGTGGAGAGCGGCGTGGAGGTGATGTACGATACGCGTGTGAGTGACGTGCTGGCTATCGACGGCAAGGTCTACGGGGTGCGTTACTTCAATAAACGGGGCTTTGAACGCAAGGAGGAGGCTCCGAATGTCATTATCGCTACGGGCGGCGTCAGCTACCCCGCTACCGGTTCGACGGGTGACGGATATATCTTTGCCGACAGGCTGGGCCATACGATCGAGGCTGTGCGGCCGTCTCTTACGCCGCTGCGCACGTCGCATCCGCAGCGCAAATATCTCGACGGCCTGCTGCTGAAGAACGTTGCGGCGCGGCTGTATGTGGACAACGAACTTGTGCGCGAGGAGTTCGGTGAGATCGGTTTCTCGGAGCGCGGCATTGAGGGGGCTATAGCCCTGCGTATGAGCCGCGATGCCGTCGATGCGCTGATCGACGAGCGGAAGGTGAAGATCGTTCTCGACATGAAACCCGCCCTCACGGAGGAGATGCTCACCGAGCGTATACGGCGCGAGATAGCCGACATGCAGCCCGAGGAGTTCTTTGCCGAGCTGCTGCGGCGTCTTGTGCCGAAGCAGATGGTAATACCTTTGGCGCACGAATTGGACGTACACTCGAAAAACTACATACGCAAGGTGACCGATGCCGAGATCGCGCGTCTGGTCAAGGTGCTTAAGGGCATGACGTTCCCCATAGTCGATTATGCGCCCTTCGAATATGCCGTCGTTACGGCCGGAGGCGTGCGGTGCGACGAGGTGAACCGCTATACGATGCAGTCGAACAAGGTGTCGGGACTCTATTTTGCAGGCGAGGTTCTGGATATAGATGCCAACACGGGCGGTTACAACATGCAGATAGCCTTCTCGACGGGACGTCTTGCAGGCCAGCTGCGTAAATAGTATGTATATCGCGCAGGAAGGAGCGTAACGATGAAGATCTCGGGTAGAAACATAAAACGCCGTCTGTACGGGTTGCGGAAATTGCCTTCGAACTTGAAACGGGCACGGTATTTTCGTGGCCACGGGGTGCATTCGCCATTCGTATATGCCGTTGTGCGGCAGGTGTTCATGCGCTCGAGGCTCTTCCCGGAGGGGGCGACGGACCTCTATTACGAACTCCTTGCACGCGGCATATCACAGCGCCGCGCCGTACAGCTGCAGAACCTTATGACCCATTGCGGGTATGAGAGTTTCGATATTGACAACAGTGACATGTCGGCCCCGCGGTGCGATATGATGATAGCGACGGCGGCCGTTGCGCCGGAGAGACTCAAAGATATGGCGGCACGTGCCGCGGAGTATGGCTCCACGCTCTGCATAATATCACCGGCCGCGGACCGCAGCCGCGACGAAGCGTGTCGTGCGATTGTCGAGGCACACAGGTGCACAAGTATAGATAACCGCGGGTATCTGTTGATATTCAACAACTACCTGCCAAAACAACGATTCAGATTATGAAAGTTTACACCAAGGGCGGCGATAAGGGATCGACGTCGCTCATAGGCGGCGAGCGTGTGTCGAAGTGCGACGTTCGCGTCGAGGCATACGGTACGGTCGATGAACTGACGGCATTTACTGCCTTGCTGGCCGACAAGCTTGCGGGATGTGATGCTCTTGCGGGGAGCGTCGCCGAGTTGCGCCGCATAGAGTCGCAGCTGATGACCGTGCAGGCGCTGTTGGCTGTGGGTGATGGCGGCGAAGGTAAGGTTGCCCCACTGCCGGCTCAGGCCGCACAATATCTCGAACAGGCGATAGATGCCATGCAGGAGCATCTGCCCGCAATAACCAAATTTACAATTCCGGGAGGTGACGAACGTATCTCGATGTGCCACGTCTGCCGCACGGTGTGCCGCCGCGCCGAACGTGCCGCGCTGCGTGCCGCCGCCCAACATAAGGTCGATGCCGATGTGTTGATATACCTGAACCGATTGTCGGATTATTTCTATGTTCTGGGCCGCGCGGTGACAGTTGCGGTCGGTGCCGAGGAGATTCTCTGGATACCGTGACGCGTTTATATGGTAAATAGTCGCACCATCGTTAACATTATATGACAAAGTGCTTGCTTTTAATGATTTTTTTTTATATTTGCGGCCGATATAATTTGCGACAACCATATTTGCATAAAACTACGAGATATGTACTGGACTTTAGAGTTAGCATCGAAGTTGGAGGATGCACCATGGCCTGCCACGAAGGATGAATTGATCGATTATGCGATCCGTTCTGGTGCACCGCTGGAGGTTCTGGAGAATTTGCAGGAGATCGAAGACGAAGGCGACATCTACGAGTCGATCGAAGATATCTGGCCCGATTACCCCTCAAAGGACGATTTCTTCTTCAACGAGGAAGAATATTGATAGCCTTCAGATAGGTTAAACAATTGAATACCAGCGCGATGAACAAAGATGATTTGTTTGTCGCGCTGGTGTTTTATGGCGTTATATGGTGCGGTTTGTTTGTTTAAATTGCGGTTTTTCTTCTCAAAAACAGGGTTTGTTTGTCTAAAATACATTACCTTTGTTTCTCCTCAGGAATATTGAATTGGGAGGAAAAGCATATGGGAAGACCGAAAAGACTATATCCATTGGGCAAATTCCGCCTTCGTACACCGAAAGTGGTTGACAAGGAAAAAGCCTATCCTGTCGAGTTGGAATACACTTGGAACAGGCAGATAATTCGCAAGACTACGAATGTCTTCGTCAAAGTTGCGGACTGGAACCAGAACGGCAATCAGGGACGAGGTGAAATTCGTGCAAGTCATGGCGGTGAAGCCAAACGACTTAACCAGTTATTGCTAGCTCGTGTTGAACGTATAGATTCGCAACTTGCCGAATATAACGAAAAACATCCTAATCAGATAACCGCTGATGTCGTATCCGGCTTTCTTGCTGACAAACCTCTTGCGCGCCGTGACCAAGGAAAGGACTTCGTGGAGTTTACATTGGAACGTCTTTCTTCTGACTATGCAAGAAACAGAATCGGAAGGAGCCGGTATGAAAACGGAAAGAGCTGCATGAATATATTCCAGACATTCCTGAGGGCTACCCGACAGGGAACCTATCGTTCTGACAGCATTTATGTAGGCGATATGACTCCGGAGTTGTTAGACAGTTATATATCGTGGCGCAGGGAAATCAAGCAGAACAGTGATGCCACTATCAACCACTCTTTGACTCCGATATTAAAAGCATGTGCATACGCCTGTGAAATGGGCATGATGGAACCTGCCGTCAATGCAAGGATTCAAGATATGCGCATTGTAACTAAGGTATCGCTTTCTGAAGAAGAGGCAGAGTTTGACGGCAAAAGTCTAAGTAAGGAACAGATGGCGGCATTGCTTGAATATTACAAGACTTGTACTGAACCGCGCAGAAAAGAATTTCTAGAAATGTTCTTCTTTGCGTTCCTCGCCTGCGGTCTCCGTGTAGTGGATGTGATGACCCTGCAATGGAAACATATCGACTTCGCAAGGAAAGAGTTGCGGAAGATTATGATAAAGACAAACAAACGTCACGTCATACCTCTTACTGAACCTGCATTACATATATTACAGCAATGGCGGGAAAAACGTGAGGGATGCCGATATGTGTTCAACCTTGTAAAAGAGACTTTGGATCTGGATGATGCGGAGGCACTGTACAAAGCCCGCAACAATGCCACGAAATGCATCAATCAGTCGCTGGCCGTTGTCGGTGAACAAATCGGCCTTCCGTTCAGTCTCTCGATGCACGCAGCCAGGCACTCATTTGCGGTTTTTGCGCTTAACAAGGGACTATCCATGTCGGTAGTCAGCCGTCTGCTCGGACATAGCAGCACGGATATTACAGAGAAGGTTTATGCCCGTTTCCTGCCGGAAACGCTATCGGCAGAGGTGGCAAAACTAAGCGGAGAATTAATCAACTTGACTATATAATCACTGCGAAAAGATAAAGAATTATGATGTCATTGCCATTTCGAGTTGCATGTATCCTGATAGCAGGATTCCTTATTGTACTGGTTGTAACCTATATATACAAGTTAAACAGCCGTAAGGTATTCTGGGGAGTAGGACTCACTACCATTATTGGTATCCTCATCCTTCTTGGCTTAGGGGTGCTTCGTCCATCTTGGGGAACAGAAACCGGCACGGCTGTCATTGTGGGAATCAGTACCGCTATCGGATGTGCAATAACGCTGATATATGCAGCAGAGGACTTGCATCAAAAGAAGCGAATAAAGGGAAAGAAAATCGTAGAAACTGAATCTATGCAAGAAGATAGGGGTCCAGACCACCATAAAGTGACTTTACCGTCTCGGCTTGATACTGAATTGGCAAGAAAGATCTTTGCCAAAGCCATTGAAGAAGGATATATCATTATCGACGATGACCATTATGAGTGGACTTTGAACAAAGTTCTTCTTGCATATATGTGCGGACGTATCTATTGCGAAGATTATCCTGAGAAAACAATATATGATGAGAAGACATATTGGATGCCTGGCAGGGTGGAATTATTTCCGGGTACTGAATTAGATAAGTTATTTAACATGAAAGATCTGACTCAATCAAGGCATACTCGTAAAAACAAAGCTGCGCCCACAGGATCCGAAAAAATTGACAAGTTATTTGAGTAGCCAATGTGCTACTCTTTTTTTGTTTGACAAGCAGCAGGTTATAAATTCATCACTTCCGTGTTATATACAACTCTAACACGATCTCTAACATAGTATCTAATTCATTCTAACACCCAAATTCCTAAGGAGTTTGAACCTTTGCGCCGTGCTTTTGGTACGATGTGCACAGTTGTATCATAGCACGTAAACCCGGCTTACAGTCCGAGTGTGCATAAGGAAGGTTAAGCCATAATACGACGATATACTATGGCTCAAAAATTAAATGGAGAAAAGAAACTATGCGACAGGGAACTGCTTGAAAAGATCCTCAGTATAGTAGAGAGACAGGAGAAACTGCCGCCTCCGGCTCACCAAGGCGAACACCGTCTATATGACAACAAGTCTTTGATGGAGAAGTTGAACATCAAAGATAAATATCTTAAAAAGTTGCGAGACAACGGTTATCTCGGCTACTCGCGTGAAGGTGATAAATACTGGTATACGCAGGAAGACGTGGACCGCTTTCTGCGCCGTTTCCATTATGAAGCTTTCGCTATTGGTGATGAGCTTCCACAACAGGAAGGAGGTGGCTATGTTTGACACCATTCATTTGACCAACATGCTACGTTCGGAAGTAGAAGGCATTCCGGAAACGGGTCTTCCGTTGGATGCCTTCCCGAACAGGATACAGGAGATTATCCTCAATCTTGCCAGATACGAAAATTTCAATGTGGAATATACTGCGTCTATTATTCTTTCCGCTGTTGCTACTGCAATAGGCAACTCTTGTCATATCCGTATAAAGGGCGAGTGGAAAACTTGCCCATCCCTTTATATGATGCTGGTCGGACGTCCCGGGCTTGGGAAGACTCCTCCTCTCGGTTTTATATATAAGCCGATTAATGAGTATGATGACCGGCTGCATGAGAAATATAACGAGGAATATGACGAGTATGAAAGAGCCATGTCAGCAGGCAAGCACGGAAGTGACGGGGAAGAACAGCTACTTAGGAAACCGAATTTTGTAACGACTGTAATTTATGATTCTACTCCTGAGGCGATGATGAATATTCATCAGCATAATCAGCGCGGAATAACATTGGTAGTTGATGAAATTCTGGCTTTGTTCAATTCCGTCAGAAGGTACAACGGCAAGAACAACCTCATTGAAGATTTACTGACAGCCTATAGCGGACAGCCGTTAAAGATTATCCGCAAGTCAGAATCACGTCCTGTTCTAATCAAGAATCCATGTATAAATGTCATCGGTTCAGTACAGACGAATATGTTGCAGGAAGTCTTCCGTGCAGAGTTTCTTGCCAACGGATTGCTTGACCGTTTTCTGTTTGTCTACCCCAAAAACAGGAAGATATCCGGATGGAGACGGGAAGAACGGAATACAGCCCGTCCTGATATCATGAATCAATGGAGGACAATAATCAACAGAATCCTAAGCATCCCCTGTATCCTTGATGACAAGGGTACAACGGTCAATCCCCGTATCCTTACAATGTCTGACGATGCGGAAGAATATTTTTATGAATGGTACAATGGAATTATAGATGCTGTAAATGCCATTGAGGATGATGCGGATGTTGAAAGCCGCAAGATGAAACTCAACGGCCATGTAGCACGTCTTGCCCTGTTGTTTCAGGTAATGAAATGGGCTACTGATAGTGGAGATATGCAATATATTGAGCGGGACTCCGTAGAATCGGCAATCCGTATGATTGATTATTATGAGGAAACATACAGGAGGATTCAGGAAACCATTGTCATAAACAGTATCGGCGAAACGAAGGAAGCATGGCTTTCTCTGTTGGAAGATCGGTTCACTTCCGGGGATGCTGTCATTGCCGGTAGAAAAGTTGATATGTCCCGACGCACCGTCTATTATGCGCTTGACCAATTATGCCGGCTTAAGCACCCTCCTATAGAAAAGCTTCAGCATGGAGTCTATCGCAAACTTATGACAGAAAACACTGATGCACCTTGCACTATTGCACTTTCATCTTGTCAAGATACCGTGCAATCTTTTCAAAGTGCAAAAGTGCAAAGTGCAACCACACTAAAATCAGAAGATCATGAGTGAATACAGATTCCATTTACAGAAATACCGCCCTGGAAGCAAGACTACTTGTCCGAACTGTGGTAAAAGCCGGTGTTTTGTCAGGTATGTTGATGAACAAGGCAGTATTATCTTTCCCGGCAATGTCGGGAAGTGTGATCATGAAAACAGTTGTGGCTATCATTACACACCTAAGGAATACTTCAAGGATAATCCTGATGTGTTGGAAATGGATGAGGGAAGCAGCAAGTCACTTCTTTCTGCCCCTTATAAGACGGCAGATAAAACTCTGTCTTGTATTGTTCCTTCGTATATTCCTTCATCTTATGTGTTAAGGAGTCTGTCACATTATTCAATCAACCCTTTATATCAGTATTTCTGTCATGTATTTGGTGAAAATGAGACAAGCAGATTGTTTGAAATGTATCGCATAGGGACATCTTTAAAATGGGGAGGCGCAACGGTTTTCTGGCAGACAGATATAAATTGGCAGGTAAGAACCGGCAAGGTAATGTGTTATAATGCCGAGACCGGCCATCGGGTTAAAGAGCCTAAGGCTTTTGTCAGCTGGGCGCATTCCGAGTTGAAGTTGCAGGATTTCCATTTGAAGCAATGTCTGTTTGGAGAACATCTTCTGAAAAATTCATCGTCTCCGGTAATGCTGGTGGAAAGTGAAAAGACCGCTGTTGTAATGAGCCATTTTATCCCCGATTATATATGGCTGGCAACAGGAGGAAAGAACGGTTGTTTCAATAGTGAAGCCATGCAGGTTTTCAGAGGCAGGGAGGTTACTCTCATCCCTGATTTAGGAGCAACCGAACAATGGAAAGAAAAGTCTGCTTTGTTGTCTGGAATATGCAAACGGGTTGTTGTGTCCAATGTTTTGGAATGTACATCCGATGAAGAGCAACGCAGCCAAGGATTGGACATTGCAGACTTCTTTCTGTATTCGCCATCAAAGAGGCAGATACTCCATCAGATGATACAGCGTAATCCAGCATTGCAGTTGCTCATTGATGAACTGGATCTGGAACTTATTGAATAGTAAAGGAACTTGTTCCGAGGATTTATAGAAAGTCCTTAACACAATAAGGACTTTTTGCCTGACGGCAATAAAATCCGGTCATTGTCCCGCAGAGCGGACTGGCACAAGAGCAAGCTCAAATATTAATCATTTATCAAAAGAATACCATATATGAATACAGATATTAAACAGGCCATGCATGTTGAAGCCGGGAAGTCATTCGGCACAGCAGAGGCGAATGAAAACGAAAGGCATTGGAATGACGACAAGATTGACAGAAAGAATCAAGATCCGACCAATCACTATGACAAGACCCGAATGAAACTGAATTTCGAGATTGGGCCCGATGGGAAAGTTCATCCGTTGGGATATCAAGAGAAATCGCTTGAGGTCCGTTTGAAGGAACGGTTGACTGAGCTGGGCTGGAAACCTTTCAAGCCGGACAGTAAAATTCAACCAAACTGTTGTGCGAAATTTATCTTCGGAGGCAATCATGACCGTACACTTGAGATGGCATTTGGAACCCAAACCGTAAATCTGGACAAGGGTGCAGATAACAGCCATCTCCAGCGATGTCCGGAAATCGAACAGTGGGCAAAAGATGTCTATGACTGGTGCGCCAAACGGTACGGACAGAAAAATATCATCGGCTTCCAGGTTCATCTTGATGAGAGCAGCCCGCATATCCATGCCTTGATTGTTCCTGTCGGACAACGTTCCAAAAGTGGACGTGAATGTGTCATGTGGTCGGCTAAGTTCGGTAAGAGCCGTTATGAGTATGGCCATATTCTTCGGGAAATGCATACTTCACTTTATGAAGAGGTAGGTAGTAAGTACGGACTGGAACGTGGTGATAGTATTGAAGGCCGGAACGTTAGCCATCTTAGTAAACGCGATTATATCCGAAAACTGTCCAAAGATGCGAAACAAGCAGAGAAAGCAGTCAAGGGACTGCAGACAATGATACGAAAACTTGAACGGGAAATGCTTGCCGGAAGGAACCGGCTTAAAGAAATCGATGAAGCACTTGCGTCTGGCAAGATAACTCTTGACAAATATGAGGCGCAGAAAACGGATATACAGAAGCTCATTGCAGAGTATCAGTCTAAATTGGACGACAAAGCAGGTAAACTTCAAGTAAAGGAGCAGGAATTGGAGCAACTGACAAAGGATGCAGCAAAAGTCCGTTCTGTTGTCCAGCCGTTCCGTAACCACAAGGTCGATTTCACTCCACCGCAAATTACAGAGAAAGTGCCGCTGTTTGGTACAGACAAATGGATTGAACGACAGAATAGACTTATCGCCAAGCAGTTCACCGAGATTGTCCGCAAGGTAGAATCTCTATACAGAAATGATGCAGCCCGACAGGTCGAAGCCGCCCAACGCAATGTCCTGGCAGATTACGGAGAACTGTATCAGTTGAGACGGGAGAATAAAATTCTTTCAGACACAAACGAAAATATGGAGTCAGAGCTGAATACATTGCTCGGCCAGCTGGCTATACCTTCAGTTCGCAATATGATTTTTGCAGTAGCTGATGCGCTCATTAGTGGGCAACCGATACCAGTTTCTTCCGGAGGCGGTGGTGGTAATTCCGACTCAGACCTTCGTTGGGATGGACGCAGGCCGGATGAAGAGGAAGAGGCATATAAACGGAGGTGCCTGATGCACGCAGTGCAAGTTGCCCGTAATTCTCAAAGAAAAACTATACGCAGGTAACTCCAAAATAAATCATTAGGATAGCTGCAAATTCTTGTGGTTGTCCTAATGATTAAGTTAATACAAACCGATAAATCAGAATTTACCGATACTTGACCGTTCATCAGAAGCGGGAGAAGTTCGTCTCGTTGCTTAGTTAGCAGAGATATTTCACGCTTATTCTGTATTATAGTTTTGCGAATGGTATTTGCTTTTTTATTATACATAAACAAAATATCTTTTGGTGGAATAAAGCAATCTGTTTTACATAGCTCAACTGGACTAAGATTTGCTTGTGCTGCACCATTAGCGAGGTTATCGACTACAGTTCTCATTGCATTGCTACTTAGAAAATTATAAAAGTATTCTAAATATGTTGCATCACAATACAATAATCCTACACGCTGATTTAATAACAGGTTTTCTTCGCAAACAACACATAATCTTCCACAGTTCCCTGTTAATGAAATCAATCGATCTCCAGTTTTGAGAGATATATAATCGCTTGCCCGGCTTGGTAACTCGTCAATATAGTCACAACCAGATGTTACTAGTTCACCATCTTGTACATTTTTGATTGTAACAATCTTATAACGACCAAAAGTTTTATATGTATCTGACTTGAATGGAAATCCTGACTTAATTTCAAGCCTATTATTAATTGGTTTCACCTCCCATCCTTCTGGAATTTCCCGTTTCAATTTCTCATTCCAAACCATCTTACCACCACTTGACTTATACGGTTTTCCGTTTTCATTCGGAAAATCAAACTGTACAAACCAGTAATCATAAAGTTGCTTTGCCATTGCCTCTAAATTCTGATTTAGCAGTCCTTTATATTATATATGGACTAAAATATCAGAATTATGAAAGAGAACATCATTCAGGCGATAGTTGCGAAAATGCAGCGTAACTTGGATTGCCGACAAATGGTACAGCTTAAAGCGGTACTTGCATCAGAACTGCATAATGTGGAAATAATCGAAAAGAAAGAATGTGCCAAACAACAAGCACAGGAAAATGAGCATCTCTTAAACTCTTTTATCTCAGCAAAAAAGATTGAAGGATGCTCTGATAAAACATTGGCATACTATCGTAACACTATTGAACGATTGTTGTTTACACTTTCCGTGGCTATTTGTCATATAACCACAGCAGATATTCGTACCTATCTGTCCAATTATCAAGAAGAGCATTTGTCCAGTAAAGTAACTATTGACAATATGCGGCGTATCTTTTCAAGTTTCTTTGCTTGGTTGGAGGATGAAGACTATATCGCAAAGAGTCCTGTAAGGCGTATTCATAAAGTAAAGACAGACTCTCTTGTAAAAGAGGTACTTTCTGATGAGCAGTTGGAACAACTTCGGGACAGTTGTACCAACAAAAGAGATTTAGCTATTATAGACATTCTGTCATCTACAGGTATCCGTGTAGGTGAATTGGTGAAACTGAACCGAGAAGATATAGATTTTCATGAGCGGCAATGCGTAGTATTTGGGAAAGGCAACAAGGAACGTATTGTTTATTTCAATGCCAGAACGAAATTGCATTTACAGCAATACATTGATGCACGTACTGATAATAATCCGGCTTTATTTGTTTCACTATATTCACCATACACACGCTTAACTATCAGCGGTGTAGAAGTGCGTATTCGGAGACTTGGACAATCACTTTCCATGTCAAAGGTACATCCTCACAAATTTCGCCGAACTCTTGCTACAATGGCTATTGACAAAGGTATGCCTATTGAACAAGTTCAACGCTTATTGGGCCATGTGCGTATTGATACGACTCTACACTATGCCATTGTAAACCAAAACAATGTAAAGTTGGCACACAAAAAGTATTTAGGATAGATAGTGTTTGATTCTGCCTAAAAAATGTAACTTTGCATTCAAAAATGAATGTAAATGGCTAAATTATCTTCTATTGCATATTATGTAACAGATAAAATCAGCAGCAATGATATATCTTTGGCAGAATATGTTACGACTGATTGTATATTGCAAAACAAGAAAGGACGGGAGGTTGCAACTAATCTTCCGCCACAACCTTGTAGCCTTATTCGTTATCAGCGTGGCGATGTGTTAATAGCTAATATTAGACCTTACCTTAAAAAAGTTTGGTTTGCAGATATTGATGGTGGAGCATCTCCTGATGTGCTGGTTTTCAGAGCGAAAGATGGACATTCACCAAGTTTTCTTTATGCTATACTTCTTCAAGATTCCTTTTTTGACTATGTGATGCAGGGGACAAAAGGAAGCAAGATGCCTCGTGGGGACAAAGAACAAATTCTAAGATATGAAATGCCAACATTTTCCTGTTCAGAGGAAAGCATTGGCACATTTTTTTTGAATTTAGACAGGAAAATTCATCTTAATGAACGGATAAATCAGAATTTACCGATACTTGACCGTTCATCAAAAGCGGCAAGAGCTTGTCACGCTGCTTAGTCAGATTTAAGATTTCTTCATGCAACTTGATTATCTGATTGAAAATAGGTGATATTAATTCCTCGAATCTATCCGCAATATCTTTATTATCAGGTATAGCTATTGCGCTTTGTTGTAAATGGTCTTGCGTAATATGCCCCATCGTCGTTTTCCTTGCTTCTGCCATTTTCTTGAATACATCCACATAATCTAAAAGTTGAAAATAGAAGAATGACTTCGGGAAATCATTTGCCGATGTGACCTTAAAGATATGTTGATTAAGTCCTCCAAGTCCATAAGCCCAAAGCATAACTTCCAGTGATGCTGACCATGAAAATAGTACATCACCATTATACACCTTTACAGACTCTGGTATATTTGGCGTTACTTTTTCAGTGTCAGCAGAAATGCCATCGTGCATTTCTCGTATTTTGATAACAGGCAATGATGCTTCATCATCCTTTGGCCTGAATTTCTGACAAGCCAAACCATTTGTAAAAACAGCAATCTCAAAGAGGTTTCCGCAATGCCAGCCAAAAGGAATCTCCCTTTTCAACTTCTCATTCCAAACCATCTTTCCGCCACTAGACTTGTACGGCTTGCCTTCTTCATTCGGAAAATCAAACTGCACGAACCAATAATTATAAAGTTGCTTCGCCATCGCTTCTAAATTCTGATTTATCGCACGATTAAGTTCTATTTTACGGTCAAGGCTGCGGAGTAACTTGCCAATACGCTTCTGTTCCGCCAATTCAGGAATCCACACTGTGCAATCCTTAATTTTATCTGGTGAAGTATGGCGGATTTTTGTTTGTTGGGCAGCTGCACTTAGTTGTTGTTTGACCAAAGTAGAGGATATAAGATAAAATGCAAAATCTTTGTCTAACAAGTCCTCTTTGCAAATAATTTTTGCCACATCTTGGCTTTGGATATATTTACCACTTTCGGGAATAATAGCAGTTGAGCCAAGCAGACCTATAGCCTGTTCTGTCAAAGGAGTGATAATATCTCCTTTTCCCATTAAGAACTCAGACCGAAAGTCGCCTGTATAATAGAGATTATCTTTGGACTTATTCTCTTTGAAGCAATTATTTTGATAGTCAAAGTTACCACAAGTCAGACGGATGTATTCACCCTCGGTGGCATAAAATTCGCCACTGAGACTTGCCCCTCTTGTGACATCGAGGATTTCTCCAAGCTTATATTTTTTCAATTCCATTTACCGTGTTGCTTTTTTAACATAATCTTGAATTAAAGATAGATTTACCTCAATCTCCCTGCGCTTGGCCAATAACTGATCGAGATGCGCTTTCTGGTCTGCTTTTTCTTGTGCTGCTATGATATGGTCAATTCTTGCTCCTCCTACAAAATGGTATACTATATCAACCTCCATTTGAGCATCTTCAATCTCTTTATCCAATTCTACAAGTTGCTGTTGATATTTTCGTTGTGCTTCTACTATATCCAGATTATTAGCAGCTACGAATACATCAAGCAAGTGACGAATTGCAGCAATCTGCTTTTGTGCATCCTTCGATGAACTGCGAGCTACATGTAGTGCGACAATTATAGCAATCACACTAATTATTGGGCTTAATAAGGTAGCCCATTGAACCAGGTTGTCAATCATAATTCAGTTTGTTTTCCATCTAGATTTTCACCTAATCTTGCTTCAATCTCTTCGATAGTAGGCATAGTTCCCTCCACTTTTTCCGGATAAAGTTTTGATAGCTCATATTCAGATATTCCCAATGGGAGATTGCTACCTTCCAATGCGTATTGGGCAAGCATTGAATCCTTTTGGCGGCAAATAAGCAAACCGATTGTAGGATTGTCTCTTCCCTCTTTTCTAAGAATATGATTACAAGCGACCACATAGCCGCTTAACTGTCCGAGGTCTTGAAAATCAAATTCGCCGATTTTCACTTCAATCACTACATAGCATGATAGATTCAAGTTGTAGAAAAGCAGATCGATAAATTTCTCCTTTTGTCCGATCTGAAGTCTATACTCTTTGCCTATGTATGCGAATCCGGTACCGAGTTCCAGCAGGAATTGCGAGATATTGGCAAGCAGCGCATCTTTGAGAATATGCTCATTATAAGGTTGAGTTATTCCTGTAAAGGCAAAGTTATAAGGGTCTTTTGTCAGTTCTTGTGCAAGATCGCTTGTCGCTTCCGGCAATGTGCGGGTGAAATTTGTCAAAGCCTTTCCTTCCCGTTCATACAGGCCGCTATCCATAAAGTTGAGCAATGTGTCTCGACTCCAACCCTCTTCCATAGTCTTTCTCACATAGAAGAGAGCCTTTGCCGGTTCTTTACTGTACCTGTCCATCAAGTAACGGTGATGCCCCCAAGGTATGGAGAAAAGCATCTCTTCCAATTGTCCCACAGTTTGTGGGACAGGCTTCGAAGATTCTGCCACAGGTTGTGGTACTTTTCCATCTTGTAATTGTTCCACAGCTTGTGGGACAACTTTTAGATACTGAGAATAAAGCAGATAGAATTTCTTTGCGTAATATATATTGGTTCGAGAAAGGCCTGTGGCGTTGGGATTTCTGCGCTGTAAATCCACAGAAAGATTCTTGATGACTTTCTCACCCCACCGTTCTTCCACACGCATTTCTTCTATGTCACGACCAAGTTCCCAGTAATATTTAAGCAACTCACGGTTAACCCTGACCGCTGCTTTAATTTGACTTTGACGATAGCGTACACTAAGGTCTTCCACCCACCGGATGTAGTCTTTATCTATGATGGTCAATTCTTTACTCATTACTTCCAACATTTACATTAAAGTGCAAAGCGTCCAACTGCTTCATTATCTCCTGCTCCAGACGATGGCTCTCTGCAAATTGACGTGACAGTTCAGCCTTATAATTTGCCATGCGGTTATTGAACTCTTCTTCGGTAATGTCCACATAGTCAATCTTGATGTCGAAATACTGTCCGGCAGACAACGAATAACCTTTCTCCTTTATTTCATCATAGCTTACCGCAACCGAAAAATCCTCTATGGCTTCTTTATTTTTGAATGTATTGACAATTAAGTCAATGTCGTCCTTCAGCAATCTACGTTTTTTATTTTTCCCTTCCTTATATTCCTCTCCTAACTTGCTCGCATCAATCAATATGACTTTCTCAGCAGAAGCAGCTTTGTCAAAGAACAGAACGGAAACATTCGTACCTGTATTTGCGAACACATTGCTTGGCATAGAAATACAGCCATACACCCAGCGGTTATCTACAATTTTCGTCAGGACTTTTCTTTCAACACCACTTTTGGCTGTAATGAATCCCGTAGGAATGACAATAGCCCCCTTGCCATTTGTTTTCAGCGAATTGATGAGATGCTGGATAAAACACAAGTAGATAGACATTGAATCTTTCTTCTTTGCCGGCACAGATGGGACTCCCGCCCAAAAACGCACCGTATCAGAAGCCAATGTATCTCTAAAATCTGAGAAATCCAGATTGAATGGCGGATTGGACACAACGAAATCGAATTTTCGGAGAGATCCGTTTTCTTCCTTGTGGTATGGTTCCGTAAGAGTATTCCCTTGTACAACATTAGGAAGACTTCCTGACAGATTGTTCAGAATGAGATTCAGCCGGAGCATCTCACTGGATTTTTCCGATATGTCTTGACTGAAGATCGTACAACGGTCTTCACCTATCTGATGAGCCAAAGCCATAAGCAAAGTACCTGTTCCTGCCGATGGGTCATAACAGGTCACTCCACGTAGGTTTGCTTCATCTCCGACCAGCAGGCGGGCCATTACCTGTGCGATGGCTCTCGGGGTGTAATATTCCGCATATTTTCCGCCCCCAGCATTGTTGTAATCCTTTATAAGATATTCAAATATCCGTGAGAAGAAATCATATTTTTCCGCAAAAACACTTTCAAAATTGAATGATGCAACGGAACTCATCAATGAACGTGCAAAATCATCCCTTTTCTGCGGATCTGTTACAAACTGTGTGAGTGCACTGAATATATTGACTCTGCTTTTCCCTGAAGTTACAACAGAAAAAGTATCCGCATTCAGATTGGCAATGTCAATCAGTGTCGCATCCAGCCGTGTGGAAAAATCACCTGATCCGGAAGTATTATACAAATGTGCCAGTGTATGCTCAGGTTTAAGCAAAGGAACTGATGCGGGAAGATAGCTGAACAAGTCTTCGACTTCCTCTTCAGTGAATTTATCATATTCCGCATCCCACTTGTCTGCCTTGCTCAATCTTTCTCCGTATATCTTATCCCGCTTTGCTTCATATCCGAATTTATCATTGAAATACTTATACAGAAACATTTCCGTAATAATCTTGTACTCACCACCACTATTGGCAAGACCAAAATAGGAAGTGGTCGATTTCAATGAATCAATAAGGGCTATAGTAGCTTCTGATATATTCTGCGTATTTGCATCCATATTATCTCAAGTAAAGTTGATTGTATTGGTTTATATATTCATTTGCAATGAGATTGTTGATAAACTTCCTGTCGGGAAGACTCGCTTTTATCCCCAAGTCGACGAGTTGATGGCCTATCATAGCCAACGTATCCCGTTTGAAACTGTTTTCATTCGCTATGATGTTTATATCAAGGTAGATACGGTTATCAATCTCACGCTTCATTTTTGACAGACTTTCTGCTATTTCGTATTCAGTTTTGGAAATAAGAGGCTTTTCTCGTTTTTCATTTTCTTCTTCTATACGCTTGTGGATACGGACAAAGCGCTCGTCTCCCTGATATTTCTTTTTGAGTATATTATTGCGACGGTTTATCTCACGGATTTTCTTCATTACCGAATCCATATAATCAATGCTTTCTTTAGCTTCTTGCGTATTTTGAGGAACGAAGCCTTTCTTTCTGAAGTATTCCCGGAACTCTTCAGCCAAAATCACATACTTGTCTTCCGTCTTGTCAAAGTTGGCTTCAAATTCAGCCTGTACTTTTTCACAACGCTCCCGAATATCATTGACAATAATACGTAATTCTTCTGAAATGCCTTTTTTGAACTCAAATTCCAGTTCAGAAAGAGCGACATTGATAATTCCAGATACATCTGCCTTATGTTCGGTACTTTCCAGAAAATTCATTCGTTCTATACGGTGAGAAACTTCAGTGATCAGAGTAGGAATAGTACCTTTAGGCAAACTGTTGATTCGTTCTTTCAACTCTTCATCGCCAAAAGCCCTTACTTGGTTAATGATTGCCTTGGCATTTTCGAGAGTAGATCGGAGCGTATATAGATTGTCTTTGTTTTCAATCTCATCTATTTCCTTTCTGAACTCTTCAGGATTGTCGCATGTGTAATTGAATAAAACGCTGCGAATTTCTTTTATCTGCTCTACAATCTGCTCTTTATCTACAATGAGAGCTTCTCCTACTGTTTCTTTTTCGCCTGTTTCTTTAATATCGGCAGTACGATTCAGTTCACGCAGATAGCGGTCATTAGTCGCATCAAAATTTTCCTTGATATTTACAAAATCCACTACATAACCATATTTGAATTTATGGTATGGTCTGTTTACTCTAGTCAGTGCCTGCAGCAAATCGTGTCCGTCCAGACTTCGACCCAGATAGAGTTTCTTCAAACGGGGAGCATCGAACCCAGTCAGAAGCATCTGGTTGACAATCAGGACATCGACTGATAGTTTTTTCTTGTACTCATCAATGTACGCCTTACGCTCTTCCTTGTCTCCTTCATCATGCAAAATCAAAGAAGCTCTCAAGGGTTTTGCATGATATCCATAGGCAATCATAGGTTCAGCCGCCAACATCAGACTTTCATCATGTTTCCCTTCGATATACAAAGCTTTGTTGAAACGCTCTTGCCACAAACGATACATTTCACGGGCTTGAGGATTTGTCTTGCATACAATCATTGCCCCCACCGTATCATCAGCTTGTTCAATACGGAACCGTCGGAAATCGGCTATAATATAGTCTATCAATGCATTGAGATAAGATTCATGTTCAATGATTTTGTTGCGGTCAATATCACTTTTTTTGACTTCAATACCACCTGCCAGTTTGTCAAGAATACTCTCTATTTTCTCTTTATAGATTGTTTCGACAGGTTCTCTCATAAGTTTCAGAGTATAACCGTCTGCTATTGACTTGTCGTAATAATAGGTATCAATGTAATCACCGAATACACGCCAAGACTCCCTTTCCTCTTTTAACAAAGGCGTACCTGTCAAAGCAATTTTTATAGCATCCTTATCGGCTGCCAATAGGTTTGCCAAGAAACTTCCATGTGGATTGTACCCTCTATGCGCTTCATCAATAAAGAAAATACGTTGCAACTGGATGCTGTAATTGGAATCAATCTGTATTTTGGCAGAATCCTGTTTGAATTTCTGGATATTTACCACCATTATCTCAGCTTTACCCTCCGCATTTTCTGTCAAATTCGTACTCCGTATATCTGACATCAATTCATCCCTGCTGTTTGCAGTTCTGACAGACAGTCCTCTTGCCACAAATTCATCCTTGGCCTGCTCCATCAAGTCAAGGCGGTCAACAATGAAATAAAATTTTACAGCTGTATTCTTTGCCGCATAAAAATCGGTCAGACTACGTACGGAATAATATGCCAAGGCTGTTTTTCCACTGCCTTGTGTATGCCAGATGATACCACTCTTGATACCATTATCCAATTTCTTTCGAATGGCCAGTGAGGCAAAAAGCTGCTGATAACGCATTACATGCTTTTCCAACTGTGTAGTCTTACTACCGTCTTCCAGTTCAATCTTTCTGTCCACATAGGCAAAACCATATCTCAATAAAAACAAAAAACGCTCTTTACTGAGCATCGATGTCAGAATCCTGTTGGTTGGAGTATTCGTATCTTTGTTCGTATTATAATCAGGCAGATTCTTGATCACGACACAATTCCGGTGTTGCAATATCTGTTTCTCCACACTGTCAGATACGGCCTTATATGGATATTTAGTCACAAAATCTTTATCAGCCTCACGGAAGACATTGAAGAAAGCCTTATCCCTCGAAGAGCAGCAATAGAACGCACCTTGAATAGGAACCCTGTTTTCATTATCATATTCTTGATTGTTGGAAAATATCATCAGCTGGGTGACATTCAAGAATCTTCTGAATTTTTCGTTGCGCATCCGCACATTGATACGCTCCCTTTCTGCCAGAATGCCGTCATGGTTATTCGGCTTCTTGACCTCAATAAAAGCCAATGGCAGTCCGTTTACAAAACATGTTATGTCCGGTCTGAAACTGTCTCCGTTATCCTGATTCTCACAAGTGAATTCGGTAGTTACATGCCATTCGTTACGGTCAGCATCTTGGAAATCTATCAGCTTGATATTGCTATTGGAAGACAGTTTATTAAAAAACTCCCTTCCAAGGTCATTATTGTCAAGTATCAATGTAATTTCATTCAGCAATTGTCTTGCCTGTAATTCGGACAGTGCCGGATTCAAACGTTGAACGCTGCGCAAAAATACATCCGTCAGAATATTTGTTTTACTGTCATATTCTGTTATATTGTCCAAATAAGTATATCCAAGCCTACACAAATGCATGGCGGCAGGAACCTGCACACGTGTATTTTCATTGAATTTATATTCCATGAGCTTCACCTTTCTTCTTTATCGGTTATCAGGTCTTTTAAATCCACCTGTAGGATAACTGCTATCTGCTGAAGGGTCTCCAGATTAGGTTGAATCCTATTGCAGGCATAAGCATTCACCATACTGAAACTCTTGCCAAGCTGCCTTGCCAACCATGTTTGGGAAATGCCTTTTTCTGCCAATACTGCTTTTATCCTATTAAGTTTCATATTATACCTCGATTGAATAGCACAAATATAGGGAATTATATTCGATAAATTTAGTACATTTGCACAGTATAAAAGAATGTCATTGTAAAAATATATCGGATAATCCACATTCACCTCAAATATGAGCAAATTATTAAAACCCAATGATGCTATTAAAGCTGTTTATGAAGATAAATTCCAATTATTTTTGCAGAATATTGGAGTTTATGAGAATGTTATTTCTGGAACTGAAAAATGCAAATTTTGCAGTCAACCAATCTCCTTAGATAACATCGTATCCGTTTTTCCGGAAAGCGGTACTATCAAGTTTGTCTGTGACAATCCTGAATGTATTCGCAAAATGAATAACTATTTTAACGAGAAACAATGATAAACATTTATATCATCTTTCCTATCAGTATCTTATGCTTTGCCGCAGGCGGTGGAATTGTTTGGCATATCTTTACTCATCCTGAGATTTTAGATAAGTGGGCATCCTGTTTTTATCGGTTGTTTAAGGCTATATCTAAAGAAGCCGACAAGCGATTTGTGAAGTATAATATCCAATCTACCATCAACGGTTTCATCGCCAAACTCAATTCCGATGTTCCTAATCTTGATGCTCAAAGGATTAATATTGATTGGATTGAAGAAGAACTCACACCAGAATCCTTCCTGAAATCTGGGACTCTCGTTCTTCGGATGCACAAAAGTACTAACCAGAACCGAAATATCGTCAATGCCACATATACATTCGTTTCTCGCGAGGTATTAAAGAAGACCAAAACATATTTAGCATCTTACCAAAAAGATGCAATCGATTTATTTGTGTCATATAAGGTTTTAGAAAAAGCTGGTCACGATATTATGGATGCTTTTGTCCAAACCTATCTTCGTGACGGACTTGAGAAGGATTCAATCGACAAACTTTACGCGAAATTTGAAAAAATTGATACCTGTGGACTATTTTTCCCGGTATTTATTACTGAGATGACATTTCTCGGCGAGAAAATATTTGGTAAAGGAGTTAATCGTAATAAGATCTATCAAGAGATTGATGGTCTTGTCTCGTTTCTCTTAACTCTTGCGAACCGTAAGACGGGAGAATACTCCAATTTGGAGTATGGCGGCGAGTATTCGAAATTCGCAATCAGAATTGTTGGTAAACAATATAAAATCGAAGAGGAGGGTAAGCGAATCTACATCAATAACATTCGGCTAATCACGCAACCTATCGAAACATTATATCTCATAGGAAATTTCTACAACAAACAATTCATCGATGAAGTCTCTTCTGACTTGACTGAAGATGATGTTTGGGAAATATTTCATAAAGTTGCTGCTAAAGCGAAATTACGGACAAGGGAGGGCGAAGAGTTTGATGTCGAGAATTACATTATATCGTTGAGAAAAAAATCCGTGACGATTGTCACACGGAGATAGTTAAAAGCAAATTTGGGAAACTATTTATCTATCACACCTTCGATAGGCGGTGCTGTGGTAGGGTATAAATGTTTGCTTGCCGTATTTATTCATCAATGGCCTCCGCCCGTCTCAAATAGTGTGGTTTATTTGCACAAATTTCACCAAGAAAGAGCTAATATATTGATAATCAATATAGATAAATTTCTTCAACGAGGAAGAATATTAACAGCCTTTATTTAGGTTAAATAACTGAATATCAGTGCGATAAACAAATTTTCATTGTTTATCGCGCTGGTGTTTTATGGCCTCGGACGGTGCGGTTAGTTTGTCCAATATTATTATTTTATCCAATTAAGAATCTGATAGTTGCAAGCGGTATTTTTACAGATGGAAAGTTTTATGCTCATTGCTGGACGTCTTTTCATATTGACATTAGCTAAGATGACAGACTAATGGCTAAAATGACGCTTTTATTTGGGCAATTTTAGTGGAATATCGGGATAGAGTGCTTCGCAGGGTTGCATCGGCTCCAGAGTCTGCGGACGACTTGCCGAGCGGAGGAAACTCCAGAAGTCCGTGGAAAAGTGCACGACTTGTCCCACATGGGAGCGGAGCGTGGTCAGCACCACGCGGCCATCGCTCAGCCGTCCGATGTGTTCGAGTTTTTCGCTGCCGAACATCCCGGAACGGATGCGCAGCACTTCGCCCGTCGTGCGATTCCAGAGCCGGGCAAAATCCAGTCGCATCGAATCGCAAGATCCTTTGACCAGCACCCAATCTTCTCCAAACGGGAGGAGGTTCGACCAGGGATCTACGTTCTGCATCCGGGTAGTCCGGCAGCGGCGCGTATCGACGTCGAGTTCCAATAGTCGGGCGACCAGTTCCCGGCCCGAGAAGCCGCACATCATCAGTCGGCCGGTTCCGGGGACAGGGATGGAGCCGTTGAACCCGTCGCCGCTCAATATATGGAAGCCCAGCGGTGAGAGCGAGCCGTTTTCGAAACAATAGGTTTCTTCGCCGTGTGCAAGGAGGATGCGTCCGAGTCCGTCGCAGGCGAACCTGCCGGGGTGCTGCGCCTTGGGCAGCGGAAAACGCTGGACGCGCTCCACTCCCTGCGGATTCATCGTGAGGATTGTGGCGCTCTGCCGGTCTCCGAAACAGAGGTAGCGGCCGAACCATCGGGGACGCTGGTCGAGGAAAAGAAAGGGCGATTCCTGTTTCGGCAGGTCACACAGCCGCTTCCAGCTGTTCGCTTCAAGGGGATCCTTGCCTCCGAGAAGCATCCAGCACTGCATGGGCGGAATGTAGTAGAACGCCGCATAGAAATCCATCTCCGGCGAGTATGTCAGGCAGCAAAACCGGTTCCAGCGCACTTTGACCGGCCGAAGCGGCCGCTGACGGAGGTCTGCGACGAAATTTCCCTGCCACTCCTCCGCATCGCGGCTTTTCCAACGTCCGCTGCAGAAGTCTCCGGCCAGCGAGTCAAGCATGTAGTCGGCATCTTCGGGCCACGGCGCCTCTTCGCAGGGCATCGTGCGCCCGGGGTCAAGCGTTCGGGCCGGAGTGCCCGGCGCGCGCCCCGACTGCTTCAACTGCCGACAATATTGTCTCGCCTTTCGGCAAGCCTTTTCGAAATCCGCGGCGTGGGCCTCCTGTTGTATTGTGAGGAGGTAGACGTCGTCGCTGTCGAGGTCATATAGCCGGTATCCGCGGCAGGTCAGCTCCTGCCCTATGGCAGCCATGCCCTCCTCATGCGAGCGGCAGGCATATTGTACCCCGATCTCGTCGAATCGGGCGTCGTGCAGCACTGAAACCTCTTCGCCCCACTTTTTCCGTATCTCAGCCAGCGAGTCGTTCACGTCACCATCGTATTTGAGTAGGTCCAGCGCCTCCTCTACGGCTCGCTCGATCTCCGGGAATTGGCTCTTTCCTGCCGATGTCCCGTCCTCTTCCTTCGACAGGCTTTGCACCTCCTCTACCGTCTGTCCGACCTCCGAAGGATTGCGCCCGAGCTGATTCTCGAGCATCTGAAACACCTTCACGTGGGCATTCCGAATTCCCTGACTCGTGTAGACCATCACGGGTTTGCGCACCAGCCGGATGTCGAATCCTTCCAGTGCGTCGAACAGTTTCGGAAGCTGCAGCGGCGTGAACATTCGGTGCTGCATCGCGGGGCGGTCTTCGATGAAGAGATCGCCGTGGCCTTCGTTCCACATGCCGCGTGTCGTGTTGTCGTCGTTGCGGAGCGAGATCTCGTAGCTGTTGTGCTGGCGGCAACTGCCGTAGAGGCTGCGGGGACTGTTCAGCCGGAGCGTCAGCACCACACGCCGGCGCCGCTCCTCCTTCGGTGTAGCCGGGTCGGCATAGGGCTCGCCGTCGGAGGAGAACTGCGCGATGACCTCCCATTCGTATGACTCGGGCCACGGAATCCCGGCGGCCTCCAGCCATCGGAAGGCCTCCAATTGGTGCGTAACGGTGTCGTAGAAGCCTTCAATCCGACTTCTGAGTTCCTGCAGGTGGGGAAATGGAAATCCCTCCAGCAGGCGCACGATGCGCCGCAGCAGGTACAGCTCCGCGGGATCCTCGACCATCAGCATGCGCGCCAGCACGAGCAGATAACGCACGGCCTCCGGCTCTGCCGAAAGGGCGAGAAGTGCCACGCAGTACCAGAACCCTACGATGTCGTAATCCTTCGACAGCCCTGTCGTGCGTTGGAGTTCGCGCTCCTCGGGCGAGGTCGGGAGGATGGCGTAGTTGTCGAGCGTTGCTGTTACGGCATGCACCACCTCCGTATCGGCGGCGAACGGCTCCATTCGCAGCACCTCCTTGAGATTGAGCGGTGCGTGGATGAACGATCCGAGCTTGCGGTTGAGTGCGTCGATCTTTTCGGCCGTTCCGGGAGTGCATCCGGGCAGCGGGGCGATTTTCAACGGTGTCATGGTATCGGGCTTATATTGGTGAATGGGTATCTTTTTCCAGTGCTGCGATTGCCTCCGTCACCCGGCGGATATTCCGACGGGTATATCCGAACGAGACGATCGAACTGCGCTTGCCGAGATCATTGATGCTGTTGATCCAGATGCCGCCGCTGTCGTGTGCGACGAAGATCTGTTCACCCCACGTGGCGCTCCACCATGCGGGACGGGTGTGTGCGACAAAAAAATCCCGGTCCATGTGGTCGATTGTCCAGTCGTACTGCTCGGCCAGCTCCCGAAGCAAAGCGTCGATCCGCTCCGGCGGCAGCACTGTTTTTCTCCAGCGGAAGAAAAGTCTGCGGTATTGGAGGCGGAAGAGAATGAAAGCCACCGGGACGCAGACACCCGAGGTCCAGAGAAGCGCGCTGGTCGAGATAGACACCATACCAGTGAGGGTGATGATGACCATGAAGAGCGGAAGATAGAGGAGCATGATCGGAAGCAGGTAATGGGCCCAGACCCCCTCGGCGTTGAGCGGCAGCCTGCGGTGTCGCCGTATGAAGTCGGCCGTATCGACCCGGGCTTCGTTGCGGCATCCAATCCGAATGAATACTTCAACGAGGAGCAGACAACCGATTCCCGCCATCCATAAAAGAAAGGAGGGAACGGCATTTAGCTCCGGTGCTCCGACATGGATCATCAACACGCCGTCGTAGGCCACCCCATCGAACGAAAGGTCCCGACAGAGAAGGCGGTACTCACCCTTTTTGGCGGGAGAAAAGCGATAGAAGTGCCGGCAGATACGTGTGTCCATGCCGTTGCTCCATGATTCGGAAGAGGTACTGCGAAGCCATGTCAACGGTGATCCCTCCTCCGTAACGACGGTCGGGGTTCGGTCGGCGTATTGGTTGCTGGAGAGCACAATCTCATAGTCGCCCCGGGCTCGCGGCTGCCCGGCTTCGATCGAGAGAGAGCAGTGCACGGTGTCGCATTCCGGTGTGGCGGCGTGGAGCAGGACCGCCCGGGCGGCGTTTTCCGGTACAACATTGAAGTCGGGAAGGTCGTCCGCCGGGGCCTGTTCGCCCTGTGCATTCCAGATCGGAAGTATCAGTGCGAGCAGCAGTCCGAATCCGCACCGAATAACTCTTTCCATTATCACTCGACGGCAGTTTCGAAGGGTGAATGATCGAGCAGGGCCTCCTCGGGAATCTCGGCCGACCGGGGCCAGTAAAACTCATCCTCCGTATCATCAATCCAGAAGAGCGGCAGCATCAGGGGCAGATACTGGAACAGGTGGCGGCCGTCGGTCAGGCTGGCAAAGACCACGATGAAGGTATTCATCCGCATGCGTTCGTCCCAGGCAAAGCGCCACGAGAGATAGAGGTTCTGCATCCGTCCGGGACGGGTTGTCACATCTACGTCTCCCTCCTCATCGGGCATGAAATGGCCCGAGTCGAGCGACAACTCGCCCAGCTCCATGATGCCCTCGGAGGCTTGAAGAATACTTATGGCTTTGAAACACTCCCCGCGGCGGATCGAGCGGTGGGGAATGGTCGCGCGAACCACCACCCAGACCGAATCCCCGTGCAGGATGGCGTGCTCGACCTCAAAGCGCACCTGCGGACGTTCGAGGGGTTTAAGACGACGGTTTACCACCTCGGCATCCCGATACAGCCACGTCGATTCGGAAGCGACGAACCTTGGGTCGAGTTCGGCGGATTTGCGGGTGCTTGCGCAGCCTGTGGCGGCGAGCAGAAGAACGGATGCAATCCAAAGTCGAGTTTTCATGTTTTTTATCGTTATGTATAGCGGGCCAGCAGCCAGATGGCGAGCCCGACAACGAGGGCCACGATGAGAAAACGCACGAGGTCGCGTCGGATGGAGGGCTCCTCCTCGGGGCGGCAGCGAAACATCCGGGCCAGCTCCTCGAAACTCCGGCAGCCGTAGACTGCCTGCCGGAAGTCGGCGGCATTACGCCAGCACGCCTCCCGAAACCACTTCGACCGGGGATATTCACGGGCAATCCAAGCCTGCAGCTCCGGGAGCGAATAATCGCGAACCTCCTCTTCGAAGTCGGTGTCATAGCGGACGGTGCGCCGGTCAGCCGGCCCGATACGACCGTAGAGTCCGACCGGTCCGATCTCCCGGCATCGGCGGATCGTGTAGCGCCGTCCGGAGGCATCGACCACCTCCTGCCCGGCCCAGCCGTCGGCCTCGGCAAGCAGCCTGCGTGTCGTCACGTTCTCTTCCCGCCAGAATACATAAACCAGATGCTCCGCGGGGGCAAGGTAGAAGACCGGGTATTTCAGCGCGGCTTTCATCTCCGTTTCGTCGGGCCCTTACCACGGGTAGCGTACCCACGGGCTCTTCGGGTCGCTCAGCAGCACGTCGGCCGTTGTCTTCATCACCGAGTTATAGGCCCGTTTGCCACCCCACAGCGAACGACCGAGAATATAACTCATTGCAAGTTCACGCCACGACCCGCATGCCTCGTGTGCCAGCGCGTCGGCCCGGCTGATGTACGCCCATGCCTCCTCTTCGGATATGTAACCCATCTCGCAGCAGGCCCGCGCCAGAAAGACGATGCGCCCGGTATCCCAACCCGTCACGTTGCAGCCGCTGAGTTCTTCTTTCGAGGTGACTACGCCGCACGAGAGGAGTTCTTCGAAGGTCTCCAGCAGGTTTTCGAGTTGCGAGGTTGCCTTGTCGTAATCCTCCTGCGAGGTCATCCGCTGTTGTAGGAGTTCGTCCTGCAGCTCGCGGTCGTCGAGCCGAAAGGCTTCGAGCACCACGGGCCAATAGTAGCGGAATCCCTTTTCGCATAAGTAGTCGAGTTGCTCGCGGGCCTCTTCGGTGGAACAGATGCCCCACCAGCCGCCCACGATCTCGGGCAGGGTATCGATAATACCCGTCTCCAGAGAGTTTTGCCACGCCCCCTGCTGCGAGGCGTACATCGCCCCGATAGCCAGTTGGCGGCACTGCCCGTCTTCGAGCGTCGATTTCGGATTGATACATATCTCCTTGAAGGCACGGCGCAACTTGCGCACCGTTGTCCAGATGCGGCTGCCTTTGCGGTATAGCCACGTCAGGGCGCCGAATGCCACGGCGGCCAGCATCACGTAGAATTCAATTCCCCGTTCCATCGTATTGGTATTGAGTGTTTGCTATGCGTTCCACGATATCTGCCGCCACGGCGAGGCCTCCTCTTCGAGCAGCGCGCTGACGATCTCCCAAGCAGTCTGGCAATCCTCCTCGTCGCCGTGCCAGACGCCGCGACCCATGGCGAAGCTGCGTCCGTACTCCTCCCACGACGAGAAGTGTTTGCGGGCGGTATCGGCCGCCACCTGCATCACCTGCCACATATCCCCCTCGGAGAGATAGCCGCAATGGTATGCCCAGCGTCCGAGGTTGGCGATACGCACCAGATCCCACGCTATGACCGTTTTCGGAAGCGTCTCAGCCGTGCAGTAACCGTTTTCGATCATAAACTCCGCGATGGACTGTACATCCCCGGCCTTATCTTCGGGATTGCCCGCTTCGAGTTGGTCGCCGCGCATGAGCGTCAGCGCCGCGTCGGCATCCGCATGGTGTCCTTCGTGAAGCAGCCACCGGACGATTTCGAGCGTCGAGTCGCGGTCCGTAATGTTCCACCAGCTCTGCAGCTGCGCGCGGTAGGTTTCGGGAAGAACTTCGCTCTCGACGGCATCCACCGCCTCGTCGTTGTAGATGAGCAGCGGTGCCGCAAAGGCCATCAATCTCTGCTGTTCGGGTGTCAGACGGCACGTTGCGGCATGTTTAATTTCCCAGCTGTCGTCCTCGCCAAGCCAGTCGAGCGCCGCGGCATTTGCCTCGCGCAACTCCTTTTCGAGACTCCCGTCCTGCATTGCCTGCATGGTTGCGGCTGCCTGCGCCATGTTCTGTCGGGCGGCTTCGGCCACGGCGGCGGCATCCACACCGCCGAGCGTTCCCATCGCAGCCTGCTGCGCCTGTATCTCCGCCAGATCTGGCATTGCGGCCTGCATCTGGGCCATGATCTGTGCCTGCATGTCGCCCATGTCGGGCATCCCCGGAATCGAGCCCATCATCGCGCGCATCTGTTCCAAGGCCGCCTCCTGCGCTGCGCGGGCAATCTCCTCCGGACTTTGGGGCTTCATCTTTTCGTTTGCCATTTTCGGTATGTTTTAAGGTTTTCGATCCATTTTATCCTTCGGCTCCGGCCGTGAGCAGCATCTCGATGATCTCCGTGGAGCCGCGTTCACCGGCATAGTAGAGTGCCGTGTGTTGGCGATTGTCCGCTGCATTGACATCGGCATGCCGCTCCAAAAACAGACGTACGACCTCGTTGTTTCCTGCTCGCGCAGCTACGAGCAGGGCCGTTTCACCCACTCCGTTGCGGGCATCGATCGACGCTCCGGCCCCGAGCAGCGCCTCCACAAGGAAGCGGTTGCCCGCCTGTGCCGCCCAATGCAGCGGCGTTGTCCCATTGGTTAACGGCCGGTTTGCGTCGGCCCCGGCATCGAGGAGCATCCGGGCAATGTGCAGATTCCCGCGTCCGCACGCCACCAGCAACGGCGTTTCGCCCGCATCGTTCGGCGCATCGAGCTGCGCCTTCGAGGCCACGAGCAGTGTACGCACGACATCGGCCTGATCGTTGTAGACCGCCTGGTGCAGCGGCGTATTACCATCGGTATCACGCGCCATGCCGTCTGCCGCATCGGTTTGCGTGAGGCGTGCGACCACCTCCGTCAGGCCGTGTGCCGTGGCGTAGTCCAGCGCGCGGTGTCCCGTTTGATCAGTAGCCTCGGTATCGGCACCACGGTCGATCAGCCACAGAGCGGCATCCGTGCGACGGTTTTCCATGAGCCGCATCAACGGCGTACATCCCACGTTGTCGGCGGCATCCATGTTGGCCCCTGCCTCTATGAGTCTGGCAAGGATCTCGCGGTTCCCATTTCGGGCCGCTGCGTGGAGCGGAGTCTCGGAACGGTTGTTGGTCCGAGTGACGTCGGCTCCATGATCGAGCAGCATGGAGATTATATCGCGGAATCCTTGACGACAGGCGTAGTGGAGGGCCGTATTACCCTCGGCATCACGTCGGTTTAGATCTATGCAGCCACGGTCGAGGAGGATCTTTACGATGTTTTTCTGTCCGTTGCGGCAGGCGTTCAGAAATGTCTGGAAGGTATCCATAGTGTTGATTTCAGGCGTGTTTCAGCAAAAATTTCACGAGCGACTCGTTGTTGCTGCGCGTGGCGATGTCAAGCGGCGTACGCCCTTCGTTGTCGGCGGCCGAGATATCGGGCCGTCCGAAGTCGAAGAGCATTTCGGCCGCCTGCCGTGCCGCCGCATGCGTGTAGCCCTCGGCCGCATAGTGCAGCACGGTGCGCCCCACATTGTCGGCGGCGCAGGGGTCGGCACCGGCCTCCAGTAACCGCTCCAGCATCTCCGGTTGATACGGCCCGGCGCTCCGCGGACCCAGCAGATGCATCAAGGCCGTGCGGCCCAGCGCATCGCGGGCATTCACTTCGACCTTCCGTTTCAGCAGGCGCCGCAAGGTCCAGATGGCCAACTCGTAGTCATCGTGCTGACACACCAACATAAGGGCCCGTTCCTCTTTCCCCGTCTGTGGGGCATCGGAGTGCCACTCCCGCTGCTCGAAAAGTTCCAGGAGCGGTGCGAATCGCTCCATGTCGTCCGATACGCGACATCCCTGCTCGATCCAGACGGCAAATGGAGACATTCCCTTTGCCGTTCGCCGGTCGGGGTCGGCACCGGCCCGGAGCAACATCGCCGCGATTTCGACCTCGCCCCACTCCAGCGCGCAGACCAGCGGCGTTTTGCCCGTCCAGTCGTTCATTTCGCGGTCGTCGCACTCCGCATCGGGGTCGGCGCCTGCCTGCAGCAGGGCCTCCAGCGCTTTCCGGTCCTTTTTGCGCAGCGCCTGAAAGAGGTCCATCCCGCCGGTCTCCATCGTGAGTTCATCGAACGGATCCTCACCCGAAAGCAGAGCGCCCACCCATTTGGCTCCGCCCTCCATGGCGAGGTCGAACGCACGCCGACCGGCCGAGTTCTTCTCGTCGGGGTCAATCTGCCCACTGTGGAGCAGCAGTGCCGCCGTCGCATAGCAGCGCATCTGTTCCGCCCGGAGCTCCTCCAGCTCCTCGCGGGCCTCCCGTTGCTGTTTCTCGGAGACCCACCGCTCGCCGAAGCTGGCGATGAAGCGCTCCTTGCCCGCTATCTCCCGTACGGTATCGGCGGCGCGCCGGCAGAGGATGTGCAGGGCATTGTCGCCGTAGCTGTTTGCGGAGTCGAGACGCTGTCCGGAGTCGATTAGCACGGCGGCCATCGCATGGTGGCGGTTTTGTACGGCCTCGATCAGCGCCGTTGTGCCGCGTGCCGAGCGCGGTAGGTTTGCGCCGTGATCGAGCAGCAGACGTGCCGCTGTAGCGATCTCTTCTTCCCGTGCAGACTCCCTGCTGCGGCGTGAGGCCAGACGAAAGAGCGGCGTGTGCCCTTCTTCATCGCGGTCGTTCACCTCGGCCCCGCGATTGAGCAGCGAAGCGATGGCCTCGCGGTCGGCAAATTCGGCCGCAATATGCAGCGATGTGCGGCCGTAGTTGTCCTCATCGCGTGCATCTGTCGGAATCTCGGCAAGGAGTTGTTGCCGACGCTCCTCCTTTGCAGGGCTCGGATAGCAATAAAGGTCATATAGTTCTCGGAGCGGTGTCATCGGTCGATCTCTTTAAGCAGATTTTCAAGGTGTTTGTATCGGTGTCCGAAGCGGGCGGCAATAGTGCGTACATCCTCGTAGCGGTCCAGATGGAAGGCCGCCTCGGCCCGCAAGCGGAGGATCAGCGTGAGGGCATCGTCGTGCGGCGTCTCTGGCAGCAGCGGACAGCGGGGCAATTCACTGTCGGCATCCCAGCGGCGGAAGGTCTCGGGTGGTTGCCGCCGCAACGCGGACGGGATGCATGTGCACAAGCCTTCGCCAGCGATGCCGTCAAGCAGCCGTTCAGCTTCACCAAGCCGCCGGTAGCTCTCCTCATACCACCCTATCATGAAGCAGCACAGGGCTTGGTTGAAGAGCGTAGGGGCATCTTCATGTGCCGAGCGTTCGAAGCAGTCGTAGGCCAAGGGCCACGCTCCGCAGCAGATGTATGTGACTCCCGCCGTAAATAGCCGTTCTGAGTCCGCTCCCGCAGTCGGCGGGGCGCCGCCCATTAATCCCATATCGTCTTTGCTAATTATCTATTTCGACCTCGCCTGCGGCATTGGCCGTGAAGGCGACGGTATAGTAGTTAGTCACGGTGAAGCGTCCTTGATATTCGGGAGATTCGCTTTCGTCGACATAATTCAATTCAAAATGCACCTGCATTTGTTTCGACTCCTCGCGGTACTCCTCGCTGCGGTTCCAACGCTCCACGTTGCTCAGCGACACCGGCCAGACTTGGAAACGGAATATTCCGGCTGACTTAAGCGTCAGGTGTTTGCCCTTCTCGTCGGACATAACCAGCGCATCAGCCTTTTCGCCGATTTTCTGAAGGTAGTCAAAGTCGATGGCCGCGAGGTCAAGCGGTGTCGTGCATGCGTAGGAGTTGATCTGGCGGTCGTCCTTTTCCGGGCCGTCGGTCGTGAACTTCCCGTTGGTGAGCTGGAATGAAAGGTAGTAGTCGTTATTGTCGGCATCGAGGTAGTAGACGTCGATATGCGTGAGGATGTTCTCCAGTTTGCGGTCACGGTTGTCCTCGCGCCACTCCACCATGTAAATCTTGTATTTCGAAGTGTCAACGTGCTCTGCAACGAGCTCTCGGATTTTGGCAAGTCCCTCGGCGGAAGCCATCGGGAAGGTTTCGCCCGAGCTGCAAGCAGTGAGCGTCAGGGCGGCGACAGCAATCGCCACGGCAATTTTCACAAATCTGGTAATCATGTCCGTATGTTTTGATATTTATTATCCCAAAAGTGCGCGGAAGGCTTCGAACTCCTCTTCGGAATCGAAGTAGCGTGTCTCGAAGATGATGTAGTTGTCCGGGGTCTTGACCTTGCACTGGTGCTCCTCCTCGTCATCCTTCACATACTCGATATCTGAGGTGAGGAACGAGCGGTATTCGACCTTTCCCTTTTCGACCTCGGGATAGCTTACGCGCGGACCGTCGACGGTGATCTTTCCTCCTGCGGCTTTCAACGCCCGGGCATTTCGCAGGCTTCGCCAGGTGAAGAAGAGCAGCAGCACGCCGCCCGCAATCAGAATCGTCGAGAATACCGCAGGCGAGAGAATACGCAGATGTCGGATACGGAGGCCGAAAGGGAAGATGGCGGGAATGACGATCATTCCCACACCGAATGCCAGATTCGACCATTGGTTCGTAAAGATGCTTGCAGGAGTGTAGTTGAAGCTCCTTTGAGTGCGTTCGTAAGGTTTGTTTTCCATAAAAGTTACCGATTGGTCATTTTTATTCGAGGACAAAGATAGCATAAAAAAGCAAAAATATGACCACACGGTCATATTTTTGCTTCAAATCGTAAAAAAACCACCGAGAGCCTGCTCAACGCTTCAGCAACTCATATATATAAAGGAAACGCTTGTGAAGAATTCCGACGTCGAGTCCTTTGTCAAAAGACATCTGGTATGATAGTCCGATGAAAACCTGCCGGAAGAGTGCGGCGGCTTCCTCGACGTCAGTATCGGGACGCAGTTCGCCCTGCTCGACACTCCGGCTGATAACCTCGCACCAGAGCCGGAACTCCTTTTCCATCCATTCGTGGAGTTTGCGCTTGCCGTCGGGATAGTAGAAGAGTACCTGTTGGAAGAGGTGAAAGTAACCGGCGTTGGCCAACTGTCCGGGCATCTCCTCGCGGCGGATGTTGCCCAGCCGCATGATCTCTGCCATGGTGCGCTCGACACCCTCGACGTATTTGTCGATAAAGTCGCACAACGACCCGTCCGACGGGGCGAACTTGTTTCCGGGATCCTGCAGATGGAAGAGATAGTGGTCTGCCACGGCGATGAAGAGGTCGAGTTTCGAGGGATAATAGTTGAAGATTCCTGTTTTGGTCAGCCCGACGCTGTGGGCGATCATCTGCAGGCTGACACTCTCGTAATTCATCGACATGAAGAGTCGCAGGGCATGTTGCAGAATCTCTTCTCGATTGGTTTTCATGTCTTAAACATATTTATCTTTCAAAGATACAATCATTATTCGGAAAAATGTCATGTCCTTCCATTGAATGTTGCCTCTTTGTGCAATGTCGGCGGTTTTTATGGGCCCAATGTTCCTCTTTTTATTTTATGAAGTTCTACGATATGGTTGTTCCGTCTGCAATTTTTCCGTCATTCCTCCCATCGCCTCATGCCGTTTCAGACGGTGCGGTTTGTTTGCGCAAATTTCATCGTTTGCTTCATAATCTATTGATAATTAATGTGGATAAATTTCTTCAACGAGGAAGGGTATTAAGCCTGTTTTGGAGGCAACGGCCTCAAAACACACGGCTTATAAACTTACAAGAGCGACTTGGAGGTCGCTCTTTTTGTGTTTTTTGTGATATATAGAACCATTAGTGTCCCGTTAAAATGGGACGAGTTAAACAATTAATCAA
>ENA-OUQC01000063-OUQC01000063.1-human-gut-metagenome-genome-assembly--contig:-NODE-63-length-104866-cov-18.851600_pt1 | contig 104866 bp, 92 predicted proteins | sample MGYA00237942_ERZ548815 | MGnify/ENA primary metagenome ERZ548815 (study PRJEB26490, sample SAMN05194722) | human gut metagenome | biome: terrestrial biome; feature: human-associated habitat...
CTGACCCGGACGCCGCACCTTACGACTTCCACATGTCCAAGACAGATGACGGCATATCCGCCTCGCTCACTCTCAACCGCATCGACCGCACTGTCACCGACTCTGTCGCCGGGACATGCCGAGTGTCGGTACCCGGGCTATCCTCTACCACCTTTGCCGGACTGCCGGCGCTACCCTACAAGGCTTTCCGCATTGCTCCAGAGGGCAGCGGAACGCCGCAAATCATCGTACGCGACAGTACTTACATTGATATTCCCGTTAATCTTGACCACAATCCGAGGATTGAATACGACTCCATCGGTCAACCGCACCAAATCGCGGTGGCACGCGTGGATTATTCGGGCTTTATGCCATCGGACCTTGCACGCGTAACCGATACTCAGACTTACCGCGATCGTCCGATATACACCATCACGGTGATGCCTATGAAGTATGACCGTGCAACGGGCGTGCTGCGCGTCTACACGTCCCTCGACATAGACATCGCCTACACCGTGCAGGCACAGACACAGTCTGCCGCCGGTGTCACGCGTTCCGCCGCCTTCAATGCCTATACAAAAAGTGAAGTTGGCCGATTATCGGACTTTTCGGAAGAAGTCGTTATAGACCCAATAATATCGGACACCTTGGATATTACAGAGGATTATCTTGTTCTATCTTGTTCAGCCTACCGGGAAGCAACAGATAGTCTGAAGGAATGGAAAAAACATCTCGGGCACCGCGTATATGTGGTAGAAGACTGGAATTGGACTACGGATAAAGTTGACAATGTCATCAAAAGCCAATACAATAGAAGACAAAACCTGACAAATGTGCTTATCTTGGGCAACCAGAATGCTATACCGGGTATCTCGATGAAGAAATGGTGCCCTCACTTTTATCTTTCTGGTGTTCGGGATACGCCCACTGATTTACCATATATGTTATTTGGCAACAACAGTCTGCCATCTGTAGGATATGGACGCATTTGCGCCACAAATGCTCAACAGGCGATGACTGCCATTCGGAAGATAATTGACTACGAAAAGCGACCGAGCGAAGACGAGGCACTCTATAAGAAGGCTTTCTTAAGTGGCAAGTGCTGGTATGAAAAGGGAAAGCAAGTGCCCGATAGGTTTATACCGACATTGGAAGATGTTAGAGATATCTTGCTACGACACAATAAGGATGTTCAGCGAATATACACTACGGATGAGGGCCAAGACCCGGTGCTGTGGTATCCAAATTATTATAACTATCCTTGGATAAGCCAAGACGGAGACACTCTGCCGGACTACCTTCGGAAACCGACATTTGCTTGGGATGGTACAAAGCAAGACATTATTAATGCTTTTAATGACGGAGTAAATCTTGGCGTATATAACGGACATGGAAATATTGATGGATGGCCGGCATTCGATTTTGACTATTATGCCTGCCAACATCTGACTAATAATCACAATCCGCTGATATTTGGCATTGGATGCAACACGGGTGAACATACATACATAAACAATCTTTCTGCTGAGTTGTCAAGGCGTGCAAGTGGAGCAATTGCCGTGTTTGCCTCGACAAGCCAAACAAGACTTGGAGCCTCAGATGCGTTGCTAATCGGCTTTATTGACGCCATTTGGCCTAATGCATATGTTACGACCGGATGGAATGGTACAGAAAAGAATGATAAATCCTATACGCAACTAAAAGAAATCCTAAGCAGGGGACTATTTCGATTAGAAGAGGTGCAGGGAGGTGGTTATTGGGATGTAGATTTTGTTGAAGCCGACGATTGTGCCGAGATTTCACGTGCAGGTTTTCACATATTCGGAGATCCAAGCCTATATTTCAATGCGCAAAAGCCATCTCGTTTTGAATCCGTTGATATGAACTACCTTGGCGGCAAGCTATATGTAGGACTTTCAGAGAATGAATTGCCTGCGCGAGTTGTTTTCGAGAATCCGGCTATAGGTTCAATAAAAACATATCAAGCCACGACATCCGGCGTGGAATATCCATTGGCTGAAGGTAAAAGTGTGGTAGTGTCGATATCAGGACCGGGGAAGATCCCCTACATAAGACAGGTCTCTACAAGCGACTTAGTACTGCCCACGCCTCTTGCAAGAATCACCAATGTAGCCTACGAAACCGGCTCACAGACGGCTGTCGTAACCTATTACAATCGCGATAGTCAAAACGCAATAACGATAGGTATTAGGGATTTGTACAATAATAGCTATACTGTGCCCACGGCTTTCGGCCCGCAGGACAACCAGCAAACACTATACCTATCCGGGCTTTCTAATGGCGTGTATGTAATTGCCTTGATGGTTAATAATGAGATAGTCGACACGTATAAACTAATTAAACTATGAGAATTATGAAACATAGGACAGCAACAATAATAATGATGTGTATACTTGCTGCCGGTACATTGGCGGCGTCAGAACCGGCACACACGGAAGACATCATAGACAGCAAACGATACGAAGTGGGAGGTTTCTGTTACTGCATAGATAAGCTTTCGATAGATGGAGTCTCCTACAGCGGCGCGTTCGTAATGCCGTCAGATAACCCGGCGTTGACTTTTACTGGCATTGTGTCCGTTCCTTCAAACGTGACTATCGAAGATATCTCTTACCCGGTTATAGGGTTTACGTCGTTGACTACCATTCCGGAATGCATAGAGGGACTTGAGCAACTGATACTCCCCGAAGGGATACGGATGGTTGCCGAAATAGGAGGCGCCAGGGCCAATATAAAAAACATAGTCCTGCCATCAACGCTGCAAGGCCTCGGACATATAGCGTATCAAACCGATACCTTGCGCGTACCGGGGTCTGTCAAGCAGGTCTATTATGACGCTCAGGTTGGGGCGAAGATGTTGTATCTAGAAGATGGAGTCCAAAATTGTAGCCGCTATTCGCTGTGGTGTGGTAATGACACCCTTGTACTACCCGGATCTGCCACGTTCCAATCATACAGTATGACTGCCACAGAGCTTATTTGCCTTAACATTAAGCGCCTGACAGGAGATACTGAGCGAGAAATCTTAGGAGAGTCTTTTTGTCCATATAGTTACAAAATTCGCAGCATAGTCAATGACAACATTATACCACCGAGGGTGGCTGTGAATGCGTTCCGCTTAGCTTCATATGATGGAGTGGACTCTCCGGGAATGTATGACCGAGCAACCTTGTTTGTCCCCAAAGCATCCATAGATGCATATAAATCTGATCCTGAATGGGGGCGCTTTGAAAAAATAATGGCAATAGAGGATGGCGTGAATGACGTGGCGGCGGACGAGGCTCAAGTCGTTGCCACCGAGTATCACGACCTGTACGGCAGATGTCTCGAAGCGCCGGCCGAGCGCGGCATCACCATCCGCACGGACGTCTACAGCAACGGGACTCGCCGCTGCACCAAGGTTCTGCGTTGAGTAGAGCTTACGAAAAACGGCGTATAGTGCACGAGCATCAGATAATGCTATCTACGCCCTAACGCAAGCAATACACCTCTGCCGCAGAACGTTGTGGCAGAGGTGTGCTACGTATAACCGGAGACGCTACAACCTCGATAGACACTATACGGAAGAAAATTCGTACCTTTGCAACAGCATAGCAAAAGCAAATCCGTTCAAACCAAAACATACATACGTCATCATGACACTGTTTGAAAAACTCACAAGCAACGCTCGCACACATCGCCGGCGCATAGTGCTTCCCGAGGGTACCGAACCACGCACTCTCAATGCCGCCAACCGCATCATCGCCGACGCCTTGGCCGACATCATCCTTATCGGCGACCCGGTCGAGATACATCGTATGGCCACCGAGATGAACCTCCCCGAAATTTCGCACGCAACCATTGTCAACCCCGCCGACGAGGCTGTCATCGATCGCTACGCCCCTCTGCTGCTGGAACTGCGTCGCTCCAAGGGTATGACCGAAGAGGAATCCCGACTGACGACAGCCAATCCGCTGTACCTCGGCTGCCTTATGGTGAAAGCCGGCGACGCTGACGGTCAGGTGGCAGGCGCCATGAACACCACTGCCAACGTACTGCGTGCCGCCTTCCAAGTCATCAAGACACGCAAGGGCATCAAAGTGGTGTCCGGCGCATTTGTGATGCTGCTGCCCGAGGGCTTGCCTTTCGGCACAGACGGCATCATGGTGTTTGCAGACTGCGCCGTCGTACCCGAACCCGACGCCGAGCAACTCGCCGACATAGCCGTCAGCACCGCCGCCACCGCACGCGATGTCGCCGGCATCACCCCGCGCGTAGCTATGCTCTCATTCTCCACAAAGGGCAGTGCCCACGACCCGGCAGCCGATAAAGTCATCGAAGCCACAGCACTTGCACGGCAGATGGCGCCCGATCTGATGATAGACGGCGAATTGCAGGCCGATGCAGCCATAGTCCCCGGCGTGGCCGCATCCAAGGCTCCCGGATCGCCCCTGAGCGGACGTGCAAACGTTCTGGTATTCCCCAATCTGAGCGTCGGCAACATCTGCTACAAACTGGTACAGCGCCTCGGCGGAGTCCAGGCCGTTGGTCCTATCCTTCAAGGCCTCGCCGCTCCCGTCAACGACCTATCGCGCGGATGCTTCCCCGAAGACATCTACAAGACAATCATCATAACCTGCAACCAGGCCATAGGGCTGAAACAACAATAAAAACCGCGCGTGCCTTTGCACATAGAAGCACGCACATATCTTAAAATACGACTATGCTTATATTAGTGCTCAACTGCGGATCGTCATCCGTCAAGTACAAACTCATAGACACCGATACCGAAACAGCCCTCGCCGAGGGCGGCGTCGAAAAAGTCGGAATGGCCGACACATTCCTCAAATACCGCAACCACGAGGGCGGCAAAAGCATTCGCCAATTAGGCCACGCAGACCATAAAGGCTCGGTCAAGGCCATACTTGACCTGCTCACCGACCCCGCCGAAGGATGTATCAAGGACTATGGCCAAATTCAGGCCGTAGGTCATCGCCTGGTACATGGCGGCGAAAAATTCAACAAGAGTGTCCTTATCGACGAAGCCGTCAAAGACATGGTACGTCAATGCTACGTCCTGGCTCCGCTGCACAACCCCGCCAATATGACCGGCGTCGAAGCCGTTGAAGCCATACTGCCCGACGTGCCCCAGGTAGGCGTCTTCGACACCGCATTCCACCAGACAATGCCGGCCAAGTCGTACATCTACCCACTGCCCTATCGTTTCTACGAGGAAGACGGCGTGCGCCGATACGGCTTCCACGGCACCAGCCACCGCTACGTTAGCCAGCGCGTATGCCAAATCCTGGGCTGTGACATCGCCGACAAACGCATCATCACCTGCCATATAGGCAACGGCGGCAGCATTACGGCCGTAGACCACGGCAAAAGCGTGGATACATCTATGGGCCTGACTCCTACCGAAGGCCTTATGATGGGTACGCGCGTGGGCGATGTAGACCCCGGAGTCCTGACTTTCCTGATGGAAAAACACGGATATACCTCCGCCGACCTACAACGCATCATCAATAAAGAATCGGGCGTCCAAGGCGTCAGCGGCGTCAGCTCCGATATGCGCGAACTCGAAAAGGCCGTCAGCGAAGGCAACCCTCGCGCCATCCTGGCTCTGGACATATACCAACAGCGCATCATCAAGTACATCGGCGCATACGCAGCCGAGATGGGTGGCGTAGACATCATCGTATTCACCGGCGGCGTAGGCGAAAACCAAACCGGGCTTCGCGCCGACGTATGCCGACCCCTAGCATTCATGGGCGTCAAAATTGACGAAGAACTCAACGCTCGCACTCGCGGAACCGAGACAGTGCTCTCCACAGACGACTCAGCCGTCAAGGTCGTCATCGTACCCACCGATGAAGAACTTATGATTGCGCGCGACACGCGCGACATCGTCAGCAAGCTCTGACACCACATTCACGAAAACGCGACAGCGGACGGACGGCAACAGAAATGCCGTCCGTCCGCTGTCTCTTTCAATATGGGCACATTAGGCACCGATTTCTGAAATTTACAACGCAATTTGTTGATAATTCGCGAAAAATACCTATCTTTGCAGTACACGCACCCACGCGTAGCCTACGACATCACTATATGAAACTCGGACACCTGACAGCAATCATATTAACTGCATTGGCAACAGCCATGCCGACATACGCCGACGGCGAATTGCCGGATAGCGTACGCACGCCTCGCGTCCCGATGGCGGCATCGACCGATACCGTCGGGATGCACAGCCCGACATCGACGCCCTGGCCGTCTCAATCCGCATCAAGCGACGATGCCGCATACGACCGCCGTGCACCTTTGGACCGACAACAGCCTCCGGTCAATCCCGCAGCATACACCTACCGAGCCTATCCCTACACCCCCGGCATTGCGCCTATATACACTTGGGGCACAGGCTCGCTATACGCATCCGGCGCAACCACATCCATGCCCGGAGCTATGGGCATCGAGTCGGGCGCACTCAACTTCCGCCAAAACTTCGGCTCGCTATCGCTACACCTCTACGGCGGCGCATCCAAATACGGATACTTCCGCGGATTGGACACCCGGTGGGGCTTCGGCGGCGACGCGACATACCGCTTCAACGACCAATGGACCCTTACGGTTTTCGGCGGATACTCCACTTCCGGCGGACTGCCGCAACCGGCACTGGCCGGATCCTACGACACGCCCTCGATAGGCGCCTTCCTCGACTACCGCTTTGCCCGAAAATGGGGCATCCGCATGGGCGTACAAAGCGAGCGCTCGATGCTCACAGGACGATGGGAAACCCGTCCTATGATAGAGCCGTACTTTATGCTTGGCGGACAGCCTATAGGCATCGACGTCGGTGGCATACTCTACGAACTTCTGCGCTCCAAAAGCGACTGGGGACCGCGCAATCCCACCATCGGGCCGCCGGTACAAAAACTCTCCGATACATTCCACTGACGCCCCTCCGACAGACAGACCGCCGCTTTCCTCTACACCTCCTCATCCCTCCAAAAACGGGCACAACACCCGACAAACACCGTCCGAACCGTCCCAAATACGCCGCAAAATGCGCCCGAAAAGAGCAAAAACAAAGCACTTCGACGCTTTTATTAAAAAACATTAAGTCTAATTCAAAAAAAATGACTAACTTAGCGGCTTGAAATAGGCACTGTACTCAGAATGCTATTTCCCAACAAGTAAAGAATATACAAATACAACATAACACAAACCATAAAACCTCAACCTCAATGAAAAAAGCTACGCTATTAGCTATCGCATGCGCCGGCCTTTTCAGCGCCTCCGCATGGGCTCAAGAGGTTGCACAGCAGGAGATCACCTACGTGGAAGATCCCAGCCAAGGCTACCTCTTCAACCGTTTCAAAGACAACTGGTTCATCACCGCCGAAGGTGGTGCCAACATCTACTTCTCGCACGGTGACAGCGACCGCAAAACATGGGATCGCTTTGCTCCCGCTGCCGGACTATATGTCGGCAAATGGTTCTCACCCATCATCGCCCTCCGTATCGGTGCCAACTACATGACCCTCAAAGGTCTGTCCGATGTACGTACCGACGACTGCAAACTTGACGAACCCCTCGTAAACGGCAAGTACAAACAGAAATTCAATCAGGTAGGCCCCGTCTTTGACGCCATGCTCAACCTCACCAACTGGTGGTGCGGATACCATCCCGGACGCCGCTACAACGCCATCTTCTACGCAGGTGCAGGCGGCTACTGGACATTCACCAAAGACTACACCACCGACGCACAAGGCAACGTCATCAAATCCAACGGATACAAGCGCAACCAAGACCGCGTGCTCGTATTCCGCGCCGGCCTTATCAACGATTTCCGCATCAGCGACCAGGTACACTTGTCCCTGGATATCCGTTATAGCGGTATCGACAACCACAAGGACGAAGAAGGCGAAGGATGGAACCGCACAAGCCATGACCTGGCTGCATTCCTGGGCGTAACCTATCTGTTCAACAAACGCGAATGGAGCGCTCCCGTCGTTCCCGTATGTCCTCCCGCCGAGAACTGCGATGCTTACCGTGCACGCCTCCAGGCCGCCAACGACCGCATCAAAGACCTCGAAGACCAGCTCAAGGACTGCCTCAACAAGCCCGTTCCCGAACCCGTTGTCGAGAAAGCTCCTCTGGCCACTATCTACTATCCCATCAACATCTTCCGTCTGACCAAGAAAGACGTAGGTCTGCTTGATGCTGTAGCCGGCGTGATGAAAGACAACCCCGACAAGAAGTACGTCATCACCGGCTGGGCCGACAACTACACCGGCAACAGCAAAATCAACGAACGTCTGCGCTGGAACCGCGTAAACGGCGTCAAGAAACAGCTCATCCGCAAGGGTGTACCCGAATCGCAACTCGACGTCAAGATTGACAACGCCAACCTCGTAGACCTCGGTGACAAGTATGCTGCCCTCGGCCGCGCTACCACCATCGAAGAAGCCGAATAATCACTCGACACTTTCGACAACCATATACGACAATACCGCCGACCCGAATTGTGGCCGGCGGTATTTGTTTTTTCTCATCTATAAGTCCTTAGCAATCGAGCGCAACGTCGAGGCTGCTCAAAATCCGCATATATGGGTTACGAAACTCGCAATTCAAATATCGAGACACTGCGCATCATCAGTATGGCTATGATACTGATGCTTCATTTTGTCGGTGCCACCTTCGGCCTGCCCACGCACGCCCAACTGCTTGACGGCGACCCCGTAGCCATAGCCAAAGCATTAGTCGAAGCCGCCGCGATAGTAGGCGTCAACTGCTTTGTACTCATATCCGGATATTACGGCATTCGAGCCACGTGGCGCGGTGCCTTCGGATACTTATTTATGTGCGAATTTGCCGCTTTGTCCGTATACGTTGCAAGGTGTATTGACCGAGGCGGCCTCGCCGACGGCCTCTGTCAGACCTTAATGGTACTCTCGGACACCAATCTGTGGTTTGTCCCTGCATACTTCGTTCTGTACCTGCTCAGCCCTATACTCAACGGCGGATTTGCGGCACTGCACGGGCGACGACTACACCTGATGCTCGGCGTCCTGGCTTTTATCAATATCTATCTCGGATGGTATCACGGAGGTCGCATCAATCAAGCCGGGTACAGCATTATGCACCTGATATTTATCTATTTTATCGGATATTATATTTCACGTAACGCGAGCGTGGCAAAGCATTTGCCGCCGACGGCCTACCTCCTTGTCTACGGCATCGCAGTATGCGCCACAGCCTTATCGCTGAATTACGCATACAACAACCCCCTTGTCATATTATCTTCTATCGCTCTGTTCTTGACTTTTGCCACCATGCGTCCGCGACACTCTGCATTTGTCAATTGGATTGCATCATCGGTATTCATGGTCTACCTGCTGCACAAAGCACCCTATTGTTGGCTAAAGCTAAACCTTGCGTTGCGCACATTCGAAGCCACGCATAGTCGCGCCGAATTTCTGCTATGGGCATCAGGCTTGTTTGTCCTGATATTCATAGTCTCCATCCTCGTAGACGGGGTACGCAAATGCGCCTATTCGCTTATACTGCGATTCTTCCGACTTATAGCGCACAAACAATCGGCCGGATAACCTCGTCATCCGGACCAATCATCTGAATATCGTATCAGTAGGACATCTCGCCGCAGAGCGGAACGGCTAAGCGGTAACGGAGCTGTGTTGTGGTAAGATCTTGTGCCAACAGGAACATCATCTTGGTAATGGCGGCCTCAAAAGTGAGGTCGTGTCCCGAGACAACTCCGATGCCGGTGAGCATTTCACCGCCCACATAACGTGTGGCATGGACGCCGCCGTTACCGCACTGCGTCACGTTCAGTATTGCCAGTCCGCGACCGATGCCATTCTTGATGCAGTCCATAAACCATCTGTCCGTAGGGCCGTTGCCGGCACCGTAGGTGCGCAGTATGACGCCGCGTATGCCCGGCGTATTGAGCAGATGATTCAGCGTACGTGCATCCAAACCGGGATATAAATCTATGACCACAACGGCGGGGTTCATCTCGTACATCGGATGCAGCGTCGTACCGGCGGCCGGACGTGCCAGGGCTTTAGGCTCAAAGTGTATGCCGAGACCTATCTTGGCAAGAGCCGGATAGTTGTGGCTCTTGAAGGCATTGAAGTTGTCCGCACTGCGTTTGGTCGAGCGATTGCCGCGCCATAGATAGTTCTCGAAAAGTATAGCCACCTCTCGCACCATCGGGCCCGACCCGTCAGGGTCTTTGGCGGCAGCTATTTGCAACGCAGTAATCAAATTTTCCTCACCATCGGTGCGCACTTCACCTATGGGCAATTGGCTGCCGGTAATGATTACAGGTTTGCTAAGTCCCTGCAACATAAAGGACAACGCGCTGGCCGTATAGGCCATAGTATCTGTACCGTGTAAGACCACAAAGCCGTCGTAGCGATCATAATTGTCTGCTATGGAACGCGCTATCAGCCGCCAATGTTCCAGATTCATATCACTGGAATCTATGGGCGGATTAAACTGTATATTGTCTATTTCGTAGTCAAGTTTCTTAACCTTAGGCACATTGTCCATCAGATGCGTAAAATCGAAGGGACGCAATGCGCGGGTCTCGGCATCTTCTATCATGCCGATGGTGCCTCCGGTATACACCATAAGTATACGCGGTTTTTTGGTAATCATGGACATGGGTATAGGTCGTTTGATGGCTTGGAATATTGTCGAAATTGATGTTGCCCGTCGGCGGTATGGGGTATGCACCGCCATACCGCCGATGGCATTATCCTATAGTTTATTTGACGCTTGCGCCGGGATGTACCGGGCCTGTCGGGCCTACGACGACAAGTCGTCCGTCGGCATCTTCGGCGCTCAGTATCATACCTTGCGAATCGACGCCGCGCAGGCGACGCACGGGCAGGTTGGCGATGAAGCATACCTGACGGCCTACAAGATCCTCGGGGTTGTAGTATTTGGCAATGCCGGAGACGATGGTGCGACCATCGGCAGTGCCGTCGTCGATGCTGAATTTGAGCAATTTGTCTGCCTTGGGCACACGCTCGCAGGCCTTGACGGTACCTACACGAAGGTCTGCTTTCATAAAGGTGTCGAAGTCTACATCAGGTTGCTGGGGCGCGGGTTCCCACGCGGCAATGCTATTGGCTTTGCGGATGTCCTCAAGGCGCTTGAGTTGCTTCTGTATGGCCTCGTCCTCGATTTTCTCGAAAAGAAGTTCGGCTGCTCCGATTTTTCGTCCTGCGGGAATAATCTCTTTGCCCAAATCTTGCCACTGAAGTTTGGTGATGCCCAGCATCTTGCAAATCTTGGCTGAGGTGAAGGGCATAAACGGTTCGAAGGCTATGGCCATATCGGCGCACAGTTGCATAGCGCAGTTGAGGATGGTGGCCACGCGCGACATATCGGTCTTGGCCAGTTTCCACGGCTCGGTCTCTTGCAGGTATTTATTGCCGATACGGGCAATATTCATGGCCTCGCGTAGCGCATCGCGGAAGTGGAAGTGCTCGATGCAGTCTTCGAGGGCGTCTTTGGCCTTGAGAATATCGGCTTGGAGGGCGGTGTCTACATCCTCCAATGTCCCGGCTGCCGGTACTACCCCGTCAAAGTACTTGTGAGTCAACACCACGGCACGATTGACAAAGTTCCCGGCGATAGCCACCAACTCGTTATTGTTGCGTGCCTGGAAGTCAGCCCACGTGAAATCATTATCCTTGGTTTCAGGGGCATTGGCGGTGAGTACATAGCGCAACACATCTTGCTTGCCGGGGAAGTCCTCGAGATACTCATTGAGCCAAATGGCCCAGTTGCGCGATGTCGAAATCTTGTCGCCTTCGAGGTTGAGGAACTCATTGGCGGGCACGTTGTCGGGCAGATTGAAATTGTCATCGTACGCCTTGAGCATCGTCGGGAAGATAATGCAGTGGAACACGATATTATCTTTACCGATGAAGTGTATCAGGCGTGTTTCGGGGTCCTTCCACCATGTTTCCCAGGTGTCGGGATACAACTCCTTGGTATTGGAGATATAGCCTATGGGCGCGTCAAACCACACGTACAGCACCTTGCCTTTGGCCTCATCCAACGGCACGGGCACACCCCAATCGAGATCACGAGTGACGGCACGGGGCTGCAATCCCATATCGAGCCACGATTTGCACTGGCCGTAGACATTAGTTTTCCATTCCTTGTGTCCGTCCAAAATCCAGTGGCGCAGGAAGTCCTCCCAACGTTCCAACGGCAGATACCAGTGACGAGTCTCACGCTTGACCGGAGTGCTGCCGGTGATGGCACTCTTGGGATTGATAAGTTCGTCGGGCGACAGTGAGGTGCCGCAGGCTTCGCATTGGTCACCGTAGGCACGGGGATTGTGGCAGTGGGGACATTCGCCGGTGACGTAACGGTCAGCCAAGAACTGCTGTGCCTTTTCGTCGTACAGCTGTTCGGAGGTCTTGACTACGAATTGGCCCTTGTCGTACAGACGCTTGAAGAATTCGGAGGCAGTCTCCGCATGTATTTTCGAAGAGGTGCGCGAGTATATATCGAAAGATATACCCAGACCCTCAAAAGACTTCTTGATGATGCTGTGGTAGCGGTCTACTATATCCTGAGGCGTCACACCTTCTTTTTTGGCTTTGATGGTGATGGGCACGCCATGCTCGTCCGATCCGCAGACAAAGGCTACGGGGCGGCCGTTGAGTCTCAGATAGCGTGCGTATATATCTGCCGGAACATATACTCCGGCAAGGTGGCCTATATGTACCGGGCCGTTTGCATACGGCAGTGCGGCGGTGATAAGTGTGCGCTTGTATTGTGTCATTGTCTATGTTGTGTTTCGGACGCCGAGGCGTCCATTGTTGTCTTTATTCTATTATATAATGTGTATCCTGTTTATAATCTGTCGCGCTCTTGGACGTACAGCCCAAACGTTGTTCGGCTCGCTTATTTCGGATCTTTGAATACAAAGGTGATGGTGGCGCTTCCGCCCTCGGCATTGGCCGTTCCGGTGCGTGCAAATTTATGCCGCTTGACTTCGCGCAGGCACGCTTCCTTGGTACTTTCCGAAATATTGCCGTCTCCGCCGATGACCGTGGCCTGTGTCACAGCGCCTCCGGCATCGAAAAGGGCTTCAATCTTCACTCGTCCCACCTTATTGGAAGGAATGCTGTTTGAATATCCCGGGAAGCCCCATCCGCCGGAAATACGGCCATGATTGACGCCCACGGACGATGACCGCGAATTGGCCGGGCCGGCCGAAGCGGGGTTGCCGTCGGTACGTCCGGCATTACCGGTGTCTCCGTTGCGATTATTGGAGTTATGTCGCGCATTGGAGAAGGCATTGCCCACCGTCGATTGGGTGCGTCGTGCCGTGGCTTGCTCTTCTTTGCGCTTATTGTCTGCCGGAGTCCCGACTTTTTCGGGCTGCTGTTTTTTCTCTACTTGAATGTCCGAGGGGCGGTTGGACGTCACCACCGGGGCGGGCTTGCCCACCGAGCCGCGGTCCTCGAGCGCCGTCCCGGTTTCGGGCGCAAGGCGTGCCGGATTGTCCACGTTTTCGGGCGTCTGTGCCGCCGCATCCTGCTGTTGATGCGAAGGCACTGACTTGGGCGGCAGTTGTATTGTCTCGACAAGGTCCTCCACCTGCGCCAACTCGATATACGGATCGGGTTGCGGCGGCCATTCCTTGTCAGGAGAAAACGACAGATGGCTGAGGCATAGCCATAGCCACACCAGCGCCGCTATGGCGACGGTGCCTAAGGCTGCTATGTGGCGTGCTTGGTTCATGCTCGTTTATCTTGTCTCTGTGGTTGAGGTGGACGAATTGACCGGAGCGGATGCTGTCGCGGCGGCAGGCTGCCCCGATTGGGCATCACCCGTCACGGCGGCTGTGGCGGCATTGTCCTTCTTGGTGGTGGCGAGCACCATCTTCAGGTCGTTGTCGGCGCCCAGGTTAAGGATTTCGACGACATCGCCATAAGGTACCGCCGAATCACCGAATACGGCAATGGCGGTCTCGGGCGCCTGCTCCTTGACTCCTTTCAGAAAGTCCACAAGTGCCTGTTGCGAAGGCATGGACATCGGTTCGCCGTCGCCGAATTGCCCCCATAGGCTTCCGTCGGCTTGGATAAACACTCGCGTCACCGGCTTGAGCGGCGTCTGCTCGGAACTTTGCGGCAAATTGACCTCGAGCGCCGTAGGAAATACGAAGGTCGAAGTAACCATAAAAAATACCAGCAGCAGGAACACCACGTCCGTCATCGACGCCATGGAAAATCCGGAAAGTATTTCTTGTTGACGTTTAAGCGACATTGGATGCGTAATTAATCGACATTGAATGATTTAGGACGTCAAGCCGGCTCGTTGAGCAGGTCCATAAAGTCCATGGTGCGAGCCTCGAGCATATTCATCACCTTATTGACACGTGCGACAAGGTAATTGTAAGCGAACATAGCCACGATACCCACGATAAGTCCGGCAACGGTGGTCACCAATGCAGTGTATATACCTCCGGCAAAGTCGCCGATTTGGGCGCTGTTGCCACTGGCTGCGATGGCGTAGAACGATTCGACCATACCAATGACGGTACCGAGGAAGCCGAGCATAGGAGCGGCGCCGGCAATGGTTGCCAGCCAGGGCAGTCCCTTGGACAGCGAAGCTATCTCCATATTACCGGTGTTTTCGATAGTTACCAGAACATCGTTCATAGGGCGACCGATGCGCGAGATACCCTTGCCTATAAGGCGTCCGTACGGGGTATCGGAGTTGTGGCACAATTCCTTGGCTGCGTCAATCTCGCCATCATGGATATAGTCGCGTATGCGTTTCATAAACGTCTCGTCCTGACGCGACGCTTTGGTGATAATGATGGCGCGCTCGATGGCGATATACACGCCGGCAAGCAGCAGCACGGCCAGAACAATCATAATCCAGCCGCCCGAAAGGCATAAATCCCACAGAGACAGGCTCTCGGGTACGGCAGCGGTTGCAGTGTCTAACAGTATCATATTCAGATGGTATATTGTGTATACGGTTTATTACTTTGTGTGCTAATATTTTAGTCCTCGTTTTAATCCTCGGCAGCGGCCTCGATGCTATTTGAGACAGTGTCCCCGGCGGCATACTCAGTCGCGTGCTCCGAGGCTTTGGCGTATTGTCACTTGAGACAATCGAGATAGCGCTGTATTGTGGTCTGCAATCCCAAATACAAGGCATCGCATATCAGCGCATGACCTATGGATACCTCGTTGAGGTAAGGCATAGCTCGATGGAAGTAGGCCAGATTTTCAAGCGACAGGTCATGGCCGGCATTGACGCCCAAGCCGCAATTATGAGCCACCTTGGAGGCGGCGACATACGGGGCGACGGCAGCTTCCGGATCTTTGGGATACATATCGGCGTACGGCTTGGTGTACAGCTCTATACGGTCGGCACCGGTACGTGCTGCGGTACGTATGTCCTCCTCTTTGGGGTAGACAAATATAGATACGCGGATGCCGCCCTCGTGCAGACGCTCGACGATAGAGCATAGGAAGTCAAAATTGGTGTTGACATCCCATCCGCCGGTGCTGGTGATGGCGTCCGGCGCATCCGGGACAAGGGTGACTTGTGCCGGACGTACGCGCAACACCAAGTCCATAAAACGTTCGTCGGGATATCCCTCGATATTAAACTCGGTACGTAGTCGCGAACGAAGTGCCAGCACATCGCTGCGGCGAATGTGGCGCTCGTCGGGACGCGGATGCACGGTGATACCTTGCGCACCGAAGTCCTCGCAGTCGGTGGCCACTTTTTCCACATCAGGATTATTGGCTCCGCGCGCGTTGCGCAAAGTCGCTATCTTATTGATGTTTACACTCAGACAAGTCATATATATTCGTTATGCCCCGGGGCATATTTTTATAGTGTTATGTTTATATTTTCCCTTTCGTATTGAATTTTTGCCTAAATTTGTATCTGAAAGGGAGTACAAATTTAGTTAGAATTATCTAAATCTAAAAAATATTGACCGCAAAAGATGACATAAAGACAGAACTGGAGCGTCTGTTCCCCTATGCCGAGGACGCCTCGACACTGGTGGTAAGCTGCCCCAAGCATGATTATTGCGCCTCGCAATTATGCCGCGCCGTCGAGGATTGCGATGCTCATGTACTCAATCTCAACATTATAGATGTCGCAGTTCCGGTCGTATCCGACGGCACGGACATACCGCACTTCGACATAGACTACGAAGACTCGCCGCGCACATACATCGAACTGCGAATTTCGCACCGCAATACCGATGCGGCGGCACGTTCAGTCGCGCGCTACGGATACACCGTCGAATACACACGCGATGCCATAGGCACTGCCAAGGGCGACATTGACGGCCGCCTCGAAAGCCTTATGCGCATTCTCAACGTTTGACCTTTCGCAACGCGCTTGGCACCTCCCCTTTATTTACCTCAATAAACGTACGACCATGACCATAGCCATATACGGAAGCCGTCAACAGCAACCTTATGCAGCTCAAATCGAGCGAATGTTGCGACACATCGTGCTGACAGGCACCGACATCGAGATGCACCCCAAGCTTTACGATCATCTCGCCGAATTGGGCGTATCACTTGCCGGAGTACGCCAAGCCTCACTCTCGGGTCCGGACCAAGAGTGCTCGTTGGTGCTGAGCATCGGTGGCGACGGCACCTTTTTGCGTACCGCCGCGTGGGTCGGCCGACTCGGCATACCCATTATCGGCATAAACACCGGGCATCTGGGATACCTGGCAACGATGAACATCGACGATGCATCCTCGGACAAAGGCGTCGACGGTATGCTCAACGCCGACTTCGCCATCGAGGAGCGCACGCTGCTTGAAGTATATTCACCCGAGGTGCGCGGATGGCGATATGCACTCAACGAGGTGTGCATCGCCAAAGACGACAGCGTATCTATGATTCAGGCCGATACCTTTGTAGACGGCATCGAACTGGCCCAATACCGCGCCGACGGACTTATCATAGCCACTCCGACGGGCTCGACAGCCTACAATCTCTCGGCCGGCGGTCCTATCGTACAGCCTACCGCCCCGGTGCTGGTTGTATCACCCATAGCGGCGCACTCTCTGGGTATGAGGCCGTTGGTCATCGACGACCACAGCGTCTTGGACATCAGCGTCAGCGGTCGCGCTCGCGCATTCAGGCTGAGCCTTGACGGACGCTCGACGGTGTTGCCTATGGATACGGAGGTGCGCATTCGCCGTGCACCGTTCGTATGCCGCATCGCCATGCGCCCCGACAGCGCATTCCCCGTGTCGCTACGGCGCAAATTGCTGTTCAACTGAGTATTTACGTCCGACACGTCAAGGCGTTGTTTCGAGCGACGAATCTCGATATGTCACATTTAATTTTGCCATGTCACAGAAATTTCGGAAATTTGCACACGCAAAAACATAGGCTCGACCTAAACCTTAAAGACGGCAGTTCCGAGTCCTCGCACCCACGACAGGACAGATGAAGCCGGACTTCAAATAAGCACCTTCATATTAACCCATTATGGCTCTAACATCGGAAAACAAAAAAACAGACGTAAGCGGTATCACAGGCGATGCCGCCGGTGCGGCGCTTACGATTGTTGTCCCGGTATACAACCGAGCCGAACTCGTGGGTCGAACGCTTGACAGCATCGCTGCACAGACTCTGCGTCCGCTGAACGTGATATTGGTGGACAACGCCTCCACCGACGCCAGTAAGGCCGTGATGCACAAATGGATGGCCGAGCACAACGGAGTGAATGGGTTGAGCGTAAAGCTATTGGACGAGAGTGCCGTAGGCGCTTGCGCCGCTCGCAACCGCGGCCTCGCCGAAGTGGCCACTCCTTGGGTGATGTTCTTCGATTCGGACGACGTAATGGCTCCGGAACACTGCGCAAGGGCTATGGATGCCGCAAATGCGCACCCCAAAGCCAAAGTCATCGGATGGGATGTGCTTTACGGCAAGGACGGAGGACCGTGGAAAAGGTTGACATTCCGCAACCACGACTTGGGCTACAACAATATGTTCAACAGCAACTTCGCCACCCAGCGTTACATGTGCCGCACCGAGCTGATGCGCGCCGTCGGCGGATGGAACACAAAAATTGAGGTGTGGAACGACATCGAATTGGGCGCGCGCATAGCGTTAAACAAGCCCCGTTGCTACAAAATCAAGTCCAAGGATCCGACAGTACGCATATTCATCACCGAAGGGTCGCTGACCGGCGGATGTTTTGCCGCAAAGCCGGACAAAAAAATAGACACACTCAAGCATATGAACAGATACGTGCCCACCAGATGGATAAGCCTTAAGGGCGTCATCTTGTCGGCGCATTGCACCCTGAGCGGAACCGCCGACGGACTATTGCTTAAGGAGATTTTCCTCTATCAGGAAAAAAACAAGATACGCAAGCGCTTGCTGCTCTTTGCCTACCACTACACAGTGAACGGCCACCGCGGCATTGCTCGCATATTGCGACCATTCATGCCAAGCAAGCTGAAATGAAAGTATTGTTGCTAGGCGATGCAAGCCACTACAACCGCACCCTTGCCGAAGGGCTCAAGCGTCATGGACACGAGGTGTGCGTAGCATCAGATGGTTCGACATGGATGAACACAGGGCGCGATGTAGACCTAAGCCGTCGATTGCCCGGATGCTTCGGCGGTGCATTACTATGGGCGAGACTGCATACGACACTGCGTCTTAAACTGCAAGGCTGGGACGTGATACAACTTTGCGGGCCCACATTTATGCGACTGCGCCCCTCACGTCTGCGCACTCTTTTGGATGGATTGCGGCGGCACAACGGACTGGTATGTCTCACGGCAATCGGTACAGACACGGCTTTTGTCAATATGTGTAAAGACCCCCATGGTCCGCTGAGATACAGCGAATGGGCCATAGACGGAGTCCCAACGGAATATGCATTGAGTACGCGCGGCCGCACCGTATCCATGTGGCAGCAACCCGAATTATCCGATTATGCGCAATACGTCTACGACCATGTAGACGGGGTCATCACTGCCCTATACGAGTACCAACTTTCCATGTCGCGCGTAATCACGCCCGAACGTCTGGCATACGGCGGCATTCCTGTGGATACCGCCGCAATAAAGCCGACGCCAATAGACGCAAAAGCGAATAAACCTATAAGCATCCTGTTACCCAGCCACATAGGGCGCGAACAGGAAAAAGGCATACCTCAACTGATGCGCATTGCCAAGGTCATAGAGAGCGAATTTCCCGACAAGGTCACCGTGCTCCCGGTACACAACCTGCAATACGCAGAATTTCTGAAGCGCATGGCTCGCGCAGATATCGTCTTCGACCAGTTGTACAGCTACACTCCGGCAACGACAGCCCTACTAGCCATGGCCATGGGCAAAACAGTGGTCACCGGAGCCGAAAAGGACTTCAACGACTTCCAAGGTTGCGCCACGCCGGCCATTAACATCGACCCGCGCTGCCCGGAAGCGGCACTCCCGACCATCCGTCAATACCTTAACCGCGAAGCACTGGCTGCAAACGCATTAAAGGCTCGCGAATATGTAGTCACACACAACGACTGCGAAGTCGTGGCTCAGCGCTACGAAGATTTCTGGCGCAAGATTTCACACAACAACGGCAAAGTCTCATAGACAACAGGCTATCAACAATATACCTCGAACAGCAACGACAGACAATGCGACTTCAAGTGCTCATAGCCACCTACGGTGTCAACGGCCTGCGGCGCACGGCCTCCATGTCCCTGCCCGTCATTGACGGCGTGTCATACCTTGTATCATGCCAAACCGGAGAGGACGCTACGCCCCCGATACCACAGGGCTTGCAACGCCCGGACATCCGGGTAATCATGACACCGGGCCGCGGACTATGCGCCAATCGCAATCGACTGCTCGAAGCCGCCGATGCTGAGTATGTCCTCACTGCGGATGACGACATGAGCTACACCGAGGCACAACTGCGTGCCGCCCTCAACAGTCTCGGCGAGGCCGATATCACCGCCTTCCGCATCGAGGGCGCCGGGGACAAACCATACCCGGCATCTCCCGTAAATCTTGGACAAGGCACGCCGCGCGGATATTGCCCGTCGTCAGTCGAAATTGCTTTACGCATGGACGCAATCAGACGCTCAGGCCTGCATTTCTGCACATTGTTCGGCATAGGCGCCCCGGTATTGGGTTGCGGCGAGGAAGACATCCTGATATGGAATGCACGACGACTCGGCTTGCGCATTGAGTACAAGCCCATCGTCATCGGACGCCATACGGGCGGTCCATCCACAGGACAGCGCACCCCGACCCCGGCAGTATGGCGCGCCCGCGGTGCAGTGCTACGTCTTACACATCCGTACAGTGGATGGATGCGCATAATCCGGCAGGCTGTGCGTGCTCGCAGCTTTGCAGCGCTGCGCATGATGGCTGCCGGAGCCGTATACGCCGTCCGCCATCGCGGCCAAATCGAGCTATAGCTCAGCTATTCAACCACAGCGAAAGCTTATTACCACCCGCCGGAGGCACCGCCACCGCCGGTGCTGCCACCACCCCAACTGCCGCCGGAGACACCGCCGCCGCCACCGCCAAATCCGCTTCCACCGACAATCACCGTTGGAGCGATTTTTGCAATCTTATAGGCTATGCTGTGCGTCTTCTTACAATTGAGACAATTGTAAGTCTTGGCGCCGACACCTTCTTGGTATTGGGTGGGACGACGCATCACGGTATCCCGCACAAAACGGCATGTGCGTGCATGGCAATACGGACATTCGCTGTATCCGCTGTCTTCGTCAAAGCGGTAAATGTCAGTCGTGCCGCACTTGGGACACAGCCACACGTCATAATCTACAGACTTGATGCGTTCCTCGGCATCCTGCGCCGGCGTCAGATACTCGTTGTCACTTTCTTCGTCAAGCTTGTGCATCTTCGTCCCGCAATTGGAACAATAGTGAGTGCCGTTGCGCCATTTTCGCATAATCATGCGCAGAGGAATGTACACCAAAAGCGTCATGCCCAGGGTGAACCAAGCACAAGCGCCGGAGACCTTGGACAGCGTGCGCACGGACTGATACTTGTCGTAAGGCGACTTGCCTCGTACACCGCGAAGAGCCAAGAGCAGCCATACAAATGCCAGCAGCGTCACAACCATACAAAAACCTATATATAGCGACAGGACATTCATCCAATCTTCACGCTCTTGGGCGGCGATGTCGCCGAGCATTTCATCACGGATTGCCGGGTCGCATAACACCGAACCTATCTTATCTACCGCCGCACGGAGACCTCCGGAATAGTCCCCTTCTTTGAAGGCCGGCTGCATTATATTACGCTCGATTCGTCCGCATATTGCGTCCGGCAGAGCGCCCTCTATACCATATCCGGTGCGTATTGCATACTTGCGGTCGCCCACTGACACAAGCACCAACAATCCGTTGTCTTTCTTTTTGTCGCCAAGGCCCCAAAGCGTGAACAATTCGGTAGCATAAGTATCCACATCCGCATCTCCGGCCATATAAGGCAAGACCACGACCGCCGCCTGCACGCTCGTGGCTGTACGGACGTTTTGCAACGTCGAGTCTATGTGCGCGGCACTTGCGGCATCTATGAATCGTGCCGGGTCGCTCAAATATCGGTTTTTGTTTTGCAGTTGTACGTTGGGCACGTCTTCCGGCGCATAGTATTTTTTTTGCGCCATGACGGTGGCCGCAGCCACAAGCACAAGCGCGAGCAAGGTTGACAGTCTTTTGCAGGACATTTTATTTTTTGGTCTTTGTATTGTTAGATATATTCCGGTAGTTATTTATATTGCTGTTTTACAATAGTCTTATAGCATTGAGCAGCTTAGCTTGCTTCATCTCATCGGGCATTCAGACCGCCGGAAGGCTCATGCCGTTGAGTTTGCGGTACAGGTCGAGGGCATATACATCCGTCATTGCCGAGATATGGTCAAGCACCGCCTGAATGCGGTCAAACAGTTCGGGTGCGCCCACGTTGTACTGTCCGGGAACCTGGCTGAGCAGCAGGCGCGAGTAATTGAGTTCGGGATAAGTGACGGCATGTATCATCTTTTCGAGCAGGAAAGTCAAAATGCGGTTACCGGCCAATTCGATGTCCACCACCTGCGGAGCGCCGTAAATCTTGCCCCAGGACAAACGTGTGGAGCGGCGGTAAGCCTCGCGCTCGCGCTCGCTTATATGATCAAGCAAGGTGCCCTCAAAAGTGCCTGACAGTATGGCTTCTTCGTTATCTATGAACGTATGAGCACAACAGCTCACCAAACGTCCTACGACACCGCTGCGCAGATATGCAATCTTTTCGTTGGGATCTTTCACATGTTCCATCACATCATGTACATGGGCGCGGGACTCGTCATCGAAATACGCCAATAAGGCGTCCAAGACCTCGCCTGTTCCGAGGATTTTCAGCTTATGAGCATCCTCAAAGTCCATGACTTCGTAGCATATGTCGTCAGCGGCTTCGACAATGTATACCAGCGGGTGTCGGCAAAAGCGCAACGATCCCTCGGGCGAGGGCATACGCAACATCCCCAAGCGCGTAGCAATGCGCTCGAAGTCGGCACGCTCGCTCCCGAAAAACCCGAATTTGCCTTTTGCTCCGGCCTGCGATGAATCGTAAGGATACTTAACTATGGAAGCCAACATCGTGTAGGTCATGGCAAAACCTCCGGGACGGCGGCCGTTGAACTGATGCGTCAGCGCCCGCAGGGCATTGGCATTACCCTCAAAATTGACGATGTCGCTCCACTGTTCGGGGGTCAATCGGTCCTTGAGTACGCGGCCGGCACCTTCGCTGAAAAAAGTTCCTATGGCCTTTTCGCCCGAATGGCCGAAAGGAGGATTGCCGAGGTCGTGTGCCAGACACGCCGCAGCCACCACATCTCCCAAATCGGCAAAGATGCCGTTCATGGGTCCGTGGCGTCTTACAAGTGCAGCCGCAATCTCATCGGCCATACTGCGTCCTACGCTGCTAACTTCCAACGAATGGGTCAACCGATTGTGCACAAAGACGCTACCTGGCAGTGGGAACACCTGCGTCTTGTTTTGCAACCGCCTGAAAGGCGACGAAAACACCAAGCGGTCGTAATCGCGGCGGAAGTCGCTGCGTCCCGCCCCGGCAGTACTAGGCTTATGATAATCCTCGAGGCCGAAGCGGCAGTCGTCTATCAGCCGCGCCCAGTCCATCTTTGCTTGTGTCTGCTTATTCATTGAAAAGAACTTGCCTAATTCAAAAAAAATCAAGCGCCTACTATAGCGCTATAATCGACAAATTTAGTCATAATCCCGCACATATACAACTTCCATGGCCGTCCGCACTTATTTTGAGGCGACATAAAGCATATAACAAGGTTTTACAAATCGTTTTTCAGGATTCATTTTGCCGAATTTTGCAGGTCAGGAGCGGATTTACGAAAAAAATTGCTAACTTTGTGGAAATTTGGAGATATGGCAACCGAGTCATTAGATAAGTCACTGTCGCGCATAAGCGAGAAAATGCACGTATTGGCACAGCGCTACGACACTGTATGTCAAGAACGTACACAAGCCTTGGAGCGCATTGCCGAGCTCGAGAGAGAGCTTCGCGACAAGGAACAGCGCATCGAGCAGCTGAGCCTCCGCAACGAATACCTCAGCGTATCATCGACCCTGGCGCCCGACCGTGATGCCATCGAGAAGACCCGGAACATTATCACCGAACTCGTGCGGGAAATCGACCGCTGCATCGCCGACATCGATGGATGACGGCATATGGTGACAGCGCCCACGATTTTTGCCTCACGATGCTTGAGAACATTCAATGGGAAAGAAGGAACAAAACATAACAATAAAAATTGCCGACGTCGCGCCCATAAGCATGTCTATAGCGCCGGACAAGGAGGAACGCATACGCGAGGCCGAATACAACGTCAACCGTGTGTGGACCGAATGGCGCCGTAGATTTGAAAACAAAACCTCCAAGGAAATCTTGGCCATGGCGGCATTCCAGTTTGCCAAGCTGTATTATCAGCTCAAGCAAAGCGTCGACGACCAACAGCACCTCCTGGAGGCCTTTGAAGCCGACTTGGATCGCATGCTCGAAATCAAGTCCGAAGCCAAGTCTTAAAGGACTGATTAACAACGACAACACACGCCTTAAGCCCCCAAGCATCGCAATGCACACACCCGCACGCCGCCCGAAGAATACTCGGAGCGGCTATGGGCGTTTGTACCAGGCAAGAGTGCCGGGACAAGTATGGTGCCCGAAATAGCAACAGAAAAACAAACAACCAATACATATAACAACAAGACAACCAACCCAATAACAACAACCAAGTACATACAGACATTATATGACACCATTAGTAACAACCATAATCATCGCCATCATTGCCGCCGCCATAGGAGTGGTCGTCACAGTAGTGATACACCGCTCGTCCGCCAAGAACCGCGCACGACAAATCGTGGCCGATGCCGAGCGTCAGGCTCTCGACATCAAGAAAGATAAGGAAATAGAAGGCCGCGAGGAAGCACTCAAAATCACGGCCGAGGCCGAAAAAGCCGCCAACCAGCGCATGTCCAAGATTCAGTCCATGGAAGCCAAGCAAAAACAGCGCGAACTGCAACTGAACCAACAGCAGGGCGAAAACGCTCGCACACGCAACGAACTTGAAGCTGCACGCCAAACACTGGACGAACAATACCAGGCCGTAGAACGCAAAGAAGCCGAGCTGGAACAGGAAAAAGCATCGGTGCGCCAAACCCTGGAACACATCTCCGGCCTATCCTCCGAAGAGGCCAAGGAGAAACTCATCCAATCGCTTAAAGATGAAGCCAAAACCGCCGCTGCCGCCTACATAAACGACATCATGGACGAGGCCAAAATGACCGCCAATAAGGAAGCCAAGCGCATCATCATCCAAAGCATCCAGCGCACCGCCACCGAAACCGCCATCGAAAACTCGGTGACCGTGTTCCATATCGACTCGGACGAAATCAAAGGTCGCATCATCGGCCGCGAAGGTCGCAATATTCGCGCCCTCGAAGCCGCTACCGGCATCGAAATCATTGTGGACGATACGCCCGAAGCAATAGTACTGAGTGGCTTCGACCCCGTGCGTCGCGAAGTGGCGCGTCTGGCCCTGCACCAACTCGTGTCAGACGGACGCATACACCCCGCCCGCATCGAAGAAGTCGTAGCCAAGGTCCGCAAGCAAGTCGAAGAAGAAATCATCGAAACAGGCAAACGCACTGCCATAGATCTGGGCATACACGGCCTGCACCCCGACTTGATACGACTGGTAGGCAAGATGAAATACCGCTCCAGCTACGGCCAAAACCTGCTGCAACACTCACGTGAAACAGCCAATCTCTGCGCCGTCATGGCCTCGGAACTCGGACTCAACCCCAAAAAGGCACGTCGCGCCGGACTGCTGCATGACATAGGCAAGGTACCCGACGAGGAGCCCGAACTGCCGCACGCATTGCTGGGCATGAAACTGGCCGAGAAGTACAAAGAAAAGCCCGAAATATGCAACGCCATCGGCGCACACCACGACGAAATCGAGCAGACAACACTGCTGGCACCCATAGTACAAGTATGCGATGCAATATCCGGCGCACGCCCCGGCGCACGCCGCGAAATTGTCGAAGCATACATCAAACGACTCAAAGACCTTGAGCAACTGGCACTCTCATACCCGGGAGTCATCAAGACTTATGCCATACAGGCCGGACGCGAACTACGCGTCATTGTCGGCGCCGACAAAATTGACGATGCCGAGACAGAGAAGCTGTCAGCCGAAATAGCACGCCGCATACAGGACGAGCTCACTTATCCCGGGCAGGTCAAAATTACGGTCATACGCGAAACACGCTCGGTAAGTTTTGCCAAATAAGGTGATATGAGCAACGAAATCAACGATTTGGAAAACATAAACAACGCCCTGCACGCCCTCGTAGAGGACACAAACAGCGCCGCAGAGGATCATACCTCGCAGGACAAGACGCAATCCGAAGTCGGCCAAGGCCGGTGCGTATGTCCCCAAGCGGCAGACGGATCGTGTTCCAAAGCGACGGACGGATCGTGCCCCAAGGACAAATGCCGAGACTGCAGCGGATGCTCGGACACAGCAAGGCACAAGCTGCATTGTTTCAATTGGCTCGAAGACATCCCCGGCGGATACGCCGATGATGACATGGTGGAAGTGCAGTTCAAGAACACCCGCAAGGGATACTACAAGAACTCCACCGGCATCCCCCTCAAGGCCGGCGACCTGGTAGCCGTAGAGGCCCAGCCGGGACATGACATCGGGACAGTGACACTGACCGGAGCACTTGTGCGCCTGCAAATGCGCAAAAGCGGCATACGGCCCAACGCCGAGACAAAGCGCGTGTTCCGCAAGGCCAAGCCGGCGGACATTGACAAATACAACGAAGCACGTGCACGCGAGCAAGACACTATGATACGCGCACGCAAAATCGCCCAAAGCCTCCAACTGGATATGAAAATCGGCGACGTAGAGTACCAGGGCGACGGCAACAAGGCGATATTCTACTACATAGCCGACGCACGCGTCGACTTTCGCCAATTAATCAAAGTCTTGGCCGACACCTTCAAAATACGCATTGAGATGAAGCAGATAGGCGCACGCCAAGAAGCCGGACGCATTGGCGGCATAGGCCCCTGCGGTCGCCCGCTGTGCTGCTCATCGTGGATGCAAAACTTCGTCAGCGTCTCCACAAGTGCCGCACGCTTCCAGGACATCTCGCTCAATCCACAAAAACTGGCCGGACAGTGCGCCAAGCTCAAGTGCTGCCTCAACTTCGAAGTAGACACATATGTCGAAACAGTCAAGCGCATGCCGCCCAAGAATGTACGACTTGAAACGGCAGATGCCACCTGGTACCATTTCAAGACCGATGTATTCAAACGCGAAATCATATACTCATCGGACAAGTCAATGGCTGCCAACCTCACGACCTTGGACGCCGAACGCGTATTCGAAATTATTGCCCTCAACAAAGAAGGCAAAAAGCCCGCAACGCTACTGCGAGATGCCGAAGCAGCCGAAGCAGCAGCCAAAGACCGCCCAAGCGTCAACGACCTCCTGGATCAGGACGAACTGACACGCTTCGACAAAAAGAAGCGCAAGAAAAAGAAACCGTCCAAGGACAAAGCGCCAAAAACGCCCAAAGACAGCAAAGATTCCAAGCCGTCCAATGGCGATGCAGCCCAAGACAAACAATCACGGCCCAATCGCCGCAACAAGAAAAAGCCGCGTAATAACGGCAAAGGTAACGACAACCAACAGACAAAAGAGCCAAAAGCAGATGCATAATAAGCATCTACATATAATATTATTGGCGATGCTCGGCGCCCTGACGGCCTCGGGGGTTATGTCTTGTTCGGGCGGCACGCCGGGCGCATGGTCTGATATAGACATCAACGGCTGGCGCTATGGCCGGACAGTGACACTGACGCCCGACAGCGCCGAAGCCACGGACCGCATCGCGCTGACAATACGACACAGCCACAACTACGAGTACTCCAACCTGTGGCTCGAAATCAAGTACGATTCGACCGACAGCACGGCCACAGACACCGTGGACGTTACACTGGCCGACGAATGGGGCCGATGGAGAGGCCACGGCAGCGGCGTCACATACCAGAACACCGACACCGTGAGGCTGCGACATCATCTGCGTCAGGGAGGCTCGCTACACTTGCGCCACATCATGCGTCTGGACACACTCACCGAAATCGAGCAGATAGGCATCACGCCGCTGCCACCATCCAAGCACTACGAGAAATGAACGATAAGATGCAATGCGATGCACTGATATTTGACATGGACGGTACCCTGTGGGATGCCGTGGACTCGTATGCACGGATATGGAACACGACCTTCGAACAGGCGGGCATCACAGATGTGCCGCGCGTAACACGTCAGGTACTGATGCGCGAAATGGGCAAACACCTCGAAGACATCATCGAAGACATCGCCCCGGGACATGATAGCGATGGACGCTTTTTGCAACTACTCAACGCCAACGAGGCCACAATGATGCCGGGGCTACGCGGACGCCTGTTTGACGGAGTGGTAGAAACAATACCCGAACTGGCACGCCGTTTGCCGCTGTTTATGGTAAGCAATTGCGGGCCTCTCGGACTTGACAACTTTCTTGACGTCAACGGGCTGCGTCCTTACTTCAAAGACGCGCTGAGCCACGGCGGCACAGGGCTGGACAAGGCTGGCAATATCGCACTGCTTATACATAAGTACGGCCTGACCCTCCCGGTGTACGTGGGTGATACGCAGGGAGACAGCGATGCAGCACATGCCGCCGGCGCCCGGATGGTATACTGCGCCTATGGTTTTGGGAATGTCGAGGACGCAGACGCCGTCATCCACTCCTTCGGCGAGCTGAAGGACATTGTCTGAACGCGATGCAACGAGGGCACGAGTGCCGCACCTGCATTTTTAAATTCGAACCACACAAAGAAAAGACATACAGACCTTTTTATATTATGACACTACACGCTATGAAACGGTCAAACATACTGCAACTGCTCAGCGCCGATGAACTGGCGCTGAAACTATCACGCCTCAAGAAGCTTATGGAGCAAGATGGCATCGATGCCATGTTGTTGACCATCAACGCCAACCTGTACTATATGACAGGACGCGTCTACGGCGGATACATATACATACATCGTGACTCAGATGCCCCGGCCTATTTTGTCAAACGACCCGTAGGCCTCGAAGGAGACGGCGTTATATCCATACACAAGCCCGAGAACATTCTCGAGGAACTGCAACACCATTCGCTTCCAAAGCCCAAGCACTTAGCTTTGGAACAAGACACCCTGTCCTACAATGCCATACTGCGCCTGTGTCATGCCATGGGCGTTGAAGTCGGCGATGTAGCCAATGCCGATGCCCTGCTACGCCACGCTCGCGCCGTCAAGACCGCCGGCGAGATAGAGCTAATAGCCGCATCCGGCAGCCGCCACGAGCATGTCTATCGCATGATTCCGCGCTTGTACCAAGACAACATGACCGACATCGAGCTGCAAGTCGAGATAGAGCGCGTCTCGCGACTCGAAGGATGCCTCGGACAGTTCCGCATCAACGGCAACGACATGGAACTGTATATGGGCAATGTCCTGGCCGGAGACAACGCCGATGCGCCATCTCCCTACGACTTTGCCTTGGGAGGCGCGGGCGCTGACCCGTCGCTACCCGTAGGCGCCAACGGCACAATTCTGCGCCCCGGCATGACGGTAATGGTGGACGTCAATGGCAACTACACCGGATATATGACCGATATGACGCGTACCTTCGTATTGGGAGACATCCCCGAGGAGGCACAACGCGCCCACCAACTGTCCATAGACATCTGCAACACCCTCGCCCAAATGGGTCGTGTAGGGACAGCAGCCTCGGATATGTATGAGAAAGCCCTCGATATGGCGCGACAAGCCGGGCTTGAGCACTACTTCATGGGACACCGACAGCACGCCGGATTCGTAGGACACGGCGTAGGCATCGAAATAAATGAACTGCCCGTCATAGCTCCGCGCAGCCGTGACATCCTCGAAGCCGGCAACGTCATCGCCATCGAGCCAAAATTCGTTATTCCCGGCGTAGGTGCCGTAGGCATCGAAAGCACATACGTAGTATGCGAGAACGCCCCCATGCGCTGCCTCACCAACGCCCCTACACAACTTATCAGTTTCGAACAATGACAACACGGCTGACGGAAGAAAGAACTGACGACAGCAACTACGCACGGCTGCTGCGCGACCGCATATTCAAACGCGTGGGCCATGTAGCCGACGAATTGGGTATGGAAGCATACGTCGTGGGCGGATACGTGCGCGATGCATTGCTGCGCCGCGGCGATCTCAACGACATAGACTTCGTCACCGTAGGCTCGGGCATAACTCTGGCTACAGCCGTGGCCAAAAGCCTCGGACGAGGCACACACCTCGGCGTGTTCCACAGCTACGGAACAGCGCAGGTCAAGCGCGGAAGGCTCGAATTGGAATTTGTGGGCGCACGCCGCGAGAGCTACAAACGCGATTCGCGCAACCCCATAGTCGAAGACGGCACGCTGGAGGAAGACATTGCACGGCGTGACTTCACCATCAATGCTATGGCCATATGCATCAACGAAGACTCCTTCGGACGGCTCATAGACAATTACAACGGACTGCAAGACCTGCAAGACCGCATAATACGCACGCCGCTGGAACCGGAAATAACCTTCAGTGATGACCCATTGCGAATGATGCGCGCCATACGTTTTGCCACACAACTGCAATTTGACATCTGCCCCGAGACATTCGAAGCCATATGCGCCCGGGCCGAGCGTATACGCATCATCACCACCGAGCGCATCACCACCGAGCTTAACAAAATCATGGCCTCGCCGCGTCCCTCCATAGGCTGGGACTTGCTGCACCACAGCGGGTTGCTGGCCATAATCCTCCCCGAATTGGAGGCTCTGGTGGGCGTACAGGTGGTCAACGGACGCGGACATAAGGACAACTTCTACCACACACTCGAAGTGCTGGACAACGTGGCCGCCGCCACCAACGACATCTGGGTGCGCTGGGCGGCACTGCTACACGACATCGCCAAGCCGCTGACTAAGCGCTACGACCCACAAGCCGGATGGACATTCCATAACCACAACTTCATAGGCGCCAAGATGGTGCCACGCATATTTGCACGGCTCAAGCTGCCTATGGGAGCCGAGATGCGTCGCGTCAAACGCCTCGTAGACTTACATATGCGCCCCATAGCGCTGGTAGAAGACGAAGTAACGGACAGCGCCGTGCGTCGGCTGATAAACTACGCCGAAGACGACCTGAACGCCTTGATGATTCTGGCGCGCGCCGACATCACGTCCAAAAACATCGAAAAGAAACAACGCTTTCTCGACAACTTCGACATTGTCGAGCGCAAATTTGCCGACATCAACGCCTTGGACGCCGAACGCGCCTTCCGCCCGGCACTCAACGGCTATGACATCATGGCTATGTTCGGCCTGACACAAGGCCCCACCGTGGGAATGCTGATGTCCAATCTGACACGAGTGTCCCGCGACTGCGAAATCGAACCCACACGTCAGGCCGCCATTGACTACCTCATGGATTTAGGCGCACAAAACGGCCTGAAAGGCGACCCTTCCAAGCTGCCGACACCGCCCGAGGATACTGACACGGAAGGCATTTTCACCGACATGGCGCCGCAGCAATCCGAGCAAAACACAGACTGATACTCCTCACCACTACACCAAACAGACAATGTATTACCTCACCAAAAGACTCGAAATATCGGCGGCACATCGCCTTATGCTGTCCTATGACAGCAAATGCACCAATACGCACGGCCACAACTGGATTATCACCGTGCACTGTCGCGCGGCCGAGCTGAACGCCGATGGCATGGTCACCGACTTTACGCACATCAAAAACACGGTGATGGACCGCCTGGATCACGCCAATCTAAACGACGTGCTGCCCTTCAACCCCACGGCCGAAAACATAGCCCGCTGGATATGCGACAATGTACCCAACTGCTACCGCGTCGATGTCCAAGAAAGCGAAGGCAACATCGCATCATACCAGCGCGATTGACAGCACACAACGCCACACGCACATGGACAAAAAATATCGCGTTAACGAAATCTTTTACTCGCTGCAAGGCGAAGGCCGCTACACCGGCACGGCCGCCGTATTCGTGCGCCTGAGCGGATGCAACATCCGTTGCGACTTCTGCGACACCGATCACACACAATATGACGAAATGACCGCCGCCGAAATCGCCCAAGCCGCCGCCGCATACCCGGCACGTCACTTAGTACTCACCGGCGGCGAGCCAACACTGCAGGCCGACAGCGACCTGCTGCGTGCCATCAAGGCCCACGGATTTTACGTCCAGATAGAGACCAACGGCACACGACCCGTGCCGCCGGAGGTGGACTGGGTCACATGCTCGCCCAAAGGTGAAGGTCCTTGGGATATCGACCGCGTGGACGAGCTGAAAGTCGTATACACAGGCCAAGACGTTGAGACTATATATCGCCATTTCAACGTCCCATGCGCCAAGCTGCAACCATGCTCGGGACAAAACATCGCCGAGACAGTAACCTATATCATGCAACATCCGCACTGGGGACTGTCGTTGCAGACGCACAAGCTGCTGGACATACGCTGAGGGTATGAACCTGTCATAAGACCGCGACACACCCGTTCAAACGCCACTTTCTTACGTACAACCACACTAAGCATAACATCGCGATGAAGCATATGACACTGACACTGGCCGCCGCTTTGGCAATAGCCATAGCAGCCAATGCTGCGCCCAAGAAAAAGCACACGCCGGCCTACGAAGACCTCTCGGAACAAATCTCGGACGCGCTCAACAGCTACGACATCAAGCAGGCCCAGGAGCTGATAGAACGCTGGGAAGCCGCAGCCAAACGCGCACGCCGAGACCTACCAACTTCCGCCGATGAGCTGCGCGAACGCATAGTTATGATGGACAATATGTTGCAACGCGTCGAAGACATTACCATCATCGACTCGGTGACCGTGCCGCGCAGTCGTCTGGCCGAGGCCTTTCCGCTGCCTGCAAACGCCGGACGATTAGGATCGCGACAGATGCTGCCGCCCAACATCCGTACAAACGACAACACCATAGTATATACCGCCAACGACGGCCGCGAAGTCTTCTGGAACGCACCGGACAGCACCGGTCGTTCCACGCTGTACCATGCCGGAATATTGGACGACGGAACATTGGAAAGCCCGACAAAGGTCTTTCCCTCGGCACAATACGCCACCGCTTGCCCGTTTATGCTCACCGACGGCAGCACCTTGTATTTCGCAGCACAAGACCCCGAGACCTCGATAGGCGGATACGACATATACATGACACGACGAGACGACTCCACTGGTGACTTTCTCGAGCCCGTGAACATCGGAATGCCCTACAACTCGCCGTACAACGACATACTTATGGCCATAGACACAGACAACGGCATAGGATGGTGGGCCACGGACCGCAACAGCCTCGACAGCGACAGCATCACCGTGTACACATATCTCACCAACGCCACGCGCCGCAACCTCAACCCCGAGCGCAACGACCTGGCTGACCGCGCCTTTGTCACCGACATCGCCGTCACGCAGGACACCGACACTGACGCCGCCGCCATCCGAGAGCAAATCAACGCCCGCGCCACCGCTCAAACATTCGACACAAAGGACACACGCACAACCGATACACTGCCCTACCCCTTCAGCATCGAAGGACGAGCCGTATACTACCGCCTCTCCGACTTTCGCAGCGCCGAGGCACGCGAATTAATGTCGCAATACCTCCAACAGTTTAATCTTGATCAGGCATATCGCCGCCAGCTTGAGCGCCTGCGCATACGCTACGCCAACGGCGACCACACCGTGGCCGCCGAGATACGCGCCCTCGAAAATTCCGTAGCCAGAGCCGTCCCCTCTCTCCGCCGCCTCCGCAACGCCGTCATCCGCGCCGAACTCCACTAATCCAAGCCCCCCATACGAGACAATACAATCAGGGAGGGCGCGACCGGTCGCGCCCTCCCTGATTGTATTGTTATGCCTATGCTCAGTCAAGAATTTCCACACAGAACACTATCCTCCCAATGGCCTGAAAACACTCCAACTTGTGGGGACTCGCTAAGGATGCCCGGCTTGACCGTCCATCCTTAGTTGCGCCACTAAATAGATAGTTCGATTAGTGTTTCAGGAGAGTATACTTTGAAACTCATCTTCACAACCTTGCCATTCTCCGTAAACATACTCATACAGAGCGGTTCTCTATTTTCAAAATGCTTTTTATCGCGAGTGTAATTCACTACCCACTTAAACGTTGTGAACATAATATCATCTATATTAGAATGCCTTGGAAGAATATATGCGATAAACCTGTCATGCAGCGTCATAATAATATCAAAAGATGCTGTTGAGGCCATAATGTTCGATAAATTATTATCCTCGATTGCAACCATTATGTTGTCTTGACTGACAGAATCCCAATTGACAGCCCTAACCCTGATTTTCATCGATGTCCGGCCACAATTAACCATTCTTCCGTCTTGGTATACCTCAAATAGATTAGGGCAGAAGTCCAGTCTCTCTAAAAGAAAAACTTTGAATGGCTCCAGTTGATCCATATTATTCCGACTTATTATCTATAGTATTCTATATATACATCACGGTCAAACATATCAAGACGACATTTAATTACCTCGCCATCTTCGATGAAAAGTGTCACGCCATAGTCTGACATATCTATACGCTGATAGCCAAAAGGTGTCATTGCTAAAACAGCGTACCCTCTTAGGACAATCCTCTCAGAAGATTGCTTTAGTATTCTCATCGGCTTTGGGCTCATCTGATAGTTGTCACCCCACAATGGATGGTTGCCATCCAAATTGAGTATTGACACTATATAACCATCCCCTGGGTTCAAGTCATATCCACTGCAACCATGCGTGTTTTCCTTCACCTCGACTGCACGATTACATACTTGTAGTCCCATAACAGGCGCCCCATGTTGAAAACGCTGGTGTGAGTGAGATTCGAATATCATTGCATATTATTTCTTAAGTCGTTTATAATATCGCCTACCATTGCCTCAACTATCTGAGGCTTGAAGCCAAGAGCTACTGCTGCAAGTTTGCAACCATGAACCTCGTTACTATCTATATCACCGTCACATATCATAACCATCACCATATCACGTAAATACAGCAAACGAGTCTCCATATCCTTTGGGGGTGTAAACTTTATTGAATCCGGAGAATTTTGGCATATTTGCAGATCGTGTTCTGTTAAACCCTCACGTTTACAAATCATAGCAATCGTGGCTAATTCGGATTTCAGCACTTTACCATCTGCCATCGCTATAGCCACAAGTGATTTTAAGTGACTTAACTTCTCTCGTTTCTTCCTTGATGAAAACAAACTAAACATACGTATTTAGACCTGTTGTTTGCAAGTTACAATTAAACTATTAAAGGAAATATGCCACAATCAAACATTGCAACATATTTCCTTTAAAATCTCTACTTCTATCTTAATGTGTTCGCCAATAATCAACGGCTTCAGCCATTGACATAGTTGGGAAACCGGCAAGAGACGATGTTAGTTGCCATAATTTCACCTCGGCGTCATCGACATCTCCATCGCACACCATTATGGTTGCCAAGAACCCGCACACGAACTTCTTTTGGTTATCATCCAGTGCGGCAAGAGTCACAAGCATCGTAGCAGGAGTCATCGCATCTGATAGCGCCAACAAGTTTTTTAGATGGTCAGGGGTAACCCCAAACTCGGCCATTCCCAGTGTTAACACTTTCATTTCTTCGTCCTCCACCTTTCCATCGGCAAGGACCATACATTTCCCAGCTTTTAGGACTGCGGATAATTCTAAGTTATTAAAATGCATATCAATATAGTTATAAAAGTGATATGCAAATGTCGGGATAAAAACTAACAATCTACCCCCCCCCGTTAATTTATGTTAAATATGTTTTAAAACATATTTATTGCAACACGTCATCGCTGAAAGGCCTTCGATGGTGCACTATAATGGTCAGAGCCAAGACATGAGGGGATGCCATCTATAGCAGAAAAATAGGCATGATCACAACGAACACAACCATAGCATCCTCCACCGCTGCAAACGAGTCAAGCAGTAGTGATTACGTGTTACCGGAGTTTGGTCTAACGGACAAAGCACAGCTTATCGGCAAGCAGACAAAAGTATTCATTGGACCAGATGTTTGTCTCGTCCGGAAATTGCAGGAAAGGCAAAACATCTTTCTTCACAAGAGTAATGTCAGCAGATTTCAAGCGATCTTTAAGCATCGATATGAAATCTTGTTTACTTATATCCAGCCCATTAAATTCTCTTGCCCTTTCTTTGAAATGATTGAAGTTGAGGGGTACGCCATTGCGGATATACCATTCGAAATCATACCAATCGCGGCCTTTGACTCGTTGTCCCCACTGGCGGAAAATCAATGCGTGCATTTTACCTGCAAAAAGGTCTGGAAGTGTAAAACAGCGTGTCATAAACGAATAAGGCTGCATCAACAACTTCTGTTCCGTTTCAAATCCAACCGGAGGGTTCGTGTCGACTTCAATCTTAATCTTGATACTTCTCTCCGTTTGAAACGACAAATTATACACATCGGTGGTGTCTTTCAGAAAAGCAGACTCAACACGTCCTACATTCTTTTTATCCTTCTTTGTTATCGTGACCTCGCGCCCAAGGTTATTGAACTCGGCAATGAGTACCGGGAAATAATCTTTCAAGTCAAACGTATCATCCGGCACCAACAAGGAGAAGTCGAGATCTTCCGAGAAGCGGTGTAAGCCATGAAATATCCGAAGGCACGTGCCCCCGTAGAAGGCTGCTTTCTCAAAGAATCCTCCACGTTGCAGACCGGCAAGCGCCACCTGTTGCGTAACCTCAAACAATGCATTACGGTGGGCGTCCGTAGATGATATATCATAATGCGACAGCATTTGTTCAAAGACCTCGTTCATTTTCTATATACTTGATTAATTGTATAATCGATGCTTTCTTTTTCCCTTTATCGGCACAAGCACGCAATATATCCAAGTCGAAATCAGAGAACACGTCTGTATCGAAGCGCAGGTCTTCTTCAAGATACCTTGCGACATCCGACTGATATCGGAGGTTAAGTCTCGGAGTGAAAACGATTTGGTCGCATAAGGCTTTTTCACGACCGGCTATAAGGAACGACACCCCGGCCTCGTTTCCTATCGTAATCCCTATCGGGAAATACTCCTTATCGCAATGCACGTACCTGAACATGCCAATTTTGTTCTTATAGCTCCTTGCGACACCTGTCGTCAACGATATTGTCGAATAAACTCCCTCGGGAATAAGCCCATAATACCGCAGCGCAGTTTCCATAGAGACATACGACGAGCCATATATATGGTTGGCCAACAACGGCATCACATAAGGTTTTTTGGAAACTTGTGAATTCAGCACATAAAGTCCCTTTTTAAGACGGACAATCTCCGCAGCATCTTCCAAAGACTTAGCTTTTGCAGCCAAATGTCTGATTTGCGGATATACCGAGTCCAAAACGCCAATCCGAAAAGGGACGTTTCCAAGCTGCTCTATGCCGTACCGTTGTCGTTCCATACTGCAAAGATAGTAATTTTTTCGACAGGAAATGCAGTGTAAACGTATTTTCTGTCGAAATTTTGGCTGATATGGGCATAAAAAGCATCCGGCGTAAGCCGCCAAGTGCACGATGGCGCTTGGGAAGGCTTACGCCGGAAAGCGTTGGGCGTGGCTTATACCACAGCCTTGGAGGCATGACAAAAATCAGTGACAGGAGCCGCAATCGCAACTGCTGCCGGGGCCGCGATGGCCCTCGTGGTCGCAGTCGCAATCGTCGCCACAGCCGCAATGGTCATCGCCGTAGCCACAGTCGTCGTAACCGTGGTCACAGCCGCAACCGCAGTGATGTACGGGATGTAGCTCCTCTTCGGTGGCAGGGCGTACATTGAGCACCTTGCCGCAGAAGCGTACATCGCGACCTGCCAGCGGGTGATTAAAGTCCATGGTGACTTTGTCGCCGCTGATGTTGAGCACTCGACCCATAATGCGGTAACCCTCGGAAGTCATCATGGGCACGGCAGCTCCGACCTTAACGGTTTCGCTATCAAATTTGCCGTCAACCACGAAAATTTCGCGGTCAAGGTCTACGACTTTTTCCTTGTCGTACGGGCCGAAAGCCTTGTCGCTGGTGACCGTTACGTCAAACGTTTCGCCTACCTGCAGGCCATCGAGGGCCTTTTCGAGGGGCTCGAGGACACCTTCGGTTACGCCGAAGATGATACATTCGGGTTCGTCGGCATTGGTCTGATGGACAGTCACCTGAGTGCCGTCGGGAGCTATCTCGTAGAGGTCATAGCCCAATTCGACATACATGCCGGGGGCGACTTTCAATTTATTGTCTTGCATTGTGTATCTGTATTTTATTTGTATTGCGTATCAGAGGGCCAAAAGAGCCTCAATTTTCTCGACAAGAGTCTCGCGTGATTGCGACCCGGCAAGGCGTATAGGCGTTTTCTTACCGTTCTTGAAGAAGAGGATGGTCGGAAGCGACATTACACGGTTCTCGGCGGCGAAGTCGTTTTCGTCGTCAAGGTTGTAGCTGCCTATCACTACGCGGCCTTCGTATTCCTTAGCCAGTTCGTCGATAAGCGGTGACATGGCGCGGCAAGGTCCGCACCACGTAGCCCAGAAATCCACCACCACGGGCTGGCCGGAGGCGATGATTTCGTGGATGTTTTCGTCTGTAAATGTGGTTGCCATATTGCTTATGATAAGTATATTAGGTGTTTATATTTTCGTATATGTATCACACGTGATTAACTTCGAAGTCTACGCCGGCATCTTTGAGGTCGTTGAAAAGTTTGCGGTCGAGACGCAATCGGCGCGACGAAGTGAGCGAGGCTCCGCGACCCGTCGCCGGATCGTAGAGATATAGTCGAAGGTTGCCGGTATTCTCGTGTTCACCGGGCTTGGCCAATCGAGTGGACAGCAGTGCCGACAGGGCATTCTCGGCTTCCTCGGGCGTCACTTTGATGGTGATGCCGCTGATAAGTTTACCCTTGACCTCGGAGAGAAGTTGGATAGCTCCTACTTCAAATTCGATATCGCCCTTGCTACGGCGTGCAAAGCTGCCGCGTATCAGTATCGGCGTGCCGGCTTTTCCGAAGTTGCCGAACTCGATATGCTTCTTGCCGAAGAGTCGCAGCTCGGTACTGCCGCTGTAGTCCTCGATTTTCATAACCGTGTAAGGGTTGCCGTTCTTGGATATGCGGACATCGCCCGCCACGACAATTCCGGCAAAGGATACCTCGGTGCCCTCGGCAGGCACCATCTCGCCAAATTCTTTTATCGAGCATTTGGTGCCGTAGACCACTTCCATATAGTACGGATCCAATGGGTGAGCGGACAGGTACATACCTACAAGGTCTTTTTCCTTCTCGAGGCGTAGCACATCCGGCCATTGCATTGCCGGCTTGATTTGGGGACGCGCCTGACGTGCAAATTCCAGGCCTTCATCACCGCCGAAGTCAAAGAGCGAGCCTTGACAATCGTTATTGTTGGCCTGATACTTCTGGCCGTAGCGGATGAGGATATCGGCCAATGTATCACCGCGCGGATTGGCCTCGAAGAAGTCTTCGCGCTTCACGTCTTGCGAAAAGCAGTCAAAGGCTCCGGCCAATGCAAGATTCTCGAAGGTGCGGCGGTTGAGCGTCCCGGCGGATACTCGTTCCACGAAGTCATATATATTCTCGAAAGGCTTGTCGCCACGCGCCTTGAGGATGCCGTCGACCACGCCCTCGCCCACGCCCTTGATGGCGCTCAGACCGAAGCGTATATCGCCCTTGGCGTTGACACCGAAGCGGCTATAGGATTCGTTGACATCCGGTCCGAGTACTTGTATACGCATATTCTTGCACTCGTCCATAAATCCGGAAAGTTTGGTGATGTCGTTAAGGTTTCGCGACAGCACCGCGGCCATGTACTCGCTGGGATAATTGGCTTTGAGATATGCGGTCTGATAAGCGACCCAGCTGTAGCACGTAGCGTGGCTCTTATTGAAGGCGTAGGACGCGAATGCTTCCCAGTCCTTCCAAATCTTTTCGAGGACCTTGGGATCGTGTCCGCGCTCCTGACCTCCGGACATAAATTTGCCCTTGAGGTGGTTCATCTTGTCGATAAGTTTCTTACCCATAGCCTTACGCAGGGTATCACTTTCGCCGCGCGTGAAGCCGGCCAAAAGTCGCGACAACAACATGACCTGTTCTTGATATACCGTGACGCCGTAAGTATCTTTGAGGTACGTCTCCATCTCGGGGATGGCGTATTCGATGGGCGACTCGCCGTGCTTGCGCTTGATAAAGTCGGGGATATACTGCATAGGTCCCGGACGATACAAGGCGTTCATGGCTATAAGGTCTTCGAATGTCGAGGGCTGTAATTCGCGCAGGTATTTTTGCATACCGGCCGACTCGAATTGGAATGTGCCTATGGTGCGCCCCTCGCAATACAACTTGTACGTCTTGGGGTCGTCTATGGGTATATTGTCCAAGTCAATGTCCACGCCATGTGTCTGCTTGATATTGGCCACTGCCTCCTTGAGTATCGACAACGTTTTGAGACCCAGGAAGTCCATCTTGATAAGTCCGGTCTCTTCGATGACACGACCTTCGTACTGGGTCACCAGCAACTTACCTTCCTCCTTATCATTGGCCGTGGATACGGGCACCCAATCGGTGATGTCATCACGACAGATGATGACGCCGCAGGCATGTACGCCGGTATTGCGGACATTGCCCTCGAGGGCGCGCGCATAGTTGAGCGTCTCGCGCACAAGCGGATTTGACGAATTGACCTCGGGCTTGAATTCGGGTACATAGTCGTAGCAGTTGCTCAGTGTGGGCTTCAGTTCTTTGCCGTTACGCTCGGGCATGTGCTTGGGTATGAGCTTGGTCAATCGGTTGCTCTCGCTCAACGGCAATTGCTCGACGCGTGCCACGTCCTTGATGGCCATCTTGGCGGCCATAGTGCCGTAGGTGATGATGTGCGCCACCTTTTCTTCGCCGTATTTCTGTGTCACATAGCGCAATACGTCGGCACGCCCGTCGTCGTCGAAGTCGATATCGATATCGGGCAACGAGATACGATCCGGATTGAGAAAACGTTCGAACAGCAGGTCATACTTGATGGGGTCTATTTGCGTGATACCAAGGCAGTAAGCCACACATGACCCGGCAGCCGAACCACGTCCGGGGCCGACACTGACGCCCAATTGGTTGCGTGCGGCGTTTATGAAGTCTTGCACGATCAAGAAGTATCCCGGGAAGCCCATGGTCTTCATAATGTGCAACTCGAATTTTATGCGCTCCTTAAGTTCGGGGCTCAGAGGCGAACCGTAACGACGCTCCGCCCCCTCATAGGCCAATTTGGCCAGATAATCCGCCTCGAATTTTATGCGGTAAAGTTTTTCGTAACCGCCCAACTTCTTGATTTTCTTCTCGGCTTCCTCCTGCGACAGCACCACGTTGCCGTTTTCGTCGCGCGTAAACTCGTCGAACAATTCTTGCTCGGTGATACGCTGACGGTACTCGGCCTCGGTGCCGAAACTTTCGGGAATGGCGAAATTGGGCATTATAGGCGGATGGTCAATGGTGTAGGTCTCAACCTTGTCCAAGATTGAGGCCGGCGTCTCGAGTGCTTCGGGTATATCGGCAAACAGCGCCTGCATCTCGGCCGAAGTTTTGAGCCATTCCTGCTTGGTGTAGTGCATACGGTCCTGGTCTGTCACAAACTTATTGGTAGACAGACATATCAGACGGTCATGGGCCTCGGCATCGTCTTCATTAACAAAATGGACGTCGTTGGTCGCTATGATTTTTATATCATACTTGCGTGCCAAGGCTATGAGTTTAGGCTCTATCTCGCGCTGTTTCTCGTAAGTATCATGGGCGGCATTGACCACGGTGGCCTTATGGCGTTGCAATTCGATGTAATAGTCATCGCCCATTAGATTCTTCCACCACGCCACAGCGGCATCGGCATCTTCGTCGCGGCCGTTCATCAGCAACTGCGGAATCTCGCCGCCCAAACATGCCGAAGCAATAATCAAGCCTTCGTGATGTTTCTCGATTTCGCGCTTGTCTGTACGCGGGTGCATATAGAAGCCCTCGGTCCATGCCTGGGATACCAATTTGATGAGGTTGTGGTAGCCGGTGGCATTCTTGGCCAGCACTATGAGGTGCCGTCCTATATCGCGCTTGTCCACATGGGTGTGCAGGTCTTCCTGCGCCACGTACATCTCGCAGCCGAATATGGGCTTAAACGCATGCTCCTTGGCATACGTCAACGCCGCTTCGGCATCGGCTACGGCCTTTTCGTCTCCGCTTTCGCGCGCCGCGTCAAGTGCCGCCTTGGCCTTGTCAAGCGCCTTGCCGTTCTTCTTGTTTACATAATTGAAGAACTCCTTGATGCCGTACATATTGCCGTGGTCGGTGAGGGCTATACCGGGCATTCCGTCATTCATAGCCTTATCGACAAGCGCCGATACCGACGCTTGCCCGTCAAGCAACGAATACTGGCTGTGCACATGAAGGTGTACAAATGGGAGCATATAGTTAGTTGTTTGTGTCGTTGTGTTTTATAGAATTTACACTGCTATTTTCGGATCGCCGTCGGCATATCGTTGCATCGTCGGCGCATAACTCGTCCAAGCATTGCGAAGGCAAAAATAAGCATATTTTTCGGCTTCTGCAACCCCTCACCTCCCGTCCTCACGACAAAGCGGTAAGTATTACCGCCATACTCTTTTCGTGAAGTTATCAACACCCCGATTTCTCCGTTTTCGCCCTCGTCACAGGCTGCGGATTCGCATCAAAACAGAGAGCAAAACATCGCCCCGAGATGACATCGGCGGTGAAGCTGCGAACATCATCCTTGCCGTCCACGTTATTTTTGCGTAACTTTGCAAAACAATAGCACAAAATGATATGACGGAAGACCAACGCATAGACATACAGCAAGAAGCCGTGCGTATGCTGCGCACTGTATTCGACCCGGAAATCCCGGTGGACGTCTATTCCTTAGGGCTCATCTACCGCATAGACGTGGACGATGACGCCAACCTCGAAGTGGATATGACACTGACCGCGCCCAACTGCCCGGCGGCCGACTTCCTCGTGGAAGATGCACGCCAAAAGCTCGAGAGCATCGAAGGCGTCAAGAGCGTGAAAGTCAACATCGTCTTCGAGCCCGAATGGAACCGCGACATGATGAGCGAAGAGGCTAAACTCGAATTAGGGCTCTTGTAATCATCAGATAACTACAATATATGTCCACACCCGACAACGCAGCACCGACGCGAGACAAGACGTATTTTGTCAGCGATATGCACTTAGGTGCCGTATATATTGCCGACCCGCGCGAGCACGAAGCTCGAGTGGTACGTATGCTACAGTCTTTCGAAAAGGACTGTAAGACGCTGTACCTTCTCGGAGACATTCTCGACTACTGGTTTGAGTACCGCACCGTGGTGCCGCGAGGATACATCCGCTTTTTCGGCCAACTTGCACACATGTCGGATATAGGCATCAAAATCGTATGGTTCATCGGCAATCACGACATCTGGCTTTTTGACTATCTTCGCGACCAAATAGGCATGGAGGTCATCGACGGCAACGTCGTGCGCGACATCGATGGCAAGAAGTTCTTCCTGGGACATGGAGATGCGCTGTACGGCGACAGCCGCAGTTTTCGTATTCTACGTGCATTCTTCCGCAACCACCTGTGCCAAAAGTTGTACGCGGGGATACATCCGCGCTGGACCATACCGTTTGCTCATCGGTGGTCAAGCCATAGCCGCGGCGACAACCCAATGTCTCATCCCGCCGTCCCCGACCCCGAAAAAGAACGTTTTATCATCTTTGCCCGCGGGTACCACGCCGAGCATCCGGACATCGATTTCTTTGTCCTCGGACACCGACATATTGCGCTTGATTACCCCATAGACGACGGCGCTCGCGTAGTAATCCTCGGCGATTGTTTTTCGCAGTTCACCTACGCCGTATATGACGCCGACGGCCTCCGGTTATTACATTTTGCAGACGTCGAAAGTTGATATTAACAACTTTTAACTGTGTCGCATTTCCCGATTTTTGCGTCGTCTGCGCCCCTATCTTTCTATAAATAGGCATTTTATACACAAAACGCCACACAAGACGAGACCTCCATATCCAAAAATATGTTGTAGAACATATAAATATATTTGGTGCGCTGACCAAGCCTTTATACCTTTGTCATCGCAAAACCTAACAATCTTTTTTACCTTAGAAATTGTACCTATTGGAAACCAATAAAGACAGGGACTCCGCGAGGAGTCCCTCTTTTTTGTATACGCCCCAACGAAGGCTTATACGCCGATATAAAAAGCGGACTTGACATGGCAATTACGCCACGACAAGTCCGCTGTTTCGGTACGGTTTTCTTTCGGAAAGTTTCAGCCGTTAGCCCTTTTGTCGAAGGCATCCTTGACCCAGGGAACGAAACAGGCCAAAACTATAAGCCATCCTAAATCCATAGTACAAAGGTTTTAATTAGTCTTTCGATATTATATTATGGTATATTATAAGTGAAAATGCTATACAAGGTTGTTTAGCAGCGTATTATGGCGTCCTCGCGATACTTGTTCTTAGGCGATACCGGAGCGCCGGGATAGCCCACGGGGATGATACACAGCGGCACATAACGGTCTTCGAGGCTCAAAATCGTACGCGCTGTACATGCTCTTTCCATATCGGGATACAGACCGCACCATACCGCTCCGAGACCGCACGCATGAGCTGCCAATAGCAGATTTTCGGTAGCAGCGCTGCAGTCCTGCACCCAGAACTCGGGTTGCTGTTTGAGCATACGCGTGCTGTCGCCGCATACGACTATCGCAACCGAAGCATTGGTCAGTTTACTGCCGGCGTTGGGTAGCGCCTCGGCAAGTGCCGCACGAAGCTCAGCATCGCGCACTACCACGAAGGCCCAAGACTGACGGTTGACAGCCGTAGGTGCGGACATAGCGGCACGCAGGAGGGTATCCACGGTCGCATCGCTGACTTCGGCTGACGTATATTGGCGCACACTCGCACGCGTCGAAATGCAGTGGAGTACTGCCTCGGCGTCCGTCGTCGGAACTCCGGCGTAAGCCAAAGGCAGCATAGCCAGAGCGCATATAAGTATTGACAGTCGGCGTATCATTTTTTCTCGGATGTTTTTGACGTTGCGGCCTTGGTCGTCTTGGTCGTCTTGGCGGCTTTGGTTACCTTGGCCGGTTTTTCGGCCTTATCATCCTTGGCGGATGCAGTTTTTTGAGGCTCGCGAAGGGCATGTTCTTCGTTGAAGTGCTCTATATTTTTGCGCATGGATGCGACTTCCTTATTGAGCATCTCTATCTCGCGTTCCTGATTGCGGATGGTGGTGAGCAACGAGTTCAATTCCTCATTGTCAACGCTCATGGGATACTGCTCCTCGACACGGACAATAAAGTCTGCAAGGACATTCATATAATTAGTGAAAGCTGCAAACGGGGTCTCGTAAGGCGAGAATAGCGAATGTACGGCACCGTCGGCAAGGTGCTTGGTGGACATGTAATAGAAATGGTCGCTGGCCTGCAGGTATATCCAGTCTTGCTTGAGACGGCGATCGTCGCACAAGCGCACGCGCTCGGCCACGGAATACAACTTACGGAAGGCTTCGTTCTGCAACTCATTGCCCAGCCATGCGGAAGTATCGCGTGCCTCGTCGGCGTCGCTGATGGGGTGAACAACGGTCACGGGGGCTACGGCCTTGGTCTTGCGCACGACCTCGGAGGGCGTGGCAAAAGTGATGTCTCTTTCGGCAGCGAAGCGCGGCAGTGCTTTGAGGAAGTCGAAGATACCGCTGTCACCGCTTTGCAGTCCGCCGAAAGTATCCAGATTCATACACAGGTTGACGATCTGTTCTTCCTCGGGTGTGGCTGCAACCCAGTCCATATATTTGTCTGCGGTCAGCGGATACGCATCCCATGAGGTATCGGTGAAGCGGAAGCAGATGTCGTCCGAGAGTTTGGCATTGCGCATCAACACCTTGAGCTTGGGTGCCGTTTCGGCGCTGTATACGTAGTTGGGCGAACGCCAGCCCAAGATGTGTTTGGCGCCTTCGGTGATTACGCCCTTGAAGCCCATGGCTGCTATCTGCGGAGCGATATCGTCGCTGTACAGGAACTCGGTGTTACGCATCACCGTGGGGCGCTGTCCGAAAAGCTCCTCTATGCGGTCGCATTGTGCCTTCACCTGCTCGGCAAATTCCTCGGGTTCGGACAGCGACGCCAACGAGTGGGCGTACGGCTGAGCCAGGAACTCGACACGTCCGGTGTCTGCCAGACGACGCAAAGCGTCTATCATCTCGGGCACATATTGCTCGAACTGCTCGATGGCGATACCGCTTATGGCTATGGAGCACTTGAAGGGATTGGATTTGTCATTCAACATCTCCAAAAGCACGCGTGCCGCCGGAAGGTAGCTGCGATTGGCCAGTCCGGTGATTATGTCGTCATTGAGAAAGTCATCGTAATAGTAGTGGTCGTTGCCTATGTCGAAAAAGCGGTAGCGCTTGAGGCGCATAGGCTGATGGATTTCGAAATTCAGCGAAATTGCTTTCATAATATGTATGGTGTGACGCTGTGGTCTGTTTTGTTATATCTATAGTATATGCGATATCCGCGGCGGGGCTACCAACCGAGGACTTTATGGTAAATGTCTATCACCTTGCGCCCGGCCTTATCCCACGTGATTTGGGATACTTCCTTGATGCCTTGGTCGCGCAGATAGGCGTGCATCGACGGATACGACACTATTGCATTGATGGCATCGGCCATGGCATCTATATCCCAGTAGTCGGTCTTGATGACATAATGCAGGATTTCGGCGCAGCCGCTCTGCTTGGAGATAATCGACGGGACGCCCATCTGCATGGCTTCCAGAGGCGAAATACCGAAGGGCTCGGACACGGAGGGCATGATGTATACGTCCGAGGCACTCAACATCTCGTACACCTGACGCCCTTTTTGAAATCCCGGAAAATGGAAGCGGTCGGCAATACCGCGACGCGCCGCCAATTCGATCATCGCATCCATCATATCGCCGCTACCGGCCATGACAAAGCGAACGTTATGGTTGTTTTTGAGCACCTTGACAGCCGCCTCGACAAAGTATTCCGGACCTTTCTGCATCGTGATACGTCCCAGGAAGGTCACTACTTTTTCTTTGGGTCGCGGTGCTTTGATTTCCAAAATTTCTTTGTCCAACGGGATGACCGCGTTGTGTACGGTGGTCACCTTGGCCGGGTCTATACCGTATTTGTCTATGACGGTGTTGCGCGTAAGGTTGCTCACGGTGATGATATGATCGGCGTGCAGCATACCGTCGCGTTCGATATTGAACACGGTGGGATTGACGTTGCCGCGGCTGCGGTCATAGTCGGTGGCGTGTACATGTATCACCAACGGCTTTCCGGTCACCTGCTTGGCATGTATGCCCGCCGGATACGTCAGCCAGTCATGGCTGTGGATGATATCAAAATCGAGGGTACGAGCTATCACTCCCGCCGTAATCGAGTAATTGTTGATTTCCTCGAGAAGGTTGTCGGGATAGCGACCCGAAAATTCGATGCAACCGAGGTCGTTGGTACGCATATAGTTGAAGTCGGCATAGATGTGGTCGCGCAGACGGAAATATAACTCGGGATCCATCAGTCGTCCTATGCGCCCGTCCACATATTCGCGCGAAGTCTCTCGCCATGCCACAGGCACTTGCGAGGCTCCTATGATGTGCGCAAACGAACGGTCTTCATCGCCCCACGGCTTGGGTATCACGAAGGTGATATCCATATCGCCGCAGGAGGCCATACCACGTGTAAGTCCGTAGCTGGCCGTACCTAAGCCGCCAAGGATGTGCGGGGGAAATTCCCATCCGAACATTAAGGCTCTCATATATCGGATTTATGGTTTTTTATGGTTTGGTGTATCATTGTCTATCGCTTTGAGAGAATGTTCAAAGACTCATACGTTTGAGCATTCGCAGAGTGTGCAGCACTTCACCCACATTGGTGGCGTGCGATATGGCTCCGCGACCCAGGAACGGCGGATTGGCATCGTACATCTGGCTCAGCGATCCTATGCAGCCCCAGGACATTTCTTCCTCGAAGCCGATAAGTACGCGGTCTATGTAGGACACGCCGCTCATGCCGAAGACCTTGAGGTAGGCGTTGGCATAAAATCCCATCAGCCAAGGACGTGCCGGTCCTTGATGCAGAGTCAATTCGCGCTCGCGTTCGTCACCGAGATATACGGGACGGTAGCCGTAGCTCTTGGGCGACAGCGTACGCAGGCCCTTGGACGTCAGCAACTCGCGCGTAACCACATCGAGTACGCTCTTGCGCTGACGACGGCTCAGCGGGCTGTATTCGACGCCTATAGCGACGGCCATATTGGGTCGCACCGACGGGTCGGCATAATTGCCGTTGACGTAGTCGTACATATACCCCCATTCGTTAAGGAATTTGGCGGGGAAGGTGCTATCCATCAGCGCGGCGGCATCGCTCCAGCGTTGACGCTGCTCGGCATGGGCATCGTCATCGGGCGTCAGCGCAAGGGCATAACGCAGCGCGTTGTACCACAATGCGTTGAACTCTACAAGGTATCCGGTACGGGGATTTACGGGACGACCGTCGACAACGCCGTTCATCCACGATACGGGCGTATCGGCACCATCGGTGGTCACCATGCCGTCGGCGGCATTGAAGTGCAAATTGGGGTGCTTATTGTCGAGAATGTAATCGACGATGCGGCGCACTTCTTCGCCGTAACGTTCGGGACAGTCCTCGGGATACAGCTTGCCATATTGCTGTATGGCCCAAACCGCCCACAGCGGAATATCGGGCAGCGATATGCCGGCGATGGTAGCGTCTTCGGTGCCGTTTTCCATAAAGCGATTCAGCGCCGACAGGGCCGTTGACATTATTTCGTAGAAGTCTTTTTCGTGGTCTATGGCAAGGGTGATGCCGGGCACAGCCATAAAGGTATTGCGAGCCAGCACCACTCCCCAGGGATAGCCGGAGAGTACGTACAGTCCGCCGTTGCGACGCAGATAGAATTGCTTGGCCGAATTCTTCAGGCAATTGAAGAAGGATGTTCGCGGCGTGCGCAGCGCAATCTCGGCGGTATACATCTTGGACAATTGGCGGGGACGAGCCTCGCTGACTCCAGCGCTGAAAATGATGCTCTCGCCTTTTTTGATTGGCAGTTCGAAGTATCCGGGCACCCAAAGGTCCTCGGTATACGGCACCTGACGCTCCAGGTCCTTAAAATATTCGATGTCGCGATACCAGTTGGGTTGGTCTACCCATGTCGGCTTGTGCGAAAACTGCATATACAGCGTCGGGAAGCCATCGTACAAGCAGGTGGCGATGCCGTTGTCCACCGGCGTAATCGTCCGATTGATAGCATCATTGGCCATCACCAACGAGTTGGAGTCGCGGAATGCCAGGAACGGGCGGAATTGCAGCGTTGTCGGCGAATGGGCCTCCACGAGGGTGTAGCGTATGAGTATACGATTTTCGTCAGTGATGAAAATCTTTTCTTTGGTGAGTATGACGCCTCCTACGCGGTAGGTGGTGCGCGGAACGCTCTCGCAGTCAAATTCGCGGATGTATTTGTGGCCGTTGGGGCTGTATACTCCGCCTTTGTAGCGATGAATTCCGAGATTGAAAGGTGCTCCGTGCTGTATCACCGTCTCGTCAAGCGACGACAGGAGTACATGCGGACGGTAGCCCATCTCGGGTATGGGTATCACCAAAAGTCCGTGCTGCTTACGGGTATTGCACCCTACAAGCGTGGTGCAATGGTATGCTCCGGCACGATTGGTGCGCAGCATCTCCTTAGGTAAGGATTGGTCAAGATTTATCAGTAGGTTCTTGTCAAACTTCAGATAACTCATTATAAAGAGCTTAGGATAATATTACATCTAATATTCGGCGAAGCCGGATTGTGCTGCGCCCACTTCGCGCCTGCGCGCATAAAGTGTGCCACGAATTTACGCAATTTTTCCGACATACACACGCCGTCACACCAATTCTTTTTCGAGAAAAGTCAAATAATGCCCGATAGAGGGCAATCGCTAAATGCAAATTCCCTCTTCGGGCAATATCGGACAACGTATCTTTCGACAGACATTTGCCCGTCGAAGTTCGATGCCGAGACTTTGCTTGCGGCCGTCGATGACGCCGACGGCACGGTGCGTTCTACTTCTTGGCCGCCTTACGGATGGCGATAGGCACCATAATGGACACGTACAACTGAAGCACGGCGCCGGCAAGTACAAACACCAGCCAGTCTCGCGGATCTACCGAATAGAACATAAAGAAGGCGGCGGCACACTGGAATACGGCGCTCCAACGCTGGATGACGTATAGTCGGCGCACGCGAAAGATATCTCCCGTGTATTTGTCCAAGATGCGGCCCGTCAACAGCATGACGGCGCCCACGCTGAACACATAGCGATAGACGGTGCTTCCGGGGCCTGCAATGAAGGGCATAAGCACGCCTATAGCTATAATAATCAAGGCAATACTCGAGAGAATATTTGCTATTTTCTGTCTTTTCATATTTCGAAATTGTTAGTTAAGTTTTTTGTACCGCCGATTCTTACGGCTGCCGTGAACGACTTATTCGAAGACATAAACATCTTCGTTGGGCAGACTCATATCGTACTGCTCGCGGACGATGCGCTCGATTGTGGGGCCGTCGCCGCAGTCTAAACGATGATTCAGTTCTTTATACTTCGCCAAGGTATCATTGTAACGCGCTATTTCCATCTGCAGGCTGTCGATGACTGTCTTATTGTGATATATGCGCGTCACCGAATTTTCTTGGATGAACACTATGTAAATTATGACGCCCACTATCAGTATCGCAGATACGGACAGAAAGCGGCGGCACCATTCTATGGTCTTATTGCTCATTGTATCGGCTGTATGATGTTAGAAACGCGGATGACGAGGATTGTCTTTGTCCACCTCTTCCCAAAGATACAGACGGTCGCCGGGGCGTACCTTGGCCGGAACGGCTATGGCAAAGTCGTGCCCGCGGTCTATGGCGTCTACGGGCGACCCGTCGTCCCCGTGAATTTCGTGGACGGTGCTGATAAGTGCGCCGGTGGTGGGTCCGGTGATGACTACTTCGTCGCCGAGGCGCAGTGTCCCGGCTTCCATCTTGAATTCGGCCACGCCGAGACGGGGGAAGTAGCGCGTGGCACGTGCGGCATACACTTTTTTGCGCGTGGCCGATGACCCGTAATGCGAAGACCATTCGCCCAAGCGGCGGCCGAGGTAATAGCCGTCCCAAAAGCCGCGATTGAATATATGGCCGAGGCGCTCGTCCCATTGGGCGATGAGATTGTCGTCATACGTGCCGTCGCAAATGGCGCGTAAAGCGGCATCATAGCAGGACACTGCCTCGCGCACGTACTCGGGGCCGCGGGCGCGTCCCTCGATTTTGAATACGCGCACACCGGCATCCACCATCTTATTCAGGAAGTGTATGGTCTTAAGGTCCTTGGGCGACATCAGGTATTTGCCATCGACCGTAATTTGCTGACCGGTATCGCGGTCGGTCAAGTCGTAGGCTCGGCGGCATATCTGGGTACACGAACCGCGGTTGGCGCTGCTATCCATCTGGTGCAGACTCATATAGCATTTACCCGAAACAGCCATACACAGAGCCCCGTGACAAAACATCTCGATTTTCACCTGCTCGCCGTGGGGGCCTTGCAAGTCCTCGCTTTCGATTTGCCTGTGTATGGCATATACCTGATCAAGGTTGAGCTCGCGTGCCAATACGACCGTGTCCGCCCATTGAGCATAGAATCGTAAGGCGCGGAAATTGGTGACGTTACACTGCGTGGATATATGCACTTCCAGTCCGAGGTCACGAGCCATCTGTATGGCGGCTATATCGCTGGCTATAATGGCGCTGACACGACATTCCTTGGCCTTTTGCAATATCTCGGCCGCGGCATCAATATCTTCGTCGTACAGCACGGTGTTCAACGTCAAGTATACCTTTACGCCGGCTTGGCGGCATGTGTCGGTGATGCTGCGCAGGTCGTCCGTGGTGAAGTTGACGCTCGAACGGGCACGCATATTCAGCGTTCCTAGACCGAGGTATACCGCATCGGCGCCGGCGTCAATGGCGGCATGTAGCGACTCATACGATCCGACGGGGGCCATCAGTTCGAAGTCGCTACGCTTATATCTTTGTTGTATTGTATCCATGTCGTGTGTCGTCATAAAACGGCATTAGGCCAATAGAGCCGTCCAGGGTCTATTGGCCTGTAAGGCCTGTCGGAAGTTTTGTCGCTTCCGGTATATCCAAATACGGAAATCTGCTGTTTATTCGGCAGCGGCTGCGGGTGCGGCTGCTTCGGCGGGAGCGGCTGCGGCAGGGGCGGCTTTGTCAGCTGCGGGAGCTGCTTTCTGAGCCGGAGCGTTGTTGAACGCGTTGGCACCCTGAGCGGGAGCGGCTGCTTCGGCATTTACACGAGTACTTTCGCCGGAAAGCTTGGGCATGGTGTATGCGCTGGCTACGGAAAGCACGAGGATGAGTGCGGCCAGGGTCCATGTGGTCTTCTCCAGGAAGGTGTTGGTGCCACGTACGCCAAGAACTTGGTTGCCGGCGCCGAATTGCGAGGACAGACCGCCGCCCTTGGACTTTTGGATGAGTACGATACCGATAAGCAGAATTGCTACGATTACTACGAGAATTATAAATACTATATGCATTGTATATTAGTTGTTATTGTTTTTTTATTGAATGTCACGCAAATACGTCTTGCCGCAAGGCTATCGCGCCCCACCCTCGCCCTCGTGTTCGGGCGGAAGCAGGCTGATAACTTTGCGCAAGAAGCGCAATTGGTCTGCAAAGTAAATACTTTTTTCCGGATTTTTCAAATTTAAGTCGGACAATATTTCGTATGCGCGGCGATATCGGCCTTGACGGATGTAAATTTTTGCCAGGGATTCGCTCAGTGACGAGGCGGGTGTCTGGTCTTTGCCGGAAATTTTTGCGGGAGCGGCCGGCATCTTGGTCTCAGCCACGGGCGCGGCAGCGATAGGCGCGGGACTCACAGCTTCCGTATCTACCGAAGCATCGGGAACGGTCTCGGCGGTCGCATTCTCGGACGGAACGGTCTCGGCGGCCGCATTCTCCTCGGCGGTCGCGGATACGGCGTCAGCCGTTGATGCGGCCGGGGTTGTCGATTGGGCTGTCTCGGCCGTGACTTTGGCTCTTACGGCCTCAGCGACTCCGTGCGCGCCCAGGAAGCCTTCTATTCCGGCTGCGGTGGCGTCTGTGGCGCCGGATACCGTCTCTTCGCTCTCGGCGTCTTCATCGGCCAGGACTGCGCCGTAATCCGGCGTGGGATTGAGTATGAGGCGTTCGAGCAGCGCATCGTCTTCGGCCGAAGGATGGCCGTAGGTGGCGATGAATTTGTCTATAGTATCGGTTGTGCCGGGTGTGACGGTATCTTCGCGCGGATACAGCGAGCCCCAAGCGTCTTCGTGTATGTCGGCCAAGGCGGCCACCGCGGCCGGGTCGGGGCTGTGCATGGCCACATGCGCCATCAGCGCACGGCGTGTCTCATCGTCCATCTCGCGGTAGTGGTCACGCAGGTACACTATCAGTGGGTACACGTGATAGGGACGGAGGTTGCCTATGGGGGTCCGGATGTCGGTCATTGCTGTGGCTGGTGCGTTTGCGTTTATATGGTTATGCGGTTATACGGTTATACGGTTTTTAGTTCTTATACAGACCGGTCGTGATTACCAGTTGCCGAGCGTAGCGTTGAATATCAGTTCGACAAGTTCTTTGGAAATTTCCTGGCACAATTGGTCTTGGACATCGATAAGCAGTTCGGTGGCGCTGAAGTCGCGATAGGCCGAGAAGGTCTGGTCTACGCTGTTGGCGTCGTTGCGCGTATCGGTGTACTTGACGCGCACGCTTATGGTCAGTCGGGTTTGGCTGGCATAGGCATTTTCGGTAACGGCCTGCGGCGACAGGGAGTAGCCGGTGATTTCGCCCTCGATGGACAGGTCGGCATTGCCCGCATCTGTGGTGCGCAGGCGAGTGTTGCGCGCGATATAGTCGGTCAATTCGTTCTCGAAGGTCTGCTGCAACGGCGCATACACCAATGCGGCACGTATCGGGAATTGCCCGACACGTATCGTGTGGTATACATTGTAGTCCAATGCCGCGCCGTTGAATTTATAGGATATGCGGCACGAGGAGGCTGTCGTGAGCATCAGCAGGCAGCCGAGGACGGCGTACAGCAGGTGTATATATCGGCGTGTCATTCGAGATTGTATTCTTTGATTTTGCGGTAGAGCGTGCGCTCGGAGATATTGAGTTGCGCGGCGGCATCGCGGCGGCGTCCGTTGTTGTCACGCAAGGCCTTGACTATGGCTTCGCGCTCACCGTCCGAGTTGTTTGACAGCGGCGTGATTTCGACAGCGGGTGTCAGGGGCATAAGCGTGGCCGAGTGCGACGAGTGGGGCTGATGCACGTCCGTCGGTTGTCCGTCTTCGCCCACGTTGCCTATGCCGCTGTCGCGGATGATGGCTGTAAGGGTATCTATACGAGCGCGCAGATTGAAAATGAGATTGAACAGCATCTCGCGCTCGGAGGCATAGGAGTGCGCACCGCCGCCTTCGCCGGAAAGCACCGGCAGCGCATTCGAGCGGTCGGGCAGGTAGCCTTGCAGTACGTCGCGCGTAATGGTGTTCCCGGCATCAAAGAGGGCTATCTGTTCAACGACGTTCTTCAGTTGGCGCACATTTCCGGGCCAGGGATAGGTCAGCAGCAGGCGGCGCGCATTGTCGTCAAAGCTGATGCCGGGCATACGGTATTTTTCGGCAAAATCGGCGGCAAATTTGCCGGCAAGCAGCATTATATCATCGCCGCGGCGACGCAGCGGGGGTACTATTATCTGTACCGTGGACAGTCGGTAGTAGAGGTCTTCGCGGAAGCGTCCGTCGGCTATAGCTTTTTGCAGGTCAACATTGGTGGCGGCCACGATGCGTATATTGGTGCTTTGGACTACCGAGGAACCGACTTTGAGATACTCGCCGGTCTCGAGCACACGCAGTAGGCGTGCCTGCGTGGTCATAGGCAACTCGGCCACTTCATCGAGGAATATCGTGCCGCCGTCGGCTTCTTCGAAGTATCCCTTGCGCGAGGCCACAGCCCCGGTAAAGGCGCCTTTTTCGTGTCCGAAAAGCTCGGAATCTATGGTGCCTTCGGGTATGGCGCCGCAGTTGACGGCGATATACTTGGCATGCTTGCGCGGCGAGTTTTGGTGGATGATTTTCGGGAAAAATTCCTTGCCGGAGCCGGACTCTCCGGTGACGAGGACGCTCAAGTCTATGGGCGCGACGCGTATGGCACGTGCCACCGCCTCGGCAAGGGCGGGGGCGTTGCCGATGATGCCGAAGCGAAGTTTGGCGCTCTTCACGGCTGGATTATCTGCGACTCCGCCGTGCATGTCGTCAACGGCAAGTATGGAGGTAGTATGAGAGGTCTTGACTGTCATTTGCGTTGGCGTAATTGATAAGTGGCTTCTTTGAGGTACATTCCCAATTCTTCGATACTGCCTGCATGGGCGCGTTGTTCTTCGACCGTAATGGGATTGCCCACGGATATGTGCATCGTGGTATGGCATTTACGAAAAACCTCGGAGGGCAGACGCAAGGTGCGCAATTGCCAGCATACAACGCCGAGGAAATTGAAGAACCACGAGTTGCTGCCATGGAAGTATATGGGGATGACGGGCACTTTGAACTTGTCGATAAGGCGGATGACATTCGGTTGCCACTGGCGGTCGACAAGCCGACCGCGCCAATTGACTTTGGAGACAGCCCCGGCGGGAAAGAAGCCCAGAGGACGTCCGCTCTTCACCTGGTCCATGGCCTGCTTGATGCCGTGTACGGACACGGTTTTCTTGGCCGGATCGTTGGAGGACATAGCGTCCACAGCTATGAAATTGGGCTCCATAGCCCAGATGCGTCCGAGAATCATATTGACCATAACCTTGTACTCGGGACGGCGCGAGGCTATAAGGTGTATCAATGTGATACCGTCAAGAGCCCCGAAGGGGTGATTGGACACGGTGACAAAGGGCCCTTCGGGCAGATTGTCGAGTACGTCGTGGCCATCGATGCGTAGCTTTATATCGAAGTCGCGCAACAGCCCTTCGACGAAGGCCGGGCCCGGGGTCTTGCAGTTGTGTGCATGGACGGCGTTGACCTTGTCGACGCTCAGCCAATGCAACAGCCGCTCCACAAGGCGCTTATGACCTGCCAATTTGGGCACCATGGCGATAACGTCATCGGCGTCCAGCACGGCTGTCTTGCGCCCGTTTACGACCAAGGGCACTTTCCCGTATATAGTATCTATTTCCGTATCGTCCGTAAGTATATCGGTGTTATCTGTATTTGTCTCGGTATTTGCCATAACATTGAGTGGTTACGATGCTTTGCAGCCTACAAAGGTACGATTTATCCGCCAATATCGCAACTCGACGTTTCACCCGAGTCTTCGGGCGGTCGTCTTGGCCGGCATGGGATTATAGCTTATCTGGCTATTATGGTTATCATAGCCATCATAGCTATTACTGCCGGTATGGCTATTACTGCTATTATGGTCACTACAGCTATTCACACTATCAGGATTGATGCTGTGCGTAGTCGGCCGCTATGTAGCGCGGAACGGCGTCTTCGCTATTGGCTCCGATGACAATATCGGCGACGTCTTGCACCTCGGGCAGGGCATTGGCCACGGCGACACTCACATCGGCACAACGCATCATGGGCAGGTCGTTGAGGTTATCGCCGAAGACTACTACTCGGTCGGCGCCTATGCGGGTGCGCAAGCGATTGACGGCCGAGGCTTTACTCACTCCGTTCCCGAAGATTTCGAGCAGTCCGATGCTGCGGTCGTAGGTATCGGGGTACAAAGAGTAGGCACATTGTGTGCTTCGGGCTATGACCGCGCCGATTTTCTCTATCGCGCCATACTCGCCCATGGCAAAACACAGCATACATCGGCCGCGCTCGTCATCGCCGACAAGCTGTTGCAACTCGAAACGCTTCAAAAACAAGCGGGCACGCTCTTCATAGAAAACGCGTTCGGCAGCGTTCATCGTCGCCGAATGGTATACCGTCAGAGCCTCGGCATCCGGCCTTCGGATATAACGAAAAGGATACACACCCACCGACTCAAATGCACGGTCAAGGATGTCCATATCCTCGCGGCGTATGTAATGCTCGTCTTCGAAGTATCCGGACGCTTCGTCCCCCACCATATGACGAGAGTTTCGGTCACGATTCCAATTCCATAACGCAGCTCCGGTCATCACTATGGCCGGGACTGTCAAGCGGCAGTCTTGCAGCAGAGGTACAACGGTGGCCGGAGTGCGCGCCGTGGCAACAGTCACCATGGCACCGCGGCCTGATAGTTCGGCAAGGATGGCGGCGCTCGTTGCACTGACCTTGGAGTCTGTGCCCAGCAGCGTCCCGTCCATATCTGTGATATATAGTGTGCGGCTCATATTCGAGTACAAAGTTACGATTTTTCGGCCACAGGACAGCGTACAGACGCAAAAAGGGACACCCCGGCATGTGCCGGAGTGTCCCTTTTTATTGGGGGTGTTTAGGCCTTATTTCACTTTGAGCGTGTAGGCTTTAACTTTATTGGTCATTACGGGGATGTGCATATTGGTCACGTGAGCACGGCGAGCCTTGGCGGCGCGACGCAGACTCTTGAGCATGCTGCCCTTGGCGGGACGAGCAATGTTGCGAGCCGTAACCTTAGCTTTGACATTTGCTGTTGCATCAGGCATAAAGATGTATGCGTGAGGATCGGATTTCCAGGTGTACCATTTACCGGTGTTACCTTGGTCAAACAGACATACGGGAACTTCGATATATGTGCCCAGATCTTCGTCCTTTACGATGGCGGTTGTTTCAACACTGTTCTTCTCGAGTGTAGCCAGGATGGCTGCTTCGGAAGCATCGGGGTTGAGGGATTTCAGGCGGCCCTCGTAGTTGCAAACCGAGTAGTCGCCGTCTTCATCGGCAAATCCGGTTTCCTGAGGTTGAACGAACGCTGTCTTGGTACCTACGGTGAATTCGAGGTTACGCTTGCGCGGGTTCTTGTTTTGTTTGGCAAGAGGCGATGCGCTGCCCCACGGTTCGACGAGTCGATACAGGCTTGCGTCCTTCTTGTTTTGCTGGATTTCGACTGCATAGAGAGCATCCATAACGGTGTATTCGGGCTTGAGGTATGCCGAAAGAACCCAGCCGTCGCCGAAGTCGGTATTACCTATCGATTTCCAGTCAGCCTTGTCATCGCTGAAAGCAACTTCGAAAGTGGTGTAGTCCAGTTTCTGAGCTTCGCCCTTGGCATCAAATGTCACGGCACCGAGAGTGTAGGTTCCGGCTTCTTCGAAGCTGAGGCGTACTTCTTTTTCGCTTCCGCCTTCAAATTCTACATACTTGCTGTCGTCTTCGCCGGTGAGGTTCTTGATGAGCAACTCTACGTCATCGCCAAATACGAGGCCGGCACGTACGGTAGCTGCGTCTTCGCCGGAAACGACTGTAGCAAGTGCTTGATAAGATCCGTCAGGTTTGCTCAGGAAGCCGTCGTATGTTACGGATACTTCGTAGTCGGGGAAGCCGTCCATCTGCAGATACTCGTACTTCTGGCCGTAAGAGGCAGTGGCACCCTTTTCGGGCAGATAGTATACGGTCATGATTGTGAACAGACCGGTGTTGACGTTGTATGTCGAGAGACCCTTGAACTGTGCTGCCAGGTCGGGACGGCCGGCATTCACGAGCCATGTGTAAGCATCGGTGTAGTATACCTTGCCATTTTCGTCTTCGAGGACATACACGGGCTCTACGCTGATTTCAACATTACCATCTGCATCAGGTGTCATGTCTGCGATATGGATGGTGATGTCTGTGGGCGGAACTTCTTCGGTGGGCGGAAGAATATTCTTGAAGGTGATCACAACATCCTTGTCGGGATTGTTGGGGTTGTAGGTCTTGAATACGGGTACGCCGGTCATTGTGCCTTTCCAATAGTTACCGAAGACGTACGAACCGGTACCCTCACCGAATTTCTCGGTGGTGGCGGCGGCGCCGCGGATGATGACAAATTCGCAAGTGCCTTGACCGTAGGTCGAAGCATCGGCGATAGTCAGTTTCACGGGATAGCTCTTGCCAAGTTCCAGCTTGTTGGGGTCAAAAGTGATGGTCAGGGGGGCGCTGCCCTTGCCTTCGTCAAACACTACTGTGCCGGGAACAGTGAACAAGTGGTTTTCGTCAACAGCCGTAATATTGGCTTCGGTGATGAGGTCGCTGGTACGGTTGATCTGGATTTCAGCCGAAGTAGCATTTTCTGCGACCACGATTGCTGTCTCGATGTCCGAGGCGAAGAACGCTCCGGGATCCTGCGCACCGGGGACATAAACCACGTCCGAGGTTTCGTTGCAGGAGGTCAGCGCAGCGCCGAGAGCCAACACAGCAAGTATGGATGATTTGAATAATTTCATTGTTTGTGCAGTTTAGATCAGTTTGATGATTTTATTTGCTTTTGTCGAGGTCGTGACCGACGGCCCGTGCCTCTGCGAGGAGATAAAAATTGAGGAGAGAGGAGCGATGAGCTTACTTATCGTCTAGTTGCTGTTAATATTGGTCTGGAACGGGATCGGGCATCGAGAACGTTGCGTTGTTGGTGTTCGGGGTCACAGCGCCTCCGGACCACGGGCTAATCTTCTTGTTAGCCGAGGTCTCGTCGTTGGGGATCAGTGTCAGACGAGCGGGATCGCCGTATTTGATCTGATATACATATGCCGAGGGGAAGGTGCAACCTACACGGTCGATATCTTTATGCAGACGCATGGTGTCGAAGTATGCGAGACCTTCGCCCCAAAGTTCGACGCGACGCTGGAACCAGCATTCGTCTTGGAATGCTTCGGCTGTAGTGGCCTTGCAGGTGTACTGCGGGTCACGATAGGTTTGGATAAACGACTCGAGGGTCTGCTTGCCGCCTGCGAGGTTGCCGCTCATGGCTTGAGCCTCGGCAAGAGTCAGGTACATTTCCTCGATACGCATCAAAGGTATATCGGATGCGTTGAGCGCTGTTTTGAGGACACCTTGGTAGGGACCGAACTTAACGTTGGTGTAAGGCATCAGGTTGAGGCCTGCATCTTGTCCGTAGCTGGGAGTTCCGATATTGAACTGGTCAAGATATGCCTGCTGTGCGGCGGAGAGGTTGCGGCTCTTGCGATTTTCGTCAAGCCACCAGCCTTTGCGAACGTCGCTCGAAGGAATCTTGTCGTATAGTTTCTTGGAGCACCATTTCCATACACCGCCCTGGTCTACGTAACCGTGTACGAAGGAGCAGGTCATCGAGGGGAAGTTGACAATCGAACCGCCGGCGATACCGTCTTGAGTTTCGCTGATGGCGATGCCCCACATCCACGAAGGATCGGCCATAGTGGTGAATCCGGGAACGCTAACCTCTTCTACGCTGTAAGGACGGCCTTCGAAAGCGGCGATGGCGCTCTGAGCGTCCTGTGCTGCTTCGGCGTATTTGTGCATAGACAGGTTGTAACGTGCACGCAGACCATAGGCGACAGCCTTGGACACGAGACGCTTGCTCTGGGTGTCGATGACATCGGAGGGCTTAATGGGGTTGTTGTCCAGCAGTTGGATGGCCTCATCGATATCCTTCATGATTTGGGCATAAGTCTCGGCAACAGTGCTGCGAGCGCATCCGTTCAGAGCGACTTCGTTGGCATTTTCTTCCGTCAGGATGGGAACACAGGGAGCGTCGGCATAGCCGTCATAGTTGAAGGCATATACCTGAGCCAGTGTCCAGTAGTCAAACGAACGAAGTGCGAGTGCCTGTGCACGGTAGAACTTGAGCTCGTTATTGTTCTCAACAGCATCGGCTGTAATGGTGGTCAGAATGTCGTTGCAAACCTTGATTTGCTCGTACTGATAGAACCAAAGCATAGCCGAAGGATACGAATCGTCATTACCGCCGGCATACGATTCGAACGAAGCAAACCAGTTGTAACCGGAGTTCTTGGAGATATAGTCCTCGGTTTGGATATCATAGCCGATCATGGTGGCCGAGTATCCGAAGTCCAAGTGACCGCTCCAGTGCGTCAAGGCTTTGTAGAAAGCATTGAACGATCCGGTGACGGATGCCGAGGCCAGTTCAGCCTTGTTCTGCAAGGCTACCCTCTTTTGGTCGGCGGAAACATAGCCGCCTTCGTATTTGGTGTCGAGGTCGGCGCAGGATGCCGTGGCAAGTGCCAATGCGATGCCCGATACTACGACTTTATTGATGTATTTCATATTATTTATTCCTATAAAAAGTTATTGGGAATGCGTGTTGTAGTATTAAGCTTTAGAAGCTTACGCGGAGACCGCCGGAGATGGAACGGATGGGCGAGTAGGTCGCGTTGCGCGAGGACAGGAAGCCTTGGCGCGGGTCAAGACCTTTGCGCTTGCTCCAGAGAGCCACATTCTCGGCTGCGCCGTAGATGCGCAGTTCGCTCAAGCCGAGCTTTTTGGTCCATGCTTGCGGGAAGGTATAGCCGAGGGTGATATTGTTCAGCGACAGATAGTTGCTCGAAATCAGGAAGCGGTCGCTGGTTGCATTTGCATACTGAGATGCAAGACCTTCGTTGGCCATACGGGGAACGTCGGTTGCTGTGTTTGTGGGGCTCCATGCCTTGGCGATGTCTTTGTGCCAGGTTCTGCCGAGGTACGAGGTGGCACCGGGATCCATGAACGACTGATAGGAGCTATCAAAAATCTTACCACCTGCTTGGTATGCGAATTGGATGCTGAAGTCTACACCGTAAGCCTTGACATCGGCGCCGAAACCACCATAAACCTTAGGCATAATGTTGCCGGTCTCTTTACGGTTGGTGTTGCGTGCGGTGGAGAAGTCGGTAGTTTCGTATTCTTCGGTCTGATAGATAGGCTCGCCAAGGTAACCGGTACCGATTTGTATATCGTTGCCGTTAGCGTCCTTGACATTGCGACGTGCAGTGTAGAGTGCCACACCGTTTTCGTCAACGCCTGCATAGTGTACAAGCCACATATTGTACATGGACTTGCCTTCTTCAATGACGCGAGTGGTCGAGTATTCCCATTGACCGTTGTTGTTCTTCAGGCCTTCTGCGATTTCGATGACTTTGTTCTGCGGCATAGTTGCATTGGCAAAGACGTTAACTTCAATACCCTTGCTCTTATTCGTGAACACGTTGTAGTTCAATTCGATTTCGAAACCGCTGTTACGCATCGAACCTACGTTCTTGGGGAAGGTGGTGTAACCCAGCGAGGGGTTAACGGGAAGGTTCATCAACATATCGGAGGTCTGACGGCTATAGTACTCGAAAGTACCGGCGAGTTTGCCTTTCCAGAGGCTGAAGTCAACACCGACGTTGAAGTTGTTGGATTTCTCCCAAGTGATGTCGGGGTTACCCTTGTATGCAAGTTCCGAGTCGGAGAACACACCGTTGCTACCGGTCATGGAGTAGTAGTCCTGATATGCCTGATAGAGGGTGGTGTTGTAGATGCGGTCGTTACCGTTCTGACCGAAAGATGCTTTGATCTTCAACAGGTCGATAACGTCCTTGGCACCGGCCATGAAGGCTTCGTTGTTGAGGTCCCAACCACCGGATACCGACCAGAACGAACCCCAGCGGTGATCTTTAGCGAAGGCGGAGCTACCGTCACGACGCCAAGATGCTTGCAGATAGTAGCGGTTAGCGTAGTTGTATTTCAGACGGGCGAGTACCGAGCGGTGACCCAGGGAAGCGCGAGAGCCTTCGCCGAGTTTGTTGTCAATGGTGTTGTTAACCACGTCTGCATCGGGGAGGTAGAGGTTCTGACCCTCGGCACCTACATATTCGGTGCGATAGTCCTGAGACTCGACAGCGGCCATAATGCCTACGGTGTGCTTCTCGGCAAACGTGCGGGTGTAGTCCACGAGACCTTGCAGGTTTACAGTGCTGTTACGACTCATCTGCTGTTCTACACGGCCGCCGAAGGATGCGAGCTGGCCGTAAAGCGAGTTGTTGAGTTCGTTGAATTTGGTGTTGTCAAGATAGTAGCCTACGCTACCGCTGATGGTAAGACCTTTCAGAGGCGTCAGGATGGCGTACCATCTGGCATCGAAGATATCGGACACGAATTCGCGGCTGTCGTATACAAACGAACCGGCGGGGTTGGCGGTGGCCCATGCACCGGAGGCGCGGGCGGTCAGACGGCCATAGCCGTAATCGGTAGGCAGACCGAAGTCATACAGCGGCTTGCCATAGTGCTCGTTGTACATCACGCGGCCTTCTTTATCGCGTACATAGATGGGGAAGATAGGAGCCAATTGGTTGACTACGGCGAATGCATTGGCCGAAGAATTGTAGCTGCTGGAAGTCTGGCTGGCGGGATAACCGGAGTTGGTGTAGATGTAGTTGAGTTGTGTACCCAGTTTCATCCAATCCTTAGCCTGATATTCGACGGACGAGCGGGTGCTCAGACGTTTGAAGTGCGATCCTTCGAGGATACCTTCGTCGCTGAGGTAGCTGCCGGATACATAGTATGTAAAGCGGCCCTGGCCACCGCGTATGCTCAGTGAGTAGTCCTGACGAAGACCGGTGCGGAATGTTTCATCAGCCCAGTTGTCGGGTGTATAGTAGTATCTACCGTCGTTGTAACCCGGAGTTGCATTGGGGTTGAATTTGCCGTTAAGACCGATGAGGTCCTGACCTACGGGCACGCTGTAAGTGCGCTGACCCAGAGCGCCCCAGATGCTGCTGTTGGCATAGCGGTGAGCTGCGAGGGCATCGCCACCGAGCTTGCTGTCCATGTAGCGGGTGGTATAGAACGAACGATAGAGGGTTTCGAAGTATTCGCCGGGATCGGTGATGACGTCGTAGTTGCTCAGGGCACGCGAGTTGCCACCCCAGCGAGCGTCAAAGGTGATCTGTGCGGCACCTTCTTTACCTTTCTTGGTGGTAATCATGATGACACCGTTGGCGCCACGAGCACCATACAGGGCGGTGGAAGCGGCATCCTTAAGTACGGTGATGCTTTCGATATCGCCGGAAGCGATGTCGCTGATCGAGCCGTCATAGGGGAAACCGTCGACTACATAAAGCGGAGCTGTGGAACCGTTGATAGAGCCGACGCCACGGATGAGCACGCTCGAACCTACGCCGGGCTGGCCGTTGGACGACATGGTCTGCACACCGGCCATCTTACCGGAAAGTGCATTGGTGACATTGGACACAAGAGCATCCTGCAGCTTATCGGCCTTCACTACGGAAGCCGAGCCGGTGTACTCGCTCTTTTTCTCACGTCCGTATGCCACAACAACCATCTCATCGAGCACGGTAGTCGAGGACGAAAGGTGAATCGTCATGTGTCCGGAAGTGATGGCTACGGTCTTGGGCGCAAAACCGGTGAAGGACACAGTGATGTTCTTGACGTTGGCGGCTACTTGAAGGCGGAACTCGCCGTTCACGTCCGTAACCACGCCAAGATTACTGCCGGCGGGAGTCACAGAAGCTCCAATGATTGGATCTTCGCCGCCCTCTTCGAGGACGGTACCGACAACCGTGCGCATCTGGGCAGATGCACACACGCTGAGCGAGAGTACTGTCACAAGTAATAGAAACAGCTTTTTCATACTAAAAACAATTAGACAATAAATAAATTAAACAATTGATATTCAACTTTTATGGTAGAACCATAGGACTTGGATAGCCTTTGCGGTCCTGTATTTTCTGCTATATATGATTTCACAAAGTTAAACACTTTTGGCTAATAATAAAGGTTTTTCATAAAAAAATTTTTGATTTTAACATTTGTCGCGGGCCTTTTTGAGCGTCATTTTTCATCGAAATATGTCGTTTTGATATTTCAAGCACATTTTTCTGTTAAATACCACCTTTTAACGCTTACAATTACACCGAAAACACATTTTTTTGCCGACATTTTGCCAAAGTAAAATTTTTATGTTATACAACATATTTTCGGGTCGCCCCCTCGTTTTTCCAATTTCCGCAACATCGGGGCACAAAACAATAATGAGAGACGGTCTAATAGTCGTCTCTCATTATTATATATAGGGGGAGCTGTCGCGTTATTCCGGACCTATCGAACTATGCGCAGGACCTGCCGCGGCTCCGCGAATACACAGCGTACCGATTCTCAGCAGTAGCGAGCGAAGTCGGCGTTGCGCATATCGCCTGTTTCGTTGAAGGCGTTATGGAATGCGAAAGCTGCAGCCAGCGTGTGCGGGGTCTGACCGCCCTTGCCCAACTTGAGGTAATCAAGCAGCAGCGGACGATACATGGGATGTGCGCAGTTGTTGATAATCTCGTAGGCGCGTTCCACCGGATCCTTGCGACGAAGGTCGGCAACGCCCTGGTCCGTAACGATGATGTCCACCGAGTGCTCGGTATGGTCCACGTGTGCCACCATAGGCACGATATTGGAGATGAGTCCTCCCTTGGTAATTGAAGGACATGAGAAGATGGAGATGTAGCCGTTGCGGGTAAAGTCACCGCTGCCGCCTACACCGTTCATCATCTTGGTACCCAAGACGTGCGTGGAGTTGACATTACCAAAGACATCAGCCTCAAGAGCCGTATTCATGGCAATGACACCTATGCGGCGGATGACCTCGGGATTATTGGAAATCTCGGCCGGACGCATGAGTATTTTGTCGTGGAAGAAGCTCATGTCGGCAAAGAGTTTGGCCTCCGTGTCGTCGGACAGCGTCATCGAACAGGTGGACGCAAAGGTGCATTTGCCTTTCTTCATCAGTTCGAGCACGGCGTCTTGCAGCACCTCGGTGTACATCATAAAGGGAGGCAGTTCCTTGCTCTCACCCAGGTTGTAGAGCACGGCATTGGCTACATTACCCACGCCGGACTGCAAGGGCAGGAATTCGGGGGGCAGACCACCCTTACGATATTCGCCGATAAGGAAGTTGACTACGTTCGAGCCTATTTGCTCGGACACGGCGTCCGGAGCGGTGAAGGACTTGACGCCGTCGTACGAGTTGGTGCGAACGATGCCGCGCACTTTGGCCGGGTCAATTTTTAATATAGGTGTACCTATGCGGTCGTTGGCTGCATATATGGGTATTTCGCGACGACGCGGCGGATCCTGTAGCAGCACTATGTCGTGCATACCGTAGAGACTCTTGGGCAGCTTTTCGTTAAGTTCGATGATAATATTCTTGGCCAGTTTGGCGTAAGTGGGGACGTTGCCCAGGCCGCAACCGAGCAGTACCTCGCCGGCGGGGGTGATGTCGGCAGCCTCGATGATACACCAATCGATACCGCCATAAAATCCGTAACGTACTTCCTGAGCCATCTCGGAGAGGTGACGGTCAAAGTAGTGGCAGTCATGGGCGTTGATACGCTTGCGCAGGTCGGGAACATTCTGGTAAGGCGCACGCATATTGATGGCGTTGGCGCGGCTCAGAGCTCCGTCGGCATGGTCCGAGGTGGACGCACCGGTGAAGATGTTTACCTTGAAGGGTCGACCGGCCTCGTGTTCGGCGATAGCACGTACTGCGAGGGCCTCGGTGATAAATTTGGGCGCTCCGGGGGCGGTGAAGCCTGAAAATCCCAAAGTCTGTCCGTCTTGAATCATTTCGGCAGCTTCTTGCGCCGTGATGAAGTTATAACTCATGGTTATCGGGGGTAATAAAGATGTAAATGGTTTATCTCTGCTATTATGCCGCACATAGGTCCCTGTAGATGGTGGGACTTCGGCGGAAAATTAGTAATTTTGCGCAAAATTAGCCAATAGTGCGCACGCGCACAAACTTTTTTCTATAAAAATATGCAAGAAACGCCCCTTCGGCCCGCGGAAGATGCTCCGCACCGGGTATATATAGAGACTTACGGTTGCCAAATGAACGTCGCCGACAGCGAAGTTGTGGCCTCCATAGTTGGTATGGCCGGGTATACAGCCACCGATGACATCGACCAAGCAGACGCCGTACTGCTCAACACCTGCTCAATACGCGACAACGCCGAGCAAAAGATTTTGCATCGACTGGAGGCTCTGCGTGCACTACGTCGACGCCGCCACGGTCGCCTCATCATCGGCGTCATCGGATGCATGGCCGAGCGCACGGGCCGGGACCTGATAGACAACCACGGCGTGGACATCGTGGCCGGTCCGGACAGCTATATGGACCTGCCGGCACTGCTCGAAGGCGCCGCCGCCGGACATCCGGGCGCCAATGTCACCCTGAGCACCACCGAAACATACCGCGATATCATGCCCGTACGCTTGAGCGGAGCCGTTGTCAGCGGATTTGTTTCCATCATGCGCGGATGCAACAACTTCTGCTCGTACTGCATCGTGCCATATACACGCGGCCGCGAGCGCAGCCGTCCCCTCGACAGCATCCTCGCCGAAGTGGCCGACCTGCGCCGTCAGGGCTTCAAGGAAGTAACGCTGCTGGGACAGAACGTCAATTCGTACCGATATGTCGCCGAAGACGACACCGTCACCGGATTTGCCGAGTTGCTGGCGGCCGTAGCCGAAGCTGCGCCCGATATGCGCGTGCGCTTCACCACCAGCCACCCCAAGGACATGAGCGATGAAACCCTCCGGGTCATGGCCGCCCACCCCAATATCTGCCGACACGTCCATCTGCCCGTACAAAGCGGCAGTAACGCCGTACTCAAGGCCATGAACCGCAAATACACCCGCGAGTGGTATCTCGAACGTATCGCCGCCATACGCCGCTATATGCCCGATGCCGGCATCTCCACCGACTTGTTCACCGGATTTCACGGCGAGACCGAAGAGGACTTCGAGCAAACGCTGTCGCTGATGCGCGAAGTGGGCTTTGACTCCGCCTTCATGTTCAAGTACAGCGAGCGTCCGGGCACATTGGCCAGCCGCACAATGCCGGATAATATTCCCGAAGAAGTCAAGATCGAGCGCCTCAACCGTATGATTGCCTTGCAAAACGAGTTGTCCCTGGCCTCGAACCGCCGCGACATAGGTAAGGTTTTCGACGTGTTGGTCGAAGGCGCAGCCAAACGCAGTGCTACACAGCGCGTAGGCCGCACCTCACAGAACAAGGTGTGCGTCTTCGATGCCGTACCACAGGCCAAAGTCGGAGCAACGGTGCGCGTCCGCGTCATCGATGCCACCTCGGCCACACTTCTGGCCGAGGCCGTGACAGACTGACCCTAAAACAGCGCGAAAGGCATCGAACCCCGGCAAAAACGCCAAAAGACAGAGCATTATCGTTAAAATATCTGAAATAGCGGTGCTTTTTTCGTCTAAAGTCTTGACAACCGGGGTCCTGATTTGCTACCTTTGCCGAACTTCGCGGCAAAAGGCAGCAAACCGGGCGTACCTCAGCCTCCGGGCAAGGCACATCGGCACGAGCAACCGAGCCACGCTTATACATTATTATACAATCAACGGCTACATTGCCGGACAATGCGATTATGCGCACGATACCGGGTCGATGCACAAGACCAAACTCACGATTGTATAATAAAAGACAGCACGAATATAATGAAAGACAGTACAACCAAACGTTCGAACCACATATCCACCTTGGCATCCCAAACGACCTCGGTGGTAAGCATCGCCCTGGTGCTGCTGATTTTGGGTGTAATGGCATGCCTTGTCGTGGGTGCGCGCAACGCCACCGAGGCCGTGCGCTCGTCCCTGGCAATGACCGTAAACGTGCGTGCCGGCGCAAGTGATTACGATGTCAAGACACTGCGTGCCGCCCTGACAAAGGCCCCGTACAGCGCCGAAGCCCGATATATCAGCGCCGCCGAAGTTCTGGCTCAGGAGAGCAAGTTTATAGGCGACAGCGCATTAAATCTGCTGGACGAAAACCCATACAACGCCGAGATACAAGTGCGACTGCGCCCCGAATATCTCAGTGCCGACTCGATAGCCAAGATTACGGCCTCGCTTACGCAGAAATACCCGGCAGCCGAAAGCGTGGTGGCGCAGAGCGACGTAGCCGACAGCGTCAGCCGCAATATGAGCACCTTGATGCTGGTACCGGCTGCCGTAGCCCTGGCGCTGCTACTCATCAGCTTTGTACTGATTAACAACACCATAAGCGTAGCCATATACGGCCGACGGTTCATCATACACACCATGAAGCTGGTGGGCGCACGGCGCGGATTTATACGCCGACCCTTTGTCCGCATGGGCATCACGGCCGGCCTATGCGGCGCTATCATCGCCTCGGCCATACTCTGCGGCGCACGCGCCTACCTGCCGTATGCAGACACAGACGTGGCCGCTATGATCGGATGGAACGATGTCGCACTGATATGCGCGGCCCTTGCCGTATGCGGCATGGCTGTGTGCGGACTTGCCGCCGCGTGGTCCGCCAATAGATACCTCAATAAGAATTACGACCAACTTTTCAAGAAATAATGGAGCAAAAGAAATTATCCGGCGCCAAGGCGCCAAAAGCCACCAAGCCCATACAAGCGCCATCCGGCAAGACGGATACGAAGCTGAAAAAACAAGACCGCGCACACCAACCACTGGAACGCATCAATTTCATAATCATGGGATGCGCCGGTGCGGCCATAGTCCTCGGTTTCTTGCTAATGCTGGGTGGCGGCAGTACACCGGACAACTTCAACCCGGACATCTTCAGCACACGCCGCATAGTCATCGGCCCGCTGTTTGCCTTTCTGTGCTTCGTAGCCATGGCCGTGGGCATCATCATCCGCCCCAAAGGCAAGAAATCCGATAATTCAAACGAATAAGCCCGCGCACACATGGACATTATAGATTCGTTGATATTGGGCCTTGTGCAAGGCCTCTCGGAATATCTGCCCATAAGTTCGTCCGGGCACCTCGAAATATGCCAAGACTTGCTGGGGCTCAATATGGCCGGGGCGGACTCAATGCAATACGACGTGGCGCTTCACGTAGCCACCGTGCTGAGTACCATTGTTATACTGTGGCACGAGTTCAGCGGTATGTGCCGCTCGTTCTTCACCCTGCGCCGAGACGAAAACACCTCGCTGGTATGCAAAATTCTCGTGTCTTGCATCCCCGTAGGCATCGTCGGCGTATGCTTCAAAGAGCAGGTTGAAGGATTTTTCGGACAGAACCTCAATATAGTCGGTATCAGCCTGTGCGTCACCGCATTGCTGCTATCTTTTGCATACTTCACACGCACGCTGCCCTCGATACGTCGGCGCGGCGTACGCGACAGCATGTCCTCGGGCCGTCCCATAGGCTATTTTGATGCCTTCATCATCGGATGCGCCCAAGCCGTGGCCGTCATCCCCGGACTGAGCCGTAGCGGCACCACCATCGCCACCGGTATCCTTCTGGGCAATCGCCGCGACAAAGTCGCCAAATTTTCCTTCTTGATGGTAATCATCCCCATCCTCGGACAAGGCCTGCTGGATGTTTACAAAGGCATCAGCACCGGCGACATCGCCGGAGGTGTCAGCCTCGGCGCTCTCGCCGCAGGCTTCCTTGCAGCCTTCGTCTCGGGATGTATCGCCTGCAAATGGATGATTGAACTCGTCAAACGCGGCCGCCTTGTGTGGTTTGCACTATATTGCCTCATCGTCGGCGCTCTCTGCCTGGTTTTAGGATGACACATATTTCAGGATGACGCAAAACACTGATAAGCAAAGCACTGACACACGCGCCACGGCAATCGTGGATGCCGAAACGCCGCTACGTCCCATGGACTGGGTGGAAGGCGAGGTCATATACCTGGACAAGCCCCCGGGCTGGACTTCCTTCGATGCAGTGAAACGCGTGCGCGGTGCCATTATGCGCCGCCTCGGCGTCAAGAAGTTCAAGGTAGGACACGCCGGGACACTCGACCCGCTGGCCACCGGCGTAATGATTGTATGCACCGGACGCGCCACCAAGCTCATCGAAAGCCTGCAAACGGGCGTCAAGGAATATATAGCCACTATCGCCTTGGGCGCCACCACACCCTCCTTCGACCTCGAAACCGAGATTGATGCCACCTACCCCACCGAGCATATCACCCGCGATGCCGTCGAGGAGGTTCTGCGCCGCTTCCACGGACCTATAAGCCAGACCCCGCCATCGTTCTCGGCGTGCAAAATCAACGGCGTTCGCGCCTACCAAATGGCTCGTCAAGGCGAGGAAGTGGCGCTGAAACCCAAACTGCTGGTCATCGACGAAATCGAACTGCTCGAATACTCGCCGCAAAGCATCACCATACGCGTGGTATGCAGCAAAGGCACCTACATTCGTGCCCTTGCCCGCGACATCGGCGAGGCTCTGCACTCGGGCGCACACCTCACCGCCCTACGCCGCACACAGGTGGGCGACATCACCGCCGATATGTGCCTATCGCCGGATCAAATGGCGGCTCTGATACGCCAAAGCCCGGTGGTAGAACACGATGACAAGGCCTGACAACATCGCAAAAAAAGCAAAAACACAAGATAAAGACATGAAACTTTCGCAATTCAAGTACTCACTCCCCGAGTCACTTATCGCCCAGTACCCGAGCCGAGACCGCGACGAAGCACGATTGATGGTGGTGCACCGCAAAACCGGCAAGCTTGAACATCGCATATTCAAGGACATCATCGAATACTTCGATGAAGGCGACCTGATGGTCTACAACGACACCAAGGTCTTCCCCGCACGCCTGTACGGAAACAAAGAAAAGACCGGAGCACGCATCGAGGTGTTCCTGCTGCGCGAACTCAACAGCGACAACAAGTTATGGGACGTACTCGTCGAGCCGGCGCGTAAAATACGTATAGGCAACAAGTTGTACTTCGGCGAAGACGAATCCATGGTGGCCGAAGTCATTGACAACACCACCTCGCGAGGACGCACGTTGCGTTTTCTGTACGACGCACCGCACGACGAATTCAAGGATCAACTCTACCATCTGGGTATGACACCCCTGCCCGACTACATCAAACGCGAGCCGGAGCCCGAAGACGCCGAGCGCTATCAGACCATCTTTGCAAGCAAGGAAGGCGCCGTAGTAGCCCCCGCCGCCGGCACGCACTTCAGCCGCGAGTTGCTCAAACGTCTCGAAATCAAGGGCGTCGAAACCGATTACCTGACCGTACACTGCGGACTTGGCACCTTCCGCGAAATCGATGTCGAAGACCTCACCAAGCACCGCATGGACAGCGAGCAAATGTTTGCACCGCAGTCGCTGGTAGATCACGTCAACCGCGTCAAGGACGCCGGTAAACAGGTCTGCGCCGTCGGTGCTTCGGTACTCCGCGGAATATGCAGCGCCGTCACTCTTGGCGGACACATGAAAGTCTACGAAGGCTGGACCAACAAATTCATATTCCCGCCCTACGACTTCACAGTGGCCACCGCCATGGTCACCAATTTCCACTTGCCGCTGTCCACGATGCTGATGATGGCCGCTGCCTTCGGAGGATACGACACCATTATGGACGCCTATAAGGTGGCCATCAAGGAGAAGTACCAATTCGGCGCTTACGGCGACGCGATGCTCATCATCGACTGATAAGCCGCAATCATAGCCGCAACTAACGGCTCGAAGACACAACGAAATACAGGCATTAAGGTATATGAAATCGGGACTCACAGCCAATGACCTGCGGCTGACGCACAACTATATGCTCACCGCTGCCGAATGTGACGCCGGAGGCACCATATCCCCGGCATTGATGACCGAACGCATCATCGAAGTGGCCACGCAACACGCCAATCTCTTGGGCATCGGGTACGCCGACCTATCGAGACACGGCATAGGATGGGTGCTCTCTCGTATGTCCCTGCGTATGCAACGATGGCCGCGCTTCAACCACAGTTTTGCCCTGCACACCTGGATAGAAGACGTCAATCGTCTGTACAGCACACGCTGTATGCGCATCACCGGCGAAGACGGCGAGACCATAGGCGAAGCACGCACCATTTGGGCAGCCATCAATACCGCCGATCGCACCCCGGCCGACATCTCGATACTCGGGCTGGACAGTCTGGTCGTCGGCGCCGACGGCATCACCGTGCCGCGTCCCGGTCGCATCCCGCCATGCTCGGCCGAGGATGTTCGCACCTCGTACACATGGCGGTACTCCGACATCGACATCAACCGCCATGTCAATTCGGTACGCTACATCGAGACCATGCTCGACATCTGGCCATTGGACTACTACGACACACACCGCATAGCTCAGCTCGATATCATATATCAGCATGAATGTCTATACGGACAGACAGTTGCCGTAGCCGCACGCGACATCGCCGCCACAACGCAAGAGTTGTCTCGAACGTCCGCGAGCGCCATCCAAGCCTCCGACGTCGAACTTCTACGCGACGGCAAGCGCGTATGCGCCGCCCATATCGTCTGGAAAGAGGGCTGAACCTCATATCATTCGTTTTTGTCCGCATCGAATCTCATTAGTCCGCATCGGCAGGCCTCGCCAAGGCCGTTTTGCACTTATATAATGTTAAAAAGCGCCCCGAAATATGCGTAATGCGGCGGAATTATGCTAATTTTGCCGAGATTATGGCGTATTATCTGACCATAGACCAAGGCAACACGTGCGTCAAAGTTGACATCTGGGATGGCAACAGCGACGAGATAGTGGCGAGCAAGACGTTCGGCACGCTGCATTCGTCTGACCTTAAGGAATTTTGCAGTGACTACCAACCGGCGGCAGCCATATACTGCACTGTGAGCGGCCGCGACCTACCGGTCATCGAAGCGCTGAACACACTGACGCCGCACGCAGTGGAAATGACCGTGGACACGCCTATGCCGGTACGCATAGCCTACGCCACGCCTCACACCTTGGGGCTGGATCGCGTGGCCGCAGCCATAGGCGCTTACAGCCTGTGCGGAGACGGCCACGACATCTTGGTCATAGATATCGGCACTGCCATCACCTACGACATCGTCAGCGCCGACGGCATATATCGCGGCGGCAATATCGCCCCGGGTCTTGATATGCGACTGCGTGCGCTCAACCACTTCACCGCCCGCCTACCTCTGGTGACAATAGATGACGCCACCGACGTGCCGTTATGGGGCACGGATACAGCCTCGGCACTACGCGCCGGAGCACTTGAAGGTGTTGTGGGCGAGATTTTGCACTACCGCAACCGTGCCGGGGCAGATGCACGCACCGTCATCACCGGCGGCCAGGCTCCTCCGGTATTGCGGCATTTGCCGTTCCAACCTATTACGCATCCTCACCTCGTAAGCCTCGGGCTTTACACCATACTACGATACAATTTCGAGCAATGAAAATATTCGCAACCAACCTCCAAAGGTACGCCAAGGCCGCATGCACGACCCTGGCTTTGGCATTAGCCGTAATGGGCGCCGCAACAGCCACCGCCCAAAACTCCGTAATCACGCCCTACTCGCGCTACGGCTACGGCATCTTGGGCGACAATGCCACCGCAGCCCAGAAATCTATGGGCGGCGTAGGCTATGCCGCCAGCTCCGGACGTCAAACCAACGTCATGAACCCGGCATCGTATGCGGCCATAGATACGCTCACCTTCCTCTTTGATATGGGCGTCACCGCCGTGTCACAGTGGCAACAGGAAGGCGGCAAGAGCAACCACGACTTCGGCGGCGGCCTCGACTATATCACCATGCAAGTGCCCATAGGACGATACATGGGCGCAAGTGTGGGACTGCTCCCCTTTGGCAGTGTAGGCTACAGCTTCGGTAACGCCATCGACAACGGCAGCGTCAGCCGCCAGGGTTCGGGCAGCATCAATCAGCTGTACTTCGGCATCGCCGGACGTCCCTTCCGCGGCTTCGGCGTAGGTGCCAACATCGCCTACCTCTTCGGCTCGACCATCAACGACACCTATGCCGTGACCTCGTCCGCATCTACATCCCTATTCGAGCGCACGCTCAAGGTACGCGACTGGTATGCCGAATTCGGCGTGCAATATCACTTCTACGTAAGCAAACGCGACCGCCTCTCGCTGGGCCTCGTATACGCCCCGGGCAAGGACTTGCAAGGCGACACCTACGGCGTATACTACTATACATCACAAGAAAATGTATCCCCCGATACCGTGGGTTACACCAAACTCAAAGGCCTGTATTCGCTGCCCGAGAAATGGGGCGCCGGTATCTCGTGGACACACAACAACAAGTTGACCGTGGCCGCCGACTACACCTACCAGCCTTGGAGCAAAGCCAAATATGCCGCCATCGAAAGCTTCGAGCAGACCAATTTTGCCGACCGCTGGCGCGTGGGTGCCGGTCTTGAGTACACCCCCAACATCCGCGGAAACTACGGCCAACGCATACACTACCGTCTGGGTGGATACTACACGCACGACTACATTATGATTCGCGACAACAACGTGCGCGAATACGGCGTCACACTCGGCTTCGGACTGCCCGTGCCCGGTTTCAAGACCACTGTCAATATCGGCTTCGAATGGAAACACCGCGCCGCCAACCCCGACCCGCTCATCAAAGAAAACTACTTCAACATCACTCTCGGCCTAAACTTCAACGAGATGTGGTTCCGTAAGAGCAAAATTTATTGACGCCCCGACGTCCCGTATCATGGTCTCCCGGTGCTTCAGACATTCGCCACGCGCATTACTGGCCGCAGTCGTCCTGGCTGCAGTCATAGCCTCGTGCGCCGACGAGCAGGAGCACAGCTATGTAGCCAACGTTTCCGACCCGTTGGTGACACCTACCATGGCTACGACCAACGTCTCCACACTCATCTCCGACTCAGGATACACCCGCTATCACATCACCGCCCCGGAGTGGAACATATATGACGATGTCCCCGACCCGATGTGGAAGTTTCCCAAGGGTCTGAATCTCGTCAACTTTGACCTGAAAATGAAGCCGGCGGCAGCCATGCGCTGCGACTCGGCTACATACTTCAGCCAGCGTCGTCTGTGGCGATTGGACGGCAACATCGTGATGGTCAACGTCCAACGCGACACCTTCCTGACCGAGCAATTGTATTGGGACCAAAATCAAAGCAAGGTATACTCGGACTCGTTTATACACATCGTACGCACCAATCACATCATTGAGGGCTACGGATTCGAGTCTAATCAGGAAATGACACAATACAACGTCAACCGTCCCACGGCCATCATTCCCGTAGACCGCTCGGAGAAAGGCGGCAAAGGTCAACGACCCTTCGGCCCGGGTATGACAGCCGTGGCACAGGACAGCCTGCCCGCCGGAGCTCCGCGCCCCGAACGGCCATTACCGCCCGAACGCGCCTCACGACGCCGCAACATCTTCGGCGCTGTCGGCGTAATCGAGCCGGGCAATTCGTCGGACCTTTCGCCGGCGTCAAACACGCGCACTCCCATTAAGCGCTGAGACGCCTACACATAGCGCTAACAGGCTGCATATTACATCAAAGCATCACATAACCGAAAAGATATAACACTCCTCACCTAAATAGTTTAGCCTTCCATTATGGAAATCTGGATAATTGTAACCCTTGTATCACTGCTGTTCAGCGGCCTGTTTTCAGGCGCCGAAATGGCGTTCGTCACCAGCGACCGCGTGCGCGTCGAAATAGACGTCAAACAAGGCGGCATCATAGGCCGAATACTGCGGCGCTTCTACGCCAATCCACAGTTCTTTATCTCTTCTATACTGGTAGGCAACAACATCGTTCTGGTTATCTACGGTATGGGCGCGGCAGCAATGCTCAAGCCTCTGCAACCCTCCTTGGGCTTTGACGACGGAATGATGCTGCTGTTACAAACCATCGTTTCGACAATCGTCATCATCATCACCGGCGAGTTCCTTCCCAAGACGATATTTCGCATCAACCCCAACACCTCGATGCGCTTTATCGCCATACCTATCTTCCTGTTTTACATTATACTGTATCCCATCGCGCTACTGGCTACAGCCATATCCCGCGGACTTATGCGGCTGTTCGGTCTCAAGTCCGATCAGGTGGAAATCAAGATGATATCCGTATCGGACCTCAACGACTACCTTGAAGATACCATTGACAGCCTGCACGACCAAAAGGAAGCCGTAGGCACCGAAGTCAAGATATTCCAAAACGCGCTCGATTTCTCCAACACCCACCTTCGCGATTGTATGATTCCGCGCAACGAGATTGTCGCCGCCAAATCGGACACATCCTACGACGAACTCTCCAAGTTGTTCACCTCCAGCGGCCGTTCAAAGATTCTCGTATACCGCGAAGACATCGACGACATCATCGGATACATCCACGTCAGCGAACTTTTCGATCCCTCCAGCGACTGGCACGAGCACATCAAACCGGTATTGTATGCCCCGGAAGCACTGCTGGCCAACAAGATGATGCGCCGCCTGCTCAACGAAAAACGCTCCATGGCCATCGTTGTCGACGAATTCGGCGGTACTGCAGGGCTGGTCACGCTCGAAGACCTCGTTGAGGAAATTTTCGGAGACATCCAGGACGAGCACGACAAGGCGGCGCCGACAGCCCGCGACCTGGGCGGTGGCATCTACGAATTTTCGGGACGGTGCGAAATCGCCGACCTCAACGACACATACCACCTCGATATTCCCGAAGACGATGACTACCAGACCCTCGCCGGATACATACTGCACAATCTCGGAGCCATCCCCGAAAAGGGCGAAACCGTCACCCTGGGCAACCTGTCCATAGAAGTTCTGCGCAAGTCGGCGGCACGTATCGAGCTGCTCCGCGTCACACGTATGCACCCGTCCGAGCAATAATTCGCGGGCCGGTCACGCCATCGCGCGGCACACCCATCGCAGCGCCCTAAAACGCCTAAAGTCGCCCGAAGGTTCACAAAAAAAGTTAAAATCAGGCTTTCCCTCTTCTGTTTCTTGTTGCTATGCCGATTATTCGTAAATTTGTGGCATAGCTCAATTCTAATACACTATATACTAATTCCGATGAAGAGATTATACACACTCACAATGCTCGCGCTGGTTGCCATGCTCCCGGCCGCAGCACAACAGTTGTTTACAACCTCCTTTGAGACCGAAAGCGACTTCAATGCGTGGAAGGTCTTCGACGTCAATGCAGACGGATCCACCTGGCAGTTCTCGGCCGATAACGACCCCGGCAGCCGTTGCTACTACAACTACAATGGTAGCAATAACGGCAATGACTGGCTAATCTCTCCGGCCATCACCCCCACAGCAGACGGCAATGTACTCATCCGCTATCACTTCAAAGGCAGCTCCTACGGCGAAGCTTTCAAGGTTTTCAGCGGCAACGCTCAGACCGTCGAAGCAATGACCAATCAGCTTGCCGACCATCCCATCGTGCACAACGACGAGTACAGCAACTACGTCATACTGCCCGTAAAAGCCGGCGTGCCCTTCTATCTCGGGTTCTACTGCTACTCCACAGCCGATAGATTTCGCCTCTATCTGCGCGATGTAATCGTCGAATCCGCCGACAACCTCGTGGATCTCAGCCTGACGGAAATCGTGACCCCGTGTACCGGCTGGGACCTTACAAACAAGGAGGAAGTCTCCGTTAAAATCAAAAATACCGGTATGGAAACAGTGACGACCTTCCCCGTGACTATCAGCGTCAATGGCAAAGAAGCACTTTCCGAGACCGTCTCCAAGACGCTCAATGCCGGCGAAGAATTCAAATACATCTTCAAAGGCACTCTCGACCTGTCTACGCCTCGCGCACTATATGAGGTGACCGCCACCGTCTCGCATCCCGACGACATCGAAGCCGCCAACAACTCCAAGACCGTGAAAGTGCGCCACCGCGCCCCGGCCACAGTGCCCTACTCCACCGGCTTCGAGCCCACCGAAGACAACTCGGGTATCAAAACATTCAACCTCAACAACGACTCCGGCGACTGGGGCGTGGAAGTAGGCTCATTCTGGATCAACCTCGCCCGCACCGGATACGGATATCTCGGATACAACTACGACAAGGAACATGCCGCCGATGACTGGATAATTCTCGAACCCATCAACGTCGAGCCGGGATACTACGTGGTACGATTCTGGTACTCGGGTGACGACAACCACAACGAACGCTTTGCAATGTACTGGGGCAATGAGCAATTGCCCGATAAGATGACAAACAAAGTGGTAGAGTACAACCCCTTTGCACGCGGCGCCTACGAAGAGTCCATCAATATCGTGCACTTTGACAAGGCCCAGACCGTATGCTTCGGCTTCTACGCCTTCTCCGACCCGGACGAAAACTGGATTACCATCGACGACTTCAGCATCGAGCGCATCGATGACCCCAACAGCGTCGATATCTGTGCCGAAAAATTCGTTGCTCCCGCCAGCGCATACATCCCCACAATATCTTATAAAGATGTGACTGTCAGTGCTCGCAACGTCGGCCTCGTAGACAAAACCATCCTTGCCAACCTGTACATTGACGATGTTCTCGCAGCAAAACAATATGTCTCTTTCGCCGCACAACAAAACAAGCAAATCACCTTTGAAGGAGCGCTCGCGTCCCTGACCACGGGCAAACACACACTCAAATGCGAGCTCGTGCTCGAAGGCGACACCAAGCCCGACAACAACGTCATCACACTCGAAGTCAACGCCCTTGGCAAGCCGGATATCTTCTACGACTTCGAAGACGGCAAGATTCCGCAAGGCTTCACCTTCCACAACGAGGGCGACAATAGTCTTGCACCCGGGGCCATCGAGGAATTCGGCGAAACCGGCTGGGCCGTCCAATCATTCTATCAAGAGCATGCACTTCTGGGCAAAAACTTCCTCGGAGCCTCGACATTCATGACCTCCGGCGCGGCCGACCGCTACTGCATCCTGCCTCGCGTCAAGGTCGAATCGGAAGACGCATGTTTCGTCTGGACTTCAGGCGTAATGAGCGCCACTTTTGCCGAAAGCTACGACATCAAGGCCTCCGACAGCTCCGACCCGCTATACATCGGCTGGTACGATCGCCTCACCAGCATAGCGCTGTCCCAAGAATCGCGCTTCAACGATGGTGTTTCGCTCGGCAAGTATTTCGGCAAAGACATATATATCGCCATCCGACTCACCAGCGCCAAGGGCGATGCCGTGATGTTTGACAACCTCAGCATCTTCGGCTGCTCGGCATCGGCCGGCATAGCGGATGTAACGGTAGACAACGATAGCAATGCCCCCGTCGAGTACTACAACCTCAACGGCGTACGCGTCAACAATGACAACCTTGCTCCCGGCATCTACATCCGCCGCCAAGGCAGCAAGACCACCAAGGTTGCCATCCGCTAATATTCAATCAAGCGTTTAATTGCTCAAACGTCTAACCGCTCAAACGTCTAATCAAACGAGCAATTAATCGGATGAGCGTTTAATTCCGATAGCACCTAACCAAGAAGGGCGTCCGGCTATGCAGTCGACGCCCTTCTCTCTTTCGTCCTCATCATCCGAGCCAAGTTCAAGCGCCCTACAAAAATGCAAAAGGCGACAAAACCCGCCTTCTCCGAAATACAAAGGCAGCCAATGCCACGACAAATATCACCCACCAAAACAAATATTCCACCCCTTCAAACGGCTTTCTGAAGGATTTTATGGTTCAAAACAGCTCGAAAGCCGCCCAAAAACTATTTTTCGGCATTTTTTTCGTTTTTTCCGCTCCAAAATTTGCACGGTTCGAAAAAATAGCCTACCTTTGCAACGCAAAACACGAATGGTGCCATAGCTCAGTTGGTAGAGCAAAGGACTGAAAATCCTTGTGTCCCCGGTTCGATTCCTGGTGGTACCACAAAATCAGAGAGTTGCATACTGCAACTCTCTTTTGCTTTCTCTACTCCACAAACGTTTTTTTAGATTTACACATGGACTTCGAACGAATCAGCTTCAACCGAGACAAATTAGCAAGCAGCATTATTCTAATACTCATCATATTTTTAGCTTCGACTATCGGAGCCGGTATCTTAGATATTATTCTCGGCACAATTCTACATCCGGTACCTGCAAATATAACGGATGAATACATAGACGGAGAAGAGCTATATACCGTCATGACCCGGACCGAATCGCTGATATTCAGAATTACCTATACATGCATATTATTTAGCGTGTCATCCTTTCTTTTACATAAACTCAAGTTTAGCTCATGGGGCAAATTCATAGTCATGAGCATAATTACAATAATGATTCTCGCATTTATGTTTATTATTTAATACGGTACTTCTGCCCGAAAACCACAACCCAATACACATCACATTATGTCCAACGAAATATTATACGTGGTGCTGCCCGAATATGCAGATCACGAGATTGCATACCTCGCGCAAGCCATCAACGTGGATCAATATGCGCTGAAAGAGCACCCGAAATACTTCAACCGCATCGTAGCGCCTACTGCCGAGCCGGTGAAGTCCATCGGCGGATTTCGCGTAATCCCGGGCTACACCTTCGAGAATATGCCGCAAGACTACGCGGCACTGGTGCTTATCGGCGGAATGGGATGGACAACACCCGCGGCAGATGCCGTCGAGCCCATCGCGAAACGCGCCGTAGCCGAGGGCCGAATTGTCGGAGCCATCTGTAACGGGGCCTCATTTATGGCTAAATGCGGACTGCTGAACAATGTCCGCCATACAGGCAACGGCTTGGGGCAATTGAAAATATGGGGCGGTAAACAATACACCAATTCCGCAGGATATATCAACCGACAGGCCGTCAGCGATGGCAGAATTGTCACGGCCAACGGCTCGGCTACGCTCGAATTTGCTCGTGAGATGCTATTGCTGCTCCGGGCAGACACGCACGAAGCTATCGAAATGTTCTATCGTTTCAATAAAGACGGCTTCTGCGCACTGAGTAAGTTTATATCCGATCAAGGCTGACCCACAACCGCGCATCAGCCTGAGCAACAACAATTTGTTCTAAATACCGGCCGTATGTGCGCCCGTTGATCTGCTCGAAATCCGGGCATACGGACGAGCGTATGTACAATGTGTCGACGCCTACCGGGTCGGCAGCTTAAGCGTATACACATCGACGGCATTACCGCCGCGATGGTCGCGACCCTGCGAAGTGCTGACGACGACGCTCCCGTCGGAGCTGACGTCAAGGCCTACGGGATATGAATCGGCCGGTATAGTCAGCATCTTTCGTAGCGTACGTGCATCCACCAGATGTAGGCAATTGGCCGTATTGCTTGCCGCCAGTAGGTAACGTCCGTCAGCGGTGACAGCGATGGTGCGTATCCCACCCGTAAGGCGCAATGTCTTGATGTCGTGCGCGTTCAATGCCACCGACCGTGGCCTCTTGCCATTTTTATCCTTTGGCCCGCACAGCCGAGCTATGGCATCCATCACTTTTGACATAGGAACGCGTTGCACTGCGCCGGCACGATTGGCGCTCAGGTATAAGCAGTCGTTTGCCACGACCAAATGCCTGATATTAGGCAACATTCCCGTAAGGCGTCCGATAAAGCATCCGCGATGTACATCGACAACTGCGATACCGCCCATGCCGCCCATACATGCCACCAGGGCATAGCGTCCCTGCGGCGTAAACACCGTGCCGCGTAAGGCGTTACCGCTACCGTTGTCGCGATCGACCTTACTATCCAAAGGAAAGTCAAGATTCAATTTACGGTCTATGACCACATTAGCGCGTTGCCGCCACATCTGAGGCCGTGGGTCGGTAATGTCAATCAAGCCCACCGTATTGTCGCCCCAATGTGCGATGGCTACCACATCGTTCCAAGGTGATACGGCCACCATCTTGGGCAGCGTCCCCACGTCAAGTATGCGCACGATTGTATCGGCTCGCGTATCTATAACAGCCACTGCCGACGGCTCTTGCGCATTTATATCAAAGCTGCGACGATAGTACGGCACCCAAAAATAGCGTCCGCCGTGGCTGAAAGCTCCCTCGACGGGACGGCCGTCGAAGACGCGCACATTGCGTTCGCGATAATGACGGAACTTGTACAGCGACGTTCGAGGTGCCCACAACGCCGAGTCTCCGGCAGTGATGTCGTGCGAAATCACGGCCAACTTGGCATGCGAGTGCGCATCGTACACCACAGTACGGCATCCTTCGAGCATATTGACATAATACTTCGTCCCGTCGGGGCTGAAATTGACGCTCTTAGGCGAAAACACATCGCGGTCCAGAGTGGTGCGTTCGCTCCACGAGTACTGCTGGTGACGCGTCACCAGCGTCATCGTTGCGCCGGTGGACGCATCCGTGGCCGACACCCCGAGACGGGGATGCACCTCAGCCGGAGGGTCGGCCGTAAATGCCGGGAAGTAGGTGAGCGCGGCTAAAACCAGCGCACATGGTATGCGATTTATCAGTAACACAGTCGTTTGAATACTTATGACGGTTTAGGGTTGAACGTGTTGCGCTACACCGCACACGGCATAGGCACGACAAAATTAACAATTTTTGTCCATATAGCGAATTTTTCGTAAATTTGTCATTCCAATCACTCACGCCGAAACAAACCGATGAAAACCTCGTCATTACAGCCTTCCACACTTACGCCGGGAGACCCCATCATAGACGCCAAACAGCATGAAGCTGTGAAAGCCGCCAAGTTCCTACATAAAGGCATTGCCGAAATTTCGAGCAAAGCCGGGCTGGTCAAAGCACTCGCGCCTCTCATCCGCATCCCGGCCGATATACGATTCGGCACACTCCCCACGCATGTCATAGCCATACTGTGTATAAAAGACATCATATACTGCGCTCGTATGATGGGGCATGAAGTTGCACAAGACCGCGAGAATTATCCGCTATTGTGCTTTTACACCATCCTCATGGACAGCGACAAGATGATTGACGTGCTGCCGTGGGACGAAGTTTTCGGACAAAACAACGACTTGTACACCCAATTCATCTCGATAATAACAAGTGATCCCGACCCGGTCTGGGACAACGCCACGGCCGGCACTATCCCCGGACTGACGCTAATCAACAAGTATGACAACGAAGCCGCAAAACAATACGCATCTCTGCTATATCGCTTTTGCCGCATAATCGCTTACGCAGACGACATCCGTACCGAGGACGAAAAGATGTTGCTCGAGACGCTCACGACTTTCAAATTAGAGCAATCTAAAAATAATACGGACATTGCACCCAAGCCGAAGGAAAAGCCCGCAGCACCGGTCTCTGACGAAGACTACAATAGGGCTTTGGATAAACTGAAAAATATGATTGGGCTGAACGAAGTCAAAAGCACAATACGCAGACTGGCCAATATGGCCAAGATAAACATCCTAAAATGCGAAAATAACCTGCCGATAGTGCCCCTGACGCTGCACAGCGTATTTACCGGCAATCCCGGAACGGGCAAAACCACGGTGGCACGTACATTGGCTAATATTCTGCACGCCATAGGCATGCTGCCCGAAGACAAGCTAATCGAAGTGGGACGCGCCGACCTCGTGGCCGAGTACGTAGGGCAGACTGCCGTAAAGACTAACAACATCATAGACAGAGCTATAGGCGGTATACTTTTTATCGACGAAGCATACTCTCTATGCAACGGCCCGCACGACGATTATGGCCGCGAAGCCATCAATACGCTGATACAGCGCATGGAAAACGACCGCGACAAATTGGTCGTGATACTTGCCGGATACGATAAAGAGATGAAGCAACTTATCGACAGCAATCCGGGACTGCAGTCACGCTTCACACGCACAATACACTTCGAAGACTATTCGGTCCGAGAACTCGAAGGCATCTTCAACTGCATCATGAGCGAGTATCAACTCGTCTTCGGTCGCGGAGCACGCCAAAAGCTTCACGATGTGTTAGCTGAAAAGCTCAGAGACAAGCTCCCGAACTTCGGTAACGGTCGATATGTACGCAACGTCTTCGAAAACACCCTGCAAGAACAAGCCATGCGTCTCGGACGCATCATCAACCCCACCATCAGGCAACTCTGCACCATCACCGCCCAAGACATACAAACACTGTAACAATGAAATACGTATCATGGAATGTCAACGGCCTACGCGCCGTTATGCGCAAAGGCTTCGACCAAATATATCGCGACCTCGATGCCGACGTCCTATGTCTGCAAGAGACCAAATTGAGCGACTACCCCACGGGCACACCTATGGGCGAGGACATCTTACATTACTGGAACAACGCCGAGCGTAAGGGATACAGCGGCACGGCAATGCTGACACGCCGCCGGCCTCAAGCCGTCACCACGGGCATAGGCACGCCCGAGCACGACCATGAAGGTCGCGTCATCACCGCCGATTTCGGCACCCATTACCTCGTGAACGTATACACGCCCAATTCTCAGGAAGGACTGGCGCGACTGGACTACCGGATGCAGTGGGAGCAAGCCTTTGCCGATTATGTCTGCGCCCTCGACGCCGTCAAGCCCGTAATCATCTGCGGCGACCTCAACGTGGCTCACTGCGAAATAGACATACGCAATCCCAAGACCAACCGACACAGCGCCGGATTTACGGACGAGGAACGCTCGGCCATGGACCGCCTGCTCGAGCGCGGATTTGTGGACACCTTCCGCCACCTTCACCCCGATGAGGTGCGATATTCGTGGTGGAGCTACCGATTTCAGGCACGCGCCAAGAATATCGGATGGCGCATCGACTATTTCCTTATCAGCCAACGCCTCTTGCCGCAACTACGCAGTGCCGACATCCTCAACGACATCCTCGGCAGCGACCACTGCCCCGTCTCCATCGACATCGACCTCTAAGCACCACACCTGGGCCGTTACCTCTACCCTCGCAGCGTATCATCCCCCCCCCCGACTTCCGACCCCTCCATCCTTATCTCATACGCTAACTTACACCTACCCCCCTCCGAATTATGTTTTTTTTAACACTACTATACCAAACAGTAAACTATTAACTATTAAATTTGCAAAAGAATCCGACATACGGATTTTTTGTCAACCACTACAGCTCACCTAATTTCCGCAGGATATACGCGACAGCATAATGGCGACAAAGACCGAAACGCATATCATATACCAACGGGTCAAGCTCTCGAAATAAGGACGTTAGGCGCATCTATGAAAGGGCAAACACAGCATATTAACGTATCCTTCATCGGCCACACGCGTTGGAATGCTGACGGCCACCCGATGCAGTACGACCTTGAAGGCGGACACAGACAATATCTGTATTGGGATGCACTGGGCAACCACCTATACACGTCCTACGAGACTTCCGTGGCACCGGTTTCCGCCGGGATGCGTCCCGGGCGTACGCGCCGCACGTTCCTGCGTGCGTACAGCGGCGATGGCCACGTGCTTCGCGGCGGCGCCGGCAACTCTAAAGCTGATACCCTGGAGATGCTACGCTTTGCCGGCGGCTACTTCGACGCAGACCTCGTGCCGCACTACTACGTCACCGACTACCTCGGCAGCAACATCGCCGTCATCCGCGCCGACGGCGCCCTCGTCCAGTCCGCCACCTACTATCCCTACGGCGAACCCCACCGCGACCCGGCCGCTTCCTCCGGCATCGGCATTGCGGGACCCGGACAATCGACAGCAAGTGCCACATTCTCCAATCCCTACCTCTACGGCGGCAAAGAGTACGTCCGCCGCGACGGTCTGCGCGAATACATCTACGGCGCCCGCATGTGCATCCCCTCCGTGACACGGTTTAATCGCATGGACAATTTGTGCGAAAAGCATCCCGACCAGTCCCCGTATCTATTCTGCGGCGGAAATCCGATACGATACGGAGATGATTCCGGCAATGACTACCACGTGAAAGTGAACCACGAAGAGCAGACAATCACAATATCAGCAGATTACTACGCTTATAGGAGTGATGCCCAATCAGTGACCGCCGCCATCGGGTTTTGGAACGACCTCAGCGGACAATACACGATGGACGGCTACACTGTCAACTTCGCTCTGACATACCACGAAGTCAAACCACTTACGACTTCAGAGGGTAAAGTAGCCAATCAAAGTGGTTCAATTCGGAATGCAATGCTTGAAGATAAAGTCGGTAATTTGTATATGATTGTTTCTAAGATTAGTGGTGACCCCAATAGTGGGAGTAATGAAAATATTACTGCGGGTGCATATGGCAGTAGGGCGATAAGTATTTCAAAGACGAATGCTGTTGAACTTACAGGCGCGCACGAAGTAGGACATTCGTTGGGTTTGCAGCATTCAGATAAAGGTATTATGTATCCTTTTGGAAATGACGGCAAACGAACAAAAATTGTATCTGAGGATGATATTAAATTGATGCTCAAGAATGCGATGACCGGAGTCGTTGCTAAGGATGATAAAGGGAATGAAGCCGGGAAAGGCCATTTGGATAATAAAGCTGAAATAGAGGCAAAAGAATGGAAATATGAAGTTGAAAAAAGACATTAATGAAAGGGTGCTTTTGTTCGTGATTATGTTCTCAAGTATTATTGCATGTTTCACGCAGAAAGTATGGGTGAGAGACAATCCTACCCCACAGAACTATCCATTCGGAGTCACAGCCGGACTTTTTAATGAAGACGGAGGGATTAACATGTATATCCTTGATACAGTGTATCGAGCAAATATGACATTCTTGCTGGGAAAGAAAACACTCCATCCATTTATAGTGGTTGATATTGACAAGGCAAATATACCATATAATATATCTGAAAAGGATTTGATGAAATCGCCTTATTGTTATCTGTCCATTGCTACACAGGGATATATATATCTTGATTATATGTGTTCCGTTCCGGATTCTCCAATAGCGCCCATAGGATCAGTCGGAGATACAATTATTGACTTTGGTAATTGGGGCTTTTTCGATGTCTTAGCGTCAAAAGACTGGAAATTATATACTCCCATACAATATATAAATAAGGATGAACGCAGAGGCCAATACAAGAATTTCTATGTCATGCCATTTGACCGACCAACGGATAAAGCAGTGTTATGCATGATGAAAGCGAAATTGATAAATCGATATACGGGCGTTATTGCGCCTCATATTGATTACATTTCCACGGATCCATCAAGACCACTTACACCGGAACAACTACCCAAAAGAGAATATATCAAACCATATAAATTCGAAAACGAGGAAGTGTTTTATAAGGTGCTTTTCCCTTATGCAGACAAGTAATCGATTATGACTTGTATATGACGACATCGCAAACAATAAACACACAATGGAACGCCGATGGTCACCCGATGCAGTACGACCTCGAAGGCGGCCACCGGCAGCTATTGGGGTGGGACGCCTTCGGCAACCACCTGTACACGTCCTACGAGACTTCCGTGGCACCGGTTTCCGCCGGGATGCGTCCCGGACGTACGCGCCGCACGTCCCTGCGTGCGTATAGTGGTGACGGACACGTCCTGCGCGGCGGCGCCGGCAATTCTGTGGCAGACACGCTGGAGATGCTGCGCTTTGCCGGCGGCTACTTTGATGCCGACCTCGTGCCCCACTACTACGTCACCGACTACCTCGGCAGCAACATCGCCGTCATCCGCTCAGACGGCACCCTGGTCCAGTCTACCACCTACTACCCCTACGGCGAGCCCCACCGCGACCCCGCTGTCTCCGCCGGCATCGGCATCGCAGGCCCCGACCTGCCGATGTCTGCCCCGACAAGCAATACCGCCACAGCATCCACATTCTCCAATCCCTACCTATACGGCGACAAAGAGTACGTCCGCCGCGACGGCCTGCGCGAGTACATCTACGGTGCACGCATGTTCGTTCCCTCTGAGACACGGTTTAATTCAATGGACGAGCTGTGCGAACTTCGTCCGTGGGAATCACCCTACCTATTTTGCGGTGGAAATCCGGTGCGCTATGTCGACCCGACCGGGCTGGTTTTTACTAGACGGTCAATGGCAATAGTAGAAGCAATTGAGTCGCAATCACTTAAGCAGCTTATGGAAAGTATAGGTAAGGTAGTGAGTGGCCTGTGTAGCTACATATTATCGGGCAATAAAGAGAGTTTGAAAGGAGCCTTTAATGCGACGAAAGCAAATGCTCAGACAATTGATGAAATCGAAACGCTTAAATCATCGCAGACGGCATATGACATCGAAGTAAAGAGCTCTATTTCTGACGATAAAGAGGTCAAAGGGGCATCTTATTATAAATGGAGGGTTGGGAAATTCAAGATTGAAATATTAGATGATAAAGCTTACGGATGGATAGCGCATGAGTTGAAGCATGCATATCAATTCGAGACGGGTAAGTTAAGCACTGGTACCACAGAAGAGGGTGCGCCGTTCTACGACAAGGATGATGAACGGGAGGCATATGCCCGAGGGCAATTGTTTGGTGAGAATATGCCTACGTTTTCAGAAAACGAAGCCGGATACGGCGAACTACAAAATGGGCCGAAACAAGTTGACCCTAAAGCATCTGATGCGGAATTACAAAAATTAGCAAATGACCATAACGCCTGGTTTAAAGCAAATGGTAAAATATATTCACCGCCAATAAAGTAAGTTACACAATGTCTAATAGAAGAATCGTAATCTTATTGACTATATTTGCGCTTACAATTCCTGCTATAACAAAGCGAAGCGACATTGATTATTTGAATATGTACACAGAAATGTATGCGTCAAAGGTGCCATCAGAATGTCGGCCATGCGATGACTATGGCATGTTTATGCTTTTGCTTTTCCCGCAACAAAAACGGTATATATATCGTGGGGACATATCTATCATGCAGACCGGTTCATATATAGAACGCAATGACAGCTTGTTTCTGAATCCAAGTACTGCCATATATGCACTATCTGATATGGAGGAAAATGCATATATACAACACGTATATACTTCTATTAATGATACCACTCAATCAAATGTCGTAACAAGGCCGAAATTGTTTGTGCGCCAAAACAATGGGGATATAGCAGAAGTCTTAAAAAGCTATAAGTTTAAAGTTTATGAATATGAGGGTAGAAGATATGTGCCAATAACAGAGACAATCGGGAACTTGGATTTTCATGAGTTTCCACAGGAGATTCGTGATAGCATAATGGCAACAATGACCGAAACGCATATCATATACCAACGGGTCAAGCTCTCGAAACAATGACGTAGATGCTTCTATGAAAGGGCAAACACAAAATACTGGCATATCCCTCATCGGCCACACTCGATGGAATGCCGACGGCCACCCGATGCAGTACGACATTGAGGGCGGACACCGACAGCTATTGGGGTGGGATGCCTTCGGCAACCACCTTTACACGTCCTACGAGACTTCCGTGGCACCCGTGTCTGCGGGCAGCCTTCCCGGGCGTACGCGTCGCACGTCCGTGCGTGCGTACAGCGGTGACGGACACGTGCTTCGCGGCGGCGCAGGCAACTCCGTGGCAGACACGCTGGAGATGCTGCGCTTTGCCGGCGGCTACTTCGATGCCGACCTCCGAGTCCACTACCTCATTGCCGACTACCTCGGAGCCAACATCGCAGTCATCGACGAACACGGCACACTCGTCCAATTCACCTCTTACTACCCCTACGGCACCCCACATCGAGCGCCCAAAAACCTTACCGGCACATCCTCTCCCACTACAAACCCCTACCTCTTTGGCGGCAAAGAGTTGATGAAGCAAGACGCCCTCGACGAATACCTCTACGGCGCACGCAACTACCTCCCCGCCGCCACCATCTTCTCCTCCATAGATCCTTTCTGCGAAAAATACTACCATCTATCCCCCTACGTCTTCTGTGCTGCCAACCCCCTACGCTACACGGATCCCTCGGGAGCGCGAATATACTTATCACAAGACATGAATCTCAAGCAAATCTTCACAGTTCTGCTTGACTTGCAACGTCTCACCGACGACAAATTGGTATATCAGACACAAAGCGATGGGCGCAGAATGATCAAAATCGCAAAACTTGGCAAAGGCAAACACGCAAAAGGCACCCAACTGATTAGAAATCTCAATAGTTCCTTCCGTTCAGTCGAAATTGAGTATGAGAAAGCCAGTTTAGATCGAACCGGCAAATATACAAGTAGATTTAGAACTTATTATGAGGATGGTGTAAATCTAAAAAACAAAAGCAATGGCATCGGCGTAAATGCCTATATAAATTATGCTCCTTCACAGAATGTAAAAACTCGTACAGCCGCCGCTACTCCTAAAGGATATGCTTCTTTGCGCTCACCAACACACATATCGTTAGCACATGAATTAATACATGCTTATCATGCGACAAAAGGTGATGTTGAGACTACATTAGCACAAAATCCAACATACATATTCAATGGTAAAAAAGTGATGGTTTCCGGCAATGTGGCACATAAAGAACTTAGGACTGTTGGACTGGGATTTAACCACCAAGGAGACATCACTGAAAACGACATTCGTATTGAACAAGGACTGCCTTTAAGAGTGGCATATTAATCACAATAATTCATAATATGAATATTAAATTGCATAAATATCTGCTATTATATGTTGTTGTTCTCTTGAACTCTTGTGTTGATGCACAAAAAAAAGAGATGTCAGGAGGTGACAACGCAGACAAAAAAGAAGAAACATCCCTAAACTTTATATATCATAGTTATCTGTGTTTCGGCCAGGACTGTGAAGAAGCAATAATAACAGGCTTTGCCAAAGATAGTATTCATCTGTACAAAGACATTGTAGGCATACAAACAGACAGCATTATAAAAACAAATTCGGAAAAAATATTAGACCCATTTATTCATCTCACATACGTTAATGATACGGATGACTCGTACCCTTTTAATGGCTTTGAGGGCACTATAATTTTTTCACGTGATGCTCGTCCTAAATATCAATTTTGCCGAGATAGCATTTGGCTTGATTTAATGTGTCTACCATATATTGCTAATAGAAACATTATTGAATATTGATATGAAACAAATACTTAGCGCTATTTTGGGAAAATTTGTTTGGGTAGCCATCATACTTATCGGCATCTCATCTTGTGATAATTCGTCAAGTGTAGCAAAAGACACGGCTAAAAACTTCGATTATCACGAAATAGTGTATCATACCCCTTTTTTCAAGTACAAAATTAGCAAAGACACCTTGTATATCGAAGAAATTGAAATCTTGGATTCTTTGTTGCGGTTGCGACAAGTTCCAAGTGACCAGATCGTTGTCTATGATGATGAATGGAAGTCCCATATTAAAATTTTGTCAAACACCGAATGTCGTACGATAGACATCTTAAACAAAGATATCAAGGATATAATTATTTCAAGCGAAACGTTAATTAATCCCACGTATTTAGATGAGACTCCGGAACAATTAGTAATTGATGGACGTATTGTTTACTATTCATATGGCGCGGGGTTTTATGTTAATAGTCTTAATGGATTATATACAGCACAAACACGACCGATAAAGAAATTGCTGCAGTATATAACCAAGCTTACAAATCGTGATTTGATAAAGTTAATCAAAACAACCGAACGCTTGAAAGTATTTCCTAAACTTATTATTGTTGATGCTCCCGATATATAACATTGATTATTTCTAAATATAAAAGGCTTAAACCTTATGTCAGATGATCTGCGTAAAACAACTTGCTAATTAACAATATGGATCGCCGGATAACATTTTTAGCATTATTAGCCATACTACTCGGCACACTTTCTGCTGTAGGGAAAGATACTGATGCTTATAGAAAAATTATCATGGAGTCTACCGAGGTACTGACGCAGTTTCTTGACGAAGCATTAAGGGATACCCAATACGCCGAGAAGCTTGATTCTGTAATAATTTTGATGACGAGTAAGGTCGATGATGATGGAGTGAGCAGATATCAGTTTGTGTTTATTCAGCGAGGCCCTCAAAACATTGATGATGCAATTATGAAGACAACCACATACGTGAGGTATCGTAATTTTGATATTCCTATCGCATTCAATATTGATGATAATAGCTTGGATCAAAATATGCTACAAGATATAACTTGGTCTCAGGAGTTGCAGACCTTCATATGCCCGAAGCGATTGATTATACGTGATGTTTATAATTATAGCATTATCAAACAATCATTATTCTTTGAAAAAAGATGGTAAAACTTAGGAATACTTTTTTTGCGACCATTTTGATTGCTATCGCGTGCAACTGTCTTTCTCAGACTAATACAAAGGAGTATTCACGAGATAGGAATATATATTTTCCGTATTGTAACGAGGACAAGTTGTTAACTGCAAAACTCGATAGTATATTAAATCATGGTGCGACCCCGATATGCTTGCTTTTCTGTTTGGATGAAAGGCCCAATTGGGATCCCGATATCAATGACATTTATGGAAAGAATGTGGGGGCCAAGATAATTAGCAAAGATTCAACTAATGCAGTCTTTGTCGAAAATACGCCCAGATACTTATACATATATTCACAAACAGACAGCCTGTACCTGCCGATAGTATTGGATTGGGTAATTAATCCGAGTCCAACTATCTTCAAAAGTGTTTATTTTGAATAGAGACCGATAAATATGAAGAAGAAGCCTCCAAGCATTTTTGCCACGTTTAGGGAAATGCCTCAAGTCTACACGGCAAGCGCCGTGGGATTTGATGCTATAAGGCGCGTGTGGCTACGGCCTGCGTCGTTTTTGCCGTTTTATACCCCGGTGATATTACAGAAAATGACATCAGACGAGAACAACAATTAGGATACAGATTAAATTATGGTGAACAATAAATTAGTTAGAGCTTTGATGCTAAGCATTGCAACAGTGAGTATCGCTGTTGTGTTGTCGGGGTGTGGAGAAGGACACCAAGACATACAAGTCGAGTCGGCCTCTACGTCTGCGGAGTTGCCGGTGTACTTTTCTTTGGATAGTTGGGCAGATTCAATAGCGGTGTATTTGACATTTGAGAAAGGCCGGATCACGATGTTAAATACGCATAAAAAATCAGGCGAAACGGACACCATAAATTCAGCAATAGCTGATAGCCTTGCAGAGTATATAAATAAGCATATATTATTGGCACAGTATGAACTTGCTCACCTAAGTGATCCAATTGAGTCTTGTAAACTTGAATATGAAGGAGAGCTGCTCGTTCCACGACGCAAGGGCAATATGTCAAATAAAGATGCGACCACCCTCCAAAGTCACAAAGAAGCCATTTTACTCGAAAACAAATATGGTAAAATTCCGAGCGTGAAAGTATTGATGGAAACATTTAATAAGTATATACAAGACACCGATATATGAAAGCTCTTTTGCACTTTATGGCACTTGTTTTACTGCTAACAGCGGTCTCTTGTCACAATCCCGGTGCCGAGTCAAAGGAGGATGATGAAACCGCGACACATCGTCACATAAAGTATTATTCAGACCTTTATTCCTTCGAACTTATAGATGACACGCTATATTATGTTCGAGATAAAGTTTGTCACAATCAAACGATACAAGCCATACCTGTGGCGTCAGCTGATTTAAGAACCATAGACAGCTTGGCATCAACCATCGACTATACATACATCTATGGCACAAGCCAAACAGACCTTTATGAAGATGCGCTTGTCATAGATGGAGAAACGGTGTATTATTCGTGTGAGCAATTGCTGTTCAGACCTGACAAGGGCGTTTTCCCGACCGATTTGAAAAAGATCCACACGACATTGGAACTTATAGACAAGCTTATATGCCTTGGCGATAGCAACTTTTATAAACGCTGGGAGTGGTATCCATACGCGCCCCAGTCGTCCTTAGATGACAAATAAGCCGAAGCCTGAATAAAAGCCCGATTGCTGGGATTTATCTATGGAGGCGGATTGCCGATGCTATCCGGCGCGGCTAAATGTTATACTCTGTAGATTAATGGTTTGTCTATTATTGGAGATTGGCTTGGCCTTCTCGAATTTCCCGGCTGAGCGGTTAGGCGGCCATGCTTAGCGCTGCTGCTCTTCGATGAAGGGGTTGCGACGTCGGGCAGCCTGTGCCAGGGCCTCGACGCGCTGCTGGCGGCGTCGGTTGATGTATCGACGGGCAAATATGGTGGGCACTGCTACGCCTAAGGCGATACACAGAATGATGAGTGCCGACTGCACGCCGTTGTACACTGCCTGAGTCAGCTCGCCCACCACGCCGTGCATGTATATGATTGTCATCAGGGCGCGGTACATAAGTACACCCGGAACCATTACGATGACCGAAGGCACGGTGATGACATTCATCGGCACATGCACGATGTGTACCACCTTGATGGCTATAATCGCAATGACGGCGGCCGCCACGAAAGCTCCGAGTGCCGGGCCCAAGCCCAGAGTCGAGGCTACGAATGTGCGGATGCTGACGGCGGTAGCGCCGCCGATGGCAACCACCCATAATGCGCGGCGCGGGATATTGAATATCGAGGCGAAGCCCGTGGCGCCCATAGCACCGGCCAAAGCTGCGGCGGCATAGGACGTGCCGCCCGAGATGCTTTGTGCCATAATGCGGTCGATGGCGTCCGGCATTGTAGGCGAAATCAGGCGCAAGGCTATGGCTATGCCGAAGGACATTGCCGCCACAATCATCAAGGTGTTCACCGCACGCGACACGCCCACCATGAGGTGATCGTCAAGCATATCCGAGACAAAATTGATGAGCGGGACGCCCGGAATGATGAACAACGTACAAGCGCATAGCGGATAACCGCCTGTGTCCCATCCCGTGAGCGCCACCAAAAGCGCGGCGCAGCAGGTGCTGACGGCAGCGGCCGTGGCTATGATGACATAGACATTGATGCTGGTGGTGTTGAGCCAACGCCGTACGAGGTAGCCCGGAACGGCCGCCATGGCCGTGATGGCCGCGGCATCCCATCCTCCACCGAAAATGCGGCAAAATCCGGCGCAGGCCATTGCTGCACAAAGGCATAGCAGCCACGGGGCGTAAGTGCCGCCGATGCCGCGTTCAATATCCTTCAAGTGTACGGCATAATGCGCTACATCGTAATTATGCGATATCGCACGCCAGGACAACTTGCTGACGACGGCCATAGTATTCATGTCAATGCGGTGATGTCGCACCTTCTGAGACTTATATACCGAATGGGTTGCGTCGCTGATATTGACGGCTACGAGGCTCCAACGTACATCGATGTGCATATTTTCGTGCGGAATGCCGAAATGTACCGCCAGGCGTGTCATTGTTCGCATAATGCGTGAAGTGTCCGCGCCGCACTCCATCAAGAGTACGCCCGTGCGCACAAGCAAATCAGCCTTGCGCCGCAATGTGGTGAATGTCATAGTGTTGTTCATAACGCGACTGTCGCTATTGAAAAACCGAATGATGAAAAAGGTCTGAGAACAAACATAGCGGAAGGCTCAAAGCCCCCGGTGATGTGATTGGCCCTTATGGAACTGCAAAGGTAGCGAATATTTTGATATACATAGGCCGGAAGTCGGATGTATTTGCCGCTCGATGTGTGTATGCGGCTTGTAGATAATTTGTTATGTAGTTTTCGAACATAGCTTCGGCCATGGCGATGCTAATGTTGAAATTGGCGAAATGCCAAATAATGTTAAATATTAAGTTTGTGTTTGGCCAATAAAAATAACCGTTGTAACTTTGCGGCGTAACAATCAAACACCAATTATCAACCAAAACACAAAACAAAGATGAAAAACAACGAAAATCGCAAACACGTCGCCGAGATATCGGCGCCCGTTGCAGAAAAGCCGGCGACATTGCCGAATTCCGCGACAGCCGAGACCTCCGCGAAAGCCGTTAACCCCATCGCCGCCGAGCTGCCGACCGAGCAAGCCGATACAGTGTCGGCTGCCGCAGACAGCGGAAAAATTCCGCCGCTCGACCTTGGCGAAGCGCGTCTGACCCCCGTCACGGCCCCCATTGTCAGCACCGACAGCCCCGACCCTGTAGGATCTGACGTCGCGGCAGCCAAAGTCGAGGCTCCGACGGTCGATGCAGACGCCGCCATCAAGGCCATTGCCGCCGCTATGGATATAGACACGCGCATCGCCCATGCCTTGGTGGACATCCATGCCGGTGTCGACACGGCCGAAGCCTTTGCACGCGCCTACGGCGTCACCCTGCCCGCTAAGAAAAACGAAGCCGAGACCCGACCCGCGCAGGCGGTCGAGGCAAAATCCCCGGAGGCGGAGACGTCCGCCGCCATAGACACATCTGCCGCACGGCTGCCCGAGCAAGCCGCAAGTGTCCCCACCTTCCTTTGCAATCCACGTCGCGGCTTCTGGGACTAATCTTCCTTGCCTGAAACTTATCCGATACCATCAAAAACACAGTTCAAAAACACAATGAAAAACACGCTTATCGGCCGATAAGTCACATCGTCCACGCCACCCAAGGCCGGACATACTCCAAACCAAACAATTTATTCACAATCCAAATCCCAATTACAATTACTATGAGTACAAACACCTACCAAAGCGCCTATGGCACGCAAGTCAGCGGCGCACCGCTCACTACCGCCATCACCGAAGCCTCCGCTCCCGGACTGTTGCGCAACGATGTAGACGAACGCATCGTCAAAATCCGCCCCATGGCCACGCCCATCGACCAGCTGTCGCGCTGCGCCGGTGCTCGCAACTGCTCGTCCATGAAGGTCAACTACTACGCCGTCGATGTCAAGCCCGTGGGCGCATCGGTTTCCACCGGTTTCGGAGCTACGGACACCATCATCGAAGACGATGCCGCCAACGTCTACGTGCACACCGACTGCGATGCCATATTCTCGGTGAGTGAGACGCTGATGCTTCCCGAAGTCAAAGTGTCCCATAAGGTAGACGGCGTGGCCACCACCGGAGCGTTGATGCTCTACGTCATCAGTACCGGCGATACCAAGGGTATGCTGTGTCGCATCGTCAATGCCGACATCAAGACCGGCTCGGACAATAAGCCGCATGCCGACATCCCCGATGTTGAAGAAGGCGCCAAGGTCGTGCGTATGGGTCGTGCCGCCGCCGAATTGGATGTGCAAACCGCCCAGTTTGAGGCCCTGCCCAAGCGCAATTCCAACAACTGCCAAATCTTCAAGATGCAGGTCGAGCAATCCACCTTCCAGAAACTCGCCAATAAAGAAGTCGGCTGGGACTTCTCCGACCAGGAAGAAGTGGCCGTCATCGATATGCGTATGGGCATGGAGAAGAACTTCCTCTTCGGCACCCGTTCCGAGTTGTACGACCCCGTCAAGAAAGAGACCATATACCTCACCGGCGGCATCTGGGACCAAACCGACAAGCAGTTCAACTACACCCCCGGAGCCATGGACCGTTCGGTATTGGTCAATATGTGTCGCCAAGCCTTCACCGGCAACGGCGGGTCCTGCCGCAAGATTCTCATCGGCGGTTCGGGCCTGATACAGGAGCTGTCCAATCTGCCCTACGACAAGGTGCTCAGCGCCGGCCAGACCTATACGCGTTGGGGTATAGAGTTCCGTGAGATATGCTCCAATTTCGGCACGCTGTATGTGGTGCACAGCGAAATCTTTGACCAGTGCGGCCACAGCAACGACGGGTTCATTCTCGACCCCGACTATATGACCAAGTACTGCCATGTGCCCTTCCACGCCGAGACTTTGGATCTGCGCCGCAGCGGCCTGCGTAATACCGATGCCGTGGTGCTGACCGAGGCCAGTTGTCTTGTGCTGCGCCATCCCGCCACCCATATGCGCATAGTGGCCAACGAATAATCCCGCCGAAGGGTAGGGCGGGAGGGGTCATTAAAGCCGTAATGGTGCGCCGACATTTCGAAGTTGCCGCGTCGGCGCACCGATACGGTTCGAACGCCGCCCGGCACCGAGCCGGCATATGGCAAACACACAATACACTAAAGACGATACACAATGCTATGAAAATCACACTGACACAAGCCCAAATGCTGTCGTTGTGGCGCCGCGCCCAAGGGCTCGAACCCACCGCCGCCGCTGTTTCGCTCGAACAATGGGACAGCATAGACACCGAAGCCCAGCTGGTGCTACGTATGCGCCAATGGTATCTGCATCTTCTCGATACGGGCGATGAGGCACTTGTAGCCACTTCCGATATATCTTCGCAGATAGCGCTGCGCCGCATAGGCGACGGCGTATATGCCGCCACGCTACCCGCCGCCTGTCGCCGCCTGCTGCGTCTCAGTATTACGGACGACTGCGGCACCTCGATGGTTGTGCCGACCGCCGAAGATATTCCCGAGACGGCCGTGACCCGATACCGGCGCCGTCGCGCCAATCCGTGGGGAGCATCCGCCTTTGTTCCGGCGCGTGCCTTTGTCCACGGCCAAAGCCTTATAGTGACCTGCGGCGCCGGACCCGAAGATGCCGATGCTCTGCCCGTGGTCAGCGATGCGCAGGCTGTCGTCGATCCAGGCGATGAAACCTACATCCTCGATGAAGCCGCACTGGCCACTATTCCCGGAGATGTCGATCTGAGTACCTTTGTCTAAACCTTCAAACAATCCATTAAGAACACTATGACAGATACTATCGAAAAATATGTTTTGGCCGCCGCGCGCGAAGCTTATTCCGCGCAATGCGACCTGCGTCGGCGCCGTATGCGCTACAAACGCTTCACCTATGGCGACCAATGGGGCGATATGGTGCGCGACAGCCGCGGCGCCCTGGTACGCGAAGGCGATCTCATGGCTGCCGGCGGTCGCCAACCGCTGACCAACAATCTGATACGTCGCCTTGTCAAGACCATCGTCGGACGTTGGCGTACGATGGCCGCCGAGAGCCGCCGCTACGATGACCCGGCCTTGGGCGCACCGCTCAACAGTCTTGCCGAGCTGGATGCGCGTATGCTCGAAGAATTCCTGATTAGTGGCTGTGCCATCCAGCGCGTGAGTCGCGAAAACCGTGTACCCGTCGGCACGGCCGTATGGGTGGACAATGTCAGCCCGCGCGACTTCTTTGTCAACGCCTTCCGCGATCCGCGCGGCCACGACATCCGATTGGTGGGAATGTTGCACGAAATGACGCCCGTCGAATTGGCCGCACGCTTCGGCGGCGGCGACCGAGTGCGTATGTCGGCGCTGCTTCAGCGGGCACGCGCCATTGCCGGCGGCGACGACATCCCGGTCGAGCCGCTGGTGCGCGACTCCTCGAGCGAAGGCTTTGCGCGAGCACGTAGCGGATACTGCCGCGTCCTCGAAATATGGACCTTGGATAGCGCCGCACCTTCCGGCGCCGACATCTCGATGGGATGGCACTGCCGATGGATGCTGGCAGACGGCACCCTGTTGGACCAATACCATAGTCCCTACGGCCACGGCTCACACCCCTTTGCCATCAAATTCTATCCGCTGACAGACGGCGAAGTCCATTCGTTTGTCGAAGACGTTGTCGAGCAGCAGAAATACATCAACCGCCTTGTCGTGCTCATAGACAAGATGATGGGAGCCAGCGCCAAAGGCGTATTGCTGTTTCCGATGGCGCAGAAATCGCCTCTGGTGTCCTGGGAAGAAATTGCAGAAAGATGGAGCCGTACCGACGGCGTCATCCCGGTGATGGGTCGCGGCGAGACCCTGCCCACACAGATTTCGGGCACGGGAGCCGATGCCGGTGCGCACCAATTGCTGTCGCTTGAGCTGAAACTCTTCGAAGACGTCAGCGGCGTCAGCAATGCCCTGCTGGGTCAATCCTCTAATGCCGCCGGCGGCGCCGGACTCTTTGACGCTCAGGTGCGTAACTCCACCATAGCCCTTGCCGATATCTTCGATACGTACGAATCCTTTTTGGCCGATCGCGACCGCCGCATACAGCTCTGCGGCCAAGGTGATAGAACGTCTTCGCCGACATTGGCGGCACGCCGGACGCCTATGCGTGATGTCCCTTCGGGCATTGACGCATCCTCGAATACAACCGATACAGCACACACGATATCCATATCTCAGCCATGAAAACGCTTACGATACAACGCAATCGCGCCTTCGCCGACCTGTGTCTGCGTATGGCCGATGCCGATCTTAGACACGGCCGACCCGTCAATGTCGGCGTAATCGTGCGCCGCGCCATATATACTCCTGCGGCCGGGTATTATCTGTCCTACAACCGCGCCTTGCGCCTGGTTTACGATTGCAGCGACACCTGCCGTGACCAAGACGGCATAGGCATACAGCGAGCCGAGGCCCTACGCCGCGCCGTTGACGAATACCGCGCTCGACATCCACGCGCCTCGATACCGCGAGCCGTCGCCGATGTACTCACCGACAACGGTGCTCCGCGTTACTACTTTCGGCCCGAGCAAGGCCGTCGCATCTTGGCCGACGAAGTGCGCCGCCGCCTGCACGACAGTATGCTTTCCGGCACTCCGGCGCTGCTGGCCCTTGCCTTTGCACTGCGCCTGCGCCGAAGCTGACGAAGTTTTTTAAGAAACGCATATACTTAATATTAAATACTTGAATGATAATGATAAGCACCAAAGACATAATAGAAACAGCATTGGCGGTAGATGCCTTGCAGACACATATCAGTGACGTAGCCCCCGGAGTGGACGTGCGCCTGCGCCCGGCTATGGAGCGATGTGCCCCGGCGGCTCTTGCGGCCGTCCGCGCCGCCTGTGCCGACGCCGACACCTCCGACGAGACTGTGCGCTCCGCTATGGAGATGCTCGGCGCCTATCGACTGTTGGCTACGGTCTACGGCGGCACGGATGCTGCACGCGCCCAATTCTATGCCCATGCCGCCGCCGAGTGCGCCGAAAACGTGCTCGCCCTGACAGCCGATGTCTGCCCCGCATCCCATACCCCCTCATGGACTTAGAATGCCGCATTCGCCTTTGCGGGCGCAGTCTTAAACAATTATTTGCATAACAGACAGCACACTTACAGCGGAAAAACCGTAACTTTGTGCCGCATAAAACCGCATAACAACCAAAAAATATATAAAGATGAAAAAGACAATCGTCACCCTAATGCTTGTCGCCGCCGGCGCCACCGCCGCCGTGTCGTGTGGCAACGGAACGGCCTCGGACGAGCACAACGACAGTGTCGTCAGCAACGAGACCAATGACTCGATTATGATCTACTACGGCCGCACCATCGGCGGAAATGTCTTGAGCCAGCTTGATGTCTACGCCCGTGAGACAGGAGATACGCTCAACAAGGAAGAATACCTTGCCGGCCTGCAATACCTCCTCGACGAGAAACATAGCAACGACTTTCTCTCCGGCGTCGGCGGAGCTATACGCATCCTTGGCGATATGGAAGAATATCAGAAGATGGGTATCACCTTCGACCGCAAAAAAATGCTTGACGCACTGCGTGCAAGTCTGCTCGCCGACAGCGTCGATATTAAGCAGATACAATCCGACGGAGAGACGCTGGGTTCGCTGCTACAAAGCGTATCCGGCAAGGCCGAACAACGTCGCCTTGACGCCGTGCGCAAGTCGCCCGAAGCCATCAAGAACGACCGTACCGGTGCAGCCGCAGCCGCAGCCGCCCTCAAGAATAATGCCGGAGCCGTGAAGACCGAAGACGGTATAGTGGCCATTATCGAGACCAAAGGTAAAGGAGCCATCTCCGACGAGGCACATCTGCGTCTGAATATGAAATCGCGCCATATCAACGGTGACGTATGGCAAAGCACCGATACCGAGCAAGTTATCGTGCCGCGCGGTCTTACCAAGGGCTATGCCGAAGCCATCAAGATGCTCGGCATCGGCGGCAAAGGACGCTTCTACATCCCCGGCGACCTCGCATTCGGCCCCGGCGGACTGGCTCAGGCCGGTGTAGGTCCTATGGAATGGATGATTCTCGATATTGAGGTGGTCAGCGAAGACGCCCCCACCGCGACCCCCCCCGGCAAATAAATCTAACCCCCGGCAAAAACAGATTTAATTCCTCCGACAAATAGTCCGGATTACTCCGACAAAGAATTATAGACCCGTATAATATAGGCGCGGAGAGGTATGCATATTACGGCATACCCCTCCGTGCTGCCTTTGCAAGGTGTGATTTTGACCCTTTGTCAATGGAAAAACGGCGCAACCCCGAAATTTTTTTCAAAAAAAGTAGGAATAAGCCCTTGTTTTCCGAAAATAATCGTAAATTTGCCACATCCGAAGTGCGCGGACGTGTGACGTCGCGGCTCGGGAAAACGAATATTATCCTTAGAAACAACGAAACACAATCATACGATGGAAAAGATCGACAACCTTGACCGCAAAATACTGAGTATTATAATGCGTAATGCGCGTATTCCCTCCAAGGACGTAGCCCTTGAATGCGGAGTGAGCCGCGCCGCCATCCACCAGCGCATCCAGCGCCTTATTGACATGCAGGTTATCACCGGCTCCGGATACACCGTGAATCACAAAAAGCTCGGTTACTCGACATGTACATACGTCGGCGTCAACCTTGAACGCGGTGCCTTGTATCGCGAGGTAGTGCCCCAGATGGAGAAAATCCCCGAGATTGTCGAGTGTCATTTCACCACCGGCCCGTACACGATGCTTATCAAGCTCTATGCACGCGACAACGAGCATCTTATGGACCTGCTCAACAATAAAATTCAGAATATTGAGGGCGTGGTAGGTACCGAGACCCTCATTTCGCTTGACCACTCGATACACCGCGTAATTCCGCTGCATGTCGACTGACGCCGGAACAATCCGCGGTTGACATCCCCGCAATACATACAAACACCACCGTCCCCCAAGACACAAACATAGAATGTCATGAAAGCCATCTTCGCCGCTATAGTTGCCGCCATCTTCGGCGCCGCGCCCGTTGCAGCCGCACCGGTCAATCCTACTACGGTGCACCATCCTCAATGGAGCCGTAATGCAGTTATCTACGAAGTCAATGTACGACAGTACACTCCCGAGGGGACTTTCAAAGCCTTTGCGCGTCACCTGCCGCGTCTGCGCGACCTTGGTGTGGACATCCTGTGGCTGATGCCGATACATCCCATATCCGAGGAAGGGCGCAAAGGCACGCTCGGCAGCTATTATGCCGTGCGCGATTACTACGGAGTCAATCCCGAGTTCGGCACTATGGACGACATGTGTGCCCTTGTGGACAGTATCCATGCATACGGTATGCACGTCATCATCGATTGGGTGCCTAACCATACAGGATGCGACAACGCTTGGGTCAAGACACACCCCGAATACTATGCTCGCAACGCCAAAGGCGAGATGTACGGCCCGTATGATTGGACGGATGTCTACAAGTTGGATTACAAAAATCCGGCGACGCGTCGTGCCATGACCGATGCCATGGCTTTTTGGCTCAAGAAAGCCGGCATAGACGGCTTCCGTTGCGATGTGGCCATGGAAGTCCCCACCGATTACTGGAACGAAGCGCGTGTCGAGTTGCAGCGCATACGCCCCGACCTGTTTATGCTTGCCGAGGCCTCTAACGCCGACCTTACCGAACACGCCTTTGATATGGCCTACAACTGGCCGATGAAAGACCTTTTCAGCGCTGTGGCCGCTACCGCCGGCGAATACGCTTTTGTCGCTCCCGGAGCCGATGCGCCGCGCAAATTCGAAGAAAAACATGCCATAGACATCGCGCGTTTGGCCCTCGCGCAGCGCGAGCAATTCCCCGCCGATGCCTACCTGATGAATATGGTCACCAATCACGACCTCAACTCGTGGGAGGGCACCGAGTTTCAGCGTTACGGGCGCTTGACCTCGGCGATGGCTGTATTGTCGTTCACTCTTCCGGGAATGCCGTTGATATATACCGGGCAGGAAGTGGGGCTGAATCGTGCCCTGCAATTCTTCGAGAAAGACACTGCTCCCGACTTTGAGTCAAATCCGGATATGACATCGTTTTATAAGACGTTGGTGATGCTGAAACACACCCGCCGCGAATTGCGTGCCGGAGCCGCCCCCGGTTTCGAGCCGATAGATACCGGCAACGAAGATGTGCTTCTGTTCCGTCGTACCTGTCCCGACTCGCCGTCTTCCACCATCGTGTGTGTCAACCTCGGCAAGGAAGATGCCACGGTGACACTGCCGTCAGATGTCGCTGCTTCGCGGAATATCATGGCAGCAAACATTTCGGCCACAAACTTCTATGCGTCGCAAGACGAGACCTCCGACCCGAAAAATTTGGATATTACCCTCTCCCCCGGCGGATATATTGTCGCGCCCGTGGACCGCTGAAAAAGTATAACCAAAATCCCATAACAACATCCCGGCATACAATACAGACGAGAAAAGCATAAGCAGACC